>WNFL01205649.1_pt1 | contig 17954 bp, 19 predicted proteins | sample 5400361 | NCBI WGS metagenome assembly WNFL01 (sample SAMN13153351, study PRJNA577476) | soil metagenome | isolation source: 40 cm soil on Douglas fir-dominated hillslope | place: USA:California | collected 2013-09-17 | reverse complement strand
GGAGAACGTATCAACGAGCAGCAGGCCCTTACTCTGTTTCGGTCTAATGATCTTAATTCCCTCGGCCAAATCGCCAATATCGTCCGCGAGCGAAAAAACGGCAACCGGGCAAGCTATATCCTGAACCGTTACATCAACTACTCCAATATTTGCGTGCTTTCCTGCCAGTTTTGCGCCTTCGGTGCACGCAGACGCGATCCGCATGCGTTCGAGATGGCGATTCCGGAAATTGAGAGTGCGGCACGAAACGCTCTGGATCAGGGGATCACCGAGATCCATATGGTTGGAGGTCTCCATCCCAGTCTGCCGGCAGAGTGGTACATCAAGCTTCTGGAGACGCTTCGTTCCCTCGATGAACAGCTCCACCTTAAAGCGTTTACCGCAATCGAAATACGACATTTAGCTGAACGGATCTTTAAACTACCGATTCCCGATACCTTGGAAACGCTGCGTAGAGCCGGTCTCAACTCATTGACTGGCGGGGGAGCCGAAATATTCGATCCCGAGATCAGAGATAAAATCTGCCGAGGGAAAGAAACCGCCGAAGAATGGAAAGAAGTGCACCGGATCTGGCACGGAATGGGCGAACGCAGTACCTGTACGATGTTGTTTGGGCATATCGAATCTTTGGAGCAGCGCATCGATCACCTTCGCCAGCTTCGAGAATTGCAGGACGAGACCCATGGTTTCACCGGATTTGTACCCTTTGCTTTTGTTCCGCAAACCACCGAATTGGCCTATATCCGCCCCGCCTCGGCGCTCGACCAACTTAAGACGTTGGCAGTAAGCCGAATCTATCTCGACAATTTCGATCATATCACCGGTTACTGGATTGCGATGTCTCTTCCCTTAGCTCAAGTCTCCTTGAGCTACGGCGTCGACGATCTCCATGGCACCTTGATGGAGGAGAAAATCTTCCATATGGCCGGCGCCACCACTCCGCAGGAACAGACTGTCGCCTCACTGGAACGCACCATACGGGAAGCGCATCGTGAGCCGGTACAACGCGACAGCTACTATGTGCCGATTCGGCCTAAAGAACGGGTCGCGGTGACGGTCTAATCCCTACCGAAAGATCAGGGCTGACCCTGATAGGCAAAATTTGCCTAGGCAATTTCTGTTTTGGAGGCTTTCCCTCGGAGATAGGCAAAATTTGCCGTTTCTCTGCATTCTGCAATCCAAGCAATTCATTCGAACGGTCATGATCTAAGTGCCTATTGCAGAATAGGTTATGCATACGATTTTTGGCGTTTGATTCGCGTGGCATAGGCCGTGCTTAAGCGTGGCGTAATACAAAATCCATGCCAATGACCGCCGAGCCAATAGCCGCCGAGATTGTCGAATTTGCCCCGAATCAGGATGTCGGCCCGCGCCCCTCATCGAAAAGCAACTTTGAATCCTTACTAGAAAATCACCTGTCGTTGGTGAAATCAATCGTTGATCGAATGAAACGCCAGCTCCCGGCGCGAATCGATACCGAAGATCTCTACAGCGTCGGCGTTACCGGCCTAGTCGCTGCCGCTCAGAATTTCCGAGAGACCAAGAATAAGAGTTTTATCCCGTACGCCTCGATGAGGATCCGAGGAGCTGTCCTGGATGAGTTACGTCGAATGGACTGGATGTCGCGATGATCAGGACGCTCCAAGGCCAAACAACTTGGCATTCTTATCTCTCGAATCGAGCAGGAGCGAGGATGTGCCGTCGGTCCGGAGCAGCTTTGTGAGGAATTGAGTATCAGCGAGAGTGAGTTGAACGCCCTGATGGACCAGGTGCGTCCGATCAAGATTATCTCCCTCGACGTTCCGGAAGAATGGGAAGAGAACGAGCATTCGTTACATGAAATTATACCGGACGAGGCCGGAATTTCTGCGTTCGAGAGCCTCGAACGCAAAGAGCTCACTGAGCTGATCGCCGAGCGTATCAAGCAACTCCCGGATGTGCCTAAGAGAGTTCTGGCCATGTATTACTACGAAGGCATGAAACTGGCCGACATCGCGGCCGCTTTCGGCCTGACTGAGTCGCGAATTTGCCAGATTCACACGCAAACAGTCGCCCAATTGCGTTCTTACGTCCTTAATCTCATCGCTTGAGCAACTCATTTTTTGATCGAATGGGACCAACTCGTCGACTCTTTAAGGGATGAGCTCCAAGAAAAGGGAGGACTGATTCGCTTGCTAAACCAACAGACTGAGCTTTTATACCAGCGCGATCCCCGGGGGAACGAACGTGTGGAGGACCAAATCCGTGGGCAACTACGGTTGGTCTCCCGATGTACCCAGTCCCGAGAGTTAATCCTGCGGGAGACCGCAACACGGTTGGATCTGCGTGAAGACGCCGATGCGCCCGAAATTGTGGGTGGATTTCCCGAATACGTGCAGCCGTTACTTGAGGCGCTTTTTACGGAAGTAGAGCGACTGAGCGGGCGCATGCAGGAGCGTCTCCGACAAAACCAGGAACTCAAGGTCCGCTTTCTATCAGAAGCGACCTCAATCGTATGAAACATATCGCAGATCGCCATCCGAGGATGGGCTCTGCCACAGACAATATCTGGTCCCCCAGATGCAAAAAACAGTAAGGAATAACAAAGGATGTTAATTCTATCGAGAAAGGTAAATGAGGGTATTGTGATCGGTGATACGATCCACATCAAAGTCACTCGGATCGACGGTGATGCGGTAAAGATAGGAATCGAAGCACCGAAAGAGATCCCGATTTTTCGGACCGAGATCTATCAACCGAATCAATTGTCTCGGACTAAAACCGAGACACCGGGCGTCAGTTCGATTGAGCGTAGTCGTATCGCTCCGAAGATCGCACCCGTTTGATTCGCCCGAAGAAATTGCGCTTGCCAGTCCAGCGGTGCGCGGCTTCATTCGCTTTTGCGCGCGCGCCGATGTGGCGGAATGGCAGACGCAACGGACTTAAAATCCGTTGGCCCGAAAGGGCCGTGCGGGTTCGAGTCCCGCCATCGGCAGCGGCTATTTAAGCCCCGGAAACTAGTTTTTAAGCCCCTCTCCGAGCGAGAGGGGCTTTTTTTCCTTTTCGCGCGTTGCTTGCCGATGAACGCCTGGCAAGTTTTCAATCGCCAGCAGGCAGCGACCAACCATGTCGGTCAGGTCATCTTAGGCACTCCCATCCAGCGCAACGATCGCCCTCGAAGTATGCACTTTTTGTATGGCTCCTCATCAGCACTACGTACGGATAATGGGGAACGGTGACTCGCCACAAACAGACAAGCTAAACCTTCGATAGAGAAGAAGTGCGGCACGGGAGAGAATAAACTAAACGGAAATTCTTGTCTGATCTCTGGAAGAAAAACTGAGCAAAATTGGTCGAGATTATGGCGATTATCAGGCTGTTGATCGCCTGCAAGGACCGCAGTAAATTCTCTCGGAGCTCAGCCGATTTAGCCATTCTGCGGGGCAAGTCACCACAAACCCTGCAATCAACAAAAACAAATTAACCCAATGGCCGCCTCGCTTGTAACGGGGCGGCTCTTTTTGGTTTTCGCGAATGCTCTTTAAAGAAAACATCGATAACTTTAGTGCGGACGGTGTTGGCAATATCATCTCGGTTAAAACCGCCGGCGCCATACATCCGGTGTTGAAGCATGTCATATCGCACTTTTTTTCATCGAAGGTCACCGGGCCTCATGCAATCTTGTCGTTCGACGCTCATTTGCACGACGGAACCTGGGTCGATTCCGGAATGGCACCCGTAAATATCACGGGCTCGGGTAGCGGCACGCTAAGCGGAATAACAAACTCCGGTATCATCTCGAGCATCCGGCCTCGGGTTCGCGGCATGAATGGCGGAAAGTGTCAGGTTCGGACCCGAGTGATCCATATCTGAGCCCTTGGCTTTTGCGCGAGCGTTTCAAGAATCGATCGGATTGCATCACGCGCATCCAGCCGGATTCTGAGGAATAGGGCACGGCCGCGGTGCGAATCGCCCGCCAAGCCTACCCGACAAGCTTTCCGAGGAACCGGAGGCCTTTTCTACCCGGTAAACTTATTTTGCAGGATCCCAGTTTGAACTGCGAAGCATCTGCACGCCGTTTAATCCGCCGGCGTCGTCAGTTGCAGGTTCCGGTGGCCAAACTGCTCGTTGCTTTGGCGTCGCAATATGACAAACCGGTTGTTATCACCGTACATCGCCCAGGGTCCAGGCGGAACTTCACGGAATTCGACAAACTTCCAATCACAGGCCTCGATATTCCCAAGACCGAGGTAATCCCGCACCGCAGGAGAGACATCAAGCCCTGCGTTTTGGTTCAGATTCGGTTTTGGCCGTTCGTTGCCAAACACATATTGCCAGTGATCGGTGTAGAAGGGTCCGCAATCTTCCCATTGTGCATAACAAACTCGATTACCGTGACGGATCGCAAGCCAGCGTCCTTTGAGAACGGATTGACCTTCGCGCACAAAGGCATCTTTAAACCACGGAATCACGTCTTTCGCCTCGGGCTTCGCGTGACCACCTTGCAGATCATTATAGGGCAGGGCGACATAGAACGGGTTCTGCCGCGGTAGAAAATTCAGTCGGATGAAATCCCTGCGCAGCTTTAGATCCGGGTTGTCGTAACCGCCGTAATTGGACGACCAGTTTGGATCCCAAGAGCTACGATCGTTTGGTACCGGATTATTGCTGCTCGGACGCTCGCCGATCCAAAAGATGGTGGTCAAGATGCTCAGTCGCCACGGGTACCGCCCTGGTCGGCCATTGAGTGCCCTCACTCGGCTGGACGAAACGGGACCGTCAGCAGACTGCGCATCACCGCCCGAGAGAGCCGTTTGCATTGGTGGCAGCTCTTGTTTTTGCTGAATCCTAAGAAGTCCGTTCTCGCGCAACTTTATGGCGTACTTGGCGAAGTCAGTACTGCTCTCGTACTGAGACTGCGCCGACGCCTCCCAGCCGCAGAGTGCAAATAGACAAATCAAGCAGCTAATCGTGAGTCTCGCGGTCACAAATGCTGGAAGAGTAGTCCTAAAGCTTATTTTGCAGAGCCACCACTGTGTTTCCGATCGATTCAAGTGTGGCCTTCAGTCGGGCGCGGTCACTTTCGGAGAGCGCATCCGGTGGAAGACCAACTTGGAGCGAGCGAGCAACGCTTTCGAATTTCTGGACGAACTCGCGGGCCTGGCGCTCTTTGATTTCTGGCGAGCCGCCGATCCGTGCCGCTGCCTCTTTGACATAGCGACTGTCGGCCTGTTGGCCTTGTTTTTCGGCGAGCCGCCGCGCCTGCTTCCAGACTCTCGCCCGCAGTTCGATCGGGAGCGCAGCCAACTCTCGACAGACTCGCTCGGTTGCGGGAAGCTCAAGCTGCGGTACTCCAGCCGTTATGAGACCGCAGAGCAGGTCATAAGCTTGGATGGTGCGGAATATATATTCCCGTGCCAGGCCGAGCTCCTTCGAGGAGAACTCCTGGAAAGTTGTGTAGCCGCCACAACGATAAAGCCGCTCGTCCCGGATGGTTTTGAGCGCTCCGCCCAAGCGATATAAGGCCCGCCCCGCGAGTTGTAGATCGCGCCCAATATCGGTCACCAACGCTTGATAGCGCCGGTAATCGGCCCTGGTCGGGGGCCGATCAAATTGCAGGCCGAGAGAAGGGTCGTTCATGCCTCAATGTTGCCCATGGGCAACGTAAATGCAAATGCATTTGATGCCGACCCGAGATCCTGGTCAAGATTCAAGTCCAGGCCAAATGAGCAAGCGGCATTTCTTTCCGCTTAGAAATTCGCGGTCTGCGGATCATCCCCAATCCGACCATCCTTGCGATCCAGCGCTGCGATCTTCGCCAGGTCGTCAGCGTCCAACGAGAAATCGAACACGTCGAAATTTTCGCGGATGCGCGACGGCGTCACCGATTTCGGGATAACAATATAACCCCGATCGAGGTGCCACCGGATGATAACTTGGGCCGGCGTTTTGCCGTGCTTCTGTGCAAGTGACTTGAGGCTGGCGTTCTCCAGCAAGGTGCCTTGACCAAGCGGACTCCACGATTCGGTGATGATTCCGTGTTCCGCATGGTATGCCGTTAGTTCCTTTTGTTGGAATCCTGGATGCAGCTCAATCTGATTGACCGATGGCACAACCCCAGTCGCATCCACAATTCGTTTGAGATGCGAGACGGTGAAATTGGATACCCCGATCGATTTAGTTTTTCCCTCTTCCTTTAGTTTTACCAGCGCTTTCCAGGCCTCGATATACGCGTTTTGGCGCGGCTTCGGCCAATGAATTAAGTAAAGGTCCAGGTAGTCCAGCTTAAGGCGTTTCAGGCTTTCATCGAATGCTCGATGGGCCGTGGTGTGCCGGTCGTTCCAGAGCTTCGTCGTAATAAATAATTCGGTCCGCTGTAACGAGTTGGCGGCGATGGCTCTTCCGACGCCGACTTCGTTGCCATAAATCGCAGCCGTGTCGATCGAACGATATCCAGTCGAGATGGCGGTTCCAACGACTTCCGCCGTGTCGGAATTTGGCACCTGCCAGACGCCGAAGCCAAGTTGGGGAATCACGTTGCCGTCATTCAGTGTAATGTTTGGTTGAGTAGACATAAAAGGTTGGTGAAGAGTCAATTTGAGCGAGTTTAGGCCTTGAGAAATTTCGGTGTGCAAAATCAGTGTCGCAGGACACACTTGCGATACTCCCTTACAATTCGCAATCGCGATCTGAAATTTGAAAATTGGCGTTGCAATGGAATGTTCACCGAGCCTTCCACATGGTCTTGGGCCCATTCCTGGGTCGAACGAACATCCAGGGTGACCGGACGCTGTGCACTTTCCATCGAGCCAAGGAAGTCCCGGGCTCCTACCTGTGTAATCTGCAGCGTCTCGTCCAAATCATCGGCGGCAATAAATCCCTCTCCCTCATCAAATCCAATACGTGCCAGCTCGAGTCGGGCTCGCGCTGCCTCTGTCTCGTATTCAACTACCAGTAGAATCGGTAATTCGGGGTTCACAAAAAAGCCGCACCAAAGCTGCCGGCGACATGGGCATCGCCGAAAAGTGCGGACGGGCGTAGATCCAAAATTGTCGCACCCTGTTGTTTCTTTGCGCTGAACTCGGCAACCTCCAGGCGAGTGGCCGCCGGGCGCTCCGATAAAGCCGGGGCGCCGGGCAAATTGATCGTCACCGACCGGCTGAAGTAAAGTGGTCGATCGGGCAGGTTTGCCAACATGGATTCGACGAACTGGCGCTGTTCCTTGAATTGGAGCGCCCAATTGGTGGTGGCTTCCTGGCCTATTGTCGTAAATGGTGCGGCCGAAATCTGTCTTCCGCAGAGCGATCCAGCTCCATGAGCCGGATAAACTCTTACCTCCGGAGGGAGCTTCAGCAGCTTATTGAAAAGTGAATCGTAAAGCATTGTTGCGAGCTCGTGCGAACCCATTTCCCGGTCGCGCAGATCCGGCCTGCCTACGTCACCAGCGAAAAGTGTGTCCCCAGAAAATAATGCCACCGGTCTGCCGCTCTCGAATAAGCATAGGCAGATGCTGTCCGGCGAATGACCGGGTGTGGCGATAACTTCAACTTCCAGCGAATCGACGCAGAAGCGATCACCCTCATTGAGGTCGTGGTGATCAAACGTCGCGGGAGCTTTCTTAGAAACCAGGAAGATAAGAAGCGTGCGCCAGTCCTGGGACAAAGAATCGCTCGATATGCATAAGATCTTTAATTCCGACTATCTGCGGCCCTTCAGGCCGATGAGAAATGACAGTTTTGCCTCAGATCCTGCTCGCTTGATCATGAGGCGCGCAAGCTACATTTAGCTGCGTATCTGCCGATCCATCCATTTTTCTCGCCGAACGCATCAGTGGAATGACTTGTCATTTGGAATTTGTCATCTGTCATCGCCCTGAAAGGGCGCTGAAGGGCCGCAGCCATCCGAGACCATCTTCAGTTCTGGCTGCCGGTTTGTATTCGCAGCCGATCCAGCCCCCATAACCGAGTTTATCGGCCAACCTGAACAGGTGTGAAAAGTTCACCTCGCCGCGATCCGGTTCGCCGCGATCGGGAACACCGGCGACCTGAATGTGACCGACGTCAGAGAAAAAACGCTCGGTCCGCCGGGTTAAATCGCCGCCCATGATCTGCGTGTGATACCAATCCAATTGGATCCTGAGTCTCGGATGTTTTAGTGCGGCCAGAATCCCTGCGGCTTCCTCAATCGTGGTCAGATGGTAACCGGGAAAATCACGATTGTTGATCGGCTCGATGAGAAGATCCAGATCGGTGGTTTGACTAAGTGCAAATTCGAGGTTGGAAAGAAATGTAGCGCGGGCCTTTTCTTGTTCTATCCCGTGAGTTATTCCTGCCATCACATGCAGACGGCGTAATTCTAAAATGCTTGCGTACTCGAGCGCCAGCTGAACTGAACTGCGGAACTCCCTTTCCCGACCGGGAATTGCTGCAATTCCGCGATCGCCCTTTGCAAAATCTCCTGGCGGTAAATTAAAAAGGATAGCGGTTAGTCCAGTCTCGCGCAACCTGCTCGAAATCTCGGCAGCGCTAAATTGATACGGAAAAAGAAACTCTACCGCCTTGAAACCGGATCTTGCCGCGGCGTCGAAACGGTCGAGAAACGGCAGCTCTTGGTAAAGCCAGGACAAATTCGCAGCAAATTTCGGCATAGAACTTTTCTAACCACGGATAGACACGAACGGAACCGGCTTATCCGTGTCTATTCGTGGTTTATATTTAAGGTGTTAGATTTTTACAAACCACGAATAGACGCTAATAGACACGAACTAAATCTGTTCATTTCGTATCAATTGGTGTGCATTCGCGGTTTCTATTCTCACCAAGTGGCGTCAAAGGTCTCTCTCAATTCCCGGATCTGACTTTCCGTCAGAGTTCGAATCTTATGTCCGTGAAGGGATAACATCAGCTTCGCGGTTTCCTCCAACTCTTCGACGGCATACATGGCGGAATCGAGATCTTTCCCCGAAACAACCGGCCCATGGTTTGCTAGCAGGACCGCCGCGTGCCGCGAGGCGTGCTTGGCGATTTCCAGAGCGAGCGCTTTGTCGCCCGGGCGAAAATACGGAATCAAAGGTAGCTTGCCGACCCGCATCACAAAGTAGGGAGTTATCGGCGGAATACAGCTCATTGGATCCAGCTCTTCCAAACACGAGACCGCCGCAGCATAGCTACTATGGAGATGAACGATAGCGGTGCTCTCGGCTCGGTTTTCGTACATGGCGAGGTGAAGAAAATATTCCTTACTCGGTTTGTCGCCCGCCAGATGCATCCCATTCCAATCCAGTTTTGTCAGCGTAGATGGATCCAACTCGCCCAGACAAGAATTCGTCGGGGTCAGGATCCAACCGTCTGCAACCCGGGCGCTGATATTGCCGCTGCTTCCCGGGCTGAGTCCGCGGCGATACAGACTCAGACCTATTTCAACGATGCGTTCTCGAATCTTGTTTTCTTGGTTCATGATAGCTGCTCCCAAGCTTTCGTAAAAAAATCTTCACTGCCGAAGTTTCCGGATTTTAAAGCCAGAGCCAGCTGTTTTCCTGAGCCGGTAGCCAAGGTCCACGGGACCCCGGGATCAATCTCCGGTCCGATCTTGAGTAGGTCCAGTCCTAGCCTTTTTACCACTGCTCCCGAGGTTTCGCCGCCCGCAACAATCAATTGGCCGACTCCGTTGTCGACCAATGATGAAGCAATTTCGGCCAGAGCATGTTCGCAAAGTAAGCCAGTCCTTTCGCCACCAAAGTCATTTCGGTTTTTCGTGAGGTCCTCTACCGTCTCGCTGGTATAAATCAGCAGCGGCTTCGGTTCGCTCTGCGTCTCTGTTGCCCACGACACTACGTCGCGAATCACCCTATCAGTATCTTCTGCGAGGTTCTGCACTGAGATTCGCTGATGCCGGCATGCTGCTTTTGCGTATTCGATCTGGCGCAGTGTCATTTTTGAGCAGCTTCCGGCGAGAATAGCTCGGTCTCCGGGAAAGGCAGGAACACGAATCGGAGCTGCGCCGCTGAGCCCAAAATTCGACGCGAGTCCTAAAGCTAAACCGGAACCACCGGTCACCAACGTGAGATCCTTAACCGAACTACCAAGCGTGATGAGGTCAGCATTCCCAAGACAATCGGTGACCGCGATGTGAATTTCATCCGAACGCAATTTCTCAATTTCTTGGATAATCGCTTTGGGACCTTGGTTGACGCGGTCAAACCGAATCAAACCCACTTTGGTCGAGGTCTGCGTGGAAAGAAATCGGACGAGATTCGGATCGGTCATTGGTGTGAGCGGATGATTCTGCATCCCGCTCTCGCTCAGAAGCACGTCATTGACGAAGAGGTGACCACGATAGACAGTACGGCCGTTGTCCGGAAAGGCCGGGCAAACAATGGTGAAATCGGTCTCGAGCGCTCCCAGCAAAGCGTCGATAACAGGACCGATGTTCCCTCGAGGCGTCGAATCAAAGGTTGAACAATATTTGAAGTAGAACTGTTTGCATCCTAAGGTCCGCAGCCACTCGAGCGATTCGAGCGATTCCTGTACGGCCTGCTCGGGTGGACAGGTTCGCGTCTTTAGCGCCACTACCACAGCGTCCGAGTTGATCGTCGTCTGCGCGCTCTCTGGAATCCCAAGCGTTTGCACGCTTCGAAAGCCGCTTTTTACTAAATTATTGGCGAGATCTGTCCCACCCGTAAAATCATCTGCGATACAGCCGAGAAGAGGCATAGTGAATTTCCTGTCGAATGAGGAGCGTGCATACCGCTCATGTCATGCCTGATATCGGCGAAGAAGTTTCGTGACGATCCTTTGTTGTCATGTTTATCCGAGGTTTGAAAGGGAAAGACAGAATGTACGCAATAGTCCTTCGTTACAAACGACCATTGAGTGAAGTTGATAAGCATGTCGATGCCCACCGGCGTGGCTCCGCAAAAACTATGCGGATGGCACTTTTCTCGTATCGGGGCGCCAACGCTCCGGGGCCGGCGGTTTTATTCTCGCCGTTGCAATCGAACGCGGGCAGCGTGATGCGCTATTGGCCAGCGATCCATACGGACAAACGATCTCGCCGATTACGAAATCATCGAAGTGGTCCCGAGTATGGCGGACGAACGATTGTCTTTCTTGATCGAGAAGTGAGAAACTTGCCTCTGGACCTGATCTCAGGCGGCCGAGGAAACCGAAGAAGTAGCGGCATAAATCGGTCCGTTACGGAAACGCAGTGATCCAGCAGATCGTCCCGCCACTACCGCCTGCATTTCCGCAACGATTGATAAAGCAATGCCGGCCGGGCCTTCGGCACCGATATCGAGGCCGGCTGGTGCGTGCAGGCGATCGATCTGTTTGCCATCCCAGCCGGGATTGGTGCGCTCCAGTTCCGTAACGAGCTTTTCTCTGCGCGGTTTCGGCCCCAGCAGTCCGACGTAGCGGACCGGACGGCGGGCGAGACTTTCCAATACCGAAAGATCGGTGAGGAAATTGTGGCTCATCACCAAGATCAAAGAATCGTCTTTGATCAGCTTCAGCGCCTCTTCTGCGGCCAAGAAGGCGTCCGCTAATTCCTGTAACTGGACGGCAGCTCCCACCGTTGCTCGCTTGCCCGCTACGGTGACTTTCCAGCCTAGATCTTTGGCTAGCTGCACTACCGGCAATGCATCGCGGCCGGTGCCGAAAACAAAAAGATGCGGCGGAACCGGTACAAATTCGCAAGCGACCTCGAACTCTGCGCCAGCCTGAAGTTTGCACGCCGCAACGAATGATCGTTTCTCCGCGAACGTGCGTTCGGCTAAGCGTCGGAGTTCGGTCACGACCTCTGTTGGTAAATTTTGCGGATAAACCGATCTGCCTCGCTGCAGACAAAATCTGGTTCCGAGCGCGGGAATTTGAGCGACGCCCATCCGATCGGACACCCGATGTTCCAAAACCGTCACAATCGCGACTTCTTCATCACTCCTATGTCCTTCGGCCAAAAAAGCCAGTGGATCATCCGTGCCCAAGGGTTCCAACAAAAGATCCACCTGTCCCCCGCAACCCGTCCCGGTTCCCCATAAAATCTCACCGTCCTCGCTGGTATCGTATCGCATCATCGTCGGTCGGTTTCCGTTCTTCGCTACGCGATTCCAAGCGGTCTCTACCAGGTCCGCCTCGAGACAGCCGCCGCTGATGGTTCCTTCGTGTCGGCCATCGGGGGTCAAGAGCAAGCGGGCGCCTGGTCTGCGATAGGTGGAGCCCGCTGTGCGCACGATGGTCACCAAGAGTAAGGGCGTGTTCACCGCCTGTTGGCGGTCACGGAAAGTCAGCAACTGAGAAAGATCGCTCATAAGAATTGGTGGAGAAGGAAAATGGAAGGGGGATAAGTCATCGGAACAAGTTGGATCAGGGTGGCCAAGAATTCCGACAAAAAGTGTTGACTATCGATAATCGATAATCGACGCTTTCGCCACGTTAAATTGGTCATCCCCCCGTTAGTCAGACCCAAGTAACGACCCGAACGTCTACGACGCACAAATCTGTTTTGTGCCCAGAGAAAATATCCCGCTATGAGTTTTCCCGACCTGCTGATTCCTGAAACGGTCGATCAGGCTGTCGAGACTCTGTCAGTTCCGGATCGGAAAGCTTTGATTCTCGGTGGCGGTACGTTGGTTCAACCGTTTATCACGCTGGGAATTGATGTTCACGATGTCGTCATCGATCTGGATCACCTCGCGCTGAACCAGATAGTGCTCGAAAATGATCAGGTTTCCTGCGGGGCCATGGTTCGTCTCGCCCAGTTGGCGCAAGCGTTACCCCAGGACTATATCCAAGCTGCAGTTGCGTCGATCAGTGGGCCAGCGGTCAGAAACCTTGCCACTGTAGGTGGAAATCTTTTTGCGAAACCACCTTACGGTGATTTGGCAACATTGCTTCTGGCGCTAGACGCAGAAGTGGAGTTAGCCAGTTCGAAAGAAACTCGCTGGCTCTCGCTCAATGACTTTTATCTTCTGCGTGATAACGCCGAAGCATCATCAATGAAAGGAGTTCTGGTAACCCGTATTCGATTTAGCACTGATCCGGCACGAAAAGTCGTGTTCCGCAAAATGGCCCGCAGACGACTGAATTCAGGAGCCATCGTAACGATCGCGCTGTCACTACGATTCGATCGCTCTATTGTGAGGGAAGCGCGCCTCGCGCTCGGTGGAGTAGATCATCGCTCGATCCGCGCGCTCTCCGCCGAACGTATTTTGACCGGGTCGAATCTTGATAGTGAGGCAATCGCATCGGCCGCTCAGGCTGCGCAGCAAGACTGCAACCCACAGACCGATGCTTATGCCTCCGCCTGGTACCGGGAACGAATGGTCCCCGTGCAAATCCGTCGAGCTCTCAATTCCCTCGTTTCCTATGAATGATTTCGGTAGGGACGCGCCGGAGCGCGTCCCTACCGAACCAAAACAAGCAGTCGGAAATCCACCATGGCGTCCAAAAGCTCCCTGCAACATTTTTCGTTTCTAGTAAATGGTGCGCGCTATGACGTGCTCGCGCCGCCGTTGATGTCGCTCGGAGAGGTGCTGCGGGAAAAATGTGGACTCCGCGGTTTGAAGCACGGTTGCCAACAAGGAGGATGCGGCGCCTGTTCCGTCCAGGTGGAGGGCCAGTTAGTTCCGGCCTGTTTGCTACCTGTAGCTCGAGCGAACGACAAATCGATTGAAACCATTGAAGGATTGGCTCAGGGCGAAAAGCTTCATCCGATCCAGGAAGCGTTTGTGTCGTGTTACGCGACTCAGTGCGGCTTTTGCACCGCCGGAATGATAATGGCGACAAAAGCACTGCTGGAAAGCAATCCTTCGCCAACCCGAGAAGAAGTTTTGGTCGCACTCAGCGGGAACGTATGTCGATGCACCGGTTATCTTCCGATCGTGGACGCCGTCTTGGTTGCCGCCAGAAACGCGCGATCACCCGAGCCGGCGGTAGGAACAAGCTCCCGACTTCACGAAGCCTTCGGCGACGCTGGGTCGACGACGTTTTCGAACCAAAGTGGAGGGCGGGCCGAAGCGTAGCGGCGGCACCCCTGTCCGTAAAAGAATTGGCGAGCTATGTTACCATGAACCACCGCCTGGAAAACCTTTTACCTGTCCAAGATGTTCGATTGGATGGCGACGTCGATCAAAAAGGCTTGCGCGAAGTCGGCTTATCAACTCCCCGGCGGGATGCTATATCACATGTTACCGGCCGGACAGTTTATTTCGAAGACGTCACCTTTCCGGGGATGTTGCATTTGAAAATGGTGAGAAGTCCCCATCATCACGCGCGAATTCTAGGAATTGATTTTTCTGAGGCTGAAAAAACTCCCGGATTTGTCCGACTCATCACCCACCGAGACGTTCCATCCAACTATTATACAATTCTCCGATTGATCGGTATTGAACCGAACGATGAACCGGTTTTGGCGGATGATCGCGTGGTCTACTGGGGTGAACCAATCGCTGCGATTTTGGCCGAGAGCCCGCAAGCCGCCGCGATCGCGGCATCCAGGGTGAAAGTCGAGTTCGAACCACTCGAAGCCGTGTTCGATGTGGAGGAGGCGCTGAAGCCCGGAGCGCCAATTGTTACTCGCCAGGGATTCAACTACTTCCGCTACGAGGGACATCACTGCCGCCGAGTGCGGTTCGGCGACGTTGATCAAGGTTTCGCGAATGCCGACCTGATCATTGAACGCCGTTGGGATACGTCGCCGATTGAGCATGCTCCGATGGAGACAACCGGGTGCATTGCCAAGCCCAATGGAGATGGCAGATTCACGGTTCACACGAACACGCAAGCGCTCTATTTCTCGCTCGATAACACCGCGCTGATTCTCGGTATCCCAGCCGGTCGCCTGCATTTTGTCGGCGGTACTGTGGGCGGAGGATTCGGCGGGAAAGTGGACGTGATTGTGGAGCCGATCGCTACGCTAGGGGCGATGTTGACCGGTCGGCCAGTGAAATTCGTCTACACGCGAGAGGAAGAGATGCGGATCTCATCCACGCGGGCAGCCGAACGACTTTATATCAAAGACGGTGTCATGCGTGATGGCCGAATAGTTGCCCGACAGATCACGCTTTACGTTGACGCTGGAGCTTACTCCCGACACAGTCCTTATGGGACCACCAAGGCGGCAGCTCATATGCCAGGCCCGTACACAATTCCAAATGTTTGGGTAGACGCTTACTGCGTGTACACCAACCGGCAACCTTCCAGCGCGATGCGCGGATTTGGTGTCACCCTGGGGGATTTCGCGATCGAGTCGCAGATGGATGTCATCGCGCACGAGCTCCGAATCGATCCTCTCCGTTTCCGGCTGCTCAACGCTTATCGCGATGGTGATATGAAGGCGCATCGAAAACGAGTCGAAGGAGCAGCGCTGGTGGAAGTGATTCAGAAGGCTGCGGAACTGGTCGAGCAAAAATTAGATCCAGACCTGGCGGCAATGAGTTCTGCGACTCGCTAAACTTCTAAACTAATTTCCTATGGCAATAGTCAAAGGTCGCGGGTTTGCTTCAGTTAACTATCCGACCGGCATGAACCTGGGAGGGGACCCGACTCAGGCTCTCATTCATTGCACGACGCTTGGAGATTTTGTGATTACCCTTTCCAGCGTTGATCTCGGTCAAGGTATCAAAACCGTCGGTGCCCAGATCGGCGCTGAGACACTTGGGGTACCGGTTGAGTCGGTTCGACTCGATCTGGGCGATACTGACACTGGTCCTCATTGTATGGGCACATTTGCTAGCCGGCTCACCCATCGAGCCGGCAACGCAATTATCATGGCGGCGAAGGAAGCGCGACAAACCATGCTCGAGGTGGCAGCGGAGGAATTGGAAGTCAATGCGACCGATCTTGAAACTGATGGACGCGGGCGCATTCAGGTGGTCGGAGCGCCATCTCGATCTATTTCCGTAATGGACGTCGCGCTGGCAGCTCATTTTAAGCATGGAAAAACAATCTCTGGCCGCGGCATCTACATGAAGCCGAAGAGTGAACCGGTTCCGGAAACCGGAGAAATGGACCCGGATTCAGCCCAGGCTCATGCCTGTACAGTAGCCGACGTTGAAGTTGATACCGAGACCGGCGAAGTACGCGTGGTCCGGCTAATCAGTGCTTACGAGATCGGACGCGCGATCAATCCCAACATGGCGCGACAACAGATTATTGGCGGCGCCTGGATGGGAATCTCGCATACTCTCTTTGAGACGACCGCGCCATATTATCCGAGTCAGGAGCATGCCCCTGGAGATTTTAATGAATATCTGATGCCGGCGTTGGGTGAACTCACCGAGGTCGACGGCGCGATTCTCCAACGGCCCTCCAGCACAGGCCCATTCGGAGCCAAAGGGTTAGGCGAAATGACAGCCAATCCTCCCATCGGAGCTATCGCTAATGCGATCTTTAACGCCACCGGAGTGCGAATATATCATTTACCGATAACTCCGGAGCGCGTTCTTCGAGGTATTGAGGCGCTCTTACACTAGATGTCTCTCCCTCACTCGATTCAGGAACTTGGTGAGCTGCTCGCGGGTCAGAAATATCTGGCTGACCAAGGACTGGCCACCGCGTTGTTTCTCGCGTTACAGATGGGAAGACCGCTTCTGTTGGAAGGGTCACCGGGAGTGGGTAAGACTGAAGTCGCCAAGGCGTTGGCGGGCGCATTCGGGAAGCGGTTGATTCGGTTGCAGTGTTATGAGGGGATCGATGTTTCCCAGGCGTTGTACGAGTGGGATTTTGCTCGCCAAATGGTGGCAATCCGAGCGGCAGAAATCACCGCCACTGGACCGGTTTCCGTATCAGAGCAATTATTCTCGCGCCGTTTTCTGCTCGAGCGCCCGCTGCTAGCCGCATTGCAGGCCGGCTCCTCTGCGGTGCTGCTCATCGATGAAATCGATCGCGCCGACGACGAGTTCGAGGCGTTTTTGCTCGAGTTCCTGGCTGAATTTCAAATCACAATTCCCGAGTTGGGAACTGTCTCAGCCCAGACTCCGCCAGTAGTGATCCTGACCTCAAATCGAACTCGAGAAATGCACGATGCATTGAAACGACGCTGCTTCTATCATTGGATCGATTATCCAACCCAGTCTCGGGAAAAGGAAATCATCCTTTTGCGTGCGCCTGAGGTAGAGGCCCTGCTCGCGGAAAAGGTAGTAGCGGCAGTCGCCCGAATGCGTGAATTGGCTCTACTCAAGAAGCCGGGGATTGCTGAATCGATTGATTGGGCGAGCGGATTACAACGATTGCAGGTCTGGGATCTGGAAGACGGCGCCGTAAATCAAACGCTTGGACTGGTACTCAAAGAACGCGACGATCTCGTGCATGTCTTGGAGGAGAAAGTGCTTGGCGGCTAATACCCGCTCTGGCCCTGAGTCAAGAATGGCTTCCGATGGTAATATTGGTTTGGATTTTTTCTTGGGTTTTGGACGGGCCCTGCGAGCTGAGGGGTTGCAGCTCGGATCAGCCGAAATCCAACTCTTCACCAGGGCGCTGGCAAAAGCCGAAGTGAAGAGTCTGCGCGACATCTATTGGGTCGGCCGGGTTTGCCTGACTGCTTCACCCGAGCAGATTCCGATTTACGACCGCGTCTTTCAACAATGGTTCCAAAATATGGGAGACGCGCTTTTTCCAGCGGCGCTTGCGCTTCATCACGAGGAATCACCTCCGGCTATTCCTCAACCGGAAACCGTCACCATAGAAGTGCCAAAAAAATCGGGACCTACTTCCGGACTAGCGGCCGCTTCGGGGGAGCGCCTGGGACAAAAGCGGATCCACCCGCCGGATATGGACGAATTTTCGACCATGCAGTCTATCACTGCCTCTCTTAATGCCTCTCCGCCCTTACGCCGCAGCCGTCGATTCCGAGCACGGGGCAGAAGCGGACCACTTCATCTTCGGCGGATTCTTCGGACATCGTACCGTACCGGCGGAGAGTTTTTCCGCCTGATCCGTTCGCGGCGTCTGACCAGAGTCCGGCCATTGGTGCTGCTCATC
>WNFL01147468.1_pt3 | contig 17954 bp, 19 predicted proteins | sample 5400361 | NCBI WGS metagenome assembly WNFL01 (sample SAMN13153351, study PRJNA577476) | soil metagenome | isolation source: 40 cm soil on Douglas fir-dominated hillslope | place: USA:California | collected 2013-09-17 | reverse complement strand
CGCCGCGTCACGTCACGCCCCTTTTCCGTGGCTACAATTTCCGTTCTTACAGTAGGGTCCTTTGTCAAACCCCCACCTTGTTATAACCCATTTACGGGGGTTACGATAGGATTCCCTCGAGCGTGAACAGGAACAGGATGACGTGACCAATACCAATATATTGCAAAGAAGTTTACAAGAAATGGCAAAAGCGATAAAAAATATCAAGAATAACTTAGCACGGTATTTGTTAAAGTTGCACCGATCTGTGCGCTGTCGTCGAGTATCACATGCATCACTTCATGTATAAGAGCGTAGAGCGTAGATAGTAGACTTTGTATCTTCACGGTGTCTTCACGGTGTATTGCAGCTGTCCTCATCTCGACCTGTTTGTTCTTTGTCAGGATTGGCAATGGAAGTGGAACAACGGGCTGCTCGTTCTCCTCCCGCTCATCGACACTCCGCTTCCGCTTCAACGATAAGATGATAGAGGTCAATGTTGCTGAGGAGCGGCCGTTCCAGCCGATTGCGTTGCTGAAGTTTCTCCGCAAGGGATTTGTACTTGAATGGCGAGGCCGAGTTGGTGTTTGCATGTTGGCAATGAGCAATGTATTGCAATACCTTCCCTGCAGACCAAAGGTCTGCCCGGATGGGTTGATATTTGTCGTGTTGGACTTCTGGAGCCGCCCACCTGTTCGTTCCGCGATACCCTTCAACCCATGATTCCTCTGTACCTACCTGGTGAGATACACCAAAGTCGATTATGAGAAGACGCAATGGGCTTGTCCTCTTTCAAGTCGTGGACTGTACTCTTCTTGTCGTAATTGACTGAGAAGGTATTCTTGCCGCCGGGTATGAAGCAGAATATGGATTTCGTGTTTGTGTTTGACATGATGGTCAGGTTTAGGGTTGAATTACCACCTGCCACTCAAATAAATGGCAACAACAACCGTCCAGACTGTAAGACAAATGGGCAACTGGGGAACCCCAAGTTGGTGACGATGATTTGAATGCTTTGTCGAAGCCATCCATCCAAGAAAGGGAGAGCGATAGCGGATATGAACATGATGTTTAATCGGTAAAGGTTGGATTATTCGTCCCTGGCTAGCGGGTGTACAGGTCGATGATATCAGCACGAAGGGAATCAATGAGGAGAAAATAAAACGACTTTTGGCAGTACTACGAACCACAGTATTAAAACGGCACATGCAAGTCACCTTCCACCATATCAATCTGTAGCCTAACTCCTCTCTCCCGGAGTCTCCCCTTGAGCTCCTCAAACCAATAGTCTATAAGCATTGGCCTAGACTGGCTCACGTTGAGGAACCGTACGGTCTGCAACGAAGGGGTCTTTCCACTGTTAAGCAACAAATCGAGCAATCCTCCCATTGGTCCTTCTCCTAAAGTGTAGCGACGGTAAGGACCCCCTCCATAGGGCATAAGGCTAGTAATATCGATCGGGAATTCTACACCTTCGAGGTTAGGAGAGGTGATCAAGGGAGCAACAGATGGGAAATCATGAGGTTCGGGAAATGGCATCGAGAGGAACCTAAGTTGAGGTAGAGATGGCGGCGAAAGGTCAATGTCGATCATACTCTCTTCGTCATCTTCCTCGAGATCACGAGTAAACACGAACTTTTCGATCTTGTGTCCATGGGACTTCAAGATACAGTTGAATGCACTAATTGAGTTTTCCTCGGTAAAGATGAGGTTGCGAAGCGAGGGTAGGTCCCAAGTGGAAACCGACCGAGCCATGGCATCGCCATCGTCTGCAAATTGGAGCGTATGCAGGTGAGGGAGGTGTAATAAGGTATGAATTGAATCTTGAAATGAGGTACGGTGCACGAAGTACTCTTCACATATCTCCAATGTGATGGCGTGGAGGTTTTGCATAGACGAGAGCCACTTCCAGGGCTCAGATGAAATTAGTGGTGCCATGGGCCTCTTTCCAAAAATATACCGTAGGTTTGGACATTGGGTGAGAGGTGGAAATTCAGGAAAAGGAAATTGGCCTGGCCCAGTAGCCGGACCATCGTCCACCAAGATCACCAAACACTTGCAGAGAGATAGTATACGGGTCATAGTCCTTGCGCTATTCTCAAATTTGGCGTATCGCGAAGGTCCAAAGGTAATCCTTCTCACGCACTGAGCCAGCCCTCCTGAATTTGCGTTCCCTCCAGCTGACTGCTTGAGAACATCAAGAAACGCGACCATATTTGTGTGGGACTTGAGAGTGACGGAGGAATAGAGAATCGTGATTCCTAGTCTTCGCCAGCGTCTTGAGACGGAACTGATATTGCGACGTGTGGGAAAGTTGTCCTCGATCGCAGATCGGGTGGCCTTTGTGTATGTGCTGTAAATCGAGCACGTAAAGAGATCGCGCAAGGGAGCTTCGGTATGTTCTCGTGACCACAGCAAAGGATCGAATTCGCCTTCAACCTCAGTGGCCAGTCGAAAGATGTGATACCAAATCTCGGTTGGTAGCTCTGGTTTAAGTGGTTGCAGGGCTGTCGCGGTCATCTTGTTGTAACAAGACGTCAATGGATGAGATCAAGTTGTACAAATCGCATGCGTGCAACAAAATTGGTTGAAAGATTTCAAATCATAGTACACAAGGGAATAATACTCGACACTCTAGGTATCATAGACCAAGGGCAGCGTTCGTGACAAAATGAGCACCTCCAGCACAACGGTAGCCATTTGCCTGTTTGATCCATGCGAATCCAGCCACACAATTTCCAACCCGTTGTAGCTTGACTTGAACCCGTGCCTCCTCGGCTCGTTTCCTGACCTCCGCTTCTCGAGCGGCGCGAGCACGGAGCTCCTGCAGACGGGCGGCTTCGCGGCGTCGCTTCAATTCATCCAACTCTTTATCGCCACCATCAGGTGGACTTTGCAGCGCCTGTTCTATAGCTTTACCCTGTTCTGCAATTGTTCGCTCCTCGTCCTCAAGACCCTCCATAGCTTCGTCAGAACGACGCTGGGCTTCCTCTGCAGCCTGCTTGTCCCGTTGGAGTTGCTCCCAGGTGGCATCACTGACGCTTGGGTCGCGCCCCTTCTGGTCAAGAGTGGCTTCTTCAGGAAGTTGATCCGCTACTTCCATTTCCTGGGTCGTTTGAACAGTTTGAAGGATTTGGGGTGTGGGAGGTTGATAAAGGGAAGGGGGGGGTGCCAGTGGTTGCGATTGAACGTTGTTGGATGCAACTCTCCTGTTCTCGACACGGTCCTGTCGTTGGGCGAGCATCGTAGAAATGCAATTGATGGCATTTTCTGCAGAGATTTCGAGCGTACCATCCATCACTACGTCCTCCCTGGTAAAAGCGACCCCGCAGAGCCTCTGCGCCAACGTCTCCATATCTCTCGCATTACCCCAAGATGGCACCACTGAGAGCTCCTCGATCAGCTTGATCATGTATACATTGGCAGGGTGTGAGTAATCGCTCAGAGCGGGGAGAACGACGCTTTCTTTCCGGAGCCTGCTATCGAGGATCTCCAAGCACTTGGCGGGAGCAATATTGGGGAAGACGATTTCCTCCGGGAATCGAGACGTCAGACCTGTATTGACTTGAAGCAGGTCGTTCATTTCTTGGTCGTAACCGGCGAGAATGACGATGAGTTTGCCGCGGAATTTCTCATGAGTCAAAATGCCAACAAGTTCGTCCATCGCCTCCTTGGCGAACTGTCCTTCTCCCAAACGATACGCTTCGTCAATGAAGAGGACTCTGCCTAGTGCTCTCTCAAACTGCTTCTTGGTCTTCGGGCCAGTGTGACCGACGTATTGACCGACCAGATCGGAAACGGAACACTCCACGACTTCCTTAGAGGAGAGAATGCCCATGTCGTAGTATACCGCACCCATCTTCCGAGCAACGGTAGTCTTCCCGACGCCTGGAACGCGAATTAGCCTAGGAGAAGTAACCATTCAGAAACAGGGTTCGACATACCAGGAGGGCCCTTGAAGATGAAATTAGTGGGGATCATCTGTAAGTCCTTCCCCATCGCCTTGCAAGTCTTGGCCATTTGCTGCCACTTGTGTAGTTTCCTGATGATGTCCTCTGCGCCAACCATGTCTTCAAACAACAAAGCAAGGTTAGATGCAGCGTCCTTGCTCCTATCAAACTCGGGATCAAAGTCTTGGGGTTCAAATGGCGCATTCGGATTTCTTAGACTGAATGGGACCGAGCTTTGCCGTTCTTGATACCGTGTTTTGGCGGCGCTAAGTAGGTTCTCCACCTCACCAATGTTCCCAAAGTTCGGTCTCTGGCGCAGACGTGCAAGGACCTCGATAGCCACCTGCTTGGCGGCGTCGGTAGCTGTGCGGTCCTGTGATTTCAGTTTCCAATCGAGGGCTTGCAGGAGCTCCGAGTTCGAATAATCATTGAAGTGGAAAGCATTCTCGATGGAGAAACGCCGAGAGAGACCAGGGTTGACATTCTAGACAAGAGTCGGCGGGGTGCAAGGTTGCGAGATGATTTCATCCTCACCTGGAACATTTCCTCCATTTGGTCCTTGTATCCCAAGAGAAGAACACAACGGTCTTCTCCAGGAACACTTTGGACTTCCGCGACGATCGTATCGATTACCGCTGTTTTGTAAGGGTCTGCAGGAGCACCCGAGCTAGCGTAGAGCATATAGGCCTAGATAGAGGTGAGAATGGGAGTATAAAGGAGTAAGTGTCTCACCTCATCAATGATCAGGACCTTTCCGACAGTATTGGCGAGGATGGATTTCGTGTTTGCTTCCGACTGGCCCAAATTACTTCCGACGAAGTCTGCGGGGTTCTTGATGACGACTTCATAGCCTGTGAGAAACTGGGAAAGAAAAGAGAATACCACGAACACACCTTCTCCATTGCTGATGAGACCTAGTTCTGCGAGGATCTGACCGTAATGTTTTGCTACCGTGGTCTTTCCCGTGCCTGGTGAACCCAGGAAGACGCGGTTGAGTGAGACAGCGTCGGGTTGAAGCTCTTTGAGTTCACGCTGATAGTTGAGCATTGTCATATCAAAGAGATTTTGAACGGATTTCTTGACGGGATCCAGTCCAATCATCGATTGAAGAGTTTGCCATGCCTTGCTCTTGACCATGACTGAGGAAGGATCTGGGCCGATGAGATCTTGTCTGAGGAGAAGAAAGTCGTCGGGAAGATTGCCAATGCGCCTCTCCTCGCTCAGCCTCTCCGCTTGCCGTTCTCTTATCTTATCAAATAGGTTGCGAAGCGCACGGGCATTGCCGAATCCATTACGTCCCCTTCCTCTTCCCAAACGTCTAATGGCAATCCTGGCATAGAGCCCATTGATGCCATCCTCGACCTTCATTTTACCTCCAAATTGCTTCGCAACCAGACTCTCGAGCATACTCAATAGCTCATCGTCCTCGTAATCCTTGAACTGAAGGGTATAAGGAACCCGGCTCTGAAGACCGGGGTTATGTTCGAAGAACTGTTCCATCTCCCTATTATACCCTGCAACGATCCAGACGATTTTGCCGACGTTGTTCTCCATTTCTGCGAGGATGAAATCGAGAACTTGCTTCCCTCTTTCGTTTGTCGTGAGTTGGTAGGCTTCGTCCACAAATATGGTCCCCCCATCGGAACCAAGCATCGTTTCAACTTGCTTCTTGATTCCGGGTACACCTTCATTCGTGAGCCGCGAGCCAGTAGTTTCGAAGAATGTGTCGGTGGGAATAATGTTGATCGAGGCGAGGAATTTCGCATAATGCCGTGCAACTGTGGTTTTGCCTTGTGCTGGAAGTTAGTATGTTGCATCGCAACGTGATATTGAGTCATACCTGTTCCAGGGTTCCCTAGCATTGCAATGTTGAAACGCTCGCCTTTAAGATCGGTTCCTTGGCGTGTGGAGGTGTCCACCTTGGACTTGATCCTCAGGACCTGCTTTTTCACATCCTCCAGTCCAGTCATCGCCATAATTGCGTCAATGGGAGGGTTCACTGCGCCTTCCAACCTCTTTTGACGTTCCCATTCCTCTTTCGCCACGGATATCTTGGGCTTAGCAGCTGAGCTTTGAGTTGATGGTGAAGTGGAAACGGTGGGTGTGGACTGAGGCTTTGGAATAGGAGTATCTGCAAGCGGAGCAACTGGCACACTCGCGGCGAGCGGGGAGTCTGTGGGACTGGGCGGCTCGGGACGCGTTGGAGCTTGTGCTGGTGGCGAGGTAGCGGCACGAGCTTGCTCGACGGCCGCGTCTACATCCATTCGCTTCTGTTCAAGCGCTCTTTTCCTTTCTTTATCCTCTTGTGCACACCGGATGGTTTCTCTCTCACGAGCCTCCTTAGCCTCCAGTTCTGCCATTTGACGTTCGTGGTCCCTTTGTTCTGCATCTCTCCTTTCCTGTAGCGCGAACCGTTCTTGCCGCTTCTTTTCAGCTAACTCCTGTTGGCGCTCACATTTGATGCAGGTCGGTGGAGGACCCTTGTGGCATTTCCATTCTTGAGAGTGTCCGGTGGGACACTGAGTGGTTGATACCTGCTCACAAAGCATCTGAGAATGATCGGCAAGCTGATGGCACTTTGAAGGGCAAGGATGTTGTTTGCAGCTGAGCATTGTGCCACTTGGAATCAAGTTAGACGTCACGATGTGGTGGATAATGCTGTAAACACATACCAGGGGAGATTGCAACCACCATCGGGACAGTCCTTTTCGAAGTCGGAAGGTGTCCTGAGCAAAGCGCGACGGCTGGGATGTCGATCACAAACGACAGGAAAGCCATCATATATGTTCCCATTTTTCTTAAGGAATTCGATCAGACTCGTCCATAATTGTCCGCCTCTTCGCGCTTCCGTGAACGTGTGAGTATTACCGATTATGATGAGGCCATCACGAGCGCGGGATAGGAGGACATTAAGACGTTCAGGAGAGGACATAAAACCGATTTCACGATCGGGGTTGCTCCGGGTCAGCGATGCGATGACAATGTCGCTTTCTTCACCCTGATAGTTATCTGTCGTGACTCTAAGACAAAACATTGGCATCCAGATGTAGCTCACGCACCGATCGTAGCCAGTCGGATTGGTTTCTTGATGGATTTGGCAGCAGACTCCGACATCAGCCCGGCAGCCACGACGTCATAGAAGTCAAGGTCGCTTAGTACCGGGTCAATTTGTTGTGCCTTCTTAAGTGCATCCATGAGGGCACGAAGCTGACCAAGATACGGCGTGAGGATGACCAGCTTGTCAGTGCCATAGCCTTGTTGGCCGAGGTATCGGACGATCTTGAGAACCATCTGTACTTCGAACCTGTATATTGAGTTAGTACAACGAAATGGGAGGTATCTTAATCAAGGTGTACTTGTTCTGCTTCGATGACTTCATATCTATTCGCTCTTCGGCTGCTACCTCGTCTTCTGGTTGCTCGTGGTTGATAAGGACGACATTACTCCGGATACCTCGAATGTTTGGACGGCCTTGCGTCTTGGGCGCATCCTGGAGATCAGGATACGTGAGGTGCCGCACGAGGGCAGAGATCTCTGGCCGCATTCGATGCTGTGCTTTGAGCTGGGTATGAGGGTAGCCCTTGAGGACGAGTCGTTCAAAGAGACTCCTGTTGAGGTCGAAGCCCTCGCCTTTCTCGACAGTAAGGTAGAATTTATTGACCTTAGGACGTAGTTGCCTAAAATTTGGGGTTACGGCCAGGTTGTAGAATACAACTTGGGAGACTGGACCTACTTGTGGTCTCCAATGAGTATCACTTGCTGAATACTGTCGGATATTGCCGTAATCGTATGCGGCTCCAAGATCTCTCCAGCTTCTTCCACTAAAAGCACTGTAGGGCTTGCAGCCTTAATAAATCCCCTATCAATATCCTTAGTAAACAACTGTTTGGTCTTTCTGCTTGCTTACCTGTACATCGCGGAACCCGTTGTCGTGCAACCAATGACACGACGGGTCTGAAGAATGGAGCCTTCGCCGAGACGGAACGTGGCATCCAGCTGGTCCACACATTCATTATGGCTTCGCCCAAGTTGGTAGACATGTTCAATTTGCTCTTTCATTAACTCTTGCTTCCAGCTCTCATAGCGTGCCAGCCGAGCGGGGTGATCCATCTTCCAGATCTCCTGAGCGGTGTTGACATGGTCAACGCCCTGGAAAACGCCGGCGTCCTGCCCGTGACACCAGCGTCTCAGGAGATAGAAGGCTTCAATCGGCTTCCCTTTCTTTCCAACGACTACGGCTTCGTCCTCAGAGGGTGGCACATTGAATGCCTCCGCAAAGTCAGGATAATCAAATTGTAGGTGCTCCATGATACTTGTAAAGCCCGGATTAAACGACTTGTATTGCGCGAACGACGCCCCCAGTGCCGTGCTGAGAGTATCCCGGCGTTTACGAAGGCCTTCAATCACGCGCCAGTCTTTCTTCGACAAGCGATATCCCGCCGATTTCCCGAGCGTTTGCAGGGCCAAAGGTGCCGTCCTAAGCGTAGATTTTCCCCCAATTCGGACCATCTCGCTTTCGGGAATACCGATATCCATTAGGTCCTCGAGGAATTGATCGAGCGCATGGTTGGTGTAGCAATTGACAAGAATCTTCACCCCCGGTTGTTCAAGGAGGATTTTGGCGCAGAGAGCACCTACAAATGATTTTCCAGTACCTAAAGTGATTTCATTAAAATAGAGCTCCATGCTAAATGCTAAGAGAGTTCTGGCGCACCAGGCGGGCCTTGGATCAAGGCAACCCTTTGAGAAATAGTATTGACGAGCGCGTCCATCTGAGCTTGATCGAGATTGATCGGGTTCGGGGTTCTAAGGAGACTCTGAAGGTTGGTAGTCTGACACTGTAATGCTGTGACAAGTGAAGGGGGGTAATGAATTGGGCGACCGAGACCCATGCCTTGGTTGAAGAAGAGTATTTCTTCCTCAAGAGGTATTCCCCTCTTCTCCTGCAGTGCTGTCAAGATAGGTTCGTAGGAAAAGACGGCAGTGCCAATTTGAATGAGCCTGATATTTTTGGCGCTCTGCAGTCGAATTAGAGCATTGACAGTGCTCCGCTCGTCGTCGAAGCGAAGAACAACGGTTGGCGGTTTCTGTGCGAGGAGCGCGTCGTCGCGGATGACGCTCGGAAAAGCAGCCGGTTGGCCATCCACGAGAAGGCAGGCCAACGATTGATGCTTCATAAAGCGTGGGTTGTCCTTGACGTAGGCCTTGCGTTCTTTAACATCTTTGCATCTTTTAAATTGCCAAAGGTCCGCCTTGCATTGGAACGTCAATGCCCATTTGCACTCCCTATCGTCAGAACCTTTATAGTAAATGCTCTTCAGGATAATTCCGTCAATGACGAAACCCTTGTGGTTGCTCTTCTTTTTCCCGAGCGCAATCTGTACCTCCTCGCGCATCTCCGACACCATGTCTTCACGCAGCAACCGAAATTGGTTATCAAGATGGTCAGGGACGCGTGTCTTCTCCGTTGAGGGATCATCCAGCCAGCTACTGGGCCGGAGGAACGCCTTCTCTGAGGTAGTCTCAAGTTCGGCGGCAGTGGGAAGGATAGAGATCTTGCGAAAGTCGGCGTGGTCATTATCATGTCGCCCACCTGGCCCATTTTGGAGGTCAGAGTGAGAGCCAGTGCCGAGGTTCTTGACGCAATATGAGATGTTGGAAGCGATGCCTCGGATGTCGTATTCGGGAGAAGCCGCGAGGACGTCAATGATGGATGGGTCTTGGGCCAGCTTCACATATTCGCCTGATTTGTCGAGCGGAAGCTTAACCAGCTGTTGCAGGAGCCATGCGAAGGCTTTCTGCGCTTTCGGACCGAGCTGGCTGGCTTGGAACGCACGCAGTAGAGCGCCCCAGAAGATGGGAGGTTCGACGATTGCCATCACCACCTTTTGGACATGCGTCCCATTGGCAATTGATGAGACCTCTTCCACCGAAAAGGCTAGGACAACCTTGGGGGCGGTATCGTTTAGAAATGAAGGAGTAATATCCATTCGCAGGGATGATTGGAGTGAAGAGAGCCCCTTTGAACTATTGATGATGCTATCGACGCATCCTGCGGGATCTGGAGACGTGTAGACGGCTTCGAGGAATAGAGGGTTGTTCTGGGGGGTGAGAGGCTGTTTACCGGATACGATAGCCCCGAAGAGCTTGATGAGCTTTGCGGCTTTAGGATTATCCATGGTAATGGATGGTGAGGGCTCGTGAAGCGCCGACCACGTCTTTTATTCTGTGAGATTCGTCAGGCTCCTAGGCAGGCGCCAGAGGGATCGACACGTGTTGTGACGAAATGGGTAGAGTCTTCTGTACCCAATCTCTGATAGCAGTGACGTGTAATGACCGGACTCCCCGCAACCCAGAGCCTGGCACTGCGTGGAAACCATGCGGCTGGAAGAAAGGAAGCGGGAATGGCGATCAGACAAGCTACTGCAAGCATATGAGTCTATGCCATAATGGTCGTTGAAGCAAGCGGAGGGGGACTTACAACCTTGGGGAGTGGAAAGGCCGACCCGATACGACGTGCACGTGAGATCTTCGGTTGAGCTGTTTCCGAGAGCTAGAATTAATATTTCTCTCCTTAATTAACATTGAAAAAGCTGTCACTGTTATGTTGGAAGACAACGGGAGGCGTCGGCGAGGTCTTGGTTCGCGTCAAGGAACAACTGCCTCACCCAAACATTGGTGATGGTTCCCCTGACGGAACACAGGGAAAAAGTACTTTTAAAATCCCTTGGCCATTATCTTACGGACGAGTACTATTCTGGAATTTTTGATAGTTTATTTTTCTACTGCAAGGTTTGGCATTATCAAGGCAAATAAGAGGGGCATGCCGAGAATGATGTGAAACGGGCTGTAGGACCTTACGAGGGCTGGAAAGCATCAGCTAAGGATATCAAGGGGAGATCCACGACAGACAAATGCAACCTTCTGGCGAATGGGCCAGCAAGCAGTATGCTCCTCCGGGTACGATTCTATCTCAGTGTGCACAATCAAACTGATATGGTCGTATCAACCTCCTTGGGAAGTTGTCGTAGCTCGGAAACGAAGGAGCCGGGCGGTTGCTGATAGGCAACAGAAGAAGCTCGGTGCATTTGACTATCTCTGGAAGTTATGGTAGACCATGGCGGATGGTGCAGGTGAGATAAGATGCTGCCGAATGGTCTGTTTTTCTTCGAGCACTTGGTACCATTTGCGGCCTGAGGTCTTGGTAGAAGAGCACCGATGGGCGAGCGCATTGGTAATATCAACCTCAAATGGGCGGTGTCAGGAGGTTACAATCCTGCAAGCCAAGTTGTCGACGTACAATCTCATCGCTGTCACTTCTGCCAGGCCAACAGTACTGAGAGCGGTAGTGGCATTCCCAAGCCTTCCCAAGTCCTTCGGCTTCCTTCTGAGCGATGGCCTCGAATTCTTTGATCATAATCCTTGTAGCCACGGAGTACGCCTTCGGACGTGGGTGGATGAGTTCGCACTCGAAGTGTACGTCGTTGAAGAACGAAGGCAGGTGGTAGTGCGACCTGGTTTCGTTGGCGAGGTCGACCTGCCCAGTGTTAAAAGGATGCGACCAAAGAATTTGGAATTTGCACGTACAGGAGTGGAAATTTCGTTATCCAAGGAGTCGAATTGGAGATGTGCGAGTGCGTTGTGCTCCTCTTGCTTGCGGTATTTCTCCTGCACGCTAAGTTGGTTTCGTTCTGTCGTCGTTAGCCGGACGCACTCACATTGGTTGCAATGCGAGAAAGCAAACTACCAGGAGGCAGGTATGATGGAAACGCAGAGAGAGGTGTACTTTGACCAGAGGGAGTTGACTTGTAGGCGCACGCGACGTTGAGGGGCTCCTTCCAAATTTGTCCAGTTGAGTTTGCGGAGTCGCACGACGCGTAAAAGAGCGCGAAAGAACGCACCAAAGGACTCAATTTGGCTTTACAGAACCCATACTAAGCAAAACCGTTAGTTATAACGTGAAACAACCGTGTCGAGTGGATGTGGCTGGTACGCCAACTCACTAGTTTAGGAGCCTGAAACAAGATGGAGCTTGTAGTAGGCATAGTTGTTGAAAGAGAAGACATCTTGTGCAACTATGCAAGGCGACGGGGGTAGTTGCGGGAAAATGCGGAGGTGGGTGAAACCAGGCGTGCGCACAAGGAGGATATTTTCTTTGACAAACAACGCGCCCGACGCGCCACGAGAAAACAAACGCAGTAAATGCATCAAACCAAGTCACATTGAACATAATTAAAATATACATAGGGTATAGGTGTGCCTATGGAGTCCCCGGTACGAAGAAATCCATTCGAGCTGACGAAATTAATGAACTGGAGGAAGGATTTCTCGAACAATTTGGCCATAAAAGTCGAATATCCAGAATCTGGATCAAGAGCCGAATCTGAATACACGACGTAAAAATCACGAATACATGGTCACGTCGAGGCACAGGTACAGATGGGGGCGGTTGGTAGTGCAGTGGATTTCCCGCCCCTAAAGGAAACCCTGGAGGAGAGAGAGCAGAGCGAGGCGAGGGGGGACCCCTGGCGTCAGCACTACGCGATACACAGGGGTGATCACGAGAGCCCCGTTGAATCGCCCGTGGCGAATTCGTATCATGAGGGCGACGAGATTGCGCAGCGCGCAGAGGGGCTTGCGCACCTCGAGTACCTGGAATTACGGGGAGTTGGGATGGTAGTCGCTGTGGGGTATCTGGAGGCGAGGGGTACCAGTGTTCGGGTCTGAAGTGATGAACCTCTGCGAAAGAGGAGAATGTAACATTTCGTGTCGGGAGCTGGACGGTCGGAAGGCGTGGCGCGTTGAGAATGGCGACAGGATTCCATACGCCTTGGGTGCAAATGGCACAGTTGTTGGGACAAGGGAGTGGTATGATTTTGGGTGACCTGAAACCGGGGATCAGCTACGTGGCTGCTACGAAGCCTGGAAGTGCAACTTACGGTCCACAGAAGCAAATTGATGTCATTTGCATAATGTGAGGGGAGGGAGCGATCTCAGGAGAGAGGTAGGGGTGTGGAGCGTCTGCCCTCCTTTTCTACTATTAACCAAATATGACCTATCTACGTCATTGAGACGGTCCATGAGCTGGAATTGCCTTGAGCAGGTTGTGGATCACTTACAATCCCGGCTGGACGAGTTTCCGCCAGAACCTGGCCGTGTACACCCAATGACCTTATCACAAGGAGCCCGACAATTTGTGTTGATGAAGTCCCCGACTCGCACTGCGAACGTCAGCAGACAGGGGACAGGATCTGATTGCTCGGGTTTTGTGCTTCGCAGCGCCGGCTAGCCCTTGAACATGTCGTAGAGACGTTTGTGGGTCTTATCCATGGAAATATCAAGTGGTGTAGTCCACTCTGGAGGAGATGGCCCCAAGCGCCAGATAATGTGTCATTTGAAAGAGTTAAGATCCATCATAACAACAAATACCTAGAGGGAGAGGAGCGATATGAATTATTATTAATGGCGTGACGCTTAAGTGCGCTCTTGTTCGGTGCTGGCCACAACGCAGGACTCGATGCGCTCGACTGGACTCGATCGACTCAATCGAGGTAACCCATATCCGAGTGCACCGTAGAGCCCGCCGAGACTCAGGTGAACCGGCCGTGGGCCGTTTAGATAGACGGACTGGGGTCGTCTGCTATGGAATACGGAAGGCGCTGAAGGCGCTGACCCGCCCCGCCTCTGCTCTCCAAGGCCACGTAAACCACATTGAAATACTTGTCACACCTGTGCAGCCTTTATCCCAACCGGGTAGCTGGTGGTTGACCTGGCTGCAATCCAAAATGGGAACCGTGACGGCGCGGCACGTGAGATGAAGATGAAGCTGCCCACGGACGAGCCTCCCTCCCATGGACGAGCCTCGGGCGGTGTCGGAGAGGCGCAGATAGGGCTGAGGGCTGAGGGGCTACGCTTGCAGCACGCAGTTTACCGTTTGATTGGGCGACTTGGCTTCCACTCGCCCGTCTCAATCCCTGTGGTCACATGTGAAAGTAATTAGCCAGCAGGTAACACAGGGCTAATTCTAATAAAAATAGGCAAACCGCAATGACGGGGATGGGATCGTGATAGGACAGGAGAAGGATAAGTCTAAATTAAACGGGTCAGGTCATGGTCATATTTTTGTCCAGGTTCGGCAGCTTTAAAGTGTCCCTGGCGACCACGCTGGCATGAACCCGATTCAGAAACCTTGGAAAACCTACCTCACAAAAAGGTAATTAATAATCTTACTACTACCTGAACCCGGTATATGAAGTACGGGAATGCGGCAGCCGATTTTAAGAATCTCCATTTTGTGGCCTTAAAACCCCAGTCCCAGCCGCGGGACGAGGTCTGAGACTAGCCCCAGGTGTCTAAAGGGACATATTGTAAAGTCAAACCGGCGTGAAACATACACCGAGGGTCGAGTGAGGCCACCAAGCGAGCAGAGAACGACGGTAGTGGCGGTAGTGGTGGGGTCATCGGAGGTCACCGGATCTTGTGAGCACGGCACTTATTCGCAACGAGTGCGAACTGGACTGGATCGCGACCTGTGCCTGTCCTTCCTTCCAAAGAAGGGAGAGTAGCCTGACGCCCACTGGCTACCTCCTTCCAAAATGCCGAAAGAGATAGACGCCAACTAGTTGCGAAGAGGAAATGGCGAAGCGCGAGCTCGATGTATAGAAGAGAAATATCTGATGTCCCGCACCAATTATGACCTCGCGGCCGTAATTAATCATCTTGCTAGATCCCCTCGGGATGGCTGAGAATGTTCCTAGACTGTAGGAACGGGCGGATCTGTCGTTCTTTTAGGCAAACCGCATGCTACAGAGAGAAGTACCGGAAAGCCTTCGAGTGTACGTTTGTCTCCCCATTCGTCGTTTCAACCATATTTTGTTGCTATTCGTTCGAGCAGTCTCCTACGAAACACGGAAAACTCTAGTGCTGAGCCAGTACGTTGAGCCGAGGGTGCGTCAATCATATTCTCTGTGGAGAAAACCACCTAGTTGCAAATTTCACGATTGATATCGTTTGCCTACGGTATAAACCTGTTGGAGGGTCGCGAGAATATGATGCAGCCGTACCCATCGTCCATGCAAGTATAGACGAATAGAGCCAGCCATCGCGTCGTTCGTAGTTGATTGGGGTGGCGAGTTGTGTACCCTACTTCTGTGACAGAATAGCTCGATCAGTCGATGATGGGTACCGCTCACCTCCCTCAAAGTCTCAGTCTCGGCCATCTCGGCGTCCTGTTTCCGCCGTCCGTGTCCGCTAATCAAACCTGGATGGGATCCAGTGATTGACAGGGTTGTTACTGACATGTATGAGGCCATATTGGCACCCTAAAAGAGCTGTACCGGTCCTGGCGTCTTCTTCAATCGCGAAAATTTCAAATTCATTGGGCTCGTTTCTCAGGGCATTTTGTATACCCGATATATCTGTGAAGTGACCAAACGGAATGCGTCGTTCTATATTGATTGGAGGGAAAATGGTGGCGCACGATGGATGAGTTAGAGGCGACGTTGCACGTGGAGTTGATGTCGATAAATTAATATCTCACGCTGTTCTGCAACGGCTGATGACGGCGTCGATGGTGAACGTCTATCGAGTCGAAGTGCTTTGAAGAGCGGTAGAGGCTTCGCAATGGACACTGTGACGAGATAGATTAGTACGGATTTCACGTCACATCAAAATATGAGGTTCTATAATTTAATGAGTACACTAGGCGTCTTGTAGAATGCGGTAAATGCTCGGGGAGAGTTCCGGGAAATGAATGCGAGTAATTTCACGGGTGACGCCGTCATCGGTGATGCGGGGATGCGGGGATGCGGGGATGTGGCGGGATCTCAGTTAGAAGGGACTTGAGAAGCTGATGTGACGATCCGACTGACGTGACCACTCGACTGAGCACGGTACGGGGACAAGTGTGATGTGATGATGGACGGACGGCGCAGAGTCGAGGACGTTACTACGTTACGTTGGGCGGCGATATAATGATAATAGTGAGCAACAAGTCGTCAACCCTGACCAGGTGACCAGGTGACAAGCTGACAAGGTGGTGGGAAAAACAGTACAGTATTCCTTTGTTTTTTCAGTTGAGAAACAAAGTCCAAAGTTTTGTCCTCTACCACTCCCATCGACCCCACCCCCACGACCGACCACGACACAACCACGACGATCAAGACGACTCCCTACACACACACACCACCTCAACCCTACCCAGCCAACTAACCCTCCCAACCCGCACCCGCACCCGCCCGCCAAAGCCGCACAACTCGAAGTCTTTCAAGACCCTCTACCTCATCAAATGCCAGGGTTACATTGGCCATTTGTGTTGGCGCCTCTGCCTCCGCGAAAGAAGAGACGCGTTCAGCCAGGTTTCACGGACGAGGAGCTCCTTTACCTTGAGGAAGTCCTCGCACTCGTATGTCCCCTCTTTCCCCTTTCCCCACACTCCTGTTAATATATTTCACCCATTAGATCGACTCGATGCACGACCCAGACGATACCCAAGCACGCGACCAAGAACCGCTGCTCGCCAATCACCACGACCCCAAACGCACCACCCACTCGCGCTCCCCTTCGTCTTCCTCCCTTGCATCGTCCTCTTCATCCCCAGTACCAGCAACAACTCAACGCCTCGCCGTCCAGAGCCTCCGTTCCCGTGCTCTGGAGCCACAGCATTGGGTCTATTGGCTCTTCTCCCACCAATCGACACTTGGTATCTTCTTCGTCTTCCTTGCCACTCTCCTGCTCTCCCACTCGTCCCACCAGGGCCTCGTGAGCGTGACAGGTCTCCTGGGTGCCGGATGTCTTGCACTCGGACTTAAGATTCTGGTCGCGAGCGAGGACCAGGCACTGCATCTCGATCCCGAGCACGAAGGCGCAAGTCTCATCGGCCAAGACAGGGGTCGTGCGAGGGGCAGGGGACGCAGGAGTAGGAGGCACACCTAATCTGTCTGACGAATACTGGCCCTTGCTTGCGGGGTACTGTACCAGGTTCCAGGTTCCAGGTTCCAGGTTTCATCGTTGACTGCGGCCGATTCATCCAGATCTTGTACAACACAACTTGGACGGACAAAACATATCTCCATACCTCATAGTACTCGCACTTGGATCCCCTTTCACTTCTCTTGTTTACATATGGCATCCGCTTTGCTCCGTCGCGCTTGTCTCGTTTTGTGCCCCATCTCACCGGGGATCTCCAAAAAGTACGATATCGGTTTCGAGCCTTGAAACACCCCCTTTTTCACCTGTTTTTTCCAGTCTTTCTCACAAGTATGCTTCTGCTTGATATCTTCGCTCCCTATCTTCGGGATTGTGTATCACATTATTTCATCCTGCAGGCATCCCCGAACTATGGATTATATGGTATATGATTATGGTCTCCCCTCTAGCCCTCTCGATTGAGTTGTCGTTGCTGTGGTCGCTGTGGTTGCTGTTGTCGAATGTACCGCAATACACTTTCCCTTGAAATTAAGTGTTTGTGTAAATGAGCTCGATTGCTTTTGTAGGCTGTTCCCAAGTTAATGTCACACCCGTGACGAGAGAATTGGCGTGCACTGCGGGTCGAGCTCAATAAATCGGAATCGCACTCGGTTACTTCAAGTATCCCCAAATCCTTCGTCTGCTGCGCCGCGTGCTATTTCGATTTTGATCCTGAGGTTGCAGGATTTTGAGGCTGGGTGGCAATCGGATTTGGTGTTTTTGATCCACACACCATCATACCTATTACTTCAACCCTGATGTAAACATAGCTACAGAAAACTGAGGAATGAATATGGCTGGAAGTCTAACATGCTCTACGGCCGCCACGCTCTGATCTAGCTAGGTTTGGTGGCTGAGTAACAGTGAGACGAGAACGGGGCAGATGGCTACGACCGAGAAAAGAATATATTTTTTCATGCTCATGGCCGCGACGGACTGAGACGAACGTCCATGTTTAGTTTGTTTATCCGTTGGACCCGACCATGTGAGCACATTATTGTACCACCTATGATTAATGATCAATAACTACGTGCTCTGAAGGTGTCTCAAGAATACAAG
>WNFL01345965.1_pt2 | contig 17961 bp, 18 predicted proteins | sample 5400361 | NCBI WGS metagenome assembly WNFL01 (sample SAMN13153351, study PRJNA577476) | soil metagenome | isolation source: 40 cm soil on Douglas fir-dominated hillslope | place: USA:California | collected 2013-09-17 | reverse complement strand
GTCGGCGAAATTCCTTGCTCGCGAAAATACGAATCGATAAACGCCGCGTAGTCGCCATTCGGAACGAAACAAATCTCCTGGCTATCGGGCTTCGCCGCGGTAGGAATCCCCAACTCGCGCGCAAATTCGCGCACCTGCGTCTTCTCGAATCCGCCTAATGGAAATTCAGTTCGCGCGAGCTGATCCTGCTTCAGGCCGCACAAGAAATAGGTTTGGTCCTTAGTGCGATCGACGCTGCGCAACATCTCCCACCGCCCATTGTCGGAATTCCAACGCAACTGCGCGTAGTGCCCCGTCGCGATCCGCTCGGCGCCTACGCCCGCGGCCATTTCGAGGAACTGATCGAACTTGATGAAGTTGTTACACAGCGTGCAGGGGATCGGCGTCCGACCCGCGAGGTACTCATCGATGAACGGCTTCACCACCTGTTCCTCGAAGCGCTGTTCGAAATTCACCACGTAATAGGGGATGCCCAGATGTTGTGCAACATGGCGCGCATCGTACACATCGTCCAGTGAGCAACAGCGTCCAGTGGGACCACTCGGTGCGAGCTCCGGGAGCCGCCGCTGATTCCAAAGCTGCATGGTGAGACCGATCAAACGGTCTCCGCGACGCTGCAGCAGCCCCGCAACCACGGAGCTATCGACGCCGCCCGACATCGCGACGGCCGTAGTGGAACCAAGTTTGGTTCGCTCAAGCATACGCAGGTGCCACGCGGCGCAGAGCGCTCACGCTATCGACCAAAGCTTCGATCAAGGCGTCGACCTGAGCCTGGTCGTTCGACCGGCCCAAAGAAAACCGCACACTGGAGCGCCCTTGTTCTTTCGAAAGTCCGATCGCGGTGAGTACGTGCGACGGTTCGGAAGCGCCGCTCAGGCAAGCCGAGCCGCTCGATGGGGGTGCGTGGCGCGCCCGCGCCATTGACGTGCGTGCCGTCGATCCGTTCGAGGATCGCCTGCTCCAAACGGTCCCGCAGCGCCGATACGCGTCGAATCTCGATGTCGCCGTCGTCCATCAGAATCTGTGCGGCGCGAGCCAGCGCCACGGCTCCCGCGACATTCTCCGTTCCAGCGCGCCGATCACGTTCATGATGCCCCCCGTGTTGGAGTGGCCGAAGATCGACACCCTTGCGAACGAACAGAGCCCCGCTGCCCTTCGGTGCGTAAAATTTGTGGCCACTGATGGTGTAGAGGTCGACACCCAGCGCGGCAACGTCGATCGGAATCTTGCCAGCGGCCTGTACGCCGTCCGAATGAAACAGAATCCCGGCTTCACGTGCGATCTTGGAAATTTCGGCGAGCGGCTGTATCGACCCCAACTCATTGTTGACGTGCATCACGCTGATGACCTTCGTATCCGGGCGAATCGCGCGGCGAATGTCTTCGGGTTCTACCATGCCGCGGCCGTCGACAGGAACGCGCGTCATCGATTCGAGCTGCGCGCTCGATCCGAGCACGGCGGAATGCTCGACCGTAGTGGTGACGGCGTGCGCACCGCGAGCAACTCCGAAGATCGCGAGATTGTCGCCCTCGGTGCCGCCGCTGGTGAGCACGATTTCCTCGGGCGTGGCTCCCAGGAATCGTGCGATGACGCGCCGAGCTTCATCCAGCCGCTGTCTGGCCATTTGGCCGTAATAATGGATACTGGAAGGGTTGCCATAAACTTCGGTCAGCACCGGCGCCATGGCGGCCAGCACCTCGGGAAGCACGGGCGTCGTTGCGTTGTGGTCGAAATAGTAGCGCTGCACGGGTTAATTCAATTTTATCAGCACATGGCAGGCGGTCTCATCACCCTGACGACGGATTTCGGCGTCGCCGACCATTTCGTCGGGACCATGAAAGGTGTGATCCTCGGAATCGCGCCCGCTGCGCGCATCGTTGATATCACGCACGAGGTGGCGCCGTACGACATTAGCGAAGCGGCTTTCGTGATTTCCCAAGCCTGGCGCTACTTTCCGAAGAAGACCATCCATGTGGTGATCGTCGATCCCGGCGTGGGCACGTCGCGACGTCCGATCCTGTGCGAGGCGGGCGGGCAATACTTCGTGGCGCCCGACAATGGCGTGCTGTCGATGATCTACGAAGCTGGACCGCACCGCGTCAGAATCATCGCTAACCCTAAGCTGATGCTCCGCGAGATCAGCCGAAGTCTTCGCACCCGCAGCCGCGCATCTTTCGAGGGGTATCACTGCAAAACAGTTTGGAAAAACGATTTTGGATTTTGCCGATGGGATCGGGCCGCCCCCGGAGGAAAGGACGCAGCATGTGTGGGGCGGAACGATTCTCAAGGTCGACCGCTTCGGCAACCTGATCACGAATTTCCACATCCGCCACTTCGCCGGAATAAAGACTCGACCGATGGAGCTGCGCATCGGCATGAAAAAAATCCATCGTCTTGCCCTGACCTACGCGGATACCGCCATCGGCGAGCTGTTCGTGATCGTGGGCAGCTCCGGGTATCTCGAAATCGCCGCGAACCAGGCATCCGCGGCGGACAAAGTCGGGTGCGGCGCTGGTTCACCCGTCGAGCTCGAACTTTTCTATGACTCCTAAGGCGGCTGCACTCACGGACGCGGTGAAGAACGAAGCGCTGAACAAGTTTCGCGAGATTCCGCGCCTGCGTTTCGGTGTGTACCCGACGGTGATCGAAGAGATGCCGAGACTGCGCGCCGAGCTGGGCAGCGGTCCGCGGCTATATATCAAGCGCGAAGACTATTCAGGCGCGGGATTCGGCGGCAACAAGGTCCGCAAGCTGGAATATATGTTCGCGCAGGCGCAAGCCGAAGGAGCGGACCCGGTCCTGACCGTTGGCGGGATCCGGTCGAACCACTGCCGCGTGACGGCGGCGTTCGCGGCGCGACTGGGCATTGAGTGCCATCTGATCCTCAATGGCGCCGCCGATGCGACGCCCGCCAGCACGTTTCTTGACGGCCTCTACGGCGCGACGATTCATCAGGTAGCTTCGCGTGACGATCGCGCTCCCAATATGCAACGTCTTGCCGACGAGCTTCGCGCCAAAGGTCGCAAGCCGTTGCCGATTCCTCTGGGTGCGTCGGTTCCACTCGGCGCACTGGGTTTCATTCACGCAGCGCACGAAATCGCGCAGAGCGGAACGCGATTCGACGCGATCTTCCACTCGACTTCATCCGGCGGGACCCAGGCCGGTCTGGACGCCGGCTTGCAGCTTTACGGACAGGAGCGTGTCAACCTGATCGGCGTGAGTGCAGATGATCCGGCGACGTCGATCGCGTCGCATATCGCGGAGATTGTCGCAGGCATCGCCGATCTGCTGGGTTGCGATGCCGCCGCGCTGCGCCGGCCGATCGAAGTGGACGATCAATTTGTTGGGGCGGGCTACGGAATCGCGACACCTGAGGGCGACGAAGCGCTCCGCTTGCTGGCAAAAACAGAAGGCATCGTGCTCGATCCGGTCTACACCGGGAAAGCCATGGCGGCGATGATCGCGCGCATCGGTAGCGGCGCCTTCACTCCGAACCAGCGCGTCCTTTTTCTTCACACGGGCGGTCAGTTGGCTCTTTTCTCCGCTCGTACCCCGGGCATTTGAGAACCGGCAGCGGCGGATATTTCGGATATGCCGGATCGCCAAACGACCGTTCGCACATCAGAAAAACCGAGCCTCGATCCGACCGGATCATGCGGCAGAACGCACACGTGTCGCACAGCCCCCTAGGTGGCGCTTCACGCGGCGAAGAACTCACGTGTCGCCTCGATCGTGTGGCGAATGTCTTCCTCGCTATGCGCGGCGGAGACGAATCCCGCCTCAAATTGCGATGGCGCCACGTAGACACCGCGCTCCAGCAAGTGGTGGAACAGTTTTCCGAATCGCGCCGTATCACATTTCTTCGCCGACTCCCAATCCGTCACCGGCTCGGATGTAAAGAAGAATGTGAACATCGAACCGACTCGATTCACCGTCACCTGCGGTGGAATCCACGAAGTCAGTTGCGCCGCGCGCGCTTCGAGTTGATCGTAGATTTCAGGGTGCGCCGAGAGGTGCCGCAACATGCCGAGTCCCGCTGCCACTGCCAGTGGATTTCCAGAAAGCGTCCCGGCCTGATACACCGGCCCCAGCGGCGCGATCTTTTGCATGATGTCCGCGCGGCCGCCGTATGCGCCAATCGGCAAACCGCCGCCGATCACTTTCCCGAGCGTCGTCAAATCCGGCTTAATTCCAAAGCGCTGTTGTGCGCCGCCCAACGCCAACCGGAATCCGGTCATCACTTCATCGAAAATCAGGAGGGCGCCGTGCCGCGCCGTCAGCTCACGCATCGCCTCCAGATATCCCGGCAACGGTGGAACACAGCCCATGTTGCCGACGACCGGCTCGACGATCACTGCGGCGATCTCAGATCCCCGCGCCGCGAACGTTTCTTCCAGTGCCGGGATCGAATTGAACGGAAGAGCGATGGTCGTTGCCGCGACCGCTGCGGGAACGCCCGCCGTATCCGCGATTCCAAGCGTCGCCATGCCGGAGCCGGCCTTCACCAGCAACGAATCGACATGGCCGTGGTAGCAGCCCTCGAATTTGATGGTCAGGTCGCGCCGGGTGAAGCCGCGGGCCAGCCGGAGGGCGCTCATGGTCGCCTCGGTGCCCGAGTTCACCAGCCGCACCATTTCCATCGACGGAACGATTTGCGCGATCAGCTCCGCGAGTTCGACCTCCCGCTCGGTCGGCGCGCCGAAACTGGTCCCCCCCGCAAGTGCGCTTTGCACCGCCGCGTTCACGGCCGGGAAACAATGACCGAGCAGAAGCGGGCCCCACGAGCCCACATAATCGATATAGGAGTTGCCGTCCGCGTCCCAGATCCGCGAACCGTCGCCGCGCGCGATGAAGCGGGGAACGCCGCCGACGCTCTTGAACGCGCGCACGGGTGAGTTGACCCCGCCCGGGATGCGTGCCTGTGCCCTCGCGAACAGTTCCTCCGAGTTCCTGGTGAGCATGACTCCCAGTAGTATAAACTCGGAACTGAGAACAATCCTTGGAACCGAGTCGTTTTGATGTGGCGGTGGTTGGTGGGGGACCGGCCGGATCGCTCACAGCCTACCATCTGGCGCGCGGCGGCGCTCGCGTGCTGTTAATCGACGCCAAGAAATTCCCGCGCGACAAACCTTGCGGGGGCGGCATTCAGGAGCGGGCGTGCCTGAGTCTCCCGGCGGAATGGCGCTCCGCGATCCGCAGCGATTTTCGCGAGGTTTCTTTCAGCTATGGACTAGGGGAAGCGATTACGCGGTCGTGCGCGAACACGCTCGTGTCGGGGGTGCTCCGCACCGAGTTCGACGAACTGCTTTTGCATCACGCCGAGAGCGCGGGTGTTAGCGTGTGGCAGGATTGCAAAGCGCTGGGTGTGTCGGATGAGGCGACGGGCGGAGTGACGATCGGCACGTCGCGCGGCGACATCCATGCGCGCTACGCGGTGGGCGCAGATGGTGCAAACAGCGTGATGGCGCGGCAACTCAACACGCGCGATTCCTACTATTGGCAGGTGGCGCTGTACTGCGAAGTGCCGGAAGACTGCCTGCGTCAGGACGCGGTTTCGACTTCACGAATGCGGGTCGACTGGGGCAGTTTGCCGAGCGGCTATGGCTGGATTTTTCCCAAGAACGGTTCGGTCAACGTCGGGGTGGGGTGTCCGCTCGCCATCGCGAAACTGCTGCGATCCTACCTGCATCGGTTTCTGGCCTCCGAAGGAATTCTCAAATCGAATGTCCTGGATCGTCTGAAGTTCTTCGGGCATCAGCTTCCCACTATGACCGCCCGTACGAAATTGTCTTCCGGCAACGTGCTGCTGGTAGGCGACGCCGCGGGATTGGTGGAGCCGTTGACGGGCGAAGGGATTTCGAACGCATGCCACAGTGCCCAGATCGCCTCGAAGTTCCTGGCCGAGAAACTGGGCGGCGCCGGGAAGGATTGCGAATCCTACGACGAAAGAATTCGCAACGAGATCGGACGCGAGATTCGTCGGGCCCGGCAGCTCCTCAGTGTTTCCGTCACGTTCCCCAAGGCGTTATTCATGCTGCTTAAGGACAACGACGCGGTGTGGAACATGTTCTGCAAGGTGCTCCGCGGAGAAGAGACTTTTCTGACGCTGCGCCGCCTGATCATGGGCCGCGCGGGTCTGCTGTGGGCTCCGCTACAGCAATTCTCCGAGTGGTACGAGAATCGTAAACTCAGTTTCCACAGTCGCGCGCTGCGGGATCAGGACCTGCCCGCGGCCGGTTCAGCGCTTTGAGCCTCAGCTCGCCGGTGCACAAAGCTCGCCAGCACTTCGGTCATGGTTCCCGTGAATCTGCTCTTGAGGCGGCTCTTCAGAGTCGAATAGGGCTGGACGCCGGCGAACAGGTCCTGCAAAACATCACGTAAAAGCGGACTGCGCCGTGCCATTTGAACCATCCGGTCCGGCATGCTTCCCAGCGCGAAGTTTCCCAGGTAAAGACGGCGGGCCAGGCGTGAAGCGCACTGAAGGTCTTCGGTAAACTCACGCGCGAGCGTCCCTCGATACGCAGCGGCTTTGTCGGCGAGGCTGGTCTCCTCGTCAAGAATCGTCCGGCTCGCCAAGTCGCCCGAGCGAATCGCATAATACAAACCTTCCCCAGTCACCGGATCGACCAACCCAGCCGCGTCGCCCACGGCCATCCAGCGATCGCCCGCCACTCGATTCGCCTCCCAACTCGCCTGGGCCAACGAAGGCAATACGTGGCTGTAAAAAGGCGCGCCGTCGAACGGGACCCCGCGCTCACGCAGGAACAACTCCAGCAGGCCGCGCAATACGTACGCCGGGGCGCCCTTCCCGCAGATCCCCACCGAGAGGTGATCACAACGCGGGAAAATCCAGATATAGCCTTCCAGGTTCGTGAGGAACTGAACGTCGATGTGCGACTGCGACCCGGGCACGTAGTAACCCAGAGCGTTCATCGTATCCGCGGCCGTGTATTTTGTGCCGACCTCCCGCAGCGGATTGCGCGCGCCGGTCGCGACGATGCAATAGTCCGCTTCGACGATGCCTCCGCGGGTCCGAACGCGCCAGCCGCCGCCACGCGACTCGAGCGCCATTACGCGCGTCTTTTCGATCGCGGCGCCGGCTTGCTCAGCGCGGCGGAGCAGCATTCCATTCAACTCTGCACGCGAGTAAATGACCAGCGGGTGCCGGAGTTTCATCCTGACGTCGCCAGCGCCGCGCGTACCCAGAGTTGTCTCCGGGATCAGGCGTTTCTCTGTTCCGCCATACAGTAGGAACGGGTAATCGCGATACGCCTTGTAGGTAAGACCGCCTCCGCAGGGTTTTTCCCACGCGAGCTTTTCATCGAACAGAAAAGTCTTGATGCCGCTGCGCGCCAGTTGTTCCGCGGCGAACGCGCCGGCGGGACCGCCACCCAAAATCGCGACGGTTCGAATCACTGCTTACCGAGTGGAGGATGGCCGGGCGGTAAGCTTCCTCCCGGAGGCGCGGTCGGAGTCGCGGGCGGGGCGTCGCCGCCACCGTGAGGCGAGCCACCACTTTCTCCGCGGCTTCGTACCACCCACTTGTTCCCCTGGCGATCAAGCAGATATTCCACGCGCACGGGTTGTTGCTCTGCGGTGCCCTTCACGCGGAACAGCACCAAGGCCCGTGCCTGGTCTTTGGCAAACGACACGGATGAGACTTCCACTTCCATCCCGTCCATATTCAGCCCGGTCTCCTGGGCGCGCGCCTTCAGCGAGTCGAGCACGCCTTGGCGCACCGCCTCCTTGTTCTGAATGTCACGCGAACAAGCCGCCAGCAACGCGACGGTGCATATCAGGATCGCTTTCTTCACCTCCCGATTATAACCGCGCATACGCTACCCTATTTCGCATGTCGCACTCGCTGCTTGCCGAGATTTGGGAAGAGCACATCAAGCACGAATTCTCCACGCGCTCGACCGCCCACACGCTGGACACGATGGTCGAAGACGCCTACGTGAATCACATTCCGGTGCTCACTGGCGGCGTGGGAAAAGCTCAGCTCGACCAGTTTTATTCCAAGCACTTCATCCCGCAGATGCCTCCGGACACGACCCTTCAACCGATCTCGCGCACCATTGGCGACGACCAACTGGTCGATGAAATGGTGTTTCAGTTTACCCATACGATTCGCATGGATTGGATGCTGCCCGGAATCGAGCCGACCGGCAAGCGCGTCGAAGTGCCGCTGGTTGTGATCGTGAAATTCCGCGACGGGAAGCTGGCACACGAACACATCTACTGGGACCAAGCCTCGGTTTTGGTGCAACTCGGATTGCTCGATCCGTCGAAGCTGCCAGTCTCCGGAATCGAGAGCGCACGCAAGGCGCTGGATCCGAAGCTTCCCCCGCGGCCACTTCCCTAGGTGGGGCAGGCGATTCCGCCTGCCGACAAAGTCCTAGGTGAGCAGCGCCGCGATCGCTTCGATGTCGTTCGGCACGACGACCGACCGATTCGCAAAGGTTGATCGCAGCGTCGCGCCACCCGGCGCTTCCAGCTTGCCGGTATGATACTTCGTGCTGTAATCGGGGTCTTTTAGAACGTGACCGGTGAGCACCGCGACGACATCCGCGCTCTTGTCGATCACACCCGCGGCAGTCAGTTTACGGATCCCGGCGAGCGTGGCGGCCGACGCAGGTTCGCAGCCGATCCCGCAGCGTCCAATCTGCGCCTTCGCATCGGCGATCTCCTGTTCGCTCACCTTTTCAACCACGCCATTCGTCGCTCGAATCTCGCGCAGCGCCTTGGGCCACGACACCGGATCGCCGATTCGAATTGCGGTAGCTAGCGTCTCCGGTTTCGTCACCGGCCGAAAATCGCCGCCGCCGTGTTTCCCAGATTGCCGCCCGGCAGAACGATCCAATCCGGCCCTCGCCAGTCGCGCTGGTCCAGCATTTCGATGATGATGCTCTTCTGCCCTTCGATGCGGAACGGGTTGACCGAGTTTAAGAGATAGATGCCGAGGCGGTCCGCCAGCACGCGGATCAGCGCGAGAATTTCGTCGAAGTTCGCCTGTACCTCCAGCGTGCGCGCCCCGTATTCCAGCGCCTGCGCGAGCTTTCCGAACGAAACGTTTCCGTGCGGCAGAAAGATCAGCGCTTCGATGTCGCCCGCGGCAGCATACGCGGCCATCGAGGCTGACGTGTTTCCCGTCGACACGCATGCCACTCGCTTCATTCCCAGCCTCCGCGCCTGCGCAACCCCGCAGGTCATGCCGTTATCCTTGAACGACCCTGTGGGATTGTAGCCCTGGTGTTTGAACGTCAGGCGATCCAACCCGCCATACGCCGCCGCAGCGCCCGCGTCCAACAATGGCGTGTCGCCCTCGCGCAGCGTCACCACTTGCGAATAGTCTTCGAGAAACGGAAACAGCTCGCGATAGCGCCACACGCCGCTCGCGTCCAGCGGAGCGTTGCCCATGCGCCGCTCGCGAAACAACCGGCGCAATGCGGCCACATCAATCGCCATATCCGGGTAGATCGCTTCCAGCAGCCCGCCGCACTTCGGGCAGTTGTACAACACGTCCGTAATCGGGTATTCCGTACGGCAACTTTGCTCGAAGCACACCAAACAGGCCATGATTGTTAGGTTACCCGTTCCCGTTACGATGCTAGCCGTTCATCTTGAAAAGGGCCGCGTGCAGATTCGCCGCGTCCCGTTGCCGCGCGTGCCTGAAGGATTCGCGCGCATCCGATTGCTGGCCGCCGGAATCTGTTCCACCGATCTTCAACTCCAGCGCGGCTACTATGGATTCTCCGGCACGCCCGGCCACGAATTCGTCGGAGAAGTGGTCGACGTGAACGACGCGAACGTCGACCAATCAGTCTTGGGAGCACGCGTCGCCGGCGAAATCAATCTGGCTTGTCACAAGTGCGAGTGGTGCGCGCGTGGGATCGAGCGCCACTGCCCGCACCGGACCGTGCTCGGCATCGTCAAGCATCCCGGCGCGTTCCGCGAATTCCTGACCCTCCCGATCGCGAATCTGCATCGCGTCCCCGCGGCGATCCCCACCGATCACGCCGTGTTTATCGAACCGCTTGCAGCAGCCTGCGAAATTCTGGATCAGGTCGCCATTCCGCGCGGTCATCCAGTCGCGGTCCTGGGCGACGGAAAACTCGGCCTGCTGATCGCGCAGGTCCTGGCGGCACACGGCGCACGGGTCCATCTCTACGGACGACACCGTGACAAACTTCGCCTGGTTGAGTCTGTGGGCGTCACCACTGAACTTCTTCCGAAAAAACTCCCGGCGCACCGCTGGCCCATGATCGTCGATTCGACCGGCTCCCAAGCCGGGCTGAACGCCGCGATCGAAATGTGCGAACCGCGTGGAACCGTGGTGATGAAGTCCACAGTGCACGGACTCGTTCCGATCGACACTGCCCCGGCGATCGTCAACGAGATTACGCTGATCGGCTCGCGGTGTGGCAGGTTCGAAGCCGCAATCCCCCTACTCGCATCCGGGAAGGTTCGCGTCGCCCCGCTGATCTCCGAGGAGTTCACGCTCGACCAAGCGCCGCGCGCATTTGCGCGTGCCGCGACGAAGGGCGTCCTGAAGATTCTTCTGCAGCCCGCCGGCTGAAGCCGACGCTGCGGCCTAAAGGCCGCGCCACAAATCGTACACTGGTCGAGATGCGACGGGTGATTCTTACTGCACTTCTTTTTTCGCTAGCAGGCTGCTCGGTCAAGAAATACGCCATCCGGCAGCTCGGGAGCGCGCTATCGGGAATCGGCTGAAGCTGGTGGAGTCGCTGCTGGCCGGCGATCCGAAGAACGGGCAACTGCTCCTTGCCGCGTCCAAGGGATTCATGCAGTACGGTTATGCGTTCGTGCAGGAGGAGGCCGACGAAACCGAGGACCGTGATCGGGCAGCCGCGCTGGTTTTGCGGCAGCGCGCGACCAAGCTCTACATCAGGAGCCGCAATTATGGACTCGCTGGTCTCGAACTGCATCATCCCAACTTCACCGCCAAGCTCCGCCAGAATCCCAAAGAAGCGGTGAAGGAACTCAAGAAGTCCGATGTGCCGCTGACCTATTGGACCGCGCTCTCGTGGGCCGCAGCCCTTTCGGCGTCGCGCGATTTCGCGATGCTGCCGGAGATCCCGCGCTTCGAAGCGCTGGCTACGCGTGTGCTGGAACTGGACGAGGCGTACGAGGACGGCGTAATTCATACCTTCCTCATCACCTATGAAATGTCCAGGCTCAACCCGGCCCCGGATCGCGTCGAGCGCGCTAAAGCGCATTTTGATCGCTCCGTGGCGCTGTGCGCCGGCAAACTTGCGGGACCCTACGTGGGCTATGCGGAAAACGTTTTGGTCTTTCAGAAAAACAAGGTGGAGTTTCTGAGCATGCTGAACACGGCCATCAAAGTGGATCTCAACAAGTCACCGGAGAATCGCCAGTTGAACCTGGTGATGCAACGCCGCGCCCGCTGGCTCCTGAGCCGCACCGACAAGCTATTCCCGCAGTAATCGCTCGCACTACGGTAACTAAAAAAATAACGCCCGACGAGGTGAAACATGTCATGTAGCCCCGAAGTATTGAGAGCCGTTCCCCTGTTTGCCCTGCTGGATGACGAGGAGCTTGCGGTTCTGGCCGGACAGGTCGAGTTGAAAAAATTCGCCCCGCGCCAGCGTATCTATAAACTGGGCGATCCCGGCGGCCGCGCTTACGTCCTGATTTCCGGAAACGTGCGCGTGACTACAGTCGACGAAGACCAGCAGGAGGTGGTCGTCGACCAGCCCGGCGCCGGCGAGTTTTTTGGATTCGCCTCCATGCTGGACCAGACCCAGCATCAGACCGAAGCCACGGCGATGGAGGAATCCGATTGCATCGAGGTCGACCGGCACGACATCTCCGTTCTCTTAGATCGCAAGCCGCAAGCCGGCATGGACCTGCTTACCGTGCTGGGAAAGCAGTTCCACGGCTCGCAGAAACTGGTGCGTGTCCGCGCCAGTCGCAATCCCAACGAGTTGATTGAAGAAGAGGCGACCTACGGCGACCGTCTTGCCGACTCGGTCGCGCGCTTCGGCGGCTCGTGGCGATTCATCATCTTGTTCGCGGTAATCCTTATCACGTACACGCTCATCAACGTGGTGCTGGGCAAGTCGGCATGGGATCCCTATCCATTCATCCTGCTCAATCTCTTTCTCTCCATGCTCGCGGCGGTGCAGGCGCCCGTGATCATGATGAGCCAGAACCGCCAGGATTCCAAGGATCGCCTGCGCAGCGAACTGGATTACGATGTCAATCGCCGTGCGGAATCGGAGATTCAGGGCTTGGCGCGCAAGCTGAATATTCTGGGCGACAAGATCGGCGATATCGAAGATCTGCTGCTCGAAGATCGCAAGCCCAAATAGCTGCACCGCTCCCTGTGGTCGCGGCTCTGTTTCTGTCTGAGTGGTCGCGGCTCTGTCTCTGGCTGCGCCGTGACCCAAGGGAGCGGTGTTAAATGAACGCTCTGTCTCTGGCTGAGCCGTGACCAAGGGGAGCGGTGTTAAAGGAACCCTAAATTGTTTCCAGTTCTTCTTCCAGCAACTGCTTCTGGTACAGGTCCGCATAATATCCGCCGCGTTCCAGCAACGCGGAGTGCGTGCCGTGCGCCACCAGCTCGCCGTGCTCGATCACAAAGATCACCTGCGCGTTGCGAATGGTGGACACCCGATGCGAAATCAGGATGGTGGTTCGCTCCCGCATCACCGCGTCCAGCTCTTCGAGAATCCTCTCTTCAGTCGCCGTATCGACGCTCGAAAGCGCGTCGTCCAGAACCAGTATGCGCGGATCCCGAAGCACCGCGCGTGCGATCGCCGTGCGTTGTTTCTGGCCGCCTGAGAGCGTGATCCCGCGTTCGCCCACTACCGTCTGAAGTCCGTCCGGGAATCCTGCCAGGTCGGGACCCAGGCCTGCGATCTCAGCCGCGCGCCGGATCTGATCTTCGCTCGCGTCCTTCACTCCAAAGGCGATGTTCTCGCCCAGCGTCGCGCTGAACAAAAACGTCTCCTGCGGCACGTAGCCGATCTGACGACGCAATTCCTCAGGATCCAGGTGGCGAAGGTCCACGCCATCCAGCAGCACGGCGCCCGCCGTGGGATCGATCAGACGTGGAACCAGGTGCGCCAGCGTGCTCTTTCCACTGCCAGTATGTCCGACGATCGCCGCCGTCACCCCCGCCGGAATCCGCAGACTGACTCCTCGCGACGCTCGCCGAACTGCATGGTCACATCGCGGAACTCGATCTCGCCCCGAACTTCTTTCGCCAGACTACGCGGATTCGCCGGTGCTGCGATACGTGGTTTCTCGTCCAACAATTCGCGCACCCGGCCCAGCGAAGCTTTTCCACGCTCCATCAGGTTCGCCACCCAGCCCATGGCGATCATGGGCCACACCAGCATGCCCATGTAGGTGTTGAACATGACGAAACTGCCCAGCGAGATCTTGTGCGCCGCCAGCCGCATCCCGCCCATCCATAGCACCGCCAGGAATCCGAGCCCTACCAGCGCCTGCAGCAGCGGATTAAACAGCCCGGAAATGCGCGCGAGGCGCAGATTCTCGTGAATGTAGTCGCGATTCAGTTCGGCGAATCGTTCCAGCTCCGCGCGCTCCTGCACGTACGCGCGCACTACCCGTACTCCTGAGAGACCCTCCTGCACGCGACTGCTGATGTCGGAGAACATCTTTTGGATGGATTCAAAGCGATCGTGAATGTGACGGCCGAACAGCAGAACGGCGACCGTTACCAGCGGAGCCGGGGCTAGTGCCACCAGCGTCAGCGGCCAGTCGACAAACAGCATCACGCCCACTGCCAGCACCAGTGTGAGCGACGTCTCACACCAGTACATGACTCCCGGGCCCAGCATCATGCGGACCGCGTTCATGTCGTTGGTGGCGCGCGCCAGAATATCGCCGGTGCGCATGCGGCCGTAGAAATCGGAATCGAGCGTGACCAGCCGTGCGAACAGATCGTTGCGCAGATCGTACTCCACGTCACGCGAAATCCCGATCAGGATGGTTCGCATCCAGTACTGGAAAAGCCCCTTGACGACCGACGCGGCGAGCAATAGCCCGCAGAACAAGAACACGATTTTTAGCGCACGGCCCGCCGTCAGCGCATCGATCGCCCCGCGCATCAACAGCGGCAAGGCGGCGCCCAATAGATCCTTCATCGCCAGCGCGCCGAAGCCCAGCACAAATCCGCGGCGGTACTTGCGAACGTACGGCCATAAGAACCCAGCCGCCGGCCTCATAAGCCGAACCACTCCGCTACAGTCTTCATCCACTCCATCATGAAAACCTTGCGGCCTTCACGATCCTTCCACCAGCCGTTCACAGTGAAATGACCATCCGGTGCGCCGATCACGACCAGAGTCGCCTCGGGAAACGCCGCGTGGAACAGCCGCGTGGACCGGCGCGTGTGATAGTCGCTAGTCACCAGCAGCACCCGGTGCACCCCGCGGCGGCGCAAGTCCTCGGCCAGCACGACCACCTCCGCTGCTGTCGATCTTGCATCGTGATGGCTAGGTAGAAAAATCGATTCCGGGTAGCCGGCCTTTACCGCGAACGGGATTGCGAGGTCACTTTCGTAAGAGCCGTATTGTCCGGAAGGACCGCTTACCAGCACTTGCGGCGCGTAGCCGTGGCGCACCAGGTCGCCAGCAGTCTTGATACGGTTCCCCGAAGAATCGCCGGCCAGCACGACTACCATGTCGGCTGACTGCGGGTCGCCCGCTTTAACCAGATACGCGGCTAACCCGCGATAGATGGACTCCCGGAATACAAACGCGCAGATCGCCAGGAGCCCCAGCGCGATAAGCGTGATCCGAAGTTTGTGCTTCACCAGGCCGCGCGGCTACTTCTCATCCGAGCCGCGGGGATCCAGGCGGCCCACCGACTTCAAGCGTTGGAACATGCGTTCCACTTCTTCCTCGTCTTCCGGGCGCAGCAGGCGGTAGCGCGGCGGCGGGAGCTGCTTGGGCACGGGCGGCTCGCCCCAGAATTGACGATAGGGAACTCCGTCCAACAGGGCATGACGCGAATAGCGGCGCAGATGGCGCAGCAGTCCCGTCGCCGAATCGAAATCGCCAGGATAAACCAGCAGCACGCGACTCTCGTCGGCCAGCGTGAGATAGACCGCCAGCGGCGCATTCCAACCGGTCTGATCCAGCCGCCGGATGTCGGTCCAGGCGATCGCCCGGCGCCGGCCGATTAACAAATGCGTTTCGTGAATCTCGATGGTCGGCCGCAGGGCCAGCAACAAGAGCGCCGCCGCGGAAACTCCGAACAGCACGGCCGCGATCCAGGCGGGCTGCCAGCGCCATCCCGTCCACGCCGAGAGCAACGCACCGCCCACGGCGATGAGGGCCAGTGAAAAATACCTGCGTGAAGGAGTGAAGCGGGCGACCGGACGGCTCACGATTCCAGGCTACCATCGAGCGCGGTCGGTTGGGGTCCTACGGCAGTTGTTCCTCACAACCTGCGTCTTTTTCTGCCTTGCTCTCAAGCACATCGCGTTTCGGCGAAATCGCAGAGTGAAACCCCCGCGATATTTTGTAGTCGAGCGATCGGCGTTCCCTGTCGGAAGGCCGGTTCACTATTCGGGGAATCCTAGGCACTCTCCGGAACGTTTAGGGGCGACAGGCGTTTATCTGCAGGAACGACATCCTGTGGCGTCGGATCTGACGAAACAGGTCATAGGGGGCCCCTGAAAATGTCTTATTCGCGTTGACGTCCGCATCCGCAAACGCATTCGTGTCCAACCAGATTTTTAACAAACCGCACCAGCCGAAGTGTCTCTGCTAGAGGTCGTTTTTCTTTTTCTGCTTGTCGTCTTTTTTGACGTCCGGCTTCTTATCGTCCACCGTGGCGGGTGTCTCTTTAAGCTTCTCTTCGGGAACCGAATCCGCGGTGTCGAACGTGATGGTCGCGTCCGCGCTGAACTTGCGATACAACACGAACTCGGTTTCATTCCAGATCAGGAATCTTCCTTCGCGCGAATGCAGCTCGCTCTTCAGTGGCAGCACGAACGATTGGTCGCCGATCTGGGTCGGCTCGTAATCCAACTGCACGGTGACCTCTTGAATCGGGAAATCCGCGGGCATGTCCTCGCAGTGCAGCGAGAGCCGCATCACTTGGCTGGTTTCCTTGTCCGCGTACACCAGGCCGCTGTAACCGGCGATGATCTTCCGCTGCGAATTCTGATGATAGATGCTGTACTTCGATCGCGATTGCCGCACCCGGAATCCGAATACCGCCATGCGCTTTCCGCGCAGCGTAGCCCACTTTTCCCAGTGAAATCAGCAGATACCCGAACTCGCCCGATGACGTCGCCCCGCCCAACTGGGTGCGCTCGAAGTTGTTCTTCAACTGGCCGTTCACCGAGACCACCTTCAGCTTCTCTTCGTGATCGAAAAAGGTGAGCTGCTCATGCACCCGGTCCACTTCCCGCCAGAATTCGGTGCCCGAGGGATCGATGTGGCGGCGCGTCACGCGACCGCACAGGTAGTTCGGCAGGCTGTTGGTGTAGTTGATGGCGTGCTCGCGAATGGCGGCCAACATCCGCGCCTGCTCCATCGAATCCGGCGCAGGAGGCTGTCGCACCACCGGTTTCGCTTCCGGGGGCGGAGGCGGCGCGGCCGGAGGCAATCCTGCCGACTTCAAACTCAGGTCCCGCAGCGCGGCGATGGTCTTGGGCCCCAATCCGCCGGTGCCCTGGATTTGCTCCACCGTTCGCTCGTCCAGGCGCTCCTTCAGCTTCACCGTGTGCAGGTATTTCGCGACTTCCAGGTCGTTCTGATGCAATTGCTAGTTCCTGGACCGTGGTGATCTGTGCAGGCGCAGCCACGGCGCACACTACCAACGCCGCCAACAGTACCCACCCGCGTCGCATGCTTTTATTCTCCCTTATTAGACGTTCCGCGACGCTTCGGAGGTTTCACCGGAGCGGCCGATGTAGGCGCGGGTGCGGCCGCCGGGGCGGGGTTCAAGGTCTTATGGATCGCCTCCAGCGCCAGCGGCGCCATGATGCGATAGCCCCGCGCGTTGGGATGCAGACCGTCGTCCGCCAAGTCGGCCTGCATCTGCCCGCTGGCGTCGACCATCGCATCGAAATAATTGAGATAGGTGTAGCCGCGTTGCGCGCAGAACCGCACCAGCCATTCGTTCAGCGCCTTAATAAAGACCGGCGGCCGGCCGGGCGTCATCTCGTAGCGCGGGCTGACATCTTTATGGTGATCGCTCACCGGCAGCACCGAGGCGAAGATCACTTTGATCCGGTAGGCGGTCGCCAGATCCGCGATCGCCTGATAATTATTCTCGATGGCGATCAGCGAACCCGCCAGAATCAGCATCGCCGCCGGCTGCGCGTCGATCACGTCCGCCTTCATACGACCCAGCATTTCCCCGGTGATCTGACCGCTGATCCCTCGATTCACGAAATCGCGATCCGGGAAATACTCGTTCAGCCGCCAGCCATCCGTAATCGAATCCCCAAAGAACACTACTCGCGGCTTGCCTTTCTCCGCCGCCGCCAGTTTCCGATTCGCTTCCGCGTAGCGCCGCAGATTATCGCGATCCACGGGTCGGATCTGGGTCTCTTTCTGGTCCAGTAGCGCCCGGAAGTGTGCGTCCAGCCTGCCTACGCCGTCGCGCAGTTCTTCCAACTGCCGCTTGGCGGCTTCGGGGAAGGGAAATGGCTTGGGAACCGCGTCAGAGAGCGCCAGGAATGCCCGTAGATTCACCAGCAGCGTATATGTCGGCTGCCCCGTGCCCGGACGCGTATCCAGATTCTTGCACGCCGCTCGCGCGTTCTCGATTACCGGCGCAGCGGCGCGCTGCAGCTCCGGCACGGCCACGCCGCCCGCTTCCATCAATTGCAGCGAGCGTTGACAGAGCTGGCTCGCGTCGCGCGTGTTTAAGAGCGGATTCGCGGGAGTCGGCGTCTGTGCATATGCGGCAGCCGCGAAAATCGTG
>WNFL01418023.1_pt1 | contig 17969 bp, 13 predicted proteins | sample 5400361 | NCBI WGS metagenome assembly WNFL01 (sample SAMN13153351, study PRJNA577476) | soil metagenome | isolation source: 40 cm soil on Douglas fir-dominated hillslope | place: USA:California | collected 2013-09-17 | reverse complement strand
ATTCACGTAGATGTGGCCCTTACCGTCCACCTGCGCAAATTCGGGTTTGCCGCCCACCGGAATCGACGCAGTGATCACGCTTCCCGTCTTAGCGTCGATGGCAGTGGCGTCGTTGCTGCGTCCGTTGAACGTAAACACGCGATGCGACACCGGCTCATAGATGATCGCGTCCGGGTTCTGGCCGGTTTTGATCTTGCCCTGCACCTGCAGAGTCTTGAGATCGAAAACGGTCACGTCGTTGTCGGCGCCGTCGCTGGTGTAGCCTTTGCCCAGATCGTTCGCGACCGCAATACCGTGCACGCCCTTGGTATCCGGAATGGTGCCGACCAGCTTGTCGGTTGCGGTATCGATCACTTCGGTCTGCGTAACGCATAGTCCCAGCGAACGCCGCCGCCGATTTTGATCTTGCTGACAACCTTATAGGTAGGCGGGGCGGCCATCGCGCAGCCCGCGGCCAAGACGCAGAGTAGAGCTATCTTCATGCCTTATACGGTAGTTACCGAAGCTGAAGTTTCGCTGAAGGACGGGGCCGCACCTGGGAAACTGACTGAAAACGAGCACCCTCCGCCTGCACGGCTGCGGACGTCGATGCTGGCGTTATGCAGTCGGGCGATGCTCTGCGCTAATGCCAGACCGAGCCCGTGACCAGCGCCACTGCGCGACCGGTCGGCCCGATAGAAGCGTTCGAAGATGTGCGGCAGATCGGCGTCCGAAATACCGGGACCCGAATCCTCGAACACCACCATACTTCCGCCGCAGCCTGCCTCCGCGATTCTGACCACTACCTCGCCTCCAGCCGGCGAATACTTCAGGGCGTTGTCCAGCAGCACGATGAACAGACGATGCAACGCCAGGCGATTGCCGGAAACCATTCGCGGTTGGTCTCCGACATGGGCGATCACTCGAATGTCGCGCGCGTCGGCCAGACCGCCCATTTCGTGCACCACCTCGCCGACCACCGCGGACACATCCAGCGGGGCAAGCGGCATCTCAGCAGTGCCCGCGTCGCTACGCGCCAGCGTCAGAAGGTTCTCCACCAGTTGCGTCATCCGGCTGGCTTCGGCGGCGACCCCTTCCAGCGAATCGCGATACGAGTCGGAGGTGCGTTCTCGCCGCAACGCCAACTCGGCCGTGGTCCGAATCACAGCCAGCGGTGTGCGCAGTTCATGCGACGCGTCGGCCACGAATTGGGAGAGCGTTCGCACCGCGGACTCGAGCCTGGCGAGCATCGCATTCAGTACCTCCGCCAGCCGGGCCAATTCGTCGCCGGTGCGAGGAACCGGCACGCGGCCGGATAGATTCTCGATGCTGATGCTGCGCGCCGCCTCGGCAACCTCGCGCACCGGGCGAAGAGCGCGGGCGCTCAGCCAGGCGCCTCCCGCGCACGCGATCAGGATCACAAGCGGGATCAGGGCCAACAGTTGCAGCCGCAGCAGGTCCAGCGTATGCAGCACATTCCCGATCGACGCGCGGGCCTCTAACTCAAATTTCTCGCCGTTAAAAACGAACTCGGACCGGAGCGCTTTCGTGCCCTCGGCAACCGGCGGCGTGGAGCGCGGATAGCGGAACTCGAAACCGCCGGATCCGCGCAGGATAAAGGAACTCTCTGGTGGAAAGGCCTGGCAGAACTCGTTCAACTCATCGCGCAGCGGGGTCGCGGTGTCGCCGGATTCCTCCCGAAAGAACTTCTCAAACCGTGCGACCCGCCCTGCCAGGTCGCGATCCACCTCGTTGATCATCTGGTGCCGCAGCGAGATCCAGATCAGGCTGCCGAACAGTGCCAGGCCAGCGGTGAGAAATACCGCGTACCAGACGGTCAGGCGGAAACGAATGGATCGGGTGTGCATGCTAAGAGGTCGCCTGTGGCTCCTGCATCATGTACCCGAAGCCGCGCACCGTATGGATCAGTTTCGGTTCGCTGGTATCCACTTTCATGCGCAGCAGGCGCACGAAAACCTCCAGTGTATTTTCATTGACGGCGGCCCCGAAGCCCCACACGGATTCGAGAATGGAATCGCGGCTCACGGCGCGTCCGCAGTTGCGCATGAGCAGCTCGAGCAAATGATATTCGCGCGGCGTCAGACTCAGCGCCTGGCCCGATCGCGTGGCCGCGTGCGTGGCCGGATCGAGCGTCAGGTCGGCGATCCGCAGGCAGGCCGGGCGAGGGATGGCCCCGCGCCGGCTCACCGCCCGCAGGCGCGCTAACAGGACATCGATGGCGAACGGCTTGGTGAGATAATCGTCCGCGCCCACGTCCAGCCCTTTCACCACGTCGGGCGTCGAATCGCGCGCCGTCAGCATCAAAATCGGCGTCAGATTGCGCAGCTCGCGCAGCTTGCGGATGATGCTGAGCCCGTCCATTCCCGGCAGCATCCGATCCAGCACCAGCACGTCGAATTCGGAGCTGCGCGCGATCTCGAAACCGTCCCGCCCATCCAGCGCGACGATCACCTGGTGGCCCTCTTCGGACAAGGTTCGCTCGAGCAGGGCGGCCATGCTCGGCTCGTCTTCCACCACCAAAACCCGCATCGCCCCGATCTTAGCAAGGAAATCTGAAAGCCGCCTGAAATCCGGCCTATCTGAAACTTTCAGCGTATCTTAAGGATCGACTGTTTGAATGGAACTTGATCTGATGGCGTCGCCCATGCAGGGAATCGTCCGCATCTTCTTCGCTGGGGCGCTTTCCGCGATCACACCAGCCGCGTTCTCGCAAGTCCCGCCGCCATCGACGCAGCCCGCGCCCAACCAGCCAACTTCTAACCAGACCGCGACCGATCAGCCGATTACCCTGAGCGACGCGCTCGCTCGCGCACGCCAGTACGGCGGCCAGGTGATGAGCGCCAATCTAGCTGCACTGCAGGCGAAGCAGGATACCGTGCAGGCCCGCGCGGCGCGTCTACCTTCCCTCAACGCCTTCAATCAGTTCATCTATACCGAGGGCAACGGAACTCCTTCTGGCGTTTTCGTCGCGAATGACGGCGTGCATATCTACAACGAACAGGCAGTGGTGCATCAGGAATTGCTATCCTTGGCCCGCCGCGGAGAATTGGACCGCGCGCTGGCCGCAGAAGCGGTCGCCGCCGCCAAGGTCGAGGTTGCCGCACGCGGACTCGCCGCCACTGTGATTCAAAGCTACTACGCCATCGTTTCCGCGCAGCGCCGGGCCGCGAACGCACAAACCAGCGTACTCGAGTCGGAACGATTTTTCGACATCACGCAGAAGCAGGAGAAGGGCGGAGAAGTAGCGCGGGCCGACGTGATCAAGTCGCAGATCGACCTGCAGCAGCGGCGGCGCGACCTGGCCGAGGCTGAACTGGGCACCCGCAAAGCGAAAATCGCGCTGGGCGTTTTGATCTTTCCCGACTTTCGCTCCGACTTCACGATCGTGGACGATATTCAGGAGGCGCGAATTCTGCCGGCGGCGGAAGAGGCAGCCGCGCAGGCCACCGCGTCCAGTCCCGACCTCAAAGCCGCGAAGGCCGGAATTCAACAGGCCGGATTCGACGTATCGGTGGCGCGCTACCAGTACCTGCCTTCCTTTGGATTCGACTTTTTCTACGGCATCAACGCCAATCAGTTCGCTGTTCGCACGCATTACCCCACCGAACCGGGACTGGATCCCACCAGCCGCAGGAACTTGGGCTACTCCTTTCAGGCGACGCTCAATGTTCCCGTCTGGAATTGGGGATCCACGCGCAGCAAGGTCAAGCAGGCCGAGTTGCGACGCGATCAGGCGCGCGTGGATCTGTCGGTCGCGCAGCGCACCCTGCAAAGCAACATCGCCACCGCCTACGCCGAGGCGCAAGGAGCGCAAACCCAACTCGACTCCCTGCGAAGTTCGCTCGACCTGGCGCGCGAGAGTCTGCGTCTCACGCTGCTGCGCTACCAGGCCGGCGAATCGACTGCGCTCGAAGTGGTGGATTCGCAAAACACGCTCACGCTGGCGCGCAACGCTTACGACGATGGGCTGGCACGGGCACGCATCGCGCAGGCCAATCTGCAAGCACTCACGGGGACCCTGTGATCATGATCCAACTGCGCCGCAACTGCGCCCACGCCGCGATCTTCAGCCTGGCGGTCTTGCTGGTCGCGTGCGGCGGCAAGAAGGGCGATGAGAAGAAAGCCGAGGGCGCGGAAGCCCCCACTCCCGTCATGGTCGAGAAAGCGGTGCACGGCGCGATCGACCGCATGGTGATCGCCGACGCGGTCCTTTATCCCATCGACCAGGCCAACGTCACTTCGAAAATCGTCGCGCCGGTGAAGCGCGTGCGCGTGAATCGCGGCGATCATGTTCGCGCCGGACAGGTGCTGATCGAGCTCGAAAGCGCCGATCTGGCAGCCGCGGCAAATGAGAGCAAACATCAGTACGAGCAAACCCAGGCCGCGCTGCAGACCCTTACCGGCGCCACCGTTCAAGAAGAACGCACCAAGGCGCTGACCGACGTGCAGACCGCGCAGCAGACGCTCGAAGCCGCGAAGAAGCTGTACGAGAATCGCGTCAACCTGCAGCGCGAAGGCGCGCTCGCACAGAAACTCGTGGATGAGGCCAAGGTCGCTATGGTACAGGCGCAGAGTAACCTGGAGACTGCCCAGCGGCACCTGCAAGGGCTCAGTCAGGTCAGCCAGCGTGAGGCCATCAAGGGCGCCGAAGCTCAATCCAACGCCGCCAAGTCGCATTACGACAATGCAGCCGTGCAGGTTTCCTACGCGCAACTCCGTAGTCCGATTAACGGGATCGTGTCCGACCGGCCGGTGTATCCGGGCGAGATGCCCCCCAGCGGATCGCCGTTGATCTCGGTCGTCGACATTTCGCAGATCGTCGCGCGCGCGAATGTCCCGGTGAAGGACGCGGCGGCGATTCAGGTGGGCCGCCCCGCGCGCATCACCGGCCCCGACGGCGATATTCCCGGAAAAGTCACCGTAGTGAGTCCGGCGGTGAATCCGTCGACCACCACGGTTGAAGTTTGGGTGCAAGCCGCGAATCCCGGCGAAAAACTCAAGCCCGGCGGCACCGTGCGCGTCGCGATCATCGCCGAGACGATTCAGGACGCGATCATCGTTCCCGCTGCGGCCCTGCTCAATTCCGACGACGGTGGACAGAAGGTGATGATCATCGCGGCGAACAACGTTGCGCGCGAACGCCGCGTCGCCGTGGGCGTGCGCCAAGGCGACCGCGTCCAGATTATCAGCGGCGTCCAGGAAGGCGATCAGGTGGTGGTCTCCGGCGGGCTCGGACTCGAAGACAAAGCCAAGGTCGCCATTCAGCAACCCAAGGCGGAGGAGGAAGAGCCCGCCGAGGACGAGAAAGACGACACCGGTAAGGACACGAAAGGCAAGGACGCCGCGAAAGGCAAGGACGCCAAGAAGCAATGAGCGAGCGCGATACCCGGAGCTCGTTGCCCGAGACCCCCTCTGAACACGTCACCGCGGAACATTGGACCGCGAGATTCTCCCGCCCCATCATTTTCGTCATCCTGACGATGGTAGCCGTCGGCGGGTATCTGGCCTTCACGATTCCTGTAGCCGTCTTTCCCGAAACCGATTTCCCGCGCATCGTGGTCGGCATCGACAACGGCGTCGCACCCATCAATCAGATGCAGGTGGTGGTCACGCGCCCCATCGAAGAGGCGATGAACAGCGTGCCAGGACTGGAGCAGGTCCGCTCCAACACCAGCCGCGGCTCGGCCGAAATAAACCTGTTCTTCAACTGGAAAGTGAACATGTTCCAGACGCTGCAATACGTGAATGCAGCGCTGGCGCGCGTCCAGGGCACGCTGCCCGCCACCGCCAAGCTGACCGCCAATCGACTGACCTTCGCAGCGTTCCCGATTTTGGGTTACAGCCTCACCTCCGACACCATGACACAGACCGAGCTGTGGGAGTTGGCGAGCTATGCGGTAAAGCCGCGCCTTAATCGCGTCAACGGCGTCTCCATGGTGGTGGTGCAGGGCGGACGCGTGCCGGAATTTCAGATCGAGCCCGACCCCGCGAAGCTTCTCGAAGCGCAGGTCACCGTACCGGCGATTCTGGACGCGGTCACCAAGACCAACATGATCGATTCGCCGGGTCTGATCGAGAACAATCACGAGCTCTCGCTCACGCTGGTAACCGGTCAGGTTCGCGACCCTGCCCAGATCGCGAACATCGTGGTGCGGACCACTCCCACCGGCGTGCCGGTACGGATCGGCGATATCGCCAGCGTGCATCCGTCGGTCATGCCGGTCTATACCATGGTCACAGCCAATGGCAAAGCCGCCGTGCTGCTGAACATTTTTCGTCAGCCCGACAGCAACACGGTCGCGGTGGCGGACGATCTGACCAAAGAGCTGGCGCTGATCCGGCCCACGCTTCCGCAAGGCGTGAAGCTGCAGACCTTTTACGATCAATCCATCTTGGTGCGCGACTCAATCACCAGCGTGCGCGACGCGATCCTGGTCGGTCTGTTACTCGCGGCCATCATTCTGGTCTTGTTCCTACGCGATTGGGGTAGCTCGCTGGTAGCCGGCCTGGTGATCCCTGCGACCATCGGCATCACCCTGATCGCCTTGCGCGCTCTCGGCGAAAGCTTCAACCTGATGACACTCGGCGGACTTGCCGCGGCGGTTGGACTGGTGATCGACGACGCGATCGTGGTGGTCGAGAACATCGTGCTGCATCGCGATTCGGGACAGAGCCGCGCCGAGGCAATCCGCAGCGCGCTGCTCGAAATCCGCGTGCCGCTGGTCGGGTCGACCGTTACGCCGATCGTTGTTTTTCTTCCACTGATCACCATTACCGGCGTCACCGGGACGTTCTTTCGGGCGCTGGCGCTGACTGTGGGCACGGCGCTGCTGACGTCGTTATTGCTCGCGCTCACCTGGACGCCGACGTTGAGCCACTACCTGTTGCGCCGCACTGCGCGCGTGAAACCCACTCCCGCGCCTGAGAGTGATGCGCTGCCGGAAGCGCCGCCGGATTCGACCGCGCTCGATGCGCCTGCGGCCGGTCCCCAGCACCCGTCCCCCACTGGATTCATGGCCCGTGTGGCCGGCGTCTACGATCGCTCTCTGCGCTTCGTCCTGGTGCACCCGCTAGTACTCAGTGTGGCCTGCGTAGTGGTGATCGTCGGCTCGATCTTTTGCTACCGCGCCCTCGGCAACGACCTCTTGCCAGAGATGGACGAAGGCGGCTTCATTCTCGATTATTTGATGCCCGCCGGATCTTCTCTCGACGACACGAATCAAGTGCTCCTCGCCGTTGAGAAGATTCTGGCCAAGACTCCGGAAGTCGAGAGCACCTCCCGGCGCACCGGCCTGCAACTCGGCCTTGCCGCCGTCACCGAGGCCAATAACGGCGATTTCACGGTGCGCCTGAAACGCGATCGCTCGCGCAACCTGCAGGACGTCATCAAGGCCCTGCGCGCCGAGATCAACCAGAAATATCCGCAGCTCGATGTGGAATTTATCCAGGTCCTGCAGGACCAGATTGGCGACCTCACCAGTTCGCCCGAGCCGATCGAGATCAAGCTCTTCGCGCAGGATCCCAAGCTGCTCCGCGACTGGGCGCCGAAAGTGGCCGCCCGAATCAAGAAAATCAAATTCGTCGCCGATGTTAAGGACGGGATCGAAAACACCATCAGCGGACCGGCTATCGTGATGAATGTCGATCCGGTGGCGGCCGCGCGCGTCGGTTTCACGCCGCAGGAGATTGAACTGGACGCCAGTGCGTTGCTGCAGGGTGAGCCCGCCTCCACGCCGGTGGTGGTCAACGATCGCGCCTATACCATCCGCGTTCGTTTTCCTGACAACACTCGCTCCACGCTGGATCAACTTCGCAACACCATCATCACCAGTACTTCCACTGGCAAATCCGCCACTCTCGGAACGCTGGCCGATTTTCAGAACGAAGTGGGACAAACAGAGATTCGCCGCGAGAATCTGCTGCGCTATGTCGCCACCACCGGAAGGCTGGAAGGCATCAGTCTCGGGGACGGCGTGGATCTGGTGAAGAAGGCGGTGGCTGAGCTCGATTTGCCGCCCACCATCCGGGTGGTCTACGGCGGCCTCTACGCGGAAAAAGAGAAATCTTTCAAGGATCTTACCGTCGTGCTGGTGTTGGCCATCGTTCTGGTCTTCACCGTGCTGCTGTTCGAATTCCGGGAGTTTTCCGCCCCCGTCGCGATCCTTGCGTCGGCGCTGCTTTCTACCTCGGGCGTCTTGCTGGCGCTGTTGATTACCGGGAAAACTTTCAACGTGTCATCCTTCATGGGATTGATCATGGTGATCGGCATCGTCGCGAAAAACGGAATCCTTCTCTTGGACGCCGATCAACAATTCCGCCGGCACGGGATGACGCCGCTTGACGCCATGATTCAGGCCGGGGAACGCCGCCTGCGCCCGATTCTCATGACGGCGCTTGCGACCATCGCCGGGATGATCCCGCTGTCGCTCGCGATCGGCGCCGGATCGCAGATGCTGCAGCCCCTCGCGATCGCGGTGATCGGCGGCCTGCTGGCATCCATGGTGCTCTCGCTGCTGGTGACCCCCGCGATCCACTACGCGTTAACGAAGCCCCCTCGCGTCGAACAGCCCGCCTGATCGTCGTCCGCGTCGGGCGATACAGTGGAACATGCTGCTCTGCTCCGTTCGTGGATGCCACCTCCCGCTCGCGCGAGAGCAGCGCCGGCTATGCTGTCCGCGCGGGCATTCCTTTGACGTCGCTCGCAGCGGATACCTCAACCTGCTCCAGCCCCAGGAGCGGCGATCGAAATTGCCCGGCGACACAGCGGCCGCGGTCGCGGCACGGCGGCGATTGCACGACCGCGGTGTGACCGAGCCTCTGCTGGAGGCCATCGCGGAGGCGCTGTCCCCCTCGCTCCGAGACATTGTGCTGGACGCCGGCTGTGGCGACGGTTTCTACCTCGGCAGTCTCGCCCGGCAGACCGGCTTTGCCGCGCATGGAGTCGACATCTCGACCCTCGCCGTGGATTCAGCGGCGCGGCGCTACCCGGAATGCGAGTGGATTGTCGCCAACGCCGATCGCTTCATCCCCTACGCCGACCGCTCGTTTTCAGTCGTCTTGTCGGTCACCGCGAGGATGAATGCGGGCGAGTTCAGGCGGGTCCTACGGGAAGACGGTCGGCTGCTGGTCGCAATCCCCGCGCCCGATGATCTGATCGAATTGCGCGGCTCGGGCCGGGACCGCGTGGCGCGAACGGTCGAGACCTTTGCTCCCGGGTTCCAACTCCTCGAGCATCGCCGCGCGACCCATTCGGTCGATCTGGACGCACCTGCCGTTCACGATATCCTGGTTTCGATTTACCGGCCGCTGCGACCGCAGCCGCCCCAGCCGATGCGCTTGACCTTCAGTCTGGACCTGCTGCTTTTTCGTCACAAAGAGCCCGTTCGCAAGGGCGGGCACAAGTAAGAAGTGAAGAATCCGGAAGACGTGTCGTTTAAGCCATCAATGCTTCGCCACTGGCAATGGCCCGCTACTGACCTGGCCGAGGCTCGGGCGCGGTCTTCGGCTCGGCTTCGCCGTGATGGCAGGTGTAGCAGGTGACGCGCATCACCTTCCCGTCGGTGAACTTCGCGTTGACCATCGCGGTCAACTCGATCATGGTCCGCGCCGTGACCTTCTTCGGATTCTCGTCGCTGGCGTAGTTACCCTGCACGTGGCAGTAACTGCACTGCACTCCCAGCCCGGCCGTGAAGGTCCGCATGATCTGGCCGACCTCTGCCCCGGTTTTGGCCTTCAGGATTTTCAGATTGGTGGGATCCGGAATGATACGTTTGCCCTTGTCTTGTTTGTCGAGCGCCTTGTCCTGGGAGAAGACTGAAAGGTTCAGCGGAATCAGGAACAGAAGTGACGCGGCCACCGCGCGCATTGGTATATCATACACGGTGCGAATCGAAAGGAGATTCATCGTGCGCGCCTTGCCAATTCTGATAACCCTGACTGCCTCCTTGCTTTCAGCCCAGCCCAAGTCCGATGTGATCGATTTCGAAATGATGACCTGGCAGGAAGTGAAGCAAGCCATCGCGCAAGGCAAGACCACCGCGCTGGTCTACAACGGCGGTACCGAACAGCGCGGTCCGCAGAACGTCAACGGCGGACACACCCTGATGGGGCACGCCACGGTCCTCGCCATCGCGAGAAAACTCGGCAACGCGATCGCCGCGCCGGTGCTGCCATTCTCTCCGAACAACGCCAGTGCCGACCTTCCGGGCACCATCGGACTCACCCCACCGATCTTCGCCGCCGTGAACGAACGCGTCGCCGAAGAATTGATCAAGTCGGGGTTTAAGGTCGTCGTTCTCATGGGCGATCATGGCGGCGGGCAGAAGGAATTGGGCGAGGTCGCGAAAAAGCTCGACGAGAAGTACGCCCCGCAAGGCATCCGCGTGATTTTCTGCGATGAAGTCTATTCCAAAGCTAATGGCGATTTCGACAAGTGGCTGGCGGAGAATAAGTTTCCCTCCAGCTCGCATGCGGGCATCCCGGACACATCCGAGATGCTCTATCTGGGCGGCGATAAAGGCTGGGTTCGCAAGGAACTGATCGCGACCGCGGTGGGCGATCCGGTGCGTCCACGCGGAGAAGCGCGCGATCCTAATGCCAAACGCGTCGCGAACGGCATCACCGGCGACGCCCGGCCATCCACTGCCGAACTCGGCAAGCGCATCTTCGACCTGAAGGTCGATTACGCGGTGCGCCAGATTCATGAATTGCTCGACAAGAAATAGGCAATTGCTAATAGGAGGCACGCCATGGAAAACATCATCGCAACGCTGCTTAAGGACTTCGAAGACGGAAAGCTGAATCGGCGGCAACTGGTCAAGAGCATCGCGGCGACTGCTGCGATCGCCGCCGGAGCCGCACCCGCTTGCGCCGGGGAGGGGAAAGGATTCAAGGCCGTCACCGTGAATCATATTTCCTATCAGGTAGCCGACTATACAAAAACCCGCGACTTTTACGTCGACCTGCTGGGCATGAAGGTCTCGGGCGACAACGGCCGCCAGTGCAATCTCGCTTTCGGCGACACGTTCCTCTTGCCGCGCAACGCGCGCAACGGCGCCCCGACGCCGCGAGTCGATCATATCGCCTACACCATCGAAAGCTGGGACAAGTCGGCGGTCGAAGAAGAATTGAAGCGACGCGGCCTCACGGCGCGGCCCGACACCGAGAACAGTTTCCACGTCAAAGATCCCGATGGCTTCGATTTGCAGATCAGCGGTAAAGATATGAAGGCCTAGGGTCTTGCCCCCGCGAGCCTGCGCTATTCGATATAATCGCGTCGGGGAAGGAGTACACGCCCAGCGTGACCACGCGGCGCAAAGGGTGCGGCGCGCACCACCGAGCCGGTCAGGAAGATGCTCGCGCCGCGCTCCGTTTTGCGCGTCGTCAAGAGGGCATCGCCGCCTCCACGCTGCTGCTTTTCTCCTTCGCCGCACTGCTCTCCGCGCAACCCGCCCCGCGCGCGCTGGTCAATCAGTACTGCCTGGGCTGTCACAACGACAAAGTCAAATCGGGTGGTTTTTCGTGGACTAAGCTCGACCTTGCGCATCCCGAACAAGAGGCCGAACAAGCCGAAAAAGCGATCCGTAAAATCCGGGCGGGCATGATGCCGCCCCCTGGCGCACCGCGACCGGATGCCGAGGTTCCGCCAACTAGTGGCGGTGCGCTGAAATCCAATGTGACCACCCAGCGACCCGATTCCGCAACGCTCAAGACCATCGCGGTCGCGCTTGAAACCGGGATCGATCAATACGCCGCACAGCATCCCAATCCGGGCCGGCCCGCGTTGCATCGCCTCAATCGAACCGAGTACACCAACTCCGTGCGCGAGCTGGTCTCGGTCGACATCGACGTTTCCTCACTGCTTCCGCCTGACGATTCCAGCCGCGGTTTCGACAACATGGCCGACGTGCTGACCTTCTCGCCCACGCTGATGGAGGGCTACATTCGCGCCGCCGGACGCATCAGCCGGCAGGCAGTCGGCGACACTAGCGCCCCCGCGCTCACGACTACGTATTCCATTCCGCGCGTGATGTCGCAAGTGCGTCAGGTGGAAGGCGCGCCCTTCGGAACTCGCGGCGGAATGGTCGTCACCCACGATTTTCCCGCCGACGGAGAGTATGTTTTCAAGCTGGGCTTCTACTACTCACCCACCGGTCCGCTGTTCGGCCTCAATCAGGGCAAGGGCCAGCAGATCGAAGTCGCGGTGAACGGGGAACAGGTTGCGCTGCTCGACATCAACCCTTCGATGCGTCTCGCCAATGACGGGATTAAGACCCCGCCGATCCGCATCAAGGCCGGCCCGCAGCGTATTTCCGCGACTTTCATTTCGAATTTCGACGGCCCGCTCGAAGACGAATATCAGATGGTCGAGCAGAGCTTGGTCGACATCAGCGCCGGTACGATCCGCGGCATGACCACGCTGCCGCACCTGCACGAGCTTGCGATTACGGGCCCCACGCAGGTGCTCGGACTTTCCGACACTCCCAGCCGCCGCCGCATTTTCTCCTGCCGCCCTGCCGCCGGCGCCGACGAACTTCCCTGTGCCAAGAAAATCATCTCTGCTCTTGCGCGTCAGGCTTACCGCCGCCCCATCACGCCGAACGATCTGGAAGCGCTGCTGACCTTCTTCCAATCGGGCCGAAATGATGCCGCACGACATGAAAATAGATTCGAAGCGGGCATCCGCACGGCGCTGCAAGCGATACTTGCCAGTCCCGAATTTGTGTTCCGCTTTGAGCGCACGCCGACGCATCTGGCGGGCAGCTCGAACTACCGCATCAGCGATCTGGAATTGGCCGCGCGCCTCTCGTATTTCCTATGGAGCAGCGCGCCTGACGACGAGCTGGTGACGGTCGCCACCCAGGGCAAGCTCGCGGAACCGACGATGCTCGAAAAGCAGGTCCGCCGGATGCTGGCTGATGCGCGGTCGCAAACCCTGGCGAATAATTTCGCCTACCAGTGGCTACATCTGCAGAATCTACGGGACGCGCACCCCGATCTGTTTCTCTATCCCAGCTTCGACAAGACGCTTTCGCAATCCATGCGCCGTGAATCCGAGCTGCTGTTCGACAGCATCATGCGCGAGGATCGCAACGTGCTCGACCTGCTCGCCGCGAATTACACCTTCGTCGATGAGCGCCTCGCCAAGCACTACGGGATTCCGAACGTGATGGGGAATCGCTTCCGCCGCGTCGCGCTCACGGATCCGAATCGCTACGGACTGCTGGGCCATGCAGGGATCCTTATGCTGACCTCGACCGCGAATCGCACCTCGCCCGTGATGCGCGGTAAGTACGTGATGGAAGTGCTGCTCGGCACACCGCCGCCTCCGCCGCTGCCGAATGTTCCTGCGCTGCCCGAGAATTCGGAGTTACGCACCGGCCACGCCGCCAACCCCCTGTCCGTGCGCGACCGCCTGGAAGAGCATCGTAAGAATCCAGCTTGCGCCGGCTGTCACGCGCTGATGGACCCGATCGGGTTCGCGCTTGAAAATTTCGACGCGGTCGGCGCGTGGCGCATCAACGACAGCGGTTTCCGCATCGACCCGACGGGCACCATGTTCGACGGTGCGAAGCTGGACGGCCCGGTCAGTCTGCGTCAGGCGATCCTGAGTCATTCGGATGCGTTCCTAGGCGCGTTTGCAGAAAACCTGCTGGCCTATGCGCTCGGCCGGGTGATCGATCATCGCGATATGCCGTTCGTGCGCTCCATCGGGCGCGATGCGGCGAAGAATAACAATCGTTTTTCCACGTTCGTGCTGAGCATCGTCAAGAGCCCGGCGTTTCAGATGCGGAGCATGGAGGAGGCGGGCCCCGATACGGTCGCCGCTGCCAATCAATAAATAAAGGAGACCACGCCGATGTATCTCACCCGAAAACATCTCTCGCGCCGCACCGTGTTGCGCGGCATGGGCGTGAGTCTCGCGCTGCCGTTCCTGGATTCAATGATGCCCGCTCAGACGCCCATTCGCAAAACCGCGGCGAACCCGCGCACGCGGCTGGCCTGCATCGAGATGGTTCACGGCGCGGCCGGTAGCACGGGCGAGGGCTCGGAGAAACACTATTGGTCGCCGGTGAAGGAAGGTCGCGATTTCGAGTTTACGCAGACGCTCGAACCGCTGGCTGGCTTACGCGATTACATCACCATCGTCAGCGATACCGATCTGCACCCGGCCACGGCATGGTCGGCTGCGGAGGAAGGCGCGGATCATTTCCGATCGAGCGCGGTATATCTCACCGCGGCGCATCCGAAGATGACCGAAGGCTCCGATTATCGCGTCGGCACGTCTATCGATCAGCTTTACGCGCAGCAGTTCGGGCAGGACACGCCGCTGCCCTCGATTCAACTTTGTATCGAAGCGGTCGACGCGTCGGGTGCTTGCGATTACGGGTACGCTTGCGTTTACGCCGACACCATTAGTTGGGCGTCGCCGACAACGCCCTTGCCGATGACGCTCGATCCGCGCATGGCTTTCGAGAGTCTGTTTGGCGATGGGCGCACGCCCGAGGAGCGCTCCGCACGTCAGAAAGTCAACCGTAGCATTCTCGACTGGATCTCGCGCGACGTGCAGCGGCTTAAGAAGGACCTGGGGCCCAGCGATCGCAACCGCCTGAACGCGTATCTTGAAGACGTTCGCGAAATCGAACGCCGCATTGAGCGGATCGAAAAATATAACCAGAGCGGCGAGGCGCGCCAGCTTCCTTCGGCCCCGCTGGGCGTGCCCGATTCCTACGAAGAACATGTGCGCCTGATGTTCGACCTTCAGGTGCTGGCTTTCATGACGGAAACCACGCGTGTCTCGGCCTTCAAGATGAGCCGCGACGTATCGACGCGCGTCTTTCCGGAGAGCGGCGTCAAGACTCCGTTCCATCCGTGTTCGCACCACGGCGAAAACCCGGCGCGCATCGCTGAGTTCGCCAAGGTGAATCGCTACCATGTCAGCCTGCTGCCTTATTTCCTCGAAAAACTGAAGAGCACGCCAGATGGCGACGGCAACCTGCTGGATCATTCGATGGTCCTCTACGGGAGCCCGATGGGCGATTCGAATGTGCACAACCACAAACGCGTGCCGATGTTCCTGGCGGGTCATGCCAACGGCGCGCTCAAGGGAAATCTGCACGTGCGCTGCGGGGATGGCACGCCGATGGCGAATGTTTTTCTGAGCATGCTTCACAAGTTGGGCGTGAATGTCGAGTCGTTCGGCGACAGCAAGAGCGAAATCGCGATCTAGACAGGAGAAAGGAGTCAGGAGCCAGCATGAAAATCTCAGGGGCGATTTTAGTTGTAACCTGCTTCGCGACTCTCGTCGCCGCCGCGGATACTCGTTTGGCCGACGCCGCCCGCCGCGGCGATCGCGAAGGCGTTCGCACGCTCCTCAAACAGAAGGCCGACGTGAACACCGCACCCGGCGACGGGGCGACCGCCTTGCACTGGGCCGCCTATCACGATGACTTGGAGATGGCGAAGCTTCTGCTCGCCACCGGCGCCAACGTGAAGGCCGCGACGCGCGTCGGAGCGATCACGCCGCTGTTTATGGCGTGCACGAATGGCAGCGCCGCGATGATCGAAGCGTTACTCAAAGCGGGCGCGGATGCGAACTCGGTCAAGGCCAACGGCACTACGGCGCTGATGACCGCGGCGGCTTCAGGCAGCGTTGACGCTGTCAAGATTCTGCTCGACCACGGGGCCGATATCAAGAGGAAAGAAAACGCGCATGCGCAAACCGCGCTGATGTTCGCGGCTGCGTTGAATCGCGATGCAGTGGTGCGCCTGCTGGTCGCGCGTGGGGCGGAGATTAACGGCTCGACCAACGTTCGCAAGATGGAGCGCGTTCGGTTCGATCAGGACGGCAATGTGGTCGAAGAGCGGCCGGCCGGAAGAGGCGCGGCCCCGGCAGCGACACCCGGCGGCGAAAGTGCCGCAGTCACCGACCAACCGAAACCTGAGGATCTGGCGAAAGCGGAGTTGAATGCCTTCGCGCGCGCCATCGGGTTGAATAACGCCGAATACCGGATCGCCGCGGCTGGGCCCGGTGGCCGCCGCGGTGCACCCCGCGCGGGCGATGTCGCGGCCCGTGCGCCGCGTAAGGTCGGTGCCGATTTTATGGGCGGCATGACCGCGTTACTGTATGCCGCGCGCGAGGGACATATGGAAACCGTGCGCGCCTTGGTTGAAGCCGGCGCTGATGTGAATCAGATCAGCGGTGGCGACCGCATCAGTCCAATGGTCGAGGCCATCATGAACGGCCATTATGATCTCGCGAAATTTCTGCTCGATCACGGCGCCGATCCAAATCTCGCGGCGGTCACCGGACTCACCGCGCTGTACGCGGTCATCGACGCGCAGTGGGCGCCCAACGCGTGGTACCCGCAGCCCAACGTTCATCAGGAGAAGATCAACTATCTGGATTTAATGGCCGCGCTGCTCGACAAAGGCGCCGATCCGAACGCAAAGATCAGCGAGAAACTTTGGTTTCGTTCTTTCACCAACGATTACACCTGGGTGGATCCCGCGGGAGCAACTTCGTTCTGGCGCGCCGCGCAATCCAGCGACATAAAAGCAATGCGGCTGCTGGTCGCGCATGGAGCCGATCCCAAGCTCGTCAATACTTCTGGGGAAACGCCATTGCACGCTGCCGCAGGAATCGGTTGGGCCGCGAACTGGAGCGTCAACGCTCCTTATCCCTATTTAGAAGCCGTCAAGTATTGCATTGAGCTGGGCAACGACGTCAACGCTCCCGACGCGCGCGGCTATACGGCGCTGCACGGAGCGGCATATCTGGGCGACAACGAGATGGTGAATTACCTGGTCGCGAAAGGCGCCAAGGTCGAGGTAAAGAGTCGCGCCGGCGATTCGGCCGCGGACATGGCCAATGGACCCACGCGCTTCGGCCAGCCGCATCCCGAAACGGTGGTGTTGCTCGAGAAGTTGGGCTCGCCCAATTCGCACAATTGCCGATCGGATCAGTGCGTGGTCGCGTCGCGCTCACAGATTTACGATCGCCGCACGCCCGCCGACTACACCCAAGGCGAGGAACTGGATGCGTTCGCCCGGTCGCTTGGATTCACGTCGGCTGAATATCGCGTCAGCCCCGGTAGCTCGAATCAGCAGTAGCGGTTACTTCGGCACGGGTAATTGCAGGATCACCTGCGTGCTGTTGCGCAGATATTTCAACTCGCCCGGGCCGTTGGTACTGCCGCGCTTGGGGAAATACAAATAGCCTGCCACCGGAACAGTGGTCTTTCCGTCCGGAAGAGCCCGGCCGCGAACCTCGGCTTCGTTGCGGTCGGTTTTGTTCGAAGTGCTGGGCGGCGGCGGAGGCTGGCGTCGATTATCGGCTCCCACGCCGACCCCGACATTCTCATAGGTGCCGACGTGTGTTCCGCGCCGTCCCGTCACTGGATCCGTGCCGGTCGAGAGCACCACGGCGGTGTCTGTGTCCACGTGAACCTGCCCCGGAATCTGCGGACCCCTTCCGTGCGAAATTCTGCCGGGTAAAGTTTCTTCGGGCGTGACGGGATGCGCCTCCAGTTCCTTGCCGAAGCGCAGCGAAAAATCGAACCCGAATACTTCGACCGTCGCTCCATCGCGCGGGTAGAAGGCTACCTCGACCACGATGTATCTTTTCGCCATTTCCGCCGGCAGGATTTTCTTCACCTGATCCGCCGACAGGAGTGTCGCGCCGATCATGAAATCCTGGGTGCGCTGAAACGCCGGATAATCCGACGCGGCGGTGCGCGGTGGAACCCCGTCCGCCCACACTGGCAACTCTGCGACCAACCCAACCGTGAGAATCAACAACGCGGCACGTAGCATTGCGACCTCCTTTGCGATCAGAGTACCGCATTGTGACGGCACCAGCCGTAAGCCGGTTTCCGCTATGGTTCCTCGCTACGATGATTGCCGGCCGCAAACCACCGCTACTCGTGATTTCCACCACGTTAAAATCCGTACATCTCCTGTGTTATCAG
>WNFL01320333.1_pt1 | contig 17976 bp, 12 predicted proteins | sample 5400361 | NCBI WGS metagenome assembly WNFL01 (sample SAMN13153351, study PRJNA577476) | soil metagenome | isolation source: 40 cm soil on Douglas fir-dominated hillslope | place: USA:California | collected 2013-09-17 | reverse complement strand
CGGAGCAGGACGTGGACCAGTACTACGCCCCCGTCCTGGAGCCCGGATACGGCCGCGCTTTGCGAGGCGTGCTGCGGGAGTTCAGGTTCGACACCCTGGTTGGACGCCTCGGCGCGGTCGCCGCACCTACGCTGGTCGTGTGGGGGGCCGAGGATCGCTTGATCCCTGTGCGGGACGGCAGCCGGCTTGCGGCGGAGTTGCCGCGCGGCGTGTTCGTCGTCGTCGCGCGCACCGGTCACGCCGCCGCGGAGGAGAGTCCTGATGAGGTCAACAAGCTTTTGATCAGTTTTCTGAAGGAAGGCCTTCCCCGCGTTCCAGAGAACCTGGCGCTCGCCACCCCCGTGCGCTAGATTATCTCAACCAAGTGGTTGAGGAAATCACATCGTGGCACCTAAGTTGAGTAATAGCAGGGCATTACTGATCATCACCGCAGCACGAGAGGAGTACGCCAATCGCGGGTTCGCTGGGGCGCGCGTGGACCAGATCGCGCGCCGTGCCGGCGTCAACAAGCAGCTGCTGTTCTACTACTACCACTCGAAGCGCGGCCTCTTTCAGGCCGTCTTGACCCAGGCGGCTGGTGAGCTTGAAGCCGCCCTCACTGCGCTCGCGCTTCCGACCGGCCGACCCCTCGACCGACTGCGCCTCGCGCTCGCAGCACAGTTCGACTTTCTGGCGCGCCATCCCGAACTCGCGACTCTGTTAGCGCAGTCGGGCGGAGCCTTCGCGCCCGCCATCAAGCGGTTGGTTGTCCTGCTTGCCGAGGGCCAGGGGCTTGGCCAGGTGCGGGATGATCTGGATCCGCACCTGACCGCGGCCCAGGCCCTCGTCCTGATGGTGGGTTACCTCGGGATGGAATCGGTGATCGCCGCGAGCGCGCGCCCCCTCGGCGCCGATGAGCCGGCGCTGAGGGAGCGCTGGAAGGAAGCCGCCGTGGACTTGGTGGTCGCCGGCGTCGCCGTTCGTTAGTTCTTCGATACCATCCTCGGCTCGAGGGGAGCATCCCCCTCGAACACGAGATGGCCGGCCTCGAACCTCGCCCCCCGCAACGCCAGCGTGAGGACATCGCCCAACTCCTCGACCAGATGCACGTCGAGACTCTTGCGGACGTCCTCCGGGAGATCCTCGAGGTCCGCCGCGTTCTCCTTGGGCAGGATGATAGTCTTGATTCCCGCCCGTACGGCGCCGAGCACCTTCTCCTTCACTCCGCCGATGGGCAGCACCCGGCCCCGCAGCGTGACCTCCCCGGTCATCGCGATGTCGTGCCGCGCGGGCCGCCGCGACAGCGCTGAAACGAGCGCCGTCGCCATCGTGACGCCGGCCGAGGGTCCGTCCTTGGGAATCGCGCCGGCGGGCACGTGGATGTGCACGTCGGTACCGACCAGGGTCTCTTCATCGATGCCGAGCTGGTCGGCGTGCGACTTGGCGTACGTGAGGGCCGCTCGGGCCGACTCCTTCATCACATCGCCCAGCTGTCCGGTGAGCACCAAGTCGCCCTTGCCGCGCATCACGCTCGCCTCGACGAACATGATGTCGCCGCCGACGGGGGTGTAGTACATCCCCGTCGCGACACCCGCCTGGTCCTCACGGGCTTTGCGTTCGGGATGCACCCTGGGCCGGCCGATCAGCTCGGGAATGTCCGCCGGCAGCACGCTGACACGCTCCGCTTCGCCGGCGGCGATCTTGCGAGCCACCTTCCGGCCGAGCTTGCCGATCTCCCGCTCGAGCTGGCGGACGCCGGCTTCGCGCGTGTAACTCGAGATGACTTCGCTCAGGGCCTCGTCGGCTACCGCGAGCTGCTCGGGGACCAGGCCATTCTCGTGCAACTGCCGCGGTACGAGATAGCGCTTCGCGATTTCCAGCTTCTCGCGCTCGGTGTAGCCCGCGAAGTTGACCGTCTCAAGCCGATCGAGCAGCGGTCCCGGAATGTTTTGCAGGAAGTTTGCCGTCGCGATGAACAGTACCTCGGAGAGATCGAACGGCACGCCGAGGTAGTGGTCGGTGAATGAGTCGTTCTGCGCCGGATCGAGCACTTCGAGCAGCGCTGCCGCCGGGTCGCCCTGGAACGACATCCCGAGCTTGTCCACTTCGTCGAGCAAGAAGACGGGGTTCTTGGTCCCCGCCTGCTTCATGCCCTGAATGATGCGGCCCGGCATCGCGCCCGCGTACGTGCGACGGTGGCCGCGGATGTCCGCTTCGTCGCGCGCGCCTCCCAGTGAGATGCGCACATACTGCCGCCCCATCGCCCGCGCGATCGACTTCGCGATGGATGTCTTACCCACGCCTGGGGGCCCCACGAACAACAGGATCGGCCCCTTGGCGCGCTTATCGTCCTCGTTGCCGGGCGCGTCGGCCTGCGGCTGACGCTGGCGCAGTTGACGTACGGCCAGGAACTCGAGGACCTGGTCCTTCACGTCCTTGAGACCGTAGTGATCCTCCTCGAGAATCTCCCCGGCCCGCTTCAGATCGAGGGACTCCTCCGACCGCTTGCCCCAGGGCAGCTCCGCCACAGTCTCGAGGTAGGTGCGGATGACCTGTGCTTCCATCGACTCGCGACCTGCCCGCTCGAGGCGGCTCAACTCGCGGTCGACCTCCTTGCGGGCCGCTTCGGGCAGCTCGAGCGCGGCGAGCCGCTTGCGCAGCTCCTCGACCTCGGTGCCCTCGTCCCCCTCGCCCAACTCCTTCTGAATCGCCTTCATCTGCTCACGCAGCAACATCTCGCGCTGGCGCTCGCCGAGCTCCTCCTGCACCTGCGATTTGATGTCGTCCTGTGCGTCCGCGACGGCGATCTGCCGCTGGACGTGCACGAGGACCCGACGCAAGCGGTCTTCGACCGGCAGCATCTCGAGGAGCTGCTGGCGCTCGAGCGGCTTGATATCGAGGTAGCCTGCCACCAGATCTGCGAGGCGGCCGGGGTCGGTTACGCCCTCGAGGACCTGCTTCACGACGTCCTCGGGGAGACCCGACTTCTCGCCCAGCTCCGCAGCGCGCTGCCTGGCCTCGCGGTGCAGCGCAATGAACGCGGCATCATCAGGCTTCAGGGGCGGGAGATCCGCCAACTCGCGGACCACCGCTTCGAGGTGACCGTTCGTTTCGGTGTAATGGATCGCGGTGCCACGGGCCTCACCAGTGAGGATCAACTGGACCCCCGAGAGGCCCCGCTGGACCTGCCCGATCCGCGCGATCGTGCCGGTTGTATAGAGGAGACCCGGCGTGACCTGTTCGACATTGTCTTTTTGCGCCACCGCGAAGATGAGGCGCCCCTCGTGCTTCAGCGCGGCTTCGATCGCCCGCAATGTGGCGGGGCGGCCGGCGCCGATCGGGGTGCTGACACCCGGGAAGAGCACAGCATCGCGCAGCGGCAGCACTGGTAGCGTCATGCGGTCAGACATGAGGACTCCATTTCTTGTGGAAGGCACACGGCAATACGCGGTGCGGCAAGAGCACCGACCGTGCCATCCGACAACGTCGTGGGCGGCAGCGACGTTCCAGAAAACGCCGCCAAAGCGGCGGAACCTGCCAACTCGGCCTAACGGCTGTTCGCGAAACAGGTTGCAAGGCCGCGCGGATGCGGCTAAATCTTATCCGCGCATGCTTGTCGACTCCGCATGAACGACCCGCTGGCGAAGCGCCTGACGCAGGCCCTCGGTTCCTCGTTTACCCTCGAGGGAGAAATCGGGCGGGGCGGCATGGGCGTCGTGTATCACGCTCGCGACGAGCGACTGAAGCGGAAGGTTGCGGTGAAGGTGCTCCCCCCCGAGCTCGCTTTCCGGGAGGAGATCCGCATCCGCTTCCTGCGCGAGGCGGAGACCGCCGCTCGGCTTTCCCACCCGCACATCGTCCCGATCCACAGCGTCGGCGAGGGACCCGAGGGGCTCGTCTATTTCGTAATGGCGTACGTGGACGGCGAGTCGCTTGGGGCGCGCCTTAAGCGACGGGGACGGCTGCCGCCCGAAGAGGCCCGCCGCATCCTGATGGAGACCGCGGACGCGTTGGGGGCCCGGCACGCACTAGGCATCATCCATCGAGATGTGAAGCCCGACAACATCCTGCTCGAGGGCAGCCGCGGGCGTACCGTGCTGACTGACTTCGGGATCGCCAAGGCGCTGACGTCGTCTACGGGGCCCGGAACGCTAACGGCGACCGGCGTCGCGATCGGGACGCCGCACTACATGAGCCCCGAACAAGCGGCGGGGGATCGTGAAATCGACGGCCGCTCCGACATCTACAGCCTCGGCGTCGTCGGATACCAGATGCTTACGGGTGAGCTGCCCTTCTCTGCGCCCACGGTGCCGGGGCTGCTGCTCAAACAGATCACCGAGCAGGCGCCATACCTGAAGGACAAGGCACCGACGTGCCCCGACGACCTCGCGGCCTGCGTAATGCGGTCCCTCGAGAAGGAGCCCGAAGCCCGCTGGCCCACCGCCGACGCGCTGCGCCGCACGCTCGAATCGCGCAGCGCACCGCCGTATCGTCCGCGTCGCCCAACCGGCGCGCGCAACACTCGCTTCTCGGAGGGTGGAGGCGGGGGGGGCGGAGTGGGCCCGCCGGCTTCCGCGCGGCACGAACCGCCGGCGCGGCGCTCGCGCGCCCGGGCCGCCAAGGATCAGGCTTCACAGCTCACGGCGAGCGGCGAACCGAAACTCGTCGCAAAGTTCCGCGACGGCTTCGTTTCGTGGGCGTCGGTATGCGGCGGGTTGATGTTGATCGACATGATCCAGGGGGGCGGGCTCAGCTGGTCGCTGTGGGTCGCCATCCCATGGGGTGCCTTCGGGCTATTGCCGCAGTACATGAAGCTGTGGCAGACGGGCTACTCGTGGCGCGACGTGTTGCACCGGCCCGCGGCGCCCGATGGCGCCGAGGCGCGGCTGGGGCTCTCGAAGCGCACCGGCATCCTGCCGGCGAGCCCCGAGGAGTTCGGCCATCAACTGGAGACGGTGCGGCAGGCGCGGAACGATCGGGAAGCGATCATGAAGATCATGGAGCGCGTACCGGCGTCGGAGCGCAAACTGCTCCCCGATGTCAGCGCGACGGTGGACGCCTTGCTGAAGCGCGCGGAAGATCTCGCGCGGATGCTGCATAGTATGAGCGCGGACGTGGACGAGGCGGCCCTGACGCGCCTCGATGACCGCATCGAATCGGTGAAGCGTCATGAGGAGGGCACCGAACGCGAGCGGCAACTGAGCCTGCTCGAGCGCCAACGGTCGGCGCTGAGCGATCTCCTGACGCGGCGGCGGCGCGTGGAAGAGCAGATCGAATCGTGCGTGATGGCGATGCAGAACGTGCGCTTCGACCTGCTGCGGCTGCGGTCCGCCGGGGTGGCGGCCGTACTGAGCGATCTGACGAACGCCACCCAGCAGGCCCGCGCGTTGTCTCGCGACGTCGATCACGCGATCGCGGCGGCGGGGGAGATCGAGGACGTGCTGCGCGAGGGCCCTCGCCCCTAGACTAGCGTCGCGCCGGCGCGGCCGCGGCCCAGCACTCCCGCACCAACCCCGGTGCGTTGTCCCGCTCCATCCCGAAATCCACCAGCTCCACGAATACTGTCGCGGCCGCGTCGCAGTGGCCCGCGCGCAAGGCGGCCACGGCTCTGAGCTCCCTGTAGCGCGCGGCGCCGGGCCGCCGGGCCACCGCGTATTCCAGTACGCTGTCCGCCAGCGCCGGGGGAGCGTCGAACGCGAGGCGCGACAGCACGTCCGGCAGGAACTGAGAGGGAAACGGGTGCCGGAACGTGCCGCGAGCAGCGGCGAGCGCCCCGTGAGCGTTGACCGCGGCATCCCTCCAGAGCGAGTCACGCGCGGCCAGCAGGGCCAGGGCGGCCCGCGCCTGGGCGGTGTCGCCGCCTGCGGCGAGCGCACCGGCGACGAAGCGGCGCGCGTCAGGCCCCTTTCTCGCGGTGGCGATCATGCCGCGCAATAGCAGCGCGTCGCCCCGCGGTCCATGTTCGAGCACGCGCGCGAGCAACGAGTCGGCGCGCGTGGTGTCTCCCATGCCGAGCCGGACGGCCGCGCTGCGGACCGCCCATTCGGCCTCGTCCGGTTGGACGCGGCGCACGGCGTCGAGGTAGCGGAGCATCGCCGGGTCGGCGCGGCGGTTTGTGAGGGTCCGTACCAGCAGGAACGGCGAAGCCGCGCCCCCCCGCACCGACGCGATCGTCATCAACGAATCGAAGACGCCGGGGACATCGTCGGCCAGGAAACTGCGCGCCGCGACGAACTCGAGCCGCGGCCGGTCATCTGAGTGCTCAAACTCGGCGCGCTCCACCAACCGGGCCACGCCCGAGTCCGCGAGCAGCAGGCGGCCGAAGTAATCGTGGACCTGATCGACGCTCAGCCACTCCCGCCCGATCTCGGCCATCGCGCCGCCCGGGCCGACGAGCCGTCCAATCCAGGCTTCGTCATACGTGAGCGGCTTGGGCGAGGCGAGTACCAACAGGTCGTGAGACTCCCCGAACCACACGTGCACATACGGGAAGACCGCGCGCACGTTCCGGACGATCCCCGCGACAATCGGCAGCGGCAGCTGGTAGAGCTGCAGCCACTGGCAGAACACGCCGTCATCCGCGAGACGGCTGCGCACGATGCGGAAGAATTCGGGCGTGTAGAGCGTCGCCACGCCAGCCAGCCAGGGGTTCGAGGGCTCCGAGACGATCACGTCGTATTGCTCGCGCCCGAGCTGCAATGCGCTGCGCGCGTCGTCCACGACGGCCGTGACGTTGGGCCGCGCGAGCACCGTGTCGTTCACGTGGTGGAAGAGGCTGTCCATCGCGAGCACCGCGGGTTCGATCTCCACGACGCGCACGCGGGTCATGCCGGGGGCGGCGGCGAGGACGCGCGTCGTGACGCCGCTGCCATACCCGATCACCAGGGCCGACGTGGCGCCGGCCCGCGCGGCGATGGGCGCGAGGCCGAGCATGATCTGGGTTCCCATGTCGCCGCGGTCGGAGGCGTCGACCTTCCCGTTCACGCGCAACGAGCGCCCCGCTTCGCCGTCCCACACGCTGACGGTCGCGTTCCAACCCTCGCGAAAGGCGAGCTGGCGGACGCCGCGGTGCTCGAGGTACGCCCGTTGCTCCGCCGGGTTCATGCGGCCACGCGCGTAGATGGTGGGCCCGAGGTCGATAAGACGAGTGCTCCAGCCCGGCGCGGCGACGGCGACGACGAGCGCGATGGTCGCGAGCGCCCCAGCGCCGAGCACGCGGGTGCGCAGGCGCCCGTGCTCGATCGCCCCCTCGGCGATGCCGCGCGCCGCTGCCCACGCGAGCGCCAACGCGGCCAAGCCGTTGAGGACGAGTCCGACGCGCAGCGTCGCTTGCGTACCCCAAGCGACGACAAACACGAAGCCGGTCAGCGCCGCGCCGAGGATGCTGCCGACCGTGTTGAGCGCGTACGCGCCCCCGACATCGGCGCCACTCGCGCGGTCCCGTGCCGTCAGCTCCGCGAGCAGAGGGAAGGTCATACCCATGCCGAGGGCAGGCACCAGCACAACGGCACCCACGGCCACGCCCATCAGTAGCAGGCGCGGCACGGCGCCGAGCGCCGGTATCTGGAAGACGATGATGATGTAGGCGGGCAGGAGGCCGAAGAACACGAACAGCGCCGCGGCACCGACCCCGGTGATCCCTTGGGCGAGGGCGGCAGTCGCCGCGGACTCGGAACGCGGGCCACTGCGCCGAGCGACGAACATGCTGCCAATGCCGATGCCGAGCAGGAACACCAGCAGAATGAGCGTGAAGGCATAGGTAGACCCGCCGACGATCATCACCAGGACGCGCGTCCAGGCGATTTCGTCGAGCAGGGAGGCGAAGGCCGTGACAGCGAGCAGGAACAGGGCGAGGGTGCGGAGGAGGTCGGGCGGGGAACCCCGGTGCTCCTCGGGCTGGCGCCCGGGGTCAGGTGACGTCTGATCGCGGCCGAGCCAGAGAGCCATCCCGCCGATCGCGAGGTTCGTCGCGGCCGTGAGCCACAGGCTCGCCCGCACGCCGACGAACTCAATGAGAAAGAAGCCCGCGAGGGCGGTGCCGGCGACGGCGCCAAGGGTGTTGAGTCCGTAGAGTCGCCCGAGCGACGGCCGCAGGCGCGCGCGATCCTCGCCCATAAACGCCCGGGTAAGCACTGGGAGCGTCCCACCCATCAGCGTGGTGGGGATGAGGAGGACGAGTGCGGCCAGGCCGAAGCGCAGCGCGATGCTCCCACCCGTCCCCAGGCCCGCTGCCCCGGCCACCGCGAGGTAGAAACGATGCGCGAGGCGGAGGACGAGGGGCGACACGATCCCGAACGCGCCAATCGCGACTTCGAGCCAACCGTACAGGGCCGCGGGCCGGGGGCGCCGGTCGGCGAGGCGGCCGAAGAGCCAGGCGCCCAAGCCGAGGCCGCCCATATACGCGGCGACGACGGTCGTCACCGACTGGATGGTGGAGCCGAAGGTTTGATACAGGACCCGGACCCAGAGGAGCTCGTAGACGAGGCCGGTGGTTCCGGAGAGGAAGAACAGCAGGCTGTAGGCGAAGGCCGCCCTAGAACGCATGCAGCTCGCGCATCGCCAGCGCGAGGTCTTCCACCTGGGGGAGAATGAAGTCCTCGAGGTCGGGGGCGTACCCGACGAAGGTGTCGGTGGATGCAACGCGCTTCACGGGCGCGTCGAGCCACGGGAAGCACTGGTCGGCGATGCGCGCCGCGATCTCCGCGCCGTAGCCCCACGAGAGCGAGTCCTCGTACGCCACGATCACCTTGTTCGTCTTGCGAACCGAGGTCGCGATCGTTTCCCAGTCGACCGGCGAGAGCGAGCGGAGGTCGATCACTTCGACGCTCACGCCGTCACGTTCCTCGAGGTCCTTGGCGGCGACGAGCGAGCGCTGTACCACCGCGCCGTACGCGATCACTGTGAGGTGCGTGCCCTCTCGGACCACTTTCGCCTTGCCGAACGGAATCATGAAGTTCGGGCCAGGGTTCGGCGCTTTGTTATAGGTCTGGCGGTAGAGGTGCTTGTGCTCGAGAAACAGGACCGGGTCTTCACAGCGAATGGCGGTGCGCAGCAGGCCGTTGGCGTCCAGGGCCGTCGCGGGACAGATCACCCGCAGCCCCGGCACGGACGTGAAGACGACGGCACCGGTCTGCGAATGGTAGACCGAGCCGCCCTTCAGGTATCCGCCGTAGGTGACCCGGACAACGACGGGGGCGGCGAACGCGTTGCTCGACCGCCACCGCATGGTCGCGAGCTCGTTCCGCAGCTGATGATAGGCCGGCCAGATGTAGTCGAAGAACTGGATCTCCACGACGGGCTTCAAGCCGCGCGTCGCGAGGCCGATCGCGCGGCCGACGATATTGGCTTCCGCGAGCGGCGAGTTGAAGACTCGGTCGCTGCCGAACTGGCGCTGCAGCCCCCAAGTCACCTTGAAGACTCCACCCTTGCCCTTCACATCCTTCAGGTACTGATCGCGGCTGACATCGGCGACGTCCTCGCCGAAGACGAGGATGCGCGGATCGCGCGCCATCTCGTCCTTCATGCAGCCGTTCAGGAGGTCCACCATCGTGGTGGGCTCACCGATGAAATGTGGATCGTCCTCGGTGTCGAACTGTTCGGAGGTAGGGTCGACGTCGGGCGAGTAGACCCACAACAACGCTGTCTCGGGCTTGGGCTGCGGTGAGGCGAGGGCCATGTCGGCGGCGACCTGGATCTCTTCCTCCACCTGCGTCTTGATCGCCTCGATCTCCGCTTCGGTCGCCACGCCCTCGGCTATGAGCCGTTTCGGGAAGCTGATGACCGGGTCGCGTTTCGCCTCTGCGTCCCGCTCCCGCGGGGGCTTGTAATGGATCTCGTCGTCGGAGAGCGAGTGCGAGTACGGCCGCGTGACGTGCGCGTGGATCAGCGCGGGGCCCTTGCGCTGGCGACACCATTCGGCGGCGCGGACCAAGACTTCATAGGAGGCAACCGGGTCGCAACCGTCCACCTCCGCGACCAGGAGGTTGGGAAAGGTGCTCACGAGCTTCGACACGGAGCCGCCGGCGGTCTGCACTTCGACCGGCACCGAGATCGCGTACTTGTTGTCCTCGACGAGGAACAGCACGGGAAGCTTGAGATTGCTCGCGCTGTTCATCGCCTCCCAGAACTCACCCTCGCTGGTGGTGCCGTCGCCGCACGAACAGTAGACGAGGTCGTCCTCGACGGGGGCGTCGGCCCGGAGCCATGCCTCGGCGCAGCCGACCGCCTGGAGGAACTGGGTGCCCGTCGGACTCGACTGGCTGACGATGTTGAGCGCCTTGTGACCCCAATGGGACGGCATCTGGCGGCCGCCCGAGTTCGGGTCGTCGGCGGCGCCGACGGCCGACAGGAACATCTCGGTCGGCGTCATGCCAAGCGCCAGGCAGAGGGCGCGGTCACGATAGTAGGGATAGAACCAATCGTAGGCGGGACGCAGCGCCTTGCCGGCGGCGACGAGCACAGCCTCGTGGCCGGCCCCGGAGATCTGGAAGAAGATCTTGTTCTGGCGCTTGAGCTGGATCTCCTTGTCGTCGATGCGGCGCGACAGGAAGATCATCCGGTACATCTCGAGCAGGTCGGCTTTCGCTAGGCTGGTCTTCGCGGGCCGAGCCGCTTTGGCCGGGGAGCGGGTGCGCGTCGCCATGTCCCCTAAAATGCCCTACTGGGGCTTCGGGGCCAAGAGCTCATGCAGCCTGGGGAAGCGCTCGAACGCCGCGCGGATCGTGCCGTCGTTGCGGACGATGAACTCCTCACGGGCCTCGGGCCCCCAGCGGACGTCGGCGGCGCGCGCGGCCAGAATGCGTGCCAGCCGCCGGTCGAGCAGGCTGTCGGTCACGGCGGCGACGCCCAGCCGGTTGCGGACACGCCCCAGGAACGGCGGGACGAGCTTGGCGCGCCATTCCGCGTCCGCGATCAGCCAGGCGGCGCGTGCGGCGGGCGTCGCGGTGAGGGTCTGAGCGACGCTGTCCGACACCGCGTCGTCGAGCCCAGAGTCGGCGGCGGCGCTCCACCACACCGGCAGCGGTGCGGTCACGGGGACGACCACGTCGGGGGCGATTCCCCCACCACCGCGGACTTCGCGCCCCGCATCGGTCTTGAAGATCGTCGAGGTGTCTTCCGCGGCGCCGGATCTCCCCGCGAAGCTCAGGTACTGCTCGTATCCGATGCCGCGGTAGCGGCGCTGGATGAAGCGGCCGTTCGGTGTGAGCACCCGTCCAATCGTCAGCCAGACGTGATCGCCCGACGGGAGGAAGAAGATCGACTGCATGAGCGCCTTGCCGAAGCTGCGGCGCCCCACGAGCAAGGCTCGGTCATGGTCCTGGAGGGAGCCGGCGAGCGCTTCGGCGGCGCTCGCGCTGCCCTCGTCGATGAGCACGATCAGAGGGACGTCGCGGAATTCGCCGTCTCGTTTTGTGACGAAGGTCGTGTCGACGTCGCGCTTGCGCCCGCGGGTCCGGAAGATGACGGTGTTCTTGGGGAAGAACTCGCTCGCGATTTCCACGGCGTAGGTGACGACGCCCCCGGGATTGCCGCGCAGGTCGAGAATCACCCGCTGCGCGTGCATGGAGCGTAGTTTCTTCAAGCCGTCGTGCACTTCCGCCGCGGCGTTCCCCATGAAGTCTTCGAGCCGCAGGAGCCCGGTGATCGAGTCCGCCATGCGGACGATGGAGACTGAATGCACCTCAAAGGGATTGCGCTTGAGGGTGACGCTGAAGCTATCGGGCTCGAGCCTCGGGCCCCGCTCGAGGAGGAGGCGAACCTTGGAGCCGCGCTCGCCCGCGAGGCGCAGCTTCAGCGTCGCCATCTCCAAGCCCTCGACCGAGGTGTCGTTGACGGCGAGCACGCGGTCGCCGGGGAGCACACCGCCCTTCGCCGCGGGGCTGCGCGGCGCGACGGAGAGGATGGTCGCCGCCCCCTCCACGTCCTCGAGCGACACGCCGACCGTGAACAGGTCGCCCTTCTCCAGAGCAGTCTGCCGCTCGTACTCCACGCGCGATTCGAAGCGGCTGTGAGGATCGAGCGAGTGCAGCACACCACGAATCGCCGCCGCGACCAGCTCGCTGTAGCTCACCGAATCGGGGTAGTTGAGGCGGATGTGATTCAGCACACCGGAGAAGGTCTGGAGCTCCTCGTACGCGGAGCGCTGCTGGGCGGCGGCCACTGGCGCGACCGCGAGCCACAAGAAGAGAACGATGGGTCGGCGCACGCGTGCCTCCGGTCTCAGGGTCCAAGCGCCGCGAGGCGCTGTTACCACCGCTCCATCTTCACATCGGCCAGCACCGAATTCAACTCGTTGAAGATGACTTTCGTCGGCGCCGCCGGCAGCAGGGGGCTGACGTAGTCGGTTTGCCCACCCCGGACTCCGATGCGGAAGTTCGCGAAGCGGTTGTTGCCCAAGTCAGCGGACACCAACACCCACATCTGGAAGTCGGGCGGTACGTCCTCCTGCGTCAACCGGAAGCGGACGCGGAATTTCCCGCCGTCCGCGGGTTCGGTCTTCCACGCGACGTGGTAGGTGGGGATCGCGGTGCCCTTGACCCACTCATCAAAGAACCAGTCCATCGGGATCCCGGCGTGGCGCTCGACGACCCGCTGAAAGTCTTCGGTCGTCGCTGCCTGGCCCCGATACGACGTGTAGAAGTCCTGCATCATCGCTGTGAAGCGATCCTCTTTCATGGTCTGGAGGTCGAGCATCAGGGTCCGGAGCATGTGGAACACCCAGGCCCCCTTCTCGTAGATCATCACCTGGTATCCGCTCGGGGCCGTCGGTGAGGCGTTGCGATACCCCAGCCAGATCGGCCCTGCGTCGTTGCGGCTGCCCCGGATGTCCATCTCGTACGTATCGAGGAACTTGAGGTACTCGGTGTTCCGCTTACGAAGCGTTTGCAGGTACCAGAGGCCGGAGAACTCGGCGAGCCCCTCGCTGAGCCAGGCGTCCCGATACGACGCGGGCCGGACGCCGTTCCCCCACCACTGATGGGCGACCTCATGGGCTCGGAAGAACTCGTCGAAACCATCGAGTGACGAGTTCTGAAACGTGGACCATGAGAGATCTATCATCCCAGGAAACGAGACGCCCTCGAAATAGGGGATCTCGGTCACCCAGAAGTGGTCCCAGGAGCACTCGCCGAACAGGTGCGTGAACCATTTCAGGCTGTTGGAGACGTCAGCCGCGACCACTTCGCGCATGTTGCTTTGCTGCGGCATGAAGAAGCCCTCGGCCAGGAGCTGGCGACGCAGCAGGCGATGCGCGTCGTCAGAGAGGAGCACGTCGAGAGGCGGAGCGCCAGGAAACTGTATCCGTTGGTTCTTGAAGAGTCCGAGATTGAAGGTGGCGTACGGGGTCGGCAGCCGCGTGACCCAGCGCGTCGTGAGCACCTTGCCTTCTACGGTCGAGTCGGTACGCTCGCCGATGCTCGCCAGCGGGTACCAGGTGGGACTGTGAAATGTGATGTCGAAGTTGGCCAGATCCTGCCCCTGTCGATTCTTGGGATACCACGCCGCCCCCGGGTCGATGTAGAACCAGTTGTCGTATCGGTCGATCAAGTTGCCGTGATAGAAGAGCACGAGCGTGACCGTGTCGCCGGGCTGCAGCTGCCGGCCCACCTGCACCCAGAGGTCGTCGTCGTCCTTCGCCCCAACGCACCGAATCGACTTGGACCTTCGGGTGCAGGCCGAAGAACAGCCATGGGCCGACCGCTTGCTCCGCAACGACCGTAAGCGTCGCCGTTGCCGCAAAATCGAGGTCCGCGCCGCCGGTGGGCGTGAGCGTAACGTCCATCCGGTAGTGTGGGATGGTGAGGCGTTGGCGATAGCGCCACATGCCAGCGGCGCCGGCCAGCGGTGGCGTTGCCGGGAATCGCGCGACCACCGCCCAATTCGTTCCCCAGCGAAGCTTGCCCACGGGACGGAACAGCTGCACCGCTTCGCTCAGGTCTGGATCGATCTCGAAGAGAATCGGGTCACCGTGCGCGCGCGTCAGTCTGGCCAGAAAGAACCCACTGGCTTCGCCGTTCAAGAGGGGACGCAACACATCGCTACTGAACGAGCCGTCGTTCTCGCCTTTGAGCGAGGCAATCAGATCGTGCACATGAGCCTGCACGTCGCCGGGGATGTCGCCCGGCGCAAAGGTCAGCGCGTGCAGCTGCTCGGCGGTCGAGTCGGAGAAGACGAGGATGGCCTCAGTGATGGTGTCGTCGAGCGCCGCAGCACCCGAGAAGCGCTGCACCTCGGCCTGCTCGGCGGGCACCGCTGGCGCGAAGGCGAAATGCCCCTGACCGCGAAACACCGCTCCGACCGTTCGGCCGCCGACCGCCGACAGGAGGTAGAGCTTTCCTCGCTCCAGCGTGAGCCGTCCGACGTCGCGCGTGATGACGATGTGATTGACGTCCGCGACGCCGGGTATCGGACTCAGTCCGACGATCTCCGTGTAGCGTGTGCGGTACATGTCGGCAGGCGCTTGGCCCGCGAGAGTGGCAGGCACCCACAGCGCAAACATGACCAAGGCACGTTTCATGGCGGCAGCTTCGCCAGTCGTTCCTGAGCGTCCGTTCTCAGGTCCGCGAGCCGTTGCGGCGCCAGCGCCAGGAATTGCGTGTAGAACGCGCGCGCTTCGGGCCCGCGCCCCAGCTCCTCGACGACGCGACCCAGCAGGTAGTGCGTCGGCGCGTAGCGCGGGTTCAGCGCCACTGCGCGATGAAGCGGCTCCTCGGCCTCCGCGGTGCGGTTCGCGTTGAAGAGCGCCGCCGCGTAGTCGAACAGCGCGGTCGGATCGTCGCTCGAGACCTCCGCCGCCCGCTGCCGCTCGAGCAGGGCCTGGTCCGCCTGCCCCGCCGCGTCGTAGATCCCCGCGAGGTAGGTGTGGGCCATGACGAGGCCGAGGTCGTGCTCCAGGGCCTCTTGATACAAGGCGATGGCGCGCTCGCGATGGCCGGCCACGTGATGGAGCACCGCGAGCATGAACCGATACTCGTTATCGCGCAGGGGAACGTGCACGATTTCATTTTTCTGCTGTTGCTTGAGCGCGCGATCGAGCAGCGCCTGGAAATCCGCGATCGCGGCGTCGTACTGCCGGCTGTGCGCCGCCGCGAGACCCCGGAACCAGAGAATGGCGTCGGGCACCTTGTCGGGATGCTTCCGCTCGTCGTACTCGTTCTGGGCCAGCTTGCGCAGCCGGTCGTATGCGGATCCGTAGCGGGCCAGCCCGAGATCGACGAACCAGGCGAAATACCGCTGATATTCGAGGTACTCCTCGCTCGTGTAGTCGTAGACCTTGGGGTCCTCGATCTCGTACGCCACGCCAAGCATTCGCTGGCTGACCAGCGGATTGGTACGGAAGGCGCGCTGGTACGAGCGGTGCGCGTCCTCGACCGCTTGGCGCCACTCGTCGGGGACGCGATCACGCTCCTCCTCCCGCGTCAGGGCCGGCCGCCGGGCGAACGGGAGGTAATACTGCGCGAGGTACGCCTCCGCGTACCGGGGCTCGAGCTGCACCACGAGCCGCAGGAGGCTGTCAACCTGCCGCCAATGGTGCTGCCTCCAGTGAGCGAGGGCGAGGTAGAACTGTAGATCGGCGTCGTTGGAGTCGCTCCGCGCCCGCGCCTCCATCTGCTTGACCTCGAGGACCGGCAGCGGCAGGTCCTGGGCGCGGGCGGCGGATGCAGCGAGAACGCCGGCCGCCACGAGCAACGCACACCTGAGCGGTCGCATCAGTGACCCCCCTCCCCCGGCCCGAGGGCCGCCAGTCGCTGCTTCGCGTCGGCGATCTGGTGCTCGTACCGGGCGGGCGGCGCCATCGCGACAAAGCGCGTCAGGGCCTCGCGCGCTTCGCCCGGCTTCGCGAGCTCCTGTCGCACGATGCCGAGGTGGTAGATGGGGCGCGGGTCGCGCGGGTTCGCCGCGGCGGCTCGGCCCAGCGTCTCCTCCGCCTCCGGTGCCCGGCCGGCCTCGGCAAGGATGACCCCGAGCTCGAGGACCGCGGTCGCGTCGTCCGGGTTCGTCTCGATCGCCCGTCGAGCCTCCTCGATCGCTTGGTCCCACATTTTGAACTCGCGGTACATCTGCGCCAGCCGCACGTGGGCCATGTACAAGCCGAGGTCGGCCGCTATCGCCTCCTGGTAGAGCCGCATCGCGTCAGCGGGCTTCCCCCACAACTGGTGCAACAACGCGAGGACATAGCGGTAATCGTTGGTGTACACGGGAATTTGGATCAACGTGTCCCCGCGCTCGGCCTTCAACGAACGAGCGAAAAGCGTTTCGAAGTCCTCGATCGCAATGTTATATGCTCGTTGGTGGGCAGCCGCGAGGCCGCGATACCAAAAGAGGAAGGAAGGAACCGAGTCGCGAGGCTGGTTCACGTATGCGCGCTCGGCCCACAGATTCAGCGCGCTGTATGCCAACTCGTACCGCGCCCAGACAAATGCGCCCAGGCCGACCCGGCGCAGGTACTCCGTCGTGTAACGGCCGTACTCTGTTACCACAAACATGCCTTCCGGGTGAGCGGTCACATCGCGAAGGCGGAACTCCATCATCGGATTGATGAGGAAGGCTTTGGCGAACAGGCGGCCAGATTCCTCGGCGACTGGGACCTCGGCCGGCGAAAGGCGGTCCTTGCGCTCGTCATCCCAGAGTTTCGGCTGGCGATCGTAGGGGAGAAACCCCAGCCATAGGTAGGCCGGGGCAAAGCGGGGATCAATCGCGATCGCCGCGCGCAGTGCGCGCTCTTCAGCGTCGAAGCGCTTTAGTTCGTTGTACCGCTGGGCGAGCCGGAAGTGGGCCTCAGGATCGAGTGAGTCCCGGCGGGCCCGGGCCTCGAGCTCGTCGAGCGTGGGGGGCTTCGGCCGCGTGGCTGAGGGTGTCTGTTGCGCGAGCGCAACGCCCGCACCGACGGTGAGCGCGGCGGCGAGAGCCACGACTACCGGACGGGACATGTCGAGATCTCCTGACGGTGAGGCGAGTGGTCAATATTCCAACAGCCACGAGGAAACCCATGGACCAAGCCGCGAAGAAGACAGTGCTTCGTCACTTCCCGTACGGGCTCTATGCCATCACCGTCGCATCAGGCGGCGAGGAGCACGCCATGACGGCCAATTGGGTGACCCAGGCGGCGTTCGAACCGCCGATGGTCGTGGTCGCCGTGGAGAACAACTCCAAGACTATCGATATGCTGCGCGACTCGCATCACTTTGCAATAAGCGTGCTTCTGCAGGGGCAGCGGGACCTGGCAGGGAAGCTGGGGCGCACGTCGGAGCAGGCGCCCCAAAAGCTCAAGGGAATCAAGACAAAACCGGCTCCGGTTTCTGGGGTGCCGGTGCTCGCCGAGTCGCTGGGCTGGGTGGAGTGTCGCGTCGTCGCAACACTACCAGCCGGGGATCACACGCTCGTGCTCGGCGAGGTCGTGAGCGCGGGCGTGGAGAACGAAAGCGGTGTTGCGCTCACCCTACAGGAGGCTGGGTTCAAGTACTCCGGCTAGGGTCGCGTGTCCGGTGTCAGGGCTTCGTGTAAACAACCTTCCCACCGACGATCGTGTACCGGACCCTTACGTTCCCGATCGCTTCGGCAGGCACCGCAAAGAGGTCGCGATCGAGCACCACGACGTCGGCATAGCGACCCGCGACGAGCGCCCCCCACTTTTGATCCATGAACATCGCCCAGGCATTGCCGTAGGTATAGGCACGCAGCGCTTCGCCGATGGTGATTTTCTGGTCGGGCACCCAGCCACCCAGATGCTTCCCGTCCAGGGTCCGACGGGTGACCGCCGCATACACCCCGAGCAGCGGGTCGAGGGGAGCAACGGTCCAATCGGAGCCGAACGCCAGCGGCGCATCGGCGCCGATGAGGGACCGGAACGCGTAGGTCGTCCGGATGCGCACGGGGCCGATGCGCTTCTCGAGCCAGCGTCCATCGTCGATCGCGTGATAGGGTTGCATCGACGGCACCACGCGGAGGGCGCCAAAAAGGGGAATCTCCTGCGGTCTCAAGTGTTGCGCGTGCTCGTCG
>WNFL01164235.1_pt1 | contig 17977 bp, 16 predicted proteins | sample 5400361 | NCBI WGS metagenome assembly WNFL01 (sample SAMN13153351, study PRJNA577476) | soil metagenome | isolation source: 40 cm soil on Douglas fir-dominated hillslope | place: USA:California | collected 2013-09-17 | reverse complement strand
GCTCTATTTCGCGGCCGACCAGGCGGCCAGCGTGCTGGGCGCGCCCGCGGAAGACCGCGTGCGCCTGCTCGAGCGCTTCCCCGACAAGGCCGGCATGCCCCCGCCGCTCGTTCAGAAGCTGGCCCTCACCTTGACCGAGGTGGATCGCGGTGCGGAGGCGGAGGCGCTCTTCGCCGGGCGCTTCTTCCCGCGGGAAGAGGGGGGGACGAACGTGCGGCAGGTTTTCCTGGAGGTGCGCCTCCGGCGGGCCCTCGCCCTGGCCCGCGCCGGACGGCGTGAGGAGGCCGCCTCCCTCGTCCGCACGATCGACCGTCCCGTGCCGGGCCTCGTTTTCACGCGCGACGGCCTCCAACCGTTCCTGGAGACGGCCCGCCTGCAATACCTGATGGGCGAGGCGATGGCGGCGGCCGGACAGGAAGCGGAGGCCCGGAAGCATTGGAGCCAGGCCCTTCGGGGCCGCGAGAGCAGCTTCCTCAAGCCCGTCTACACGGCGCTCGCCCAGCGGAAGCTGGGGCAGGCCGACGAAGCCGCGATCCAGGAGGGCCTGCAGAAGACCCTCCTGGACTGCGAGAACTTCCTGGCCCAGGGCACGAGCTTCCCAGGCATCGCCACCCACGCGCAAGGCTTGATCCTGCGCGCCCTCGGACTCGAGGGCGAAGCCCGAGAGAGCTTCCGCCGTGTCTTCCTGCTTCCCGACCAGCGGCTCTCTCACTTCCTCGCGCGCCGGGCGCTCCTCGCGGGAGACCCGATGTGATGGCTCGAGTCGGGCGGATGGCGCTGGCCCTGCTTCTTCTCTTCGTGCTCTTTCCGGTCCCTGTGGGGCTCTGCGCCGAGCGACTCGACAAGAAGGCACAGGAGTGGCTGCAGGATGTTCGGCTGCTGATCCTGCCCGAGGAGGAGGTGGTCTTTCGCGCGCTCACGGACCCCGCGGAGCGCACGGAGTTCCAGCGCATCTTCTGGGCGCGGAGGAGCAGCGACCCCCGCGGCGCCGGGCCCCAGCCCCCGGAGGCGGTCCGCAAGGCGCGCGCCCGCGCGGACGAACGATTCGGCGGCTCGTGGGGCAAGGGCTCCCGCACCGGCTGCGGAGAGGTGTTCCTCCTGCTGGGAGAGCCCGACGAGGTCGCGGGGCGCGAGACCCGGGAGCGCTACGACTCGCTGCGCGAGCTCAGGGAGGGCTCGCACCGGCCCGAGGTCTGGACCTACAAGAGCCGGCCCGACCGGGTGTTCGCCCTGCCCGGCGGCGACCTGCGGATCGAGTTCGACGATGCCTGCCGCTTCGCGGAGGCGGCGCGCATCCTGGACGAGCTGCGGCGGGTCGCTCGCTCCCGGGTGCTCCATCCCTGGCTCGCCTACGGCCGCGGGCCGGACGGCCGCTTGCGTCGCCTGGAGGATGCGCTCGCGGCGGGCACGGAGAGGCCGGCCACAGCACTGCTCGTCGAGATCCGCGCCGCCTTCCCGTTGGTCGTCGAGCCCAAGCTCCTCCTGAGGACCCAGACCGGCCAGGGCTTCGTGGCTGGCCTCGTCCGCGGCGCGCTTCCCGGGCCGGCTGGACCGCTGCGCATCTTCGTCGCGGCCCAGGCCCGCACGCCGGAAGGCCGGACCGCCTCCTCATTCGAGCGCGAGGTCTCGGCCACCCGCGAGGCGGACGGCTCGTTCCTGGCCGCCTACGGAGTCACCGTCGATCCGGGACGGTACGAGCTGCGGGTGGGCCTGCGGGTGGTGGACGGCGGCCAGGAGGCGACCACCACCCTCCCCCTCGAGGTGCCGCGCTTCGACGGGGCCGGCCTGGTGGTGAGTCCGCTGTTCGTGACGGCGGAGGGCGACGCGGGGACGGCCGGGCCCGACGACCCGTTCGCCCCGTTCGTGCTGGGCGCTCGGCGGATGGTCCCGCGCTTCGGCAACGCGTTTGCCGTCCGCGACGCGTTCGGCGCCGTGGCCACCATCTACGGCGGGGAAGCCGATCCGGCCACCGGCAAGGCGTCGGTGCTGGCGCGCTTCCGCGTCCTGAAGGACGGCCGGCCGGTCTCCCGCGACAGCGAGCAGCGGATCGACACGTCGCCGGGCGTCGCCTCGATCGGCCCGGTTCCTCTCGCCGGTTTCTCACCGGGCCGGTACGTCCTGCGCCTGGAGGTGGTGGACGAGCGCTCCCACAGAGAAGATGCGCGGGAGGCGGTCCTCGAGATCACCCCCTAGCCGGTTGGGTGCGCTCCGCTACTTGCCCGCGAACCGGTAGACCGCCCCGAGGGCCAGGCGCGGGTCCGTGTCCCACGCCCCGTCCGCCCGCAGGAACAACAGCTCCGCCTGGGCCCGGGCGGCCCAGCGTCTGGAGAGTCGATAGTCGATCCCTCCACCGAGAGTGGTCCCCAGGTGCGTGTGGCTCTCCCTCACGGTGGCGCCGGGGATGTCGAGACTGGTGCTCCCTCGAACGGCTCCCACCAGGATCTGGGCGAACGGGCTCACCTTGCTGAAGCGCCAGGCCATGCGCGGCCCGGCCAGCAAGCTCAGTTGCCCCAGGTTGGCGCCGGCGAACGAACCGTAGTGGCCACTCAGGTCCGCGGCAAGCCGAAGCCGGCCCCGGAACGAGAAGGAGCCCGAGAGCTCCCAGCCGTTGAGGCTCGCGTCGCCAGCATGGGTGTAGGAGTACCCGCCGAAGATGTCCGGCCCGCTCGCCGGGGCGGCAGGACCGGACGACGCCGGCTTGCCAGGGCGTTTGGCCGCCGCAAGGGGCGGTGCGGTTGCGGAGGCCAGGGACGGCGCCAAAAGAAAGAGGACGGCGACCCAGGCCCGCTGGACTTGAATCGCCGTCCCGACTCTCATCAGTCGGCTGCCTTCTGGACCTTGACTTCCGTAGCCACCACGGTCCCCTTCACGTGCACCTTGGCGCCCGCCTTGACGCTGGCCTGGCAAGTGGCGGGGGTGCCGCCCTTCTCTCCGTTGCACACGAAGCTCGCCCCGGACGCGCTCACGTCCACGAGCTTGCCGGCTCGGTTGCCATTGACGTCCATCTTGAAGACGGTCGGGGTGCCGGAAGCGACATCGCCTTCCAGCTCGATCTTCTGCAGGCTACGCCCGCCCGAGATCAAGCAGGTCTTCGGGTCGTCCGGGGCTTCTCCCGAGTCGTCTTCCATGTCGAGGTTGACCAGGGAGACGGTGGTGGGCGTGACCTGCACGACGATGTTGATCTTCACCTTGTCCCGCGCGCCGGTGATCCTGATGTTGCCGATCACCACGCCGTTGCTCGAGAAGACCAGGGTGAAGGACCCGGTGGGAAGGCCTTCGAAGACGAACGTGCCGTTCGCGGAGACGGTGGTGGACAAGGATGTGTTCTCGACCGTCACCGTGATCCGGCGTCCGGAGGTGGACTGGGCCGTGACGTCGGCCGACGAGGTGGACACGGCATCCGATCCGACCACCATCCCGTTCAACACGACTCCGCCGCCCGACGGGGACGTCGGACTGCTGCTGCCGCCGCAGCCAACCAGGGGCACCAGGGCCGCCAGCAGGGCCAGACGCATGTAAGAGATATATCGCTGCAACATGTATTTCCCTCCGATGCGAAGGCGGCACATGCCGCCAACAACCAAGCCACGATCGTGAGGCGTGGGCTGGCCCCGGTCTGTGAGGGGCCTCACTCCGCGCCCAGCGTCGACCGTAACCTGTTGACCAGGCTCTCCAGCCGCTGGACGGCTTGCGTTTGGCAATCTTTGGTTGCTTTTTCCTGCGGTTAGTCCTAGTGTGTGCGCGAAATGAAGGCCGTCGCCCCCATCGACTACGTGGTGATCGGCGCCTACATGCTGTTGATGCTCGGCATCGGCGTCTTCTCGATGCGCTTCAACCGGGGGGCTTCGGACTACTTCAAGGGGGGCGGACGCATCCACTGGCTGGCGGCCGGCCTGTCTTCCTTCATGAGCGGCTTTTCGGCCTGGACCTTCACCGGTCAGGCGGGGATGGCCTACCAGCACGGGCTCATCGCCATCCTCATGTACCTGGGCAACGCCGCGACGTTCCTGCTGGGATACTGGGTGTTCGCGGCGCGCTGGCGGCGGGCCCGCATCTCGACGGTCATGGAGTACCTGGTGGAGCGCTTCGACGAGCGCACGCGGCAGGCCTTCTCCTGGACCACCATCGTGTTCCAGTTCTTCATCGGCGCCAGCCAGCTCTACGGCCTGGCACTCTTCGTGGCCCCCGCGTGCGGCTTCGCCCTGGGGCCGACCATCCTGGGCTCGGGGGCGGTGATCCTGGCCTACTGCGTGATCGGCGGCCTGTGGGCGGTGGTCATCACGGACTTCCTCCAGGCGGCGATCCTCGTGCCCTTCACGGTCGTGATGGTCTTCGCGAGCCTCGCGCGGGTGGGCGGGCTCAGCGGCCTCCTCGCCGGGCTGCCTCCGGAAATGACTTCCTTCCACCTCGCCCCGGGCCTCGGCTGGGGCTACCTCGCGTGTTGGACCGTCATGGTGAGCTTCGGCTACAACACCGCGGCCATGGCGCAGCGTTACTTCTGCGTGGAGGACGAGAAGGCCTCCCGGAAGATCGCTCTCCTCTGCTTCGGCCTGTTCGTGATGGGCGCGCTCATCTGGTTCATCCCCCCGCTGGCCATGAGGGTCCTGCACCCCGACCTGAAGGACGTGTGGCCCGGCCTCGCCAACCCGCAAGAGTCTTCCTACGCGCTGGCCGCCGTCCCCCTCCTCCCGAACGGCCTCATCGGCATCATGCTCGCCGCCATGTTCAGCGCGACCATGTCCAGCATCTCGGGGACGCTGAACCTGCACGCCTCCATCATCTCCCGCGACATCATCCCCGCCCTCCTTCCGGGCCGGGCCCGCGACGTCGAGCGCCTGCCCATCGGGTGGATCGCCACCTTCGGGGTGGGCGCGATCATCATCGCGCTGGCCATGACCATGGCCGCCCAGGGGCAGAGCGTGTTCAAGGTGATGCTCACCTTCAACACCATCATGTCCCTCGCCTACGGCCCGCCGGCCCTCCTGGGCCTGGTGGTGAAGCGAACCCCCTACTGGTCGGGCCTCGCCAGCTTCGGGGCCGCTCTCGTCCTCGGCTCCTACGGGACGTTCGCCCTGGGCTGGGAGCTGGTCCAGAACGTGGTCTTCGTCATCCCGGTGGCGGTCGCCGTCTTCTTCTTGAGCGCACTCTTCCCTCGCGAGGACAAGGCCCACACCGAACGGCGCGAGGGGCTCTTCCGCCGGCTGGCCACGCCGGTGGACGTGCAGGCCGAAGTCGGAGCCATCGCCGACCACACCACCGAGGTGTTCCGCTTCCTGAGCCGGACGACCGCCGCGGTGGGGGTGCTGAGCCTGCTGCTCATTGGCCAGGCCGACCCCGGCGACCGGGCCACCGTCGTCGGCTACGTGGCGATCACCCTGGTCCTGGCCGCGTTCCTCTCGCGCGTGCGCGCGCGGCCTGCGCCGCCACCTCCCCTGCCCGAAAGGCGCTGACGAGGTCGAGTCCAATGAAACGCAAACGCCTTCCCTGGTTCCTGACCGTGATCCTCCTGACGGCTCCCCACCCTGCTGCCGCCGGCCTCCGCGCCGTCTGGGCCACCAACGACGGAGACAAGGTCGCGCGCGACACGAGCGTCCAGAGTTTGCGCGCGCGGAGCTCGGTCTGGGACGGCCGCACCATCCGCCTGTTCGCGGCCCGCAACGAGGTGGTGGCGTTCCAGGTGATCGTGGAAGCCGACGAGCGTGGGATCGCTGCCGCCGCGGTCGCCCTTCCCGAGCTGCGGACGCACGGCGGCGAATCCCGCATTGCCTACAGGCCTCCCGAGGCGGATCCCTCGCGCTACGCAGGCCGGCCCATCCAGCTCTTCTCCGTGAACGACCTCCGCGTCACCCAGGAGAGCCGCGCGGACTGGGCATGGAAGCCCGGAAGCCCGGCCGCACCGAAGGACACCCTCGGCTGGAAGCCGGTGCAGATCGTGCCCGAGAACGCGCGCGCCGGACGCGGCGGCTTCCCGACGCGCGTGGCGCCGAAGGAGAGCCAGGCCTTCTGGATCGAGGTCTACACGGGCCGTGGACGTCCCGCGGGACGTTACGACGGGGCGCTCACCGTCACCGTCGACGGCGCGAAGCAGGACGTTCCCGTGGAGCTGCGCCTCTTCGACTTCGACCTGTCCGACCGGAACACCCTGGACGCGATGGTCTACTTCGAGCCCGACCAGCCCGAGCTGTACCAGGGCCGCCGCTTGGATGCCGCCTACGACCGCTTCGCCCACCGCCACCGCGTCGAGCTCGTCCACGGCTACGACCAGGCGCAGGTCAAGGCAAGCCTGGGCCGCTTCACGGGCGCGGACTTCCGCCCCGAAGCCGGCTACGAAGGACCCGGCGAAGGCGTCGGCAACCGCATCGTCCCCGCGTCCTTCTACGGACCGGGACCCGAGTACGCGCAGCGCGAGACGGCGTGGCGCGCCTCCGACGCCTGGATGAGCTTCCTCCGGGAGACGCTGCCCGACGCACAGACGTTTCTCTATCTGCCCGACGAGCCCTACCCCGCGGACTATCCGCGGGTACGCGCCTTCGCGGAGAACGTGCGCTCGAACCCGGGCCCGGGGGCCAAGCTGCCGCTCTTCCTGACCAAGACCATCGTCCCGGAGTTCCAGGGGCTCGTCGACCTGTGGAGCATCCCGCCCCAGGCCCTCGACATCGCGGCCGCCGCGGCCGAGCAGGCCAAGGGACGGCACGCGGGTTTCTACAACGGCGGGCGGCCCAACGGGCCCGCGCTCCTGATCGACGCCCCGGCCACGGAGGCGCGCGTGGTGGCCTGGGCCGCCTTCAAGCACCATCTCGAGCTCTACTTCTACTGGCACGGCGACCACTGGCGGCACAACCGGCAGAAGCCGGGCGAGCGCCGGCAGGACGTGTGGAAGAACCCGATCACGTTCGACAACCGCGGCCAGCCGAACAAGCCCAACGACGACCAGGGCTGGCTGAACGGCGACGGTGTGCTGATGTATCCGGGCGAGGAGAAGCTGCATCCCGAGGAAGACCGCGGGATCGCGGGGCCGATCTCGACCGTGCAGCTCGCCAACCTGCGGCGCGGCTTGCAGGACCACCAGTACTTGACGCTGGCGCGCGCCCTCGGCCTCACCGCCGAGGTCGACGCCGCGCTGCGCGCCATCGTGCCCAGGGTCTTCTCCGACGCGGGGCCAACCGTGAGCTTCCCCGAGACGGGCGAGCCGTTCGAGGTGGTGCGGCTGAAGCTGGCCGAAGCGATCGAAGCCAGGAAGCGGTCCGGAGCCGCGCGGTGAACACCCTGGCCCGGCCGTCCCTGGCTTGCGCGCTCGGCCTGGCCCTCGCGGGGGCCGTCGCGCGGGGCCCGGTTCTCTCCGCCCAGGCGTCCGTGGGCCCGCCCAGCCGCATCACGATCGCGCGACCGCGCCTCCTCATCGCCGAGCACGACGCGTTCTCCGGGCTCCCGATACTGCGCGCCCGTCTGGCCACCGGCCTCCGACCCTCCGACGACCTGGCCGGGTGGGCCTTGTCCTACGTCCTCACCGGCGACGAGGCCGCCGGCCGACGCGCCCTCGACGCCATGCGGGCCGGCTCGCTCCCGAAGGGCAATCCGTCGCGCATCTGGAAGACCTGGATCCAGTGGTCGCTCGCCTTCGACTGGCTCTACGGCCATCCCGGCTTCGACACCGCCCTCAAGGACCGCATCGCCGGCGAGCTGGTGGACGGGGCCGCGCGCAACCTGGCGCTTCAGTCCCTCGCCGACCCGTCACAAGCCTCGTACCACAACCACACGCTGCGAGAACTCGTCCTGCCCGTGTTCGCCCTGGCCGCGGTGGAAGGCCACGCGTCGGTCGAGGAGCGGGCCCGCCTGCTACGCGAGCAGGCCCGCCGGGCCCTCGACAACGTGCTGGAGACGACCGAGCTCGTGGACCCCGACGGCAGCTACCACGAGTCGATGGACTACCAGCGCATCACCTGGGTGCCCCTCGCGCTGCTGGCCGAGCTGCGGCGCACCACCACCGGCGATGATCCGGCCCGGCGGTTCGGGGTCTTCCGCAACATGGGCACGACCTACCTCTACAAAGTCCTCCCCGACGGCTCGATGGCGCGGGACGACGACAACGAGTACCCGCCGATGAACGCCCAGGACCGGGAGGTGCTCGCCTACGCGATCCATCGCTTCAAGGACCCGTTCGCCGCCTGGGTCCAGCAGAAGAGCGGCTGGATCCCCGAGCGCGGCGACATCAACGTGCTCGACTTCCTCTGGCGCGACGACGCGGTCGTCCCGCGCGACCCGGCGGCGACGACGGAATTGGAGCTGCCCCGCCGCAAGCTCTTCCGCGGGGTCGGGCACCTCGTGCTGCGCAGCGGGTGGGGGAAGGACGCCACCTGGATCCAGCTCGCCTCCGGCCCCTATTTCGCGAAGCACGATCACCTGGACACGAACCATTTCGTGATCTACCACCGCGGGCACCTCGCCATCGACGCGGGGGCCGACTACACGGACACGGAGAGCCCCCACTACCTGAACCACTACCGGCGCACGGTGGCGCACAACACGCTGCTCGTCTACCGCAAGGGCGAGCGCTTCTTCTGGGGCGAGGACAAGTGGCCGGCGGCCAACGACGGCGGCCAGCGCATGGACTCGTCGCGCTTCTGGAACACGGTGCGGAGCCTCGAGGACTGGCGGCGCACCCGGGACCTCTGGGACCGCGGCCGCATCGAGGCCTTCGAGTCGGTCGCGGGCGCCTACGACTTCGCGCGGGCCGACGGCACGCGGGCCTACAGCCCTTCGAAGCTCGAGCGCTTCGTGCGCGAGCTTGCGTATCTGCCGGGGCCGAACGTGCTCTTCGTCCTCGACCGGGTGCGGAGCCGCGAGGCCGGCGACCGCAAGGCGTGGCTGCTCCATGGCGTCGGGCAGCCGGCGGTGGACGGCGGCGCCGGACGCGCGGTCGGCCACGGGGGAACGGCCTGGGCCGATGCGTCGGTGGTCACGTTCGAGGACGGCGACGGCCGTCTGCGCCTCCACCCGGTGCTGCCGATCGAGCGTGAGCTCATCGTGCGTGGCGGTCCCGGCTGGGAGTTCTGGACGCCGGGGGACGAGTTCGGAGGCGACTGGGGCTCGGGCAAGAACTGGCCGCTGGATCCGCCCGCGGGGGGGCCGCTCCCCGCCGACCCCTACTTGAAGAAGATGTGGCAGACCTTCTGGGGAGGCGACATGGAGCGACTCTTGCCTTCGAACCGCCAGGCCGTGGTCCCGGGCGGATGGCGGATCGAGGTCTCGCCGGGAAAGCCCTCGCGGGACGACGTGTTCCTGAACGTCCTCGAGATCGGCGACAAGGGCCAGGCGCCGCTCCGGATCGAGCGGATGGTGGGTCACCGGCTGGCCGGCGCGGTCGTGGCCGGGGCCGCGGCGGTCCTTGAGGCCACCGAAGACGATCCTGCCGAGGCCGAGGCCACGGTGCCGGACGTGCCCACGGCGGCGCTCCTGCTCACCGGCCTCGAGGCGGGCGTCTCCTACGATCTGCAGTTCACGTCGGGCTTCGCCCCCGGCTCGCCCCTCTGGCAGGAGACCGTCTCGGCGAGCGATGCCGGCGTCATCCACGTCCCCTGGAACGAGCGCAACGGCCGCCTGCGCGTGCGGCGGCTCGGAGGGAGACCATGAGACTCTGCCTGGCCTTTTTTCTTGCCCTGGCCCTCGCGGCCAGCCGTCCCCCGATGCCGAAGATCACGAAACCCGTGATGTTCGACACGCCGGAGGCCGACGCGATCCTGGCCGCGCTCCAGGTCTTTCCCGGGGACAACCCCTGGAACCAGGACATCTCGTCGATGCCGGTCCATCCCGACTCGGCGAGGATGGTCGCGTCCATCGGCCCCGACAAGCCCGTCGAGTACAACCTCGACATGGGCTTCATCCTCGTGCCGCCGGACCAGCCGAAGGTGCCGGTGAAGATCCTGCTCTATCCCGCGGAGTCGGACCCCGGGCCGGAAGAACGAGGACAAGGGGGCGCTGCCGAAGGCCGGCCAGACCCTGGCGCAGCTCCAGCGCGAAGGGACGGGCGACCGCCACGTGATCCTCGTGGATCCCCTGAACGGCAAGCTCCACGAGTTCTGGCAGTCGAAGAAGACCAACGCCGGATGGGAAGCCTCGAACGCCGCCTCCTTCGATCTCCGGACGGGCGCGCTGCGGCCGGAGCGCTGGACCTCGGCCGACGCGGCCGGGCTGCCCATCTTCCCGGCCGTGGTGCGCTACGACGAGTGCGCGCGCGGGATGGTCGAGCACGCGATGCGGTTCACGGTGCGCAAGACCCGCCGCGGCTACGTGCTCCCGGCCACCCACTGGGCCAGTCCGCACAAAGATCCGAGCCTTCCACGCATGGGCGAGCGGTTCCGGCTGCGCAGGGACTTCGACATCGCGGGCTTCCCGCCCCACGTCCAGGCCATCCTGAAGGGCCTGAAGAAGCACGGCATGTTCGTGGCCGACAACGGGAGCGACTGGTACGTGTCCATCGCCCCCGATCGGCGCCTCCAGGGGCTTGAGGCGCTGCACCGGCTCAAGGGCTCGGACTTCGAGGTGGTGGAGACGGGGGCGCGGGCGGTGGAGGATCGCTAGCGCGGTGCGGCTCTGCCTGATCGGCTGCGGCGAGCATGCGCGAGCGGTGCACGGCCCCGCCCAGGCTCGCTGTGCCCGCGAGCGGCCGGGGCTGGTCCTGGCCGCCTGCTGCGACCGCGACCGCGCTCGCGCCGAGAGCCACGCCGCCGCATTCGGCTTCGCCCGCGCCTACACCGACCCGCGAGTGATGCTCGAGGCCGAGAAGCCGGGCGCGGTGGTGGTCGTGGTGCCGGTGGCCGCAACCGTCGCGGTCGCCACCCTCGTCCTCGAGCGGGGAATCGCCCTCCTCGTCGAAAAGCCGCCCGGCACGACGGCGGCGGAGGTGGACCGCCTGGTGGCGGCGGCCGACGCCGGGGGCCGTGACGGCCGGTCCGTCCCCCACCAGGTCGCCTTCAACCGGCGCTTCGCCCCCCTCGTGCGCGAGCTGCGGCGGAGGATCGAGGCCGCGGGGCCGCTGCAGCATCTTCATTACGAGATGACGCGGGTGGGGCGGCGCGACCCGGACTTCTCCACCACCGCGATCCACGGCATCGACGCGGTGCGCTTCCTGGCCGGGAGCGACTACGCCGAGGCCCGCTTCCGCTACGGCGACCTGCCGGAGGCCGGCGCGGGTGTAGCGAACATCCTGGTGGACGCGGTCATGGCCTCGGGCGCCACCGCCCACCTGGCCTTTTGCCCGGTGGCCGGAGTGCTCGTGGAGCGCGTCGCGGCCCACGCGCAGGGCCATTCCTTCTTCCTTCAGGTGCCGATGTGGGGCGGCATCGATTCCCCGGGGCGTCTCCAGCACTTCCAGAACGGGACGCTCGTCGCCGATCTCTCGGGCGAGAGTGTCGGCGACGGCACCGCGCTCTTCGAGCTGGGTGGCTTCTACCGGGAGTACGCGGCCTTTCTCGAAGACGTGGAGGGAGGACGTCCTCCCTCGCCCGGCCTGCGGGAGTCGCGGCAATCCGTCGAGGTGGCGGAGCGGATCCGCGGCCGGAGCGGCTCCTATCGCACCTGAGCGCTACTTGGGGCCGGCCTGGGCACGCAGCTCCGTGAACAGCGTTCCGAGGAGCTGTCCCGTGCTGTCCACCGTGTACTCCCAGAACATCACCCCCGCCAGGCCACCCTCCCGCACGTAGCGGCACTTCCGGCGGAGCGACTCGGGGTCCTCGTAGCTGACGAAGGTCCGCTTTTCCGCGTTCCACAGGAAGGGCGCCTGCGCGACGTCGTCCCACTCGCGCGCCCAGCCCCCCTTGCCGACGAGACCAGCGAGGTTCGGGTACTTGGTGTCCAGGCGCTCGGCCAGGGCCTTTCCCGGCTGGTAGAGGCCCTTGTCCTTCGCCTCCACCTCGCCCCACGCCCGGCCGTAGAAGGGCACGCCCAGCACCAGCTTCCCCGGCGGCACGCCCGCGGCCAGGAACTCGCGCACGGCGCGGTCGGCCGAGAGCTTCTTCGGGTCCGACGGGTGCGGATAGAGGTTGGCGTGATGGCCGGCCACCGGGTCCCCCTCCGCCTCGCGGAAGTCATAGGTCATGAGATTCACGAAGTCGACGGAGGCCTGCACCTTGTCCATCTCGGTGTGGGCCAGGAAGTCCGAGAAGGCCCCGGCCGCGAACGTGAGCAGGTAGCGCCGGCCCGTCTTCTTTCCCTGCGCGTCGAGGGCGGCGCGAAGCTCGGCCATGAGCGCCGTGAAGTTCGCCGTGTCCTCGGGCCGATGGGTGTTGCCGTTACCGGGCAGACCCGGGTATTCCCAATCCACGTCGAAGCCGTCCAGGTCGTGGCGGCGGACGAAGTCCACGGCGCTCTCCACGAAGACCACCCGCGACTTCGGCGTCAGCACCATGTCCGAGAAAGCGCCCGACCAGGTCCAGCCCCCGACCGAGACCAGGATCCGCAGGTGCGGGTGCCGCTTGCGGAGGCCGGCCAGGACCTTGAAGTTCTCCGCGTCGTGCGAAAACCCCTCGACGACCTTCCCGCCCTTGATGTCGGCGAAGGCATAGTTGATATGCGTCAGCTTCTCGACCGCGATCTCGCCGGGGTCGAGCACCCGCTCCTGCGGAAAGAGGTACGCGATGATGACCCGATCGCCCGGCCGTGCGGCCGGTGCGGCCGGAAGCGCTCCCCCCATCACCATCAGGCCGGCGATCGCGAAGACCGGGACTCTCATCTTGCTCCTCCAGAGCGAGTAGCCTCAGCGGGCATCGAGGGCCTGGATGCCGAAACTGTACGAACGCCGTCGCCATGACCACCCCGGAGATCGTTCCCCCCAGGAGCAGGGTGTACCAAACCGCGTAGGGCTGCTTCAGCAGCAGAGCCGTCACGCCGACGAGAGACAAAAGGCCCCCGACGACGGCCAGGGCTGCGGTGAGAGGGAGCACGAACCGGGAGGCCTTTCCTCGTCCGCCGAGCCAGCTGACCAAAGCGCCGAGCACGCCGATCAGCGAGCCGCCGACACCCCCGAGCCAGCCCGCTTGGCGGTCGGTCAGCCACGCGCTGTCGTCGGCGCCCAGAGGGTTCTCCCCGAAGGCGAGTTGCAGCAGCCTCATGGAGCCGATATCGACCGTGCCTTTGCCCGGAAGCACCAGATTCACTTCCAATGCGACGGGGGCAGGGCCGTCGGGACGGTTTGTGTAGGGCAGGCGGAAGGGGCGCCACGCCGAAGACGCGGAGAGGGCCGCCATCGGGCCGATCGTTCCGAGGGTGCGCGAGAAGTAGCGGCCGCCATCGGGGAAGAAGCTCCACATTTCGAGATAGCCCTGGCCCTCGACACCCTCGTAACGCACTTTACCGGCAATGGCCCAGGCGGGAGACCCCACGGCGGGCTGGTCGATCCGGGCCAGAGCCCAAGCGCGGCCGGACGTCCCCACGACACGAAGAGAAGCCTCGGCACGGCCCGGTTCGGGCGGGAGAAGCATCGTGCCCTCGGGAGCCCGCGCCCAGGGCATGTGCGCCACGACCTCCTCGCCACGACTCGTCACCGCGACCAGTAGGAAGAGTGCGAGCGACCGACCAACTCTCCTCATCGGAGCCTCCCCAGTTCAACCTCGTGGGCTGCCAAGATCGCCTTGAGCGTCGCGAGGTCGAGCTTGCCGTCCGCGTACTCCGCGCGCAGGACGCGTTCGAAGGTGCTCATGGTCCCCTGGCTATCCCAGACCTTGATCTTCTCGATCAGCCGATCCACACGGATGCGGACCGTGGGATAGCTGATGCCATATGCCTCGGCCGTCTCCTTCAGCGAGCCTGAGGCCAGCACGAACCGCTTCAGGAACGCCAGGTCTTCATCGTTGAGGCCCACGACCCAACCGCCAGGCCGTGTGTCCTTGTTCTGCATTCTATTGATCTGCGATTCCATTCTGATCTTACTAAAAGATAATCAAAACTAAATAAAAGTCAAGAGAGTATCCCAGGGGGTCGGTTCCAACGGGCAACCGGGTAAACTCACCGCCGCGCCGTAACATACTGCTAATCTGTAAGATAGCGTGGAGCGTACGAAATGCTGGAAGGGCGAACCGTCTAGAATTGCATGCGGAAGCCCGACTTTCGAAGCAGCCCACAGAGTCGCACCACCATCCAGGCGAAGACCGCGGAACGTACGAGCCCGACCGCTGTATTCTCGGCCAGGCTCTCGTAGGGGTTCGTGCCCCCGAAGAGCGGGGCGCTTGCCTCGAACAGGGACAGGAGGAACGGCGCCAGCAGGTAGGCCACGAGGGCGTTCTCGCCGGCCATGAGCACGGCCGGCGGCCAGCGGCGGAAGCCGCGCACGTCGGCCACCGCGTACACCGCAGCCCAGGCCGCGGCGGCGAGGGCGGAGGAGACCAGGCACCACGGCGGCGTCGCGTGCACCTTGCTGAACCGAAACGCGGGGTCCAGCGCGCTCATGGTGTGCAGGAGCAGGCCCGCTGCGGCCAGGGCGGCGGCGTAGGCAAGGGCTGGCCCGACGAAGCGACCGGCCGGCGCCCCCTCACGCTGATGCAGACGCAGCATCACGGAGAGGATCGCGCCGGAGAGCACCACCGCCCCGTGGGAGCCGAGGACGGAGCCCACGCTCAGGTACGGCCGCAGGGCGACCAGCAGGGCCGCCTGCCCTGCTGCGTCGGCGAGATACAGGCAATACAGCAGCGCCATCACGCCCGTGAGTATGGCGGGCCGGTCTCCCACGAGCAGGTAGAGGCCCGCCACCAGGAGGTAGGCCCAGCCGATCAGGCCAAGGATGCCCCACCAGTGCGGGCGGAGCTGGATGAGGCCGGTCAGGTCGGTGCCGCGATACGTGAAAGCGAGGACGGCGAGCAGAGCCACGCCGGCGACTTGCAGCAGCCGCTGCCGCCGACGAGCCGCGGCGTCGGCCGCGGGCGCGGCCCAGATCATGACCACGGCCACGGTCATCAGGATGTTCCAGACCGCGAGAGGGAGCGGCCCCCCCGGGCCGGCCATTTCGGCGTTGACCATGAGGACGCCGATCACGAGGAGGGCGAAAGTGCGGACGAGCACGTGGCGCCCGACCTCCCCCTTGGTCTCGCCACGGCGCAGGCGACCGTCCAGGGCCAAGGGAATGGCCATGCCGACGATGAACAGGAAGGCCGGGAAGACCACATCGGTGATCGTCATCGCGTCGGCGTCGTGCGAGGCGTGCCGAAGGAACGCAGGGGCGTCCCGGACTCCGGCCACCTCGTTCACGAACAGCATCAGCAGGACGTCGAGGCCGCGCAGAAGATCGATGGAGGCGATCCGGCGGGGGTGCAGTGGATCCTCGAGCGCCACGGCGTTGAGCCTACACCACCTCCGTGGAGACGCGCCCGAATCAAAGGGCGGTACACTCCCCGCGTATGCGACCGGGAGTTCTCGCCTTCACTTTCATCCTGGCGGTGGCGCCGCTCACCGTGGGTGGGTTGGTCGCCCAGGAGGCGCCGGTCGGGGAGAGCTTCCGGGTGCTCGATCCCGCGCCCGAAGGGCCCCGGATCACGCCCTTCCTGCGCCATCAGCTCGACCGGGCCTGGGCCCAGGACGAGGCCCGCCGCGCGGCCTGGGAGGCCGTGAAGACCGAGGCCGACCTGCGCCAACTCCAGGACATCACGCGGCGCAAGCTGCTCGCGGCGGTGGGCGGCCTGCCCGAGGGCAAAACGCCCCTGAACGCGCGGGTCGTGGGAACCGTCCCGATGGAGGGCTACCGCATCGAGAAGATCGTCTTCGAAAGCCTGCCCGGCCTCTTCGTGACCGCGCTCGTCTACCTGCCCGGAGGGCCGGCGGGGCCGAAGCCCGCGGTCCTGCTCGCCTGCGGCCACTCGCCGCTAGGCAAGGCCTACCCGGCCTACCAGGAGATCGCGGCTCGCCTCGCTCGGCGGGGGTACGTCGTGCTGTGCTGGGACCCCGTCGGCCAGGGGGAGCGAAGTCAGTTCTGGGACGCCGCCCGGGGCCGCAGCCGCTACAACCTCGTCTGCGGCGAGCACGCAGTGCTCGGCAACCTCGCCGTCCTCGCCGGCTTCAGCCTCGCGCGCTGGATGACGTGGGACGGGATCCGCGCGGTCGACTACCTGCTGGGGCGGCCCGAAGTGGATGGAAGCCGCATTTCGATCACCGGCACGAGCGGCGGGGGTTTCCAGTCCGCGTACATCGGCGCCCTCGACGAGCGCGTGCGCGTGATCGCCCCGTCCTGCTTCATCAGCGCCTTGCCGATGCGCATGGCGAACCGCATCTTCGAGGACCCCGATACGGACCCCGAGCAGGACCCGTCCGGCCTCGTGTCCGAGGGAATCGACCATCCGGGGCTCCTGCTCCTGGCCTGGCCGCGGCCGGTGCACGTCGCCGCCGCCGTCAAGGACTTCTTCCCCATCGAAGGGACGCGCGGGACGGTGCGTGAGGTGGCGGCGCTCTACCGGCGGTTCGGCCGGGGCGACCGTCTCGTCCTCAAGGAGGGCTACCACGGCCATCAGTACTCGCCGGAGAACCAGGAGTCCGCGTTCGCGTTTCTCGACCGCTTCAACGCGATGCCCGTCCGCGCCGGGCTGCCGGCGGTTCGCACCCTCGAGCCGGAAGCGCTCCGGTGCACGCCCTCGGGACAGGTCCGCGTCGACCTGGGCGGCCGCTCGCTGACCGAGGTGATCCGCGACGCGTACCGGGCGAGCAAGGCGGCGGGCGCCGTCGTCCACCCCGCCGAGCTATATCGGCGCCCGCCCTACGTTGAAGTCGGCCGCTGGCCGGTAGTGCCCTACCGAGACCACGCGCCCACGGACGCAATCGCCTGGGCCGCGGCCGGCAGCACCACCTTAGGCGACATCCTCCTCGACCGCTACCGCCTGCACCACAGCGGCGGCCTCGTCCTGCCGATCCTCCACATCCACCGGCGCGAAGGGCGGACGAACCGCATCGTGCTCGACTTCGGCCTGAACGGAAAGGCGGGGCCGGGAGACTGGCCCGCGATCCTGGGCCGTCTGAAGGACGGCTTCGAGGTGGTGAGTCTCGACCCGCGGGGCCTGGGCGAAACGCGGATGCGGTACCGGGCCGCCTCCATCGACGATCCCGCGCTGGCCCCGGCCGCTGAGGACGAGGCCTACGCGAGCCCCATCTCGGGCGTCCTCGCCAACCACGTCTACAACGCGCTCCTCACCGGACGGCCGTACGTTCTCGAGATGGTCGAGGACGTGGAGATCGCGGGCCGGTTCGCCCGCGAGACGTTGGGCGCGCGCTCCCTGGCCGTGGCGGGCCGCGGCGAGGCCCGAGTGGTGGCCGCCCTGGCCGCCGAGGTACTGCCCGACCTCGAGCCCCTCTCGGGACGCGATCTGGCCTGGTGGAGTCGAACGCTGGAGACCCTGCGCGAGGACTGGCCGATCGTGCTCGCCCTGCCCGGCGGCGGCTACGTGGAGCCCCGCCCGTGAAGGCGGCCCCGGCGCTCCTTCTCGGTCCCCTCGCGCTGGTTCTGGCCTCCGTCGGCGACGACGCCGAGCGCGCGCCCGGTCCGGCGCCTCGCCTCGACGCCTGGCAGGTGCTCGGCCCCGGCGGCGGGGGCACGATGCGCCGGCCGGCCATCAGTCCCCACGATCCCGACCGCGTCGTCCTCGGCTGCGACATGACCGGCGCCTACATCACGCAGGACGGCGGTCTCTCCTGGCGGCTGTTCCACCTGAGCGGCGTGGTATCGGCCTTCGCGTTCGATCCGAGCGCCCCGAACGTGATCTACGCCGGCAACGCCGCCCTCTGGCGCAGCGAGGACGGCGGACGGCGGTGGTCCCTCGTCTTCCCCGATCCGGCGCGGGGCACGGTGCGCCACGGCTGGAGCGATCACGGGGACACGGTCTTCACGACCGAGGATGCCTCCTACCCGAGCGGGCTCGACGTAGACGTGGAGGCGGTGGCCGTAGACCCGGCGGATTCCAAGCGGCTCGCGATCGCGCTCCGCTCGACCCTGCCCGGCCCCCCGGGCAGC
>WNFL01079877.1_pt4 | contig 17983 bp, 16 predicted proteins | sample 5400361 | NCBI WGS metagenome assembly WNFL01 (sample SAMN13153351, study PRJNA577476) | soil metagenome | isolation source: 40 cm soil on Douglas fir-dominated hillslope | place: USA:California | collected 2013-09-17 | reverse complement strand
CGAGGCTCAGGATGTCGTCGCTCGAGACCACGATCTTCCCGTCCACGGGGGCCACGGGCAGCGTTCCCACGCGCGATCCGGTGGCGAGCACGATCGCCCCCGCCTGGACCTCGCTCTTCTGGCCGTCGGGCGCCGTGACCTCGATCCGGTCCTTGGCCTTGAGACGTCCCTCCCCCTTGACGGTGACCACCTTGTTCTTCTTGAGGAGGGACTCCGTGCCCATGAAGTTCTTCTTCACCACGCGGTCCTTCCGCTCCATCGCCGCCTTCAGATCCAGCGATGCCTCGGAGACGCGGACGCCGAACTCGCCGGCCTTCCGCGCCTGGAGCAGCACCTCGGCCGTCTCGAGGAGCGCCTTGGTCGGGATGCAGCCCACGTGAAGGCAGGTCCCGCCGACCTTGTACTTCTCGATCAGGACGGTCTTGAGTCCCAGCTGGCCCGCGCGGATGGCCGCCACGTAGCCGCCGGGTCCGCCGCCCAGGATCGCGACGTCGTACCGCTCGCTCACTTCTTCGACTCGACGGCGAGACGCGCGCGGATCAAGGGCTCGAAGAGATCGATGGGGATCGGGAAGACGGTCGTCGAGTTGTTCTCGGTCGCGATCTCGGCGAGCGTCTGGAGGTAGCGAAGCTGCATCGCGAGCGGCTGCGTCGCGAGGACCCCGGCCGCCTCGGTGAGCTTCTGGCTGGCCTGGAGCTCTCCCTCGGCGTTGATGACCTTGGCGCGGCGCTCGCGCTCGGCTTCCGCCTGCCGGGCGATGGCGCGCTGCATTTCTTGTGGTAAGTCCACGTTCTTCACCTCGACAGTGCTGACCTTGATCCCCCAGGGCTCCGTGTGGCGGTCGATCACGGCCTGGAGCTCCTGGTTGATCTTCTCCCGGTTGCTGAGCAGCTCGTCCAGATCGGACTCGCCGAGCGTGCTCCGGAGCGTGGTCTGGGCGATCTGGGACGTCGCGTAGAGATAGTTCTCCACTTCGAGGACCGCGCGATTGGCGTCGAGAACGCGGAAGTAGATCACGGCGTTCACCTTCACCGAGACGTTGTCCTTCGTGATCACGTCCTGAGACGGCACGTCCATGGCCACGGTGCGGAGCTGGATCCGGACCATCTTGTCGATGATCGGGATCAGGAAGATGAGCCCCGGCCCCTTGGCGCCGATCACGCGTCCCAGACGGAAGACCACCCCGCGCTCGTACTCGCGCAGGACCTTGATCGCGCTGGAGAGAACCAGCAGCGCCAGGACTATGACGATCGCAGCCGACACCGAGAACATGGGTTCCCTCCCTAGGCCTTATGAACGCGCAGCCGCATCCCGTCGACCTGGTCGACGATCACCGGCTCGCCTTTTCCGATACGCTCATTCGCTTCCGCCGCCCAGTTCTCCCCGTGAACGAAGATCCGCCCCTCGCGGGACGTGAATTCGGTCAACGCCACCCCGCGCTCGCCCACGAGCCCTTCGTGCCCGGTCACGGGCTTTCGGCGCAGCGCTCTTAAGCCCGCGCCCACGACGAGGGTGAAGAATAGCACCGTCGTCACGGCCACCGTCAGGACGACCGAGAGGGAGAGCCGCGTCGTGCCTTGATCCCCCGGCAGCAAGATCAGCGAGCCGAGGACGAGCGAGAGAACGCCGCCTGCGGCCAGGAGGCCGTGGCTCTGCACCTTCACCTCCACCAGGAAGAGGATCATCGCGAAGAGAATCAGGAACACGCCGGTCATGTTGAGCGGCAGCGTCTGGAAGGCAAGCAGCGCGAGGAGGATGCTGATGCCGCCGACGATCCCCGGCAGGATGGCGCCGGGGTTGCTGAGCTCGAAGATCAGCCCGTAGAAGCCCAGGATGAACAGGATGTACGCGATGTTGGGATCCACGATCCGGCTCAGGAGCCGCTGGCGCAGGCTCGGCGGGATGGCGTGGTGCTCGGCGCCTTTCGTGTGGAGCGTGCGCGTGACGCCCGCCACGACCACCGTCGTCCCGTCGATCCGGGTCAGGAGCTCGTCCAGATCGCGCGCCACGTAGTCCACCACGTGCTGCTTCAGCGCCTCGTCCTCGGGAAGGGACCCGCCGACGCGCACCGCCTTTTCCGCCCAGTCCGCGTTCCGCCCGCGCTGGTTCGCGAGCGAGCGGATGTAGCTGACCGCGTCGTTCTGCACCTTGCGCGCCAGATCCTTTTGAACGTCGCCGCCGCCCACGTTCACCGGCGTGGCCGCGCCGATCGCGGTGCCGGGCGCCATGGCGGAGACGTGCGCGGCGTAGGCGATGAACGTTCCGGCCGAGGCCGCCCGGCTCCCGGAGGGATACACGTACAGGATGACCGGGACCTCGGAGCGCAGGATGGCTTTCACGATCTGACGCATCGACGTGTCGAGCCCGCCCGGAGTGTCCATGCAGATGACCAGGGCCTGACGATGGTCCCGCTCGGCCTGGTCGATGCGGCGGACGAGGTAATCGGCGGAGATGGGCTGGATGGCGCCCTCGACGAATGCCACGTCGACGACGCGCTTCTCTTCCGCGGGCGCGTCGGTTCCCTTCGCGTGCGCGGAGACCGCGACGAGAAGCAGCGCACACGCGAAGAGACGCATCACGTTTCGGGGTGTGGACACGTTCGTCAGCTCCGGCCCTTGTGGGCCGGCACCGCCTCGGAGCGTCGGATCCGGTTCTTCTCGTCCACGAACACGACCGTCGGGACGTGGCGCAGCAATTCCTCGCGCTCCATCTCGGCGTACGTGAGGATGATCACGGTGTCGCCCACGTGCGCCAGGCGCGCCGCGGGCCCGTTGAGGCAGATCACGCCCGATCCCCGCGGGCCGCGGAGGGCGTACGTGTCGAAGCGCTCCCCGTTGTTCACGTTCAGGATCTGCACCTGCTCGTGCGGGAGGATGTCGGCCGCGTCCATGAGATCCGAATCGATCGTGATCGATCCCTCGTAGTTGAGATCGGCCTCCGTGACGGTGGCGCGATGGATCTTCGACTTGAATCCGGTCAGGCGCATGCGAGCACGGCCTCCCTTGCGGCGGCGTAGCTTCGTTCCGGCGCCGCGGCCGGGACGGCGCACCCCGGTCCCAGGATGAAGTGCGTGCCCTGGGAGGCCTCGATGGCGGCGCGGGCCTCGGCCTGCACGGCCTCGGGCGTTCCGCTCACCATCGTGCGCTCGTGGTCGATGCCGGCCAGGAGCGTCTTCGTCGTGGCCTTCTTGAGCTCTGCGACCGAGGGATTCCCCGGATCGTGGTCGGCCCAGGAGACGATCTGGACCGGATAGTCCAGGTGCTCCTTCACGAACGCGCGCGGGCCGCAGACGTGGATGATGTTCATCATCCCGCGCTTCGCTTCCTCCAGCACGCGCAGGTCGTACGGACGCGCGAATTCTTCCATCAGCGCCTTGTCGATGCGCGAGTCGTTGCCGTAGTCCGTGGTGGCGAAGAGGATTCCCGACGCGCCGCGCTGCATGGTCTCGCGCGTGAACGCGGCGAAGGTCTCGGTGATGGCGCGGAGCGCGTGGTGGACGCGCTCGCCGTGGTTCCGCAGATGCTCCACGAAGCGCGCGTCGTCGTTGATGAGGTCCGAGGCGATCGAGATGGGATTGAAGATCGTCATGACCCAGTCTGTCTCGCCCTGGATCTTCGCGGCGATGCGCTCCTCGGCGTCCAGCATCTCGCCCAGGGTGCCCTTCGTGGGATCGATCGAGCGGATCTTGTCCCAGTCTTGCGGCTCACGGATGACCGACTTCACGACCTTGGGCTTGTCGAGCGGACCCGTGCCGGGCCTCTCGGTCCGCACGCCCCAGTCCTCGACGTGATAGGACCCGCGCGGATTCACCTTCACGAAGTCCCACTCGTACTTGGCCTGGAATTCGAGCATGGCCCTGGCCAGGTCCTCGGCCGTGCCCTCCCGGTCGTAGAAATGCCGCCAGAAGGACATCGGCGGACGGTCGGTCCGCTCGCCAGCCAGGGTTTTCCGGATTCGGTCTCGTCGCGTCATGGTTGGCCGGCCGCCTCCGGGCCGAGCGTATGCGCTTGCAAGTCGTTACAGTCGAGGAGCAAGATTGCGATGGTACACGGAAGCGGTACCCCCCACAAGCCCACTCAGCCGCTGCAGAAGCAGCCGCTCGTCTGGAGGAACCCCGTGCAACTCCTTCGAGTACGGTCGTTTCCGTTTGTCGTTCTCCGCCTGCTTTGGATGCCGGTACTGGCCCTGGCGCTTCTCCTCTCGGGCTCCCCGGCTCGCGCGGACACGGGGGACGAGAGCCGCTCCGCCACGGTTTCGGTTCTGGGCGGATGGCGAATCTTCAATTCCCAGCTCGGGCTCAAGAACGACGCTTCAGTTGGGTTGAGGCTGGGCCTCGAAGTGGCGCCCCGGATCACCCTGATGACTGATTTCGGGGCCAGCTCGACGTCGCGCAAGGCCGGAACCGGAGACGCAAACGAGTACACGCTGCGAGCACTGGCACGATTCGACGTTCTCGCGGGTCGCACTCGTCCCTATCTGGTGACCGGACTCGGCGGGCTCCTGTTCGATTTCAGCGACGCCCAGGATTACGCGACCGGGACGTTCACGACAGGGTACGGGGTGGAGCGGTATCGGAACCGAACCGTCCTATACGGGCCGACCGGCCAGGAGATCAGCCGCTCGACGAAGGTGACCCAGGGCCTGGGCACCTTCTCGCTCGCCCTGGGATTCGCGTTCTGAGATGAAGCCACTTCACACCGCGCTGCTCCTGGTCGTCCTGGCCTCGTCCTCGTGCTCCGACATGGCGACGAAGCCGATCATCCCGGTCCGGGTGACCGGCGTCATTCTGGACCGCGACGGCGCACCGCTGCCGGGAACCCGTCTGGAGTTTGCGCACCGCTATTCCCCAGGTGACCCGTATTCGTATTACTTCTACACAGCGTCCACGAACGCATCGGGAACTTACTCGGTGGACCTGATTCCTGGAGGCTACTGGGTGTATGTCGCGCCGCCGGACCAGTCGGGATATTCACCGACAGGGCTCGTGGCGGACTTTTCCGGGCGCGCCGGAACCCTGGACTACCGCTTCACCGGCTTCAAGATTTCGGGGACCGTGGCCACTCCGGGGGGCGGGGTCCTCTCCCAGGGATCGGTGTACGCGCAAGGAAGCGGGGGTTCTGGTGGCGCGGACATCCGCGGTGGAGCTTTCACCCTGATCCTCCCTGCCGGCACATATGACTTTCGCCTCGATGCCTACACCGCCGTCGGGATTCCTGGCGTCACGGTTCACAACGTCGTGGTGGCCGCCGACACGGCCCTTTCCTTCACGCTCGACGGGAATCTAATCCGCGGCACCGTGCGGGGTCCGGGCGGCATCCCCCTCGGGGCTGCTCGTGTGCGGGCCGACGCACCGGATGCGCGCGCGACCGCCATCACACTCGTCGACGGCACCTACGCGATGTATCTGCCTTCGATGGACTACCTCGTTACCGTGACGCCCGGCCCACAGAACTCCTACATCGCCTCCCTGGGACCATCGAGCCAGAGCATCACGGGACCCCAGACGATCGACTTCGATCTGGCGGGCGTCGAGTGGACCGGGATCGTGCGCCTTGCGCCTTCCGGCAATCCTCTTCCCGGCGCGAGTGTCTACGCGAGCGGAGGCGGTGTGGCCTATGGATACGCCTACTCGATCACGGATGGACTCGGTCGGTTCCGTCTCGTGCTGCGTCCTTACGGAATCTACGACCTGCAGATCCAGAGTCAGTTTCCGGCTGCGATGGGCCGGATCGAGGGGCTCCAGGCGGTGAACGACTCCACCCTGGACATAACCGTGGACCCGCTCGCGCCATGATCCGCTTGCGATCGAGGTCCGTGGCGCTCGCGCTCTGCCTGGCGACGGCCTCGTCCTGCGCTGACATCGCGACCAAGCCCCGTGCCGAGGTCGAGGTGAACGGGGTCGTTTACGCACGGAATGGGGCTCCCCTCGCGGGCGCGACGGTCGGGTTCTTCGTGCCCGTCACGTTGAGCCCAATCCCGGGCGGACCCGTCCCACCGCCCCCCGTTTTCAGCCACGCGGCGCGAGCGGTGGGCCCCTCGGTCGTCACGACGGACGCCCAGGGTCGATACTCCACTTCTCTGCCGGCCGCGACGTACGAGGTCTGGATCGGTGGCGTCGCGGACAGTGGATTCTTCCCGCTCCACGTCATCGACGTCGTCCTTCACCCGCCGGTCACGAGCGTCCCGATCCACTACCCGGGGTATCGGGTCACCGGAACCATCCGAGGACCGGGCGTCGTGCCGCTCGCTGCGGGCAACATTGCGGTGTGGGGCAACTACAACGGAACCCAATCAGGGGTCGAGAATGGCCACTACACGTTTCTCCTGCCCAGGGGGACATACAGTTTTTCCGTCAATCCCCAGGTGGCCGACGAAGGTGTCCCCCGGATCACCTTCCCGGGGATCGAGGTCGCGGCTGACACCACGATCGATTTCGCAGTGGATGGGAATCGAGTCGAAGGAACGGTCACCGGGCCTGGCGGGACGCCGCTGTCCGGAGCCTACGTGGACGCGAGCAGCATCAACGTGAGCGCCACGAGCGAGACGGCGGCCGACGGCACCTTCCAGCTCTACCTCCCGTCTCGGGAATATCGCTTCTACGTGGCCGCTGGGCAGAGCTACATCGCGACGCGCACCCTGGGGTCCGTCTTGGTCACCGCCCCCATGACTCTGGATTTCGACCTCTCAGGCGCGGAATGGACCGGAACCGTGAGGAACGCCGCGACGGGACTTGGAGTATCCGGCATCGATCTGAGCGCGTTCGGCCGGAAACTGCTGAGTTCGAGCTATGCCACGACCTCGACGGCGACGGACGGCTCGTTCCGCCTTGTGCTTGAGCGAGGCACGCGATACGACCTCGCGGTCGCGCCGCTGGATCCGCAGGCGCCCTTCGTCGTCTTTCGCTCGGTGCTGGCCGGGAACGACTCGACCTTCGATATCCTGCTCGCGCCGCCGGCACCCTAAAAGGAGCCCCCTACGCCAGCGCGTCCGGCGGCGTGAACGGCTGGGGAATGCGCACAGGGTGGCCGAGCACCTTCCCGTAGAATTCCTCGTACATGGGAATGACCTTCCCCACCTCGTAGTGCTCGATCGCGATGCGGCGTGACGCCTCCGACATCGCGGCGTGACGCTTCTCATCCGAGAGGATCTCGATCGAGCGCCGCGCCATGCCTTCCACGTCGCCCACGGGCAGGAGGTAGCCCGTCTCCCCGTTCCGGATCAGCTCCGGCAGCCCTTCCGCGGCCGTGGCGACGACCGGAACCCCCGAGGACATGGCCTCGAGCCCCGCGAGGCCGAAGCTCTCGTTCCGGCTCGGCAGGATGAAGAGATCCGAGCAGCCGAGGACGTCCTCCACCGCGTCGAGCTGACCCAGCCAGCGGACCCACTTCGTCACACCCAGATCGTCCGCCACCTCGCGGGTCGGAACCCGCTCGGGGCCATCCCCGATGAGGAGGAGCCGGCTCGGGACCTCGCGCCGCACCGCGGCGAAGACGCGCACCACGTCCGTGACGCACTTGCTCGGGCGAAAATTCGAGATGTGGAGGAGCAGGCGCTCCCCTTTCTTCACGAACTGCTCTTTCTTGCAGGAGCTCTCCACCCGCGGGGCGAACTTGGCGGTATCGACGAAATTCGGGATCACCTCGATCGGGCGATCCACTTCGAAGACCTCGATCGTCTTCTCGCGCAGGTAGTGCGAGACCGCGGTCACGCCGTCGCTCTGCTCGATCCCGAACTTGGTCAGCGCGTGGAAGGAGGGATCGCTCCCCACGAGCGTGATGTCCGTGCCGTGGAGCGTCGTCACGATCTTGAGCTTCGTGGACTTCGCCACCTGCCGCGCCAGGTACGCACAGACGGCGTGTGGCAACGCGTAGTGCGCGTGGAGAACGTCGAGTTGGTACTCGTCGGCGACCTCGGCCAGCTTGGCGGCGAGCGCCAGCGTGTAGGGCGGATACTGGAAAAGCGGGTAGGCCAGCATCTGCACTTCGTGGAAGACCACGTTCTCCCGGAACTGCTTGAGGCGGAAGGGGAGCGCGTACGAGATGAAGTGCACCTCGTGCCCGCGCCGCGCAAGCTCCATCCCGAGCTCGGTCGCGACGACCCCGGATCCTCCATAGGATGGATAGCATGTGATTCCGATCTTCACGAAGCACCTCCGGGTGCGATCACGACGTGGGTGCCGGGCTTCCCCACGTCACGGCGGAACGCCTCGAAGAGGGCGGGGCCGTTCCCCGCGGCGTACCCCAGAACCGACATCGTCCTCTCTTGCAGTCCCCCGCGCGGGAAGAGACTCTCGTGCGCGCGGCGGATCTTCTGGACCGACTCTTCCTGCCGGCGCTTCCAGACCTGCATCAGCTTCCTTTCCAAGACCTGGCTCTCGTGCACGATCTTTCCCGTAGCGGTCTCGGCCGCAGCCTTGAGGGAAGGATCGAACGCGGTCACCTCGTGCTCGAGGCGCTTCATGCTCTCCACCCACCCCGCGCGCTCCTTCTCGAAGAGCGCGGGAAAATCCACCGGCAGGGCACGTGTGAGGACATTCTTGATGACCACCTCGACATCCCCCGCCAGCTGGTCCCACGGGAGCCCGAACTTGTCCAGGATCTTGGCCACCTTCGGCTCCAGGATGGTAGCGCCCGCCCGCGGCACGATGGCCGGCGGCGCCATATCGAAGAGAGGATAGAGCGCATAGACCTGCGCCCAATACGCCACCTCGGACGGCCCGCCCACGTAGGCCGCGGTCGGGAGGAGATGATCCTGCATCAGAGGCCGGAGCAGAACGCCGGGGCTCCCGTCCTCGGGCTTCTCGCGCAGCCGGGCCAGAAGCTCCTTCGATCCGATCTCCCGCCCGCTCTCGCCCAGCTTCAGCATTGCGTTCCCTGAGACGCGGATCGCCTCCCGAACGGTGCCGTGCCAGAAGAGATTCAGCTCCTGGCCGGTGCGCGCGATCTGGGCGTGGTAGCCCGCCTTCTCGAGCTCCTCCCCGCGCGCGCGCGCCGCCTCGGAGCTTTTCCCATGCAGCTCGATCTCCCTCTCGAAGACGGGGAGCGCGAGCCGCTTCGCCTCTGGGTCGGCGGGATCGAAGACGAGGGCGCCCCAGGGGGCCGCCCAAGCGCCGGCGAGCCGGGCGAAGGCTTCGGTCCATCCACGCCCCGGCGCGTACGCATCCCGGAGGCGGGCGACCACGTCTGCGCCGTGCATCGCTTGACCCACGGTCTCTTCCACCTGGCGGACCAGATCCGCGATGGCTGGACCCAGCGTCACCCTCGAGAGCGAGACGCCGTGCGGCGCCGCATCGAGGGGATACGCGATCTCGCGCCAGGAACCCGCTCCGTCCCCCACGAAGGAGTGGCGCGACTCCTCGAAGTCGTGATCATCGGAGGCGATCCAGAAGATGGGGACGACCGGGCGTCCGGTCGCGCGCTCCAGCTCACGGGCGAACGCGATTCCCGTGATCGTCTTGTAGAGGGTGTAGAGCGGTCCGCCGAAGAGGCCGGGCTGCTGGCCCGAGACCACAACGATCGTCTCCGGCTTCTCGAAGCGCGCGAGGCTCTCGCGGGAGGCTTCGAGGAGCCCCCACCCTTCCGCCTGCCGGCGGAGGATCGAGGCCACGGCGGCGCGGCGTGACGCGGGATAGTCGCGGGAGAGGGCCGCGCGCTCGCACGCCTTGAAGTCGCGGAAGTCGACCGGATAGGAGCTCCGCACCCGCTCGGGCGCGATCAGGAAATCGCGGTAGAGCGCGTTCGGCTGCAGGAGCCTTTGGAGCTCAGATGACGTTGGTCTCCTCCACGATGGCGCCGGCCAGGAACCGGTTCAGGCTGAGGGCGTCCAGGTTCACGGATCGCGCCGCCCCGTCCAGGATCAATTCCGAGAGCGCAGCGCCGATCGCGGGGCTGTGCATGAAGCCGTGCCCGCTGAATCCGACCGCGAGGTAGAGCCCTTTCATCTCGTCCACCGCGCCCACGATGGCGTGATGGTCCGGCGTGGTGTCGTAGAGCCCGGCCCATCCGTTCAGGATGTTGGCCTGCTCGAGGAGCGGGACGCGCATCAGCGCCGCCTCGACCAGCTTCTCGAGATAGCCGTCGTCCACGTTCATGTTGAACGTTGGAGGATCGCTCTTGTCCACCATGCCGAGCATGATCCCGCCCGTCTCCTTCCGGAAGTAGAGCCCCGTGCCCGAGTCGATGATGAACGGGATCGGATCCGGGATTTCCGGGAACGTCTCGGTCATGTAGAGGTGGCGCCTGTAGGGCACCACCGGCACATCGATGCCCAAGGGCTTCACGATCGCCGGGACCGCGGGGCCGCACGCGGCCACCACCACGTCCGAAGAGAATTCCCCGAGCGAGGTCTTCACGCCCCGGACCTTGCCGTGCTCCGCCAGGATCTCGGTCACCTCGGCCTGCTCGTGGAACGTCGCGCCCCGCTGCCGCGCCGCGTTCGCGAACGCGATCGTGACCTCGTAGGGCCCCGCGAATCCGTCCTTGGCCGAGTACGTCGCCCCTGTGACATCGTCCGTTTTCAAGAACGGCCACCCCGAAGCGACCTCCTCCGGCGTGAGCAGCGAGACCTCCACCCCGAATTTCTTCTGGAACGCCACCCGCTCCTTGAAATGAGCCAGGTGCGCCGCCGTGGTGCCCAGGAAGAGGTAGCCCACCTGGTGGAACTCGGCGTCCGCCCCGAGCGTCTCCCGGAAGCGTTCGTAGAAGGCGATGGAGTAGAGGGAGAGCTTGATGTTGATCTCGGTCGTGAACTGCGCGCGGATGCCGCCCGCGGAGCGGCCGGTGTTGCCGCTGCCCAGGAGATCCTTGTCGAACACGACCGGTTTCAGGCCGCGGAGCGTCAGGTGATAGGCGATGCTCGCCCCGATCACGCCCCCGCCGATGATGAGCGCGTCCGCGCGCTCGGCCAAAGGCCTACGCTCCCTCGAGCGCCGGCTCCCCGACGAAGGGATTGGTCCGGAACTCGAGGCCGATGGTGGTCTCGGGGCCGTGGCCGGGCAGGACCCGGGTACCATGGGGGAAGGTGAAGAGCTTCTCGCGGATGGTGCGGGACAGGATGGTCCAGTCGCCACCCGGGAAATCCACGCGGCCGACCGAGCCCTTGAAGAGGACGTCGCCCACGATCAGTCCCTCGTTCACGATGAAGGTGACGCTGCCGGGTGAATGCCCGGGCGTGTGCACCGCGCGGACCGGTATCACGTCCAGGCCCACGTCCTCCTGGTCCTCGATCCAGTGCGCGATGGGCGGCGCGCCGAACCAGGGCAGCCCGAACGCCGCGGCCTGCTCGCCCCCGCGCTCGTAGAACTCACGATCGCCCACGTGGAGCCAGACCGGCGCCTTCGTCGCGTCGTGGAATCGCTGCGCCATGATGATGTGGTCGGCGTGCGCGTGTGTGAGGAGGATCCGCTTCACTTCGAGGCCGCGCTTCACGATCTCGCTCAGGACCGCCTCGCTCTCGATCGAGGGATCGACGACGATGGCTTCCTTCCCGCCCTCCCGCGTGAGGAGGTAGAGATTGTTCTCGAGGGGGCCGACCTGGAACCGCTCGAGCGGCACGGTCAGGCCTTGCAGGCGGTGATGGCCGTGATCCCGAACATCGGGAGCCCGACCATGTCCACGTCCTTGAATCCCGTCTGCTCGAGAAGCGAGTAGAGCTCGGAGCGCGTGAGCGCGCCCGCGAACCGCGGGCCGTAGGTGGCCAGCACGTTGAGCCGGTAGAGCGCCGCTTCCTTGGGCTCCGCCTTGGAATCCTCGAGGAGGAACTCCGTGACGAGGAGCATCCCGCCGCGGCGAAGCGACCGCGCCACCGCGCTCAGGACCAGGGGGAGATCGGCGCGACTCCGCTGGGAGAGGTGGTGCGAGAGAAGCACGAGATCGTATTCCGCCTCCGGCTTGGCCAGGTCCGGGTCCCCCTCCTCGAAGTGCACGCGCTCCTCGAGCTTGGTGGACCGGATGAATTCCTCGGCCAGCTCCCGGAACAGGGGACGGTCGAGGAGGGTGGCCTGGAGCTGCGGATAACGCCGCGCGAGGCAAAGGGCGCCGGCGCCCGTGTGGCTGCCCACGTCGAGCATCCGCGAATAGGCGCTGAACTCGATGTCCAGGATCTCGGCGAGGCGCGTCATCATGGCGTAGGCGCCGTTGTGGAATCCGCGCGCGAGCTGAAGCTCGGTCTGGTCCCTGCCCCCCGGCGGCTCCGGAGGAGCGCCGTGACGCACGGTCTCCGCGAGACCCTGCCAGACTCCGTAGAGCGGCTCGCGCATGAACCGGACCAGATCCACGTAGGAACCGGGAGATCCTTCGACCAGATAGGCGTTGCTGACTTCGTCGTTCCGGAAGCGGTCCCCGTGCCGGTGGAGGAAGCCCAGCGCGCAGTTGGCGTCCAGGAGCGCTTCCATGGCTTGAGGATCCGCGCCGGCCGCCTGAGCCACTTCCTGCGCGGTCCGCGGTCCCCCGAAGAGGATGGAAAAGACCTTGAGCTCCACCGCGCTCAGGAGGGCCTGGCTGGCCCAGAACCCGGTGGCAATGGTCAATATAGGAACAGGACTACGGCGGCCGGAAACGGAAGGCAGAGGCCCCGCGGCACGACCCATCTGATTCATCGTTTCTCCCTCACCGACACGATAGTAGGGGTTGGGACGCTCTCATTCAAGCGACCCATGGGCTTTGGATGCGCTTCCCTCAGAGAAGGTCGCGCTCGGATTCAAGGGAGTCGGTTTTCAAGGTCGAGAGCCCCTCGTCGATCTCCAGAACGGCCCTCCGGAGGAGCACCCCTTTTTCGGCATAGGGGACGAACGCGGACTTGAACCCGTTCAGAAGAACCTGCCGAACGTCGATCGGGTCCAGGCCGAACGTCTGGACGGCCTTGTCCAGCTCGTCCGTCATGGTCGTGGAGGAGACGAGGCGGTTATCCGTGTTCAGCGTGACCCGCACGCCCGCGGCCATGTACGCACGGAAAGGATGTTCCTCGAAGGAACGGCTCGCCCCCGTCTGGATGTTGGAAATGAGGCACATCTCGAGCGGGATCCGGTGGTCGTTCACGTAGTCCAGCGTCAGGGGGTCCTCGTGAAGCCTCGTGCCGTGGCCGATCCGGTGCGCCCCGCAGTAGTGGAGCGCCTGCCGGATGCTCCCCGGTCCGAACGCCTCCCCGGCGTGCACGGTCACGTTCACGTTGTTCCGCAGAACGCGGTCGAACGCCTCGCGGTGGGCCTTGGCCGGGTAGTCCTTCTCCGCGCCGGCCAGATCGAATCCCACGACGCCCTTCCCCATGTACGCCACCGCGAGATCGGCCAGCTCCAGCGAGAGCTTGGGGCTCAGGTGACGGATGCCGCAGATGATGAGCCCGGTCTGGATCCCGTACCTCCGCCCCGCCTCGGAGAGCCCGCGCAGCACCGCGTCCACGGTGTCGTGGTTCGTGAGCTTACGCTTGAGATGGAGCGCCGGGCAGTAGCGCACCTCCATGTAGCGCACGTTCTCGAGATGCGCGTCCTCGGCTAGCTCGAAGGCGACGCGCTCGAGCGCGTCGGATACCTGTAACACGGATAGCGTGAGATCGAACGCCTTGAGATAGGTGGGAAGACTCACGCCCGCGGTCAGGCGGTCGAGGAATTTGCGGAGGTCGGCCGGGCTCCGGACTTCCAGCGTGACGCCCTGGGCCTTGGCCAGCTCGAACAGGGTGCCCGGACGGAGCGAGCCGTCGAGATGAACGTGGAGATCGGTCTTCGGGAGCGCGTGGAGAATCCTGCGCCGCCGCCGGGCGTCACCCCACGGCGACGTCCGCCGTCGCGCCTGCGATCGGGGCACCCAACTCTCCGAGTGTGTCGTACGAGAGGCCCTGGAAGGCCGGGATGGTCTGGGCGATTCGGGCGAAGATCCGCTCCGGATCGGGATCGGGCGCGCTCAGCACGCCGAGCGCCTGGCCCAGCCCGTTCAGGATGCGCCAGTCCTCGCGCGTGTCGCCCTGGAGCGTCAACACCTTGCGGATCCGCTGCACGCGCCCGTTCGAGTTCGTGAAGGTGCCGTCCTTCTCGGCGAACGAGACGCCCGGCAGCACCCAGTGCGCGCGCTCGGAGATCGGCGAGGCGGCCTGGTCCACGAGGACAAGGAGCTCCGCGCGCTGGAGCGCGCGCTCCACGATGGCCGGCTCCCCGAAGAGCTCCAGGGGACCGCCGCGCAGGAAGATCAGCGCCTGGATGGTTCCTTCGGCCGCCGCGCGCAGCATGTCGCGCACGCCCAGGCCGCTGGCGACCGGTCCGATCCCGAGCAGGGTCGCGCCGCGCGCGTTGGGATCCCGGTCTCCCTCGATGGTGAACTTGGCGTAGACGACCTCCGGCTGCGGACGCCTCGGGAAATCCACGTTGGTCACGCCGAGTCCGTCGCGGAAGACGGCGCGCGTCAGGTACTGCTCCTCGTTCGTCAGCCTGCCCGAGCCCACCACCCCGACGGCGCGCACGCCGTGCCGCGTCACGATGTCGCGGAGCGACTGGGCGATCTGGAGGAACGCCTCGTTCCAGGTGACGCCCGCGACCTTTCCGTCCCGGCGCCGCTGGGGCGTCCGCAGGCGATGGGTCTCGTGCACCTCGTGGAAGGCGCCCCGGCCGCGGTCACAGATCCACCACTGGTTCACGTCCATGTTGGTGCGCGCGGTGTGGCGCAGGATCTCGTTTCGGCGCGGGTGGTAGCCCACCGTGATGTTGCAGCCCTTGGAGCAGCTGGGACAGACGGAGGGGACGTTCCGAAGCTCCCACGGGCGCGCCTTGAACCGGAAGTCCTTGTTCGTGAGGGCGCCCACCGGGCAGATGTCGGCGATGTTCCCGGCCAGCTCGTTCTCGATCATCCGGCCGTCCACGGTGCCGATGTAGGTCTGCTCGCCGCGGCTCAGCACCGCGATCTCGTCCAGCCCCGCCACGTCCTTGCAGAGGTTCACGCAACGCATGCAGAGGATGCAGCGGTTCTTGTTCAGGACCAGCTTCCCGCCCACGTCCTCCTCGGGCCAGGTCAGCTTCTCGAAGCGGAAGCGGCTCCGCGAGGGGCCCATGAGCATGGTGTAGTCCTGTAACGTGCACTCCCCGCCCTTGTCGCACACCGGGCAGTCGAGGGGATGATGGATGAGCAGGAATTCCATCACGGCCTTCCGCGCCTCGGCCACCTTGGCCGAGCGCGTGATGATCTTCATACCCTCCTCGACGGGCGTGGCGCAGCCGGCCACGAGTTTCGGCCGTCCCTCCAGCTCGCAGAGGCAGATGCGACAGACGCCCACGACCGGGAGCCCGGGGTGGTAGCAGAAGCTGGGCACGAACACGCCCGCCACCTTGGCGGCCTCGATCAGGTTCGTGCCCTTCTCGACCGAGATTTCCCGCCCGTCGACTGTGACCTTCACCGTCGGCATTCGATCCCCTCTAGTGCAGCGAGCCGCCCTCGAGCGGGCAGCGCTTCTCGCGGATGTGCTGGAGGAATTCGTCGCGGTACTTCTTCGCGAAGCCGCGCGCCGGCCACGCCGCCGCGTCCCCCAGGGCGCAGATGGTGTTCCCTTCGATCTGGTCCGTGACGTGGAGCAGGATGTCGAGATCGTTCTCCTCGCCGCGTCCTTCCTCGATCTTCCAGAGCAGGCGCTCGAGCCAGCCCGTGCCTTCGCGGCAGGGCGTGCACTGCCCGCACGATTCGTGCGCGAAGAACCGCGCGGTGATCCAGGCCGCCCGCACCATGCACGCGGTGTCGTCCATCACGACCGGGGTGCCGGTGCCGAAGAGGGAGCCCGCGCGCGTGAGCGAGTCGAAATCCATCGGGATGTCGATCTCGTCGCCGCGCAGCACGGGGCACGAGGCGCCGCCGGGGATCACGGCCTTCACGGGACGATCCCCCGGGACGCCTCCCCCGTACTCGTAGATCAGCTCGCGGAGGGAGACGCCCATGGGAAGCTCGTAGACCCCGGGCTTCACCACGTGGCCGCTCAATCCGTAGAGCTTGGGGCCGCTGTTCCGCTCGGGGCCGATGCCCTGGAACCACTCCCATCCCTGGTTCACGATGTGCGGCACGCAGGCCAGGGTCTCGACGTTGTTCACGACCGTGGGACAGCCGAAGAGCCCGACGACGGCCGGGAAGGGGGGCTTCAAGCGCGGCCAGCCTCGCTTTCCTTCCAGCGATTCGATGAGCCCGGTCTCCTCGCCGCAGATGTAGGCGCCGGCCCCGACGTACATCGTGACCTCGCAGGACCAGCCCGATCCCAGGATGTTGGACCCGATGAAGCCCGCCGTGCGGGCCTCCTGGATCGCGTCCTCCAGAATGCGCGCCTCGTGCGCGAACTCCCCGCGGATGTAGACGTACGCGCGGCTCGCGCCGATGGCGTAGGAGCCGATGAGCGTTCCTTCGAGAAGCTGATGCGGGTCTTTGGCACAGATCAGCCGGTCCTTGAAGGCGCCGGGCTCGCTCTCGTCCGCGTTCACGCACATGTACTTGGGTTTGTCGGTCGCCTTGGGCACGAAGCCCCACTTGGTTCCGGTCGGGAATCCCGCGCCACCCCGGCCCCGGAGGCCGGAACGCTTGACCAGATCGATGACCTCGTCCGGAGTCTTCTTCAGCGCGGCCGCGAGCGCCTCGTAGCCGCCGTGCTTCTTGTAGACGGCGAGCGTATGGCTGTCGGGCAGATGCACCGTCTTCGTGAGGACGGGCGTGAACGTCGCGGTCGCCGTGGGCATCAGCGGTCCACCTCCCCCAGCACGATGTCGATGCTGCCGATGGCGGCCACCACGTCGGACACCATCCGTCCCACGCACATGCCCTCGAGCGCCTGGAGGTTGATGAGCGAGGGAGGGCGGACCCGCGTGCGGTGCGGGATGGGCGAGCCGTCGCTCACGACGTAGAAGCCCAGCTCGCCCTTCGGCGATTCGATCGAGAAGTAGGCGTCGCCCGGAGGCGCGCTGTAACCCTCGGACATGATCTTGAAGTGGTAGATCAGCTCTTCCATGTTGAGCTTCACGTCGGTGCGGTCGGCCGGGAAGAGATACGGGTTGTCGGCGCGCACCGGGCCGGGCTTCAGGCGGTCCAACCCCTGGCGGACGATCGAGAGCGACTGCTTCATCTCCTCGATCCGGCATCGATAGCGGTCGTACACATCGCCATTCGCTCCGATCGGGACTTCGAAATCGTACGTCTCATACCCGCAGTAGGGCCGCGCCTTGCGCACGTCGTAGCGAACTCCGCTTCCCCGCAGCGACGGGCCGGTGAGACAGAGATCGATCGCCTGCTCGGAGGACAGCAACCCGACTCCGATGGTGCGCTTCATCCAGATCCGGTTCTTGGTCAGGAGATCCTGATACTCGCGCAGCGCCGTCGGGAACTCCTCGAGGAACTTCCGCACGTGCGGCACGAAGGTATCGGGCACGTCCTGGAAGAAGCCGCCCACGCGGAAGTAGCTCGGCGTGAGCCGCGAGCCCGCCACCAGGTCGTTCACGTCGAGGAGCTTCTCGCGCTCGCGGAAGCAGTAGAGGAAGACGCTCATCGCGCCGAGGTCGATGGCGTGCGTGCCCAGCCAGACCAGATGCGAGGAGATCCGCGTCAGCTCGAGGAGGATGACGCGGATCACCTGCGCGCGCTCGGGGAGGGTCAGGTTCATGATCTTCTCGACCGCCCCGACGTAGGCCATGTTGTTCCCGAGCGGCGAGAGGTAGTCCATTCGGTCGGTGATCGTGATGGACTTGTGGTAGTTCTTCGACTCCATGGATTTCTCCATGCCGGTATGGAGGTAGCCGATCACCGGCTTGAGAGAAATCACGGTCTCCCCGTCGAGCTCGATCACCAGGCGGAGCACCCCGTGGGTCGAGGGGTGCTGCGGCCCCATGTTGAGCGTGATGGTCTTGAATTCGGGGGAAGTCGCGACGGACATGAGGCTCAGGCGGCCGGACCGCGCACCGGCGGAGGCTCGCTCGAGGGAAGCGGATCGGGCCGCTTCAGCGGCTGGCGATCGATCTTTTCTTGCAGCTTCATGATTCCGT
>WNFL01139917.1_pt2 | contig 17990 bp, 12 predicted proteins | sample 5400361 | NCBI WGS metagenome assembly WNFL01 (sample SAMN13153351, study PRJNA577476) | soil metagenome | isolation source: 40 cm soil on Douglas fir-dominated hillslope | place: USA:California | collected 2013-09-17 | reverse complement strand
AATCCTGGTGACCGATATGACGCCCACTCGGCGCGACCTGGCGCGGAAGTTCGGCGCGGCGGAGGCGTTTGATCCCCGCACGGGCGAATTGGAGAAAAATGTCAGAGCGATGACCGACGGTCGCGGTGCCGACCTGGTGATCGTGGCGGCCTCAGCGAAGGGAATCGTGGAGCAGGCCATGGCGTGCTCGCGGCCCGGCGCGCGCATCCTGCTGTTCGCCCAAACTTCGCATCAGGAGCGTGTCGAAATCTCGGGAGCCGACATTTGTGTCGGAGAGCGAACCCTGTGTGGGTCGTACAGCGCGTCGGTGGACATCCAGAAAGAGTCAGCGGATCTTGTATTTAGCGGGGCTCTTCCGGTGGCGGAGCTGATCTCGCACCGCGTACCATTAAATATGATTCATGAGGGGATCGAGCGCGCTTTGCATCCGGACGAAGTATCATTAAAGATAGTCGTGAATCCTCAAAGGTGGGTCGAGTGACGGACCAGATGACGGCCGCCGTGCTCTACGGTAAAGAGCACTTGCAGATCGAAACCGTTGACGTCCCGAAGATTGGCCGGGGCGACGTGTTGGTGCGTGTCCGTGCTGCGCTTACATGCGGCACAGACGTTAAGGTATTTCGACGTGGGTATCACGCCCGCATGATCGTGCCCCCGGCGCTGTTCGGACACGAACTGGGCGGCGATATCGTGGCAGTGGGCGAAGACGTGCGCGGGTTCCGCTTGGGCGATCGCGTGGTGGCGGCGAATTCGGCGCCCTGCGGCGAATGTTTCTTCTGCCGGCACAACCAGGAAAATCTGTGCGAGGATCTGCTGTTCAATAACGGCGCCTACGCCGAGTACATCCGCATTCCCAGCCGCATCGTTCGCAAAAATATGTATCACGTGCCGGAACACGTGACCTATCAGGACGCGGCACTGGTCGAGCCGCTGGCCTGTGTGTTGCGCGGTCTGGAAGAGAGCGGCGTGCGCGAGGGCGATAACGTAGTGATCATCGGCTTGGGGCCCATCGGAATGATGTTCGTGCGCATGGCCAAGGCGGTGTGCAAGGCGCGCGTGATCGCGATTGGCCGCCGGCCGCAGCAACTGGAGCGGGCCGTCGCGATGGGCGCGGACGACCTGGTGCTGAATGACGGAGCGGGCGACGTTCCGGCAGCGGTGCTCGAAATGACCGCGGGCCGCGGCGCCGATGTGGTCATCGAAGCGGTGGGTCTGCCTGAGGTGTGGCAGCTCGCGCTGAGCCTGCTGCGCCGGGGCGGCACCGTGAATTTCTTCGGCGGTTGCCCGGACGGCACGCACCTGAACATCGACACCAACGTTCTGCACTATTCCGAGCTGACCTTGATGGCCAGTTTCCATCACACGCCCGCGCTGATCAAAAAGGCCCTGGACGTGGTGGCGCGCGGCTACATCACCGCCAAGGATTTCGTGAATCGCGTGGAGCCGTTGGCCAACCTGCTGCAGGTGATGCAGCACCTTATGAGCCACAACGGCCATCTGAAGACCGCGATCATTCCTTAAGCCCCGTGACCGCGGCCGCGTTCCTTCCGCCCGTCGATTTTGTAAAGTCAGTTGCGTGCGAGCGGACGTGGGAACCGGACGAATCCCTCGCCTATACGCGCTGGCTGGCCACGCATCATTACGAAAACTTCCATGTGGTCAGCTTCCTTTTGCCCAAGCGGCTGCATCAGGATTTCTACAATGTCTACTCGTTCTGCCGCTGGGCCGACGATCTGGGCGACGAGATGGGCAGCACGTCGGAGAGCCTGCGATTGCTCAAGTGGTGGCGTGAAGAATTGCACGCAATGTACACCGGAGATGCGAGGCATCCTGTGTACGTAGCACTTTCAAGCTCCGTGAAAGCGCATCACCTGCCCATGCAGTTGTTCGACGATCTGATTACGGCGTTTGAGCAGGACCAGACCGTCACACGCTACGCGAATTTCGACGAGCTGTTGCAGTACTGCCGTTATTCGGCGAATCCGGTGGGCCGGCTGGTATTGGCGCTGTGCGGGTATCGCGACGCGGCGCGGCAGCAGCTTTCGGATGCGACCTGCACGGCGCTCCAGCTTGCGAATTTCTGGCAGGACGTGATCGTGGACCTGGAAAAAGATCGCGTGTACCTGCCGCTGGATCTGTTGGCCCGGCACGGCTATCCGATGGAATCGCTCTTCGAGCGGAAGTTCGACGACCGTTTCCGGGCCGCGATGAAAGAGGCGGTCAGCGTCGCGCGCGAGCTATTTCTGAAAGGGTTNNNGGGTTGCCGCTGGCGGGTCAGGTGGATCGCCGCCTGGCAGTCGACTTGGAATTGTTCAGCCGCGGCGGATTGAAGATTCTGGAAAAGATCGAGCGGCAGGATTACAACGTGCTGCGCGCACGGCCCGCGATTTCGAAGGTGGAGCGCGTCGGCCTGCTGCTGGGTGCGATCCGGCGAAGGGCATTTTCGCGCGCGGCATGATTAGTTTGGACAAGTCCTATGCCTGGTGCGCGCGCGTGGCCCGCACCAAGGCCGAGAATTTCTATCTCTCATTCCTGCTGCTGACGCGCGACCGGCACCGCTCCATGTGCGCGATCTATGCGTTCATGCGCTATTGCGATGACCTCGCCGACGACGAATCCATCCGCGACCGGCCGGGCGCGATCGCACGCTGGCGCGACGACCTGGACGCGGCGCTGAAAGGGAAGCCCTCGGATCGCCCACTGTGGCCGGCGTTCCTCGATACGGTCGAGCGCTTCGGAATCCCGCACACGTATTTTTTTGAGATGATCGAGGGCGTCAGCAGCGACCTGGAGCCGCGGCGCATCCAGACCTTCGACGAGCTGTATCGCTACTGCTATCAGGTGGCGAGCGTGGTGGGGCTGACCATCGTGCACATCTACGGATTCGACGCGGCGCAACACGCGCGGGTGCTGGAGCTGGCCGAGAAATGCGGGATTGCATTTCAGCTCACCAATATCCTGCGCGACGTGCGTGAGGATACGGAGAAGAATCGCGTCTACCTTCCGGCCGAGGATCTGACGCGGTTCGGCCTGGTCTTATCAGAAAACGACGAGTTCACTTACGGTGAGAAGTTCCGCCAACTTATGGAATTCGAGGCGCGCCGCGCGCGAAAATATTACACGGAGTCGGCGCCCTTGGTAGACCTGATCGATGAAAAAAGCCGGGGGGCTCTGCGGGCGATCATCGGAATCTACTCGCGATTGCTCGAGCGAATCGTGGAGAAAGACTACGACGTGCTGTCGCGGCGGGTGCGTGTTCCGACGTCGGAAAAACTCAAGATCGCGGCGCGGGCGAGGAAGAACTAATGGAAATCCACAACATCGAGTCTTTCCTGAAGTACTTCGACACGATTCGCGAGCGCACGCTGCGCGTCGTGCGTGCAGTCCCCGAAGACAAGCTCGAATGGCGGCACGCGGAAGGCGTATTTTCACCCGGCGATCTGGCTCGGCACATCGCGGCGGTGGAACGACACACCTTCGCCGAAAACGTTCTGGGCAGGCCCAGCCGTTACGCGGGCTGCGGCGAAGAATTGGCGAAAGGGAAAGGCGCCGTGCTGGCCTACATGGAAGCGATGCACTCGGAGACGGTGGCACTGCTGAAGCCCCTCATACCCGCGGATCTGGATCGCAAGGGAACCAGTCCGCAAGGCGTTCCAGTGACCGCGTGGAAACTACTGCGCGCGATGATCGAGCACGAGGTACATCATCGGGGCGAGATGTATGTGTATCTTGCGCTGCTGGGGATCGAGCGGCCGCCGTTGTATGGAACCACCGAGCCCGAGTTACGGAAGTTGAGTACTGCTTCAACCACATCCGCACCCGCCCGCCCCTAGCTCTCGCCCCTCTGTACTACGCTGGACCGACTTTGGTAGCACCATGTTCACCACCAGCCCAACCTTCCCTTGTGGCGGGGGCTTTTTCTTAACCCGCAAGCGGGCAGCCCGCAGCCGTGGAACTGATTTTGCAAACCGAACCCATTTCGCCCGCACCCGGAGCGGTAAGCTAAAGAAAAGATGTCCCGAAGAATCATCCTTTCCCTCGCTATGACTCTTTCTCTTACTGCCGCCGACAGCCCGATCCAGCCGCCGGTGGCGAAGATCGTACCCAAGACGATGACTGTTCTGGGCGACACCCGCGTCGACAACTATTTCTGGCTCCGCGACCGCAAAGATCCCGACACCGTCAAGTATCTGGAAGCCGAGAACGCCTACACCAAGGCGATGATGAAGCACACCGACGCGCTTCAGTCCAAGCTCTATTCGGAGATGCTGGGCCGCATCAAGCAGACCGATCTCAGCGTGCCGGTGAAGCGCGACAACTTCTACTACTACACGCGCACCGAGGAGGGGAAGCAATACTCCATCTACTGCCGCAAAAAAGGCTCGCTCGATGCCAAGGAAGAGATTCTGCTGGATGGCAATGCGCTGGCAGAAGGTAAGAAATATTTCCGCGTCGGGAATTTTGCGGTGAGCCCCAGCCACAAGCTGCTGGCGTATTCTGTCGATTTCGCGGGCGACGAAACCTACACCATTCGCGTGAAGGATCTGACCACCGGCAAGCTGCTGGCGGACGAGATCCCCAACACCTACTATTCGCTCGAATGGGGCACCGACAACGCCACGTTTTTCTATACCGTGCTGGACGATGCGAAGCGTCCCTACAAAGTGTTTCGGCATTCGCTGGGCGTAAAGAAAGACGTGCTGGTGTATCACGAGCCGGACGAACATTTCACGGTGGAGCTATCCAAGACGTCCAGTCGCGCCTACATTTTGATCAGCATCAACAGCTCGGTGACATCGGAATGGCGCTATGTCAGCGCCGCGCAGCCCAAGGGAAAGTTCCAGGTGGTGCTTCCGCGCGTGCAGGAAACTGAATACGACCTGACACATCACGGCGATTCGTTCTTCATCCGGACCAACGATGGCGCGAAGACGTTCCGGCTGGTAGAGGCGCCGGTGAAGGATCCGTCCAAAGCGAACTGGAAGGAGCTGATCGCAGCGCGTCCCGACGCGACCATCGAAAGCGCTCATGCGTTCAAGGATTACCTGGTGGTGGAAGAGCGCGATCGCGGTCTGAACAAGATCCGCATTCAGACTTTCGACGGCGGGAAGACGCACTACGTTGATTTTCCGGAGCCCGTCTACACCGCGGGCATCGGCGGCAATGCGGAGTATGACACCAAGCTGGTCCGGTTCAGCTACGCATCGCTGGTAACGCCGGACTCGGTGTTCGATTACAACATGGAGACTCGCGAGCGCGACCTGAAGAAGCAGCGCGTGGTGCTGGGCGGCTACGATTCGTCGAGGTATCAATCCGAGCGAATTTACGCCACTGCGGCCGATGGCGTGAAGATTCCGATTTCGCTGGTCTATAAAAAAGGCTTCGTGCAGAACGGCAAAGCGCCGACTTTGCTGTATGGCTACGGGGCTTACGGAATCAGCACCGATCCGACGTTCAGCTCCGACCGGCTGAGTCTTCTGGATCGCGGATTCGTGTATGCGATCGCGCACATTCGCGGCGGGGGCGATCTAGGCAAGCCGTGGCACGAAGACGGCCGCATGCTGAAAAAGAGAAATACGTTCACCGATTTCATCGCGTGCGCGGAGCACCTGACGCGAGAGAAGTACACGTCGCCGGAACGCCTCGCGATCATGGGCGGGAGCGCCGGCGGGCTGCTGATGGGCGCGGTGACCAACCTGCGTCCCGACTTGTTCGCGGTAGTGGTGGCAATGGTCCCGTTCGTGGACGCGCTGAACACGGAACTGGACGAAACGCTGCCGCTCACGGTAGGCGAGTGGGAAGAGTGGGGCAATCCGAAGCAGAAGGCGTATTACGACTACATTAAGTCGTACTCGCCATACGACAATGTCGATGCGAAGCAGTATCCGAACATCCTGATCACCGCGGGATTGAACGATCCGCGCGTGTCTTACTGGGAGCCGGCGAAGTGGACCGCGAGGCTGCGAGCTTCGAAGAAAGACGGCCACCTGCTGCTGCTCAAGACCAACATGGACAGCGGACACGGCGGAGCGTCCGGTCGCTACGAACATTGGAAGGAGACCGCGTTTAATTACGCGTTCGTTCTGAACGCACTGGGCGTTGAATGACGGTGGGCTCGCCGGCGGTTTCGCGGGCCTCTACGCGCGGCCCCGTCGTGTCGGCGAGCATCGGCGCAGCGTTGATCGTCATTTTCGTCGCGATGCGTTTGTGGCGCGTCGAGGAGTTCTCGCTGGATGGCGATGAGATCTTCAGCGTGCTGCTGGGACGCGACACCTGGGCCAATCTGTTTAGCCGTGCGGTTCAGGACGCGATTCATCCGCCGCTGTTCTACCTACTGTTGAAGCCGTGGATGCGGATCGGCGGCGAATCGCTGCTGTGGTTGCGGCTTCTGCCCGTGACGATTTCGGTCGCGTGCCTGATTCCGGTGTTTGCGCTGTGCCGCAAGCTGGGCGTGCCGGCGGGTGCGCGAAATCTTGCGCTGGCCATAGTCGCCGTGCACCCCATCGATGTTTACTATGCGCAACACCTGCGCATGTATTCGCTGCTGGCATTGTTGGCGCTGATCTCCACCTGGTGCTTTGAGCGTTATCTCGACCGCCCGTCGGCGAGCCGGATTGCCTTGCTGACGCTGGTGAACTTCTTTCTCGTTTACACGCAGTACTACGGTTGGTTCATCGTCGCGCTGGAGTTCGTGTATTTCGTTTGGCGCAAACGGCAGTTCTGGGCGATGACCATCTCCGTGATCGTCACCGCGATTCTCTTCAGTCCGTGGGCAGTAATGGCGGGACGCGTTCTGCGCGGCCGTGGTCTCGAACAGAACCTGGGCTGGCTCACCAGGCCGAAGATCGGCGAGCTGTGCTGGTTCTTTGTCGACCTGACCGGCTTCGCGGAGTTTCCCAAGGTCGGGATTTTGGGGTCAGTCGTCGTGCTGATTTTCCTGGTGATGATTTACCGCCGCGGCGTGGACTCTGGGTTTCACTGGCTGACAGTCCTGTGGGTGGCGCCGCCGATCATCGCTTTTGCGGTTTCAAACCTCATGGCGAAATCGATCTGGGGTCACCGGCATCTGGTATTCACGGTGTGGCCGTTCGTGCTGGTGTTCGCCGATTCCATCTGGCGGCTGGGCCGCGTCGCGCGCGCAATCTCCGTGACGATGATCGCAGCGTGGGTGATTTGTGCGGCTGCGTTTCATGCCACCGACGATCGCAAGCTCCCGTGGGACGCGCTCACCATCGACATTCTGAAGGCCGAGCATAGCGGCGCTGCGCGAATCCCGCTGTATTCGGTGGATCCATATCTGCACTTCCCGATCTGGTTCTACATGGAGTGCCTCAAAGCCGGGCAGACCGGCCCTATCGGCCCCCACATCGACTCGCACACCGATGTGCGTGCGCTGGCGGCGACCGCGGCCGCATTCGACATAATCAAATCGCCGAATCTGGATGCTGCCCGCGAGCCGCATTTCTGGGTAGGGTTCACCGATTCGTCGTGGCCTGATAAGACCAAAACGGCGCGCCAGATCATCGAGGAGAAAGGTTGCCGAGCCGGTCCGGATTTCAAGGCGCGCGATCGTTTCCACGGGGCCGTGCTGCTTCAGGTTGAATGTCCGGTGAAATAGACCGGCAGGCGGCAAGACCGCCTGCGCTACCTTGGCGTGGCGTATCCTGAACGCATGCATCCGCAACAGCCCGCACCGAAGATCAACCTCTCCAGCACGGCCGACTATCGCGAGCATTACGCCAACAGCGTGCAAGTGCGAGTGAGTCTGTGGGATTTCTTCTTGCTGTTTGGGACCATCAACCAGGCGGCCCCGGATGCGGTTTCGATCTCAAATTTCCAGGGCGTGTTTCTCAGCCCGCAGCAGGCCAAGGCGCTTTCGAACGTGCTGCAGCAGAACGTCACGCAGTATGAAGCCGCGTTCGGAGAGATCAAGCTGGAGCCGCACGCCAGCGGCCCTGTGATCCAGTAGCTCCGCGTGCTTCGGAAATACGCCGCGCTCATTTTCTTCTGCGGATTCGCGGCGATTCTGTTCGCCATTCACCTCCCGTTTCTAACGCTGCCGTATCACTGGGACGAGCTGGGCCAGTTCGTACCGGCCGCGTTGGACCTGTATCGCGACGGCGCGTGGGTAGCGCATTCGACGCTTCCCAATATTCATCCGCCGGGGGTCGCGGCGATGCTCGCGCTGGTCTGGAAGATCTTCGGATATTCGATCCCGGCCGCGCGCCTGACCATGCTCGCGATCGCGGCAGTGGGAGTGACGTTCGCGTTCCTGCTGGCGATCCGGCTGACGCGCGGCGTTCCCAGTGCGCCGGCTTTCGCTGCAGCAGGACTGCTGATCGTGGCGCCGATGTTCTACATGCAGTCGATCCTGGTGCTGCTGGATATGCCGGCGATGACGTTTACGATGATCGCCCTGTGGCTGTTTCTCGAGGGCCGGCTGATTCCCTGCGTGGTCGCGTGCACCGCGCTGGTGCTGGTGAAAGAGACCGCGATTACGACGCCGTTGCTTTTCGCCGCGTGGCTGTGGTTCCGCGAAAGGCGCCGGCGGGAGGCGCTCTACTTTCTGCTTCCCGCGGTCGCGCTGGGCGCATGGTTGCTGGTGCTGCATCACGCCACGGGATGGTGGACCGGGAACCCCGGCTTCGCACACTACAACGTTGTAGAGTCGCTGCACCCGATGCACGTCCTGCAATCGCTGGTGGTGCGCTTGTACTTCCTGTTCATCGCCGACGGCCACTGGATCGGCTCGATCGTTCTTATGCTGGGCTGGCGCGCGTTGACCGGCGCAGTTTGGAACGTGGCTCTATTGACCGCGCTGACGCAGTTCGCCGTGGTGACGCTACTTGGCGGCGCGTTTCTCGAGCGCTACTTGTTTCCGGTCCTGCCCATTTTCTACGCGGCGGTCGCGGCGGCAGCTTCAAGCCTTCGGCCGCGCTGGCGCCGCGCGACTCTAGCTGCGATGGCGGTGTTCCTGGTCGCCGGGTGGGTGGTGAATCCGCCGTATCCGTTTCACCTGGAGAACAATCTGGCGGCGGCAGACTTCGCGGGTTTGCAGCGAGACGTGGCGCAGTATCTGGAAGGCGCCGCGCCTCAATCCCGCATCGCCAGCGCGTGGCCTTTCACGGCGGCGATTTCGCATCCGGAGTATGGATACGTGAATCGTCCGTTGAAGGCCGTGGAGCTGCCCGGATTCGAGCTGACGGAGATCGCCAGCGTACCACGCAGCGATTATGACCTGGTGGTGATTTTCCCGAGCACCACTTCGGGTGAGGATTCACCGCTGGATTTCCCGCCGCTGAACTGGATCCGTCGCGTGGTGCCGTTTCGCCCACCGGCGAATGACGCGCAGCTTCGCGCGGGCGTGGGCTTGCATCCGGTGATGACGGTAACGCGGCGAGGATTGTGGGTGAAGATCTACGCGCCGTATCAGTAGGCGCGCAGTCTTCCGCGGCCGAGCAGGTGCACATCGTCCAGCACCAGCGGCGGCCGAACATCGCTTTGTCTCGCGTGAACGCGTACGTTGCGCAGCGTCAGGCCGTCGGTGTGACGGGCGTAAAGCGCCCACGCCGGCAGCTCGCCGAACATGGTCGACTCGGGATACTTCGCGGCGTGTTCTTCGACCGTAATCGGAAGCTTGCCTGTGAATCCGCCTTCGTATTCGAGGTTGAGGTTGTCGAGCGTCACGTTGCTGACGCGCGCGTTGGCGAGACCGGTGATGGAGCTGGCGAGAGTGAGGCCGGTGGCGATGATGTTCTGGATCGAGACGTCGTGCAAGGAGCCCGCAGCCGGTTTCTCCATACCGCGCGCCCGATTCCCGAGCCGCACGAAAATCGCCACCTGGGGATCGGTCATGGTGATGTTCGAGATTGCTACTCGCTCGAGGATTCCTCCATCGACCATCTCGAGCGAGATACCGGACTTCGCCCGGCGTCCGTTTTCACGTGACATCATCGTCAGGTTGGACGCGACGATATCGCGGAAGCCGCCCTCGCTTTCGGTGCCCAGCTTAAAGTGATTCGCGTTGGTGCGGGTGGTGCAGTTGACCACGCTGACGTGCTCGGTGGAGCGGCGATAGCCCAGCGCGAAGCTGGCCTTGGGGCAGATCGCGTCGTCGTTCGAATCGACGTAGGAATTGGCAATGCGCACGAAGCGCGAGCTGTCGGGATCGATACCGTCGGCGTAGCTGTTGAAGATGCGCACGCCGTCGATCACTACGTTGTCGCAACCCAGCAGGCTGATCGAGTAGTTGGGCGAGTTGCGCACGGCGACGCCGCGGATGGTGACGCGCTCGGCGAGCTTCAGCGCGATGGTCTTGGGTCCGCCGCGTTTCTCGCGATTGCCATCGATGGCACCTTCGCCGATGATCGCGACGTCGTGGATCTTTTCACCGGCCAGCAGGGCATAGTGGAAATAGGTTGTCTCGCGATCGTCGGGCGGCTTGAAATCGAGCGGCTCGTAGGGATCGAAATCGGATTCGTCGCGGCTGGCGAGAAGCACCGCGCCGTTATCGAGGTGCAGAGTGACGTTGCTCTTGAGGTGAATAGTGCCGGAGAGGTAGCGGCCAGCGGGAATGGTCACGGTGCCGCCGCCCTGCTTTTCAGCGGAATCGATCGCGGATTGAATCGCGCGGGTGTCTTTGGTGGTACTGTCGCCCTTCGCGCCGTGCGCGCGCACGTCAATGGACGCGGCGGAGATTACGGACGCGATGCACAGTGTCAGGAGGGCGCGCTGCACGCCGTAATGATAGCGCCGCCTGAAAGGCGGCGGCAGGCAAGAAATGCCTGGCCCCACAATGAGCCCTACTGCTTCTTGCCCGCGGTCGAGGGCGGGCGCGACGCGCCTTTGGGAGCAGGTTTCGCGGGCTTCAACTCGTCCAGCAATTTCTCGATCGCCTTACGCAGTTCGTCGTGCTCCTTGCGTTCGGGATCGAGCACGGCCAGCGCGCGGCGATAGGTCTGCTCGGCTTGTTTTTTCGCTTCCTTATCGTCCTTCGCAAGCTGCTCGCCGGCCTCCTGCGCGAGTCCGTTTGCAAGAAATAGGGCGCGCAATGCCAGCGCCTTGTCCTTGGCGGCCTGGGCTTCGTCCATGCGTTTCTGCTCGCGATAGAACATGGCGATCTTGTCGAGCGTCAGCGCGACCAGGGGGTGACCTTCCCCGGCGGAGCTGACCCACAGGGCCAGCAGGCGCTTGTAGTTCATCTCTGCCTCGTCGTATTTATGCTCCCCGAACTGCGAATAGGCGAGGCCGTCGACGGCCTGGATAAGGTCGGCGGAATCGCGCCCGACCAGGCGTTCCTGGATCACCAGCGTGCGGCGAAACGTGTCTTCGGCCTTGACGTAATCGTGCACGGCCAGCCAGGCGGCGGAAAGCCGCTCGAGCTCGACCAGCAGGCCAGGATGTTCGGGGCCCAGCAGCTTCTCGCGAATGCGGATGGCCACCACCAGGCACTCCGCTGCGCGATCCGGTTTCTTGTCGCCCATGTATAGGATCGCCATTCGGCTCTGGTCGTCGGCCGCGGCGTTGCTTTCGTACCCCGGCGATTTCAAATGCGCCGCATACACGCGATTCAGAATCCCCAGGCCGCGCGCGTTGTCTTTGAGGCGGTTACAGAGCATGGCCTGCTCGGTAAGATCGTCGAGAATGCCGGGATCGTTGGGGCCGAGGATGGTCTCGCGCCAGTTGATCGCGTACTCATTGTATTCCTGCGCCTTGGAATAATCGCCCGCGGCGGAGTTGACGCCGGCGAGCTGCTTGAAAACTTCGTAGCGCTTGGGGTTTTCCTTGGGCGTTTCTTCGACCAGAGCCTGCGCCTTGGTGAGCGATTCGCGCGCGCCGGCATAATCGCCCTTGGAATAGCTTTTGCGGGCGGCGAGCAGGAGCTGATCGAGCTCGGAGGGCGGCGGCGCGGCGGCAGGTTGAGGAGGAGCCTGGGCGAAGAGAGAGGTAGCGAGAGCGATGACGATCAGTGCAAAGCGCATATCAACTTTAGATACTAACAACCTCGTACTAGTTCCTAAGAATTGTAACTCCGATTGGATGAAGCCTGCTGAAAGCAGGCTCGCCGGCACGACTGCCGGCCCCACAACCCGACTGTCGGCCCCACAACCGACTGGCGGGCCTACAACTCAACGTCCGATGCGGAAACAAGCCATTTCGCTGGCATTACGCACCAGCAACAGGCCATTGTCGATGGCCGGGATGTTCCAGGTTTTCCCTTCGATTGCGTGAAAATTGGCCAGTTCCTGGAAGCTTTCGGGCGTCGCGCGCACCAGGGCGAGCTGCCCCGTCTCGGTGAGGACCACCAGAAAATCACCGGCTAGCAGAAGCTGTCCGAATCCGTAGCGTCCGCCTTTCCACTTGAGCTCGCCGGTGTTCACATTTATGCAGGCGAGGATGGATCCGTCGAACCCGTAGGCGTAGCCCTGATGCAGCACCGACGAATTGAACTTGTTCTTGAAGCGGTTGTTCTTCCAGACTTCTCGCGCGGCCAACGCATCGCCGTTCTTCTGAATCTCGAGCAGCGCGGCGCCGGGTCCCTGCTCGGAGGAAAGCAGCACGTGCGTGGCATCCACCAGGACCGGCTGCGAGCAGTTCATGTCCATCTGCGACGGAAACGGGTATTCCCACAGCAGCTTGCCATCGTCAAGAGTGATTCCCACGGCGCGCTCGGCGCTGATCCAGACGATCTGTTTGCGACCGGCCAGTTCCGCGAAGATCGGAGAGGTGTAGCCGGCGCGATCGCCGAGCGAGCGCCACATCGGCTCGCCGGTCATCCGGTTGTAGGCGACGATGCTCTTGCCGGCCGAGGCCGCGCCGGGTCCACCCGGCGTCACTATCACCATCTCGCCGACGATCAGCGGCGCGCCCGACATCGCCCACTGAAGGTTCTTCGCGCCGTTATCGGCGAGAATATTTTTCGACCATTTGAGCTTGCCGCTGCGCGCGTCCAGACAATACAGGTCGCCCACTGCGCCCAGCGAATAGACCAGGCCGTCGTGATACACCGGCGTGGCGCGCGGGCCGGGGCCGCCCAATACTTCTTCAAACTGCGCCGGGTAGGTGAAGGCCCACAGCTCGCGACCGGTCTCGGGATCGTAAGCGGTAATGGCTTCTTTGTCGCGGCGCTGTTCGATGGTATAGGCGCGGCCTTCGCCGACGGTGAACGACGCGTAGCCTCCGCCGATGGGCTGTTTCCACAAACGCTCCAGGCCGCCTGCGGGCCAGGCGGTAAGAATCTCACCTTGCGTATATTCTCCGTTGCGATGAGGACCGCGGAAATCGGTCCAGTAGGAGGCGCGGATGGGTTTGGCGGCGGGGGCGGAAGTTGCAAGCGCCTTGACTGGGGTGGCTTCGACAGCCGCGGAGGCGGGCTGGGCGGAAGCGGGCGGAGGGAGGGCGCGCTGCTTTTCACGATCCCGTTCCAGGCGCGCTTCATGTTCGGCACGACTTTCGCGGTTAAAGAAAAGGCGGGTGAAATTCCCGTTCCATTCGACGTTGATCCCGAGCCGCTCGTGGATGCGGAACTGTGTGATTCCGACAAACAGCTCAGCTAGCGCAATCACGGCGATCAGGAGAGTGGTCGCGAAGCGTCGCAGGATGCTCCAGTCGGTTCGCATGAGCATGAGAACGAAACCCACCGGCGGGATCACAAAAATGGTGACCCACATCCAGATTCGAAACTGGCGCGAGCGCATATATATGACTCTACTCCCGCCACGCTACTGGTAGGCTTCTGACATTGCCCAGTTGAACGCCGCCCAGCCGAACGGTGACGGCCGCCAACTCATCTTGTCGAACCACAACCGGCGTCCGTCGGTGCGAACGGTAATCAGTCCGTCGAGGTCGGTGCGCAATACTGCTGCGTGCCGCTCGGCGAGCCGTGAGAGGACGTCGCGATGCGGATGTCCGAAAGAGTTCTGGAATCCGGCGGAGATCATGGCGATGGAGGGCGCGACTGCGTCGAGAACCGGCGCGATGGTCGAAGTACGCGAGCCGTGATGCCCCACCTTCAGAACGTCGGCGCCGAGGGCGGCCTCATCCCGGAGCAGGCGCGCTTCCATGGGGCGCTCCATGTCGCCGGTCAGGAGAAACGACCGGTCGCCAAAGCGGATGTGGAGCGCGAGAGAATCGTTGTTCCCAGACTTGGCCGCATCGTAATCGGCGGGCGGCGAGAGGACCTGGACGGTCGCCCCGCTGTACGGAAACGGATCACCGCGACGGAGTTCGCGGATGCGGACGCCTAGGTGCGCGGCATGGGTCAGGAGAGCTAACAATGCCGCGAGACCGCCGGTGTGATCCTCGTGGGCGTGCGTCGCGACGATGATGTCGACACGGCGAATCCGGCGGCTCCACAGATACGGCGACACCACGTCTTCGCCGGTGTCGAGATTCGAGCGGCGAACGCGCGGGCCGAATTGGAGGAGCCCGCCCCCGTCGATCAGCATGGTCCGGCCTTCCGGAAACACCACCAGGAGGCTATCGCCTTGCCCGACGTCGATCGCGGTGAGTTCCAAGGTTCGCGGCGCGATCGACGGCGGCCAGGGCTGCCACAGTAATAACGTGAAGAGCGCGAGCACGGCGGCGAGCGCAGGCCAGCGTGCAATGCGGCGACGGGCGAGAATAGCCAGCGCGATCAGAGCCGCGACGAACGCAATCGCCAGCCACACGGGCGGGTCGGGAACGCGCCAAGGCGGCTCCCAGCGCGCGTGCCACTGAGCGACGTTGCCCGCCCAGTGCAGCAGCGTCGCCGCGATCGCCGCGGGCCAGTGCCAGCCCGTGAACACCGCGAAGAACCCGATGGGCACCACGCCGTTCAGCAGCGGGCCAACCACGAGATTCGCAGACAAGCCCGAGAATGACACGCGATGGAAGTATAGGGTCATCGGCAAAGCCAGGCCCACCTGGACTACGGTCGAGATCACAATCATTTCGTAGACGAAGAACGCGATACGTCCGCAGAGCGCAAGCATGGCCATCGCCCAGCGCTGCGGAATGTGGGTCCACAGCGCGGCCGTCTCCGCGATCAGGCGCAGCTCCACGCGAAATTGCGCGGCGCGCGGGTCCAGATGCGGGTCGATATCGACATCATTGGCCGAGCGCAGGCCGCGCGCAAGAGGTCCCGAGGTCGCGTCGATCAGGGGAACGGCCAGAGCGCCGATGGCAGCCACGCAAAGGAAGGAGAGTTGGAAGCTCGCGTCGAAGAGCTGGCCGGGGTCCCAGATCAGGTAGACGAGTGCGATCGCGGCGAGCAGGTTCATCACGCGGCCGCGCCGGAAGAAGAATCGCGCGATCAGGTAAAGTGTGAAACCGCCCGCGGCGCGAACGACGGGCGCAGACATTCCGGAAACGAGGGCGTAGAGCCACGCGCCTGCCGCGGCCACGGTGAGCGCGGCGAGCTCGGGCAACAGCAGCACCCGAAGTACGAAGAGCAGCACCCCGGCCAGCACGGTGACGTGAATCCCGGAGATCACCAGCGCGTGGTAGGTGCCGGTACGGCGAAAATCGTCGGTCCAGATCTTCTGGAGTTTGGAGGACTCGCCCAGCAGGATCGCCTCCATGAGTCCGGCTGTCTTTCCAGTCGGGTCACCCGCGTACAGGCGGTCGATGGCGTGGAGAGCGCGGGTGCGCAGGGCGAAGATCGCGGCCATTATGCGCGTTCCGCAGCGGCCGGGGAGCACCTTGGCGGCGCTTCCGCGAGTCATGGTCGCGGTCCAGTAGATCTTCTGGCGGGCCAGGTACGCCGCGTAATCGAACGAACCGGGGTTATTGTAGTTGTGCGGCGGGCGGATACGCGCCTCGATCTCGACGCGCTGGCCGTAGTCGAGGCGTTGCGGCGGATCGCCATCGCGCAGGCCCAAAGTGACGCGGGCGCGGGCACCGGGGTCGAGTTCCAGGGTAAACTGCTCGCGGGCTTCGGAGAAGACGGTGGGCTCGACCACGCAGCCTTCAAGAAGCATGGTCTCGCGCGGTCCGGCGTCGATGCTCGGAGTTGGGCCGGGACGGCGCCAGTTGTCTACCGAGACGCCGGCGAAGAAAAGGGAAAGAGTGAGACAGAGCCGACTCGAAAGCCGGCTGCAGGCTAAAAGCCTGGCCCCACAAGTCAGCGCCAGAAAAGCAAGGGCGGGCCACATCGAATCGTGCAAAACGAACCCAAATTGCCGCCCCACCACGATTCCCGCGATGATCGCCGCCAACGGAAGCACTAGGGGGTCGCGCATTCACTAGGGCTAGTCGGGCCGAACCGGCAATAATCTCGCCCTGATCGGACTCGCCGCCCTTTTGCGCCTAATCTATTTCCTGTTAGAATGCACGTAACCACTAAGGAGCGAGTTTGATGTTTAAGAAACTACTAGCGATCTGTGTCGTAACGGGCGCAGCATGGGGGGCGGACAGCGCCGATCCGAGCGAGGCGTTTTATTCCGCCATTCGCGGAAACGATCTGACCAAGCTGAAAGCGATGCTGGCCGGCGGCTCTAATGCCGCCAACCATAAGGATGGCCGCGGGTTAACCCCGCTGATGTACGCAGCCGCAGTCGGGTCCGCCGACGCGATGAAGGTTCTGATCGACAAGGGCGCCGACGTCAATACGAAAAACGCTTTCGATTCGACCGCGCTGATGTGGTCGGTCACCGATCTGAGCAAAGTTCGGCTGCTGGTGGAGCATGGCGCCGACGTGAACGCAGTCTCGAAGCAGGGGCACACGGCTCTGCTGCTGGCGTCGATGACCGACGGATCGTCGCCGATTCTTCGCCTTCTGATCGCCAAAGGCGCAAATGTGAAGGCGGTCGATAATAACAAATTCAACGGTCTGCTCAATGCGACCGCCGCGAACGATCTGGATGCGGTCCGGATTTTCCTGGACGCCGGGCTGGATGTGAACTCCAAAGACATCACCACTTCGACGCCGCTGATGAATGCCGCCGGACGTGGAAACACCGCCATGGTGAAGTTGCTGCTATCCAAGGGCGCCGACGCGAAGGCTGTCAGCGATGAGAAGAGCAGCGGCGTGGTGAAGAACGGCCCCATCAATCTGGGCAATTTCACGGCGTTGATTCTGGCGTCGACCAACGGTCCGCTGGAATCGGTGAAGGCGCTGCTCGACGCCGGTTCGAACGTGAACGCGAAGGACGTGCGCGGCATGACGGCGCTGATGTACGCGATCACGTCGGATCACCACGATCCGGAGATCATTAAGCTTCTGCTGGCGCGTGGCGCGGATGTGAGCGTGAAGAGCAACGCGGGTGAGACGGCCGCGGACTGGGCCCGCAAGAGCGGCGCTCCGGCCGCGCTAAAAGCGATGAACCTGAAGCCTGCGGCTCCGGTGGCTGCCATCAAGATCTCAGATTCGAAGACGGCCGACGTGAAGGCCGCGGTGGAACGCAGCATCGCGCTGCTCGAGAAGGCGAGCGCGAAGTTCCTGGTGGAAGGCGGCTGCGTGGGCTGCCATGCGCAGAACGTCACCGACATCGCGGTGAACGCGGCGCGGTCGCACGGCGCTCGCATCGACGAGGGCGCGCTGGCGGAACGCAAGAGTTCGGTGAAAGGATTCCTGGGACCGGCGGGGCCGGCTCTGTTGGAGCGCGCCGATCCTCCCGGATCGCCCGACACCTTGATCTACCTGATGACGGGTATGCTCAACTCCGGCTATGAAGCGGATCGCCTCACTGACGCACTGGTGGCGAACGTCGCTTCGCAACAGCAGCGCGATGGATCGTGGCATATCGCCGGGATCGCGCGCCCGCCCATGGAAGACGGCGATTTTTTCCGTGTCGCATTGGCCATTCGCGCGATGAAGGTATATGGCGCGCCGGGCCGCGCCGCCGAGTGGAATGAGCGAATTGCGAAAGCCAAGCAATGGCTGCTGAACGGCAAGCCGACGACCGCTGAGGATCGCAACATGCAGTTGCTCGGGTTGGTCTATGCGGGCGCGGATGCGGCGACCACGGCCCGCCTGGCTAAATCGATTCTGGCCGATCAGCGCGCCGATG
>WNFL01438174.1_pt1 | contig 17991 bp, 16 predicted proteins | sample 5400361 | NCBI WGS metagenome assembly WNFL01 (sample SAMN13153351, study PRJNA577476) | soil metagenome | isolation source: 40 cm soil on Douglas fir-dominated hillslope | place: USA:California | collected 2013-09-17 | reverse complement strand
CAGGCGATCCGGGCCGACACAAAGGCGCCCGTGACCAAGAAAGACATCGACCGATCCGAGATCGAACGCGAGTACCACGGCCAGGAGATGCCCGCGCTGCTCGAGCACACCCCCTCCATCACCCAGTACTCCGAGACGGGCAGCGGTGCGGGCTACAACTACCTCTACCTGCGAGGCATCCAGCAGACCCGGATCAACATGACGCTGGACGGCGTCCCCTTGAGCGAGCCCGAGGACTACGGCCTCTACTTCGTGGACTTCGGGGACTTCGCGAGCAACGTGCAGAGCCTCCAGATCCAGCGCGGGGTGGGGACCTCGACGGTGGGAGCCGCCTCCTACGGGGGCTCGATCAACTTCGCGAGCGCCGACCTCCAGGACCGCCGGCAGCTTCTGGGGACGCTCGGGGTGGGATCTTTCGACTCGTCTCGGGGGAGCCTGGCGTTCCAGTCGGGCCGCGTCGGACCCGGTCTCGCCTTCTACGCCCGCGCGTCGTACCTGGACACGGACGGCTTCCGCGAGCACTCGGGGGTGATCCAGCGCAGCGTCTTCTACGGGGCCACCCGACAGGGAGACCGGTCCTTCTTCAAGGTGTTCGGTTTCTCGGGGCGGGAGAAGACGCAGCTCGCGTTCCTCGCCGTCGACCCGGACACCCTCGCGAAGGACATGCGCGCGAATCCCATGGACCCCGCCGAGCGCGACCGCTTCGGCCAGGACTTCCTCCAGGCCCAGTTCACGCGCGCTCTCGGCTCCTTCTCGAGCCTGGCGGTGCAGGGCTACTACCCCGCCAGGACGGCCCTCCTGCAGTACGAGCTGGACTGGCATTTCGTGGGCGGCCTCGTGACCTTCAAGCACACGAGCGGCCGCTTCAACCTGACGGCGGGAACGCACCTCAACGACTTCACGAGCGAGCACGGCCAGCGCGAGACCGGCGCCGCCTCCCGGAACTACACCAACCACGGCCACAAGAACGAGGCCAACGTTTTCGCCAAGCTGGGCTACGACGTGGGCGCGTGGCACCTCTACGGGGACGCGCAGCTCCGCTACTCGAGGTTCCGCTACGAGGGCGACCTCGACCTGGGCTCGGTGGACTGGACCTTCTTCAACCCGAAGCTCGGCGCGCGCTTCGACCTCACGCCCGCTCTCGGCATCTACGCCTCCGCCGGCAAGGCCACCCGCGAGCCCGCTCGGGGCGACATGCTCGCCGGTGAGGACAACCCCACCCTCCGGTACGACCTCGCGGCCGTGCGCCCGGAGAGGGTCTGGGATTTCGAGGGCGGCCTCGACTACCGGACGGGCACCCTGAGCCTCCAGGCCAACGCCTACGCCATGGAGTTCCGCAACGAGATAGCACTCACCGGCGAGCTGTCGGCGATCGGCCTGCCGCTGCGGCGCAACGTGGACCGGAGCCACCGCCGTGGCCTCGAGCTGGACGCGTCCTGGCAGGCCGCGCCGTCGCTGCGCGTCCACGGCAACGCGACCCTCTCCCGCAGCCGCATCCGCACCTGGAGGCAGTTCTACGACGTGTACGACGAAGCGGGAAACTATCTGGAAAGCGTGAGCCAGGACCACCGGGACGTGAGGCCGCTCCTGACCCCGGCTTTCGTGGGCAACCTCGGGGCCGAGTGGACGCCGGTGAAGGGCCTCGCCCTGTCGGCCTCCGGCCGCTACGTGGCCAAGGCCCACCTGGACAACACGAACGACGAGACCACGACCACTCCGGGGTTCTTCGACCTCGATGCGGTCCTCTCCGTCGACTTCGGCCGCTTCGTCAAGGTCGGACACCCGCGGCTGCGCGTGCAGATGAACAACGTGCTCGACAACTCCCGAATCTTCGCGAGCGGCTACAGCTACCTCTATTTCACGCGCACGGCCAACGGAGCCGAAACCCTCACCGGCACCCCGTACTACTACCCGCTCGCCACCCGAGCGGTGTTCGTCGGGCTGGACCTGAAGTTCTAGACGGGTGCTCCTGTTCATGAAGCTCGTGCTCGAGTTCCTCGCCCACAATCCCTACGAGGCGGCGGGCGTCCTGTTCGGCGTCGTGGCCGTCTACCTCACGGTGCGCGAAAACGTCTGGTGCTGGCCACTCGGCCTCGTCAACGTGGCCTTGTTCATCGTGGTCTTCTGGCAGGCGAAGTTGTACGCGGACATGGGCCTGCAGGTCGTGTACGTGGTCCTTTGCTCGTACGGGTGGTACGAGTGGCTTCATGGCGGGGCGAACCGCGGAGCGCTCCGCGTCTCGCGGTCCCCAGGGTCCACGATCCTCCTCCTGGCCCTCGCCGGCCCTCCCTGCCGTTCTGGGATTCCTCGACCACCTCCTTCAGCCTGGTCGCCCAGTTCATGCAGACTCGGAAGTGGCTCGAGAACTGGACGGTCTGGATCGTGGTGGACGTGGTCTACGTCGGGATCTACGTCTACAAGTCGCTCTACCCGACGGCGGGACTCTACGCGGTCTTCCTCGTCCTGGCCGTCCTGGGCCTCCGCGAGTGGAGGCGGTCGCTCACGATCGGCCCGCGGGCTCCGGGGCCGCCCGGCTGAGGGAGCAGTGGAGCATCCTCTCCGAGTGGTCGTGACCGGGTCCGAGTCGACGGGCAAGACGAGGCTCGCCGGCGAGCTGGCGGCGCACTACGGCACGGTCTCCGCCCCCGAGTTCGCCCGTGAGTACCTGGACCGGAAGGGCGGCCCGCTCGACGACTCGGACGTGGAGCCGATCGCGCGCGGCCAGATCGCCGGTGAAGACGAGGCGGCCCGCCACGCGAGCGGGCTCCTGATACTGGACACGGACCTCGTCAGCACCGTCGTGTACAGCCGCTACTACTACGGCCGCTGCCCGGAGTGGGTCGCGGAAGCGGCGCGCGGCCGCCTCGCCCCGCTCTACCTGCTGCTCCAACCGGACGTGCCGTGGGTGCCGGATGGCGAGCAGCGCGACCGGCCGAAGGCCCGCGAGGAGCTGCATCGGCTCTTCCGCTACGCGCTCGAAGCGTTCGGAGCGCGCTACGTGGAGGTCGGCGGCTCCTGGCCCGAACGAAGGCTGCTCGCGATCGCTTCGATCGACGCGATGCGGATCTGACGGTCCGCTTCCGCCGCCCTTGCCTCAGACCACGTCGGGGATCACGAAGCCCTTGCGGTACTCCCGCCGCAGCAGCTTGTTGGCCTCGGCGTCCCCCGTGCAGGTCTCGGTCTTGCCGTCGAAGGCAATAGAGCGGCCCACGCGGTAGGAGATGTTGGCCAGGTGCGGCAACGTCGCCGACAGGTGGCCCTCCAGGATGTCGCAGGTGAGCTTCTTCGGATCGCCGGCGCGGATGGCGTCCACGAAGTTCTGGTAGTGCGACGACTCGATGCTGGTCAGCACGTTCGGGTCGCTGCCGCCCTGCTCGGGCGGAGCGTCGGAGCCCGGACCCTTCTCCTCCTTGCGGCCGAGATAGGACTGCCACTTGCGGCCGTCGCCGTCGATCCAGACCCAGCCCTTGGTGCCGTAGAAGAGGTTCCCGATCCGCTGCGTTCCCTCTTCGTTCGTGTAGCCGCCGCGGGTGGCGAACTCGAGCACTTTTCCGTCCGCGTACTCGTAGACCGTGGTCTGGAGGTCCGGGGTCTCCTGGGAGGCCGGCTCGTTGAAGTAGCCGCCAACCGAGCGGACCTTCGTCGGGTGCTCGTTCTTGTTGAGGCCCCAGCGCGCGATGTCGAACTGGTGGGGGCCCTGGTTCCCGGTGTCGCCGTTGCCGTAGTCCCAGTGCCAGTGCCAGTTGTAGTGGAAGCGGTTCCGGTTGAAGGGCCGCTGGGGGGCGGGGCCGAGCCACAGGTCGTAGTCCACCTTGGCCAGGTACGCGGCGTCGTAGGTGGGCTCGTACTGGCGAGCCTCCACGTTCAGCTTGTACTGCTCGCCCGGGCTCATCGGGCCGTCGGGATACCTGCCGATCGCCGGCCGCGACTTGAAGCAGAGCCCGCGCGCCATGTAGACGTTGCCGATCCCGCCGTCGTGGATGAACTTGATCGCCTGACGCACCGCCGGCCGGCTGCGGTTCATGGTCCCCACCTGGACCATCTTCTTGTACTTGGCGGCGGCGTTGACCATCTGGCGCCCTTCCCACACGCCGTAGGACGCCGGCTTCTCGACGTAGACGTGCTTGCCCGCCTGGAGCGCCCAGATGGTGGCCAGCGCGTGCCAGTGGTTCGGGGTGGCGATCATCACCCCGTCGATGTCCTTGTCTTCCAACACCCGCCGCAGGTCCTGCTGGAATCCGGGCTTCCACGTCGGGACGTCCGCCAGGGCCTTGTCGTTGATGCGCTCCGCGGCCAGGTTGGCGTCGATGTCGCAGAGGGTCTTGATCTCGACGCCCTTGAGCTTGGCGAACCCGCGCTTCAGGGAGTTGCCCTGACCGCGGATCCCGATGCTCGCCACGACCACCCGGTCGTTGGCCCCGAGGACCCGGTTGCCCGTCGCCATCACCGCCGCCGCCGCCACCGCCGTTCGCGACGCGAACTCGCGACGCGAAACCTCATTCCGCTCATCCGTCATGATGACCTCCTCCGCGTCCGTCTGAGTTTAGGCCGAATCGGGGTTCCCCTGCGAGTGCCCGTGGCGTCACGCGGGCGCCCGGGAGAAGGGCCACTGACGGACCCGCCACGACCAGATCGCAAACCCGAGCACGCCCAGAACCAGCGTACCGAGGCCGAAGAGGATCACCAGCGGCTCTGAGGTGGCGAACAGGAAGATCCATCCCGCGAGGGCCAACAGGCTGGGCAGCGGGTACAGCCACATGAGGTACGGCCGCTGCATCTCCGGCGCCCGCCTCCGGAGCAGCGTCACCGCTCCGATCTGGCCCATGAACTGCACGAGGATGCGGGTGGTGATGAGGGCGTCGATCACCAGGCCGAGAGAGAAGAAGCTGCACAGGATGGAAAGGATGCCGATGGCGAGCAGCGAGACGTGGGGGAAGCCCCTCGTCTTGTGGAGCCGGCCGAAGACCTTGAAGAAGTAGCCGTCCTGGGCGGCCGCGTACGGGATGCGCGAGTACCCGAGCAGGAGCGCGAAGAAGGAGGCGAAGGCGGTCCAGAGCACCCACGTTGTGCCCGTAAATCTTGGCCATGAAGGTGGAGACCACGAAGTTGGCCTCGGGGTGCTCCGCGGCGGGCACGAACTCCCGCCAGGAGACCACCCCGATGATCGACAGGTTGACCCCGAGGTAGATGAAGGCCACTCCAATGATGCTCAGCAGGATCGACCGCGGGATCACGCGGCCGGGGTCCCTGACCTCGTCGCCTATGTAGCACACGTCGTAGTAGCCGAGGTAGTCGTAGATGCCGATGCGCGAGGCGGCGCCCAGGCCGATGAAGAAGCCGAGGGAGAAGTTGAAGGCTCCGGGGGGGAAGTCGAAGGCCTTCGCCGGGTCGAAGTGGAGAAGGCCGGTCCCGATGACGGCCGCGGTCGTGAGCAGGGTGCCGGCCCAGAGCGCCACCGTGAGCTTCCCGATCGGCCCGATGGCGCGGTAGAGGAGCACGATGTTGACGGCGCCGACCGCGGCGGCGATGAAGGCGAACTCGCGGTCGCCCAGACCGGGCCACAGGTACCCGACGTAGCGCGAGAAGCCGATGTAGCCCGAGGCGATCTCCAGGGGCCCGCTCAGGATGAACTGCCAGATGAAAAGGAACGCGGCCAGGCGGCCCCACTTCTCGGGCCCGTAGCCCTCGCGCAGGTACAGGTAGCTGCCGCCGGAGCCGGGCATGGAGGCCCCGAGCTCACTCCACACCATCCCGTCGGGGATGACGATCAGCACCGCCACCAGCCACCCGAGCATGGCCTGCGGCCCGCCCAGCGCGCTCATGAGCAGCGGGATCGTGATGAACGGCCCGACCCCGATCATGTTCGACATGTTGAGGGCGGTGGCCTGGAGCAGGCCGAAGCGGCGGGTCAGGTGAGGCGGGTCCGCGGGGAGGGCCGGGTCCAGGCTCATCGGGCGTTGCGGAATTATGCCGCATCCGGGAGCATCTGCGGAGCGAGGAGGCAGGGAATGCCCAGGTCCCCAACCCTTGAGGTCCGACCGCTCGCGGGCCTCGAGGACGCCGAGTGGAGCGCACGGGTGATGACCGAGTCGGAACCATGGATCACGCTGCGCCGCGGGTATGAGGAGTCGCTGCGGATCGTCACCGATCCCCTACGTGAGGTGCACCTGGCCTGGCGGCACGACCGGCGTGTGGGCTTCGTCATCCTCAGTTTGACGGGCCCCTTTGCGGGCTACCTCCAGACGCTCTGCGTCGCACCCGAAGCCCGCGGCCAGGGCCTGGGGACCCGTCTCGTGTCCTTCGTGGAGGAGCACGTCTTCCGCAGCCACCCCAACGTCTTCCTTTGCGTATCCTCCTTCAACCGCGACGCGCAGCGTCTCTACGAACGGCTCGGCTACGAGGTCGTGGGCACGCTCCGGAGTTACCTGGTAGCCGGGCACGACGAGGTCTTCATGCGCAAGACCCGCGGCCCGATCGTGGGTTACGCCGCGCCCGGAGCGGATCGTGAGGGTGGGTAGTGGGTTAGTTTGATGGGACACGCCACCTTAGTGGCTGTTACCTTTCGTTACTCGTTCCGGAACGAGTAACGAAAAGTAACAACTGCCGCCGGAGCGACGGACTCCCGACCGTTCTGAGGCTGCGGCAAAACTGGCCCACTACGTGAGGGCGACCGTAGTTGCCTTCGTCCGTTTTTGGTACTCTCATTGCGCACACTTGCAACGCTGAGCTACCACAGGAGCTCGCTCAGAACCCCCTCCCTTCGCGTTGACGGACCGGAAGGCGTATAAAGTCGCGTCGCATCGCAAGAGGGAGGGCACATGAGCAAGCCACTCCAGATCTTGATCGTGGACGACCGCGAGGAGGACGCGGAGCAGATGGTGGCCGAGCTACGGCGGAGCGGGTTCGGCGCCTCCTACGCCAGGGTCGCGGAGGAGGCGGAGCTGCGCTCGGCCCTCTCGAGGCAGCCGTGGGACCTGGTGGTGGCCGACCACACCCTCGCTCGAATGAGCGCCCTCAGGGTCCTCGACATCCTCCGGCAACAGGAGATCGACCTCCCGGTCATCGTGGTCTCGGGCACCGTGGCCGAGGAGGAGCTGGTCGCGGTGATGCGGGGGGGCGCCCAGGACTGCCTCTCCAAGCGCAGCCTCGGCCGGCTCGGGGCGGTGGTCGAGCGGGAGCTTCGAGCGGCGGCGCTGCGGAAGGCCGGCCGGGAGGCCGAGCGTCTGCGACGGGAGACCGAGAACCTCTACCGGCAGCTGATCGAGGAGATTCCCGCCCTCACGTACATCTCCTGGGCCGACGACACCGCGAGCCCCAGATCAAGGCCATGGCCGGTTGCACCCCCGCCGAATGGCTGGCCGACCCCGGCTCGTGGACCGAGCGGATCCACGCCGACGACCGCCCGCGCGTGCTCGCCGAATACCGCGACGCGTGGGCCGCCCAGAAACCCTTCGTCTCCGACTACCGCATGCTCCACCGCGACGGGCGCATCGTCTGGTGGCACGACGAGGGGCGGCCCTTCCGGGACGCCGAGGGGAAGGCCCGCTTCGTGCGCGGGTTCGTGGCGGACATCACGGAGCAGCGGCGGTCGACCGACGAGCTCCGCTACCTCACCCACCACGACCGCCTCACGGGCCTTCCCAACCGGACGCTCCTGCAGGAACGGCTCGAGGGGGACTTGACGGCCGCGCGCGCGGAGGGCCGCCCCGTGGCGCTGCTGCTCATGAACGTGGACCGCTACCGCGAGATCCGGAACACCCTGGGCGACGACGCCGCCGACATCATCGTCCGCGAGCTGGCACGGCGCGTCGGCGACGTGCTGGGAGAGGCGGACCGGGTGGCCCGCCTGAAGGGCGACGAGTTCGCCGCCATCCTGCCCGGGGCGGACGCGCGCCTCGCCCAGCAGGTGGCCTCCGCGATCCTGAAATCGCTGGAGTCGCCCGTGATCGTGGAGAAGCTGCCCATCGAGCTCGCCATCAGCATCGGCATCGGGGTCGGGCCCGGCCATGGGGACACGGCGGAGCTGCTCCTCCGCCGCGCCGATACGGCCCTCGATGCCGCCCGCCGCAACGGCAGCGGCTGCGTGGTGTACGCCCCCGAGCGCGACCCCTACGACCCGGGAGCGCTCGTGCTGCTGGGCGAGCTGCGGCGGGCCATCGAGGCGGAGGAGCTGACCCTCCACTACCAGCCGAAGGTGGACCTGAAGTCCCGAACCATCACGGGCGCGGAAGCGCTCGTGCGCTGGCGCCACCCCAAGCGCGGAATGCTCCCCCCCGATCGCTTCATCCCCCTGGCCGAGCAGGGCGGGCTGATCAAGGCCCTCACCCGTTGGGTTCTCGGCGACGCCGTCGAGCAGGGCCGTGCCTGGCAGCGGCAGGGCCACGACCTCCCGATCTCGGTGAACCTCTCTGCTCGCAACCTGCAGGACCCCCGGCTCGTGGAGGACATCACGGGGCTCCTGGACACGCACTCGCTGCCCCCCCATCTCCTGCGTCTCGAGCTGACGGAGAGCAGCGTCATGGCGGACCCCGCGCACGCGGTCCGGGTCCTGGGAATCCTTCGCGACGCGGGGGTGGCGGTGGCGATCGACGACTTCGGCACCGGCTACTCATCCCTCGCCTACCTGCGCCGGCTGCCGGTATCCGAGCTGAAGATCGACAAGTCCTTCGTGATCGGAATGGCCGGCCGCGAGCAGGAGGATGCGGCCATCGTGCGCTCCACCAGCGACCTCGGGCACATCCTGGGCCTCAGTGTCGTAGCCGAAGGAGTGGAGGACGAGCGGACCCTCGACCTCCTGGGCGACATCGGCTGCGACGCCGCGCAGGGCTACTTCATCGCGCGGCCCATGCCCGTGGCCGCCCTCGAGCAGTGGCTGGCCGATTCGACCTGGGGAGCGCGACCCACCTAGCACGCATCCAACGGATACAATCCCCTGTCTCGCACTCGGGCGGAGGAGCCGCGCATGCCAACGCAGGACTCGTGGGTGGTGGTGGGCCTCGACAACGGAGGCAACAAGAACAACGCGACCGTCCTCGAGCCCTCGGCCAGCTTCCTCGTGGACCGGATGGTGGAGACGGCCAGCCGCGTGCAGGAAGGGACGGAGGTCGCCGTGGAGGCCCTCGTCCAGGCCTTCGAAGGGATCCTGGAACGGACGGGCATCGCCCGGGGGCGGGTCCGCGCCATAGGGCTCGACTCGCCCGGGCCCGCGAGCCCCGAAGGCGTCATTGGGGTGGGTTCGACTTCCGGGGCGCCCTGGAGACGCGCCTGGAGCTGCCGGTGGTCTACAACAACGACGGCAACGCGGCCGCCCTCTACGCGCACCACGCCTACTTCGGGGCGGAGGCGAACCGCCACTCCTCCATCTCGGCCATCGTGGGCACCGGGCTGGGCGGCGGCGTGATCGAGGCGGGGCGCATCATCACGGGGGCTTCGGGGATGGCCGGCGAGCTGGGCCACGTCCACATCCCGATGCACGGGCTGCTGGCGGAGGGCCAGCCGCTGCCCCACTGCAACTGCGGCTTCGACGGCGACGCCGAGAGCGTCGCCTCGCTCACCGGCATCGAGAAGAACCTTCTCCCCTACTGGCTCGGTCGGTTTCCCGGCCACGAGCTCGGCAAGGTCGGCTCCTTGGCCAAGGCGGCGAAGCTGGTCCGCGGCTACGGGGAAAAGGAAGATCCCCTGGCCCGGAAAGTCTTCGAGCAGCAGGCGATGGCGATCGGGCGGCTGTTCACGATCGCCGCGAACTTCACCGACCCGAGCGCGTACTTCCTCGGCGGCGGTGTCGTGGAGGCGGCTCCGGCCTTCCGCGACTGGTTCCTGGCCCGGGTGCGCGAGCACACGCTGCTCCGGGACGAGCAGGCGCGCGTGGCCCGGTTCGCCGTCGTGCCCGACCTCGACATGGCGGGGGCACGGGGAGCCGCCGTCGCCGCCCTCGAATCGCTCCGGGCGCGCTGAACCCGGCCCTCCCCGCGGTCCTCATCCCGTGCGGGCGCCGCGTCCGTCCGCCACCGCCTCCGTGAAGTGCACGTAGGAGAAGGACTCGGGGATGTGCGAGTCGTAGACGCCGTGGGGGTTGAGCGCCCAGCCGGGGCTTGGATCCACGGTGCGCCCGGAATACCGGAGCGCCTCGAAGCGGGAGAAGCTCATGCGCAGGACGTCGCCCTCCCGCGGGGGAAGGGCGCGCTCGCCGAAGAGGGCCTTCATGCCCGCCCAGGGGAAGGCCAGCTCGACGGTCCAGCCCTTGTCCACGACGGAGCTGTCGTTGATCGTCCCGTCCACCCGCACGGCAGACAGGAGCCCCGGGAAGTCCCAGTCCATGAAGGCCCACCGGCGGCCGCGCGGGTGCTTTCCGCAGCGCGAGGCGTCCTGGAAGCCGGCCAGGAGGTCCACGTCGTGGGTGTACAGGTCGAACGCCGGCGTGTCGAAGCGGCTTCCCTTGCGGAGCGCGTCCTGCCAGATGAAGAAGACCTCGTAGACGGTGCCGAAGGCGTTGATCTCGAACTCGTAGTAGCAGTCGTCGCCGCCGATGAAGACCTCCACGTCGTTGTCGTTCCAGATGAAGGAGTCGCGCTTCGTGAGGGTCGCGCGCACGTCGGGCTCCGCGATCCAGAAGCCGACGTAGAGGCGGCGCTCGTCCCAGAGACACGCCATCCGGGTGTCGAGGAAGCCGGGCTCGCCGGTCACGAGGTCCACGAAGCGCGTTGACCGCGCCGCCCCGGCCCACGCGGGCTTGCCCAGGTCACCGTCGACCGTGATGGGCCCCGGGGCGCGAAGGCAGGTGTAGTGGGCGAGCCTCTCCTCCGAGGAGCCGTAGCGTGCTTTCATGGCGTGGATGATAACTGACGGTGGACCGCCGGCCGTCAGTCGAGCGGACGCGACACGACCGCCACCCACTCCGCTCCCGGCGAATCCGCCCCGGAAAACACCGGCCCGAACGCCGATTCCCCGGGACGGCGGCCGAGCAGGGGCCGCGCCCCTTCGGAGCGCAGACGGGCAGCATCGCCGCGAAGGAGGACGAAGAAGCGGCCGTCCTCGACGAAGGCCGCGAGGACCCCCGGAAACAGCGCCGCCGCCACGAAAGCGGGGGCCGCCAGAAGCGACGCGCTCAGGGCGGCATCGACGCTGAACGCCTCCTGGACCTTCCGCGCGAAGTCGGGATCGAAGAGACGCACCACCGTCCGCACGTCGGGCCGCAGCCGGCGGGCGGCCAGGGCCACTCCCAGGTTGGGCGCGTGGCACACCCGCCTTGTGCAGCGTCTCCGGGAGGCGGGAGGCGCCGGTGACGACCGCCCCCAGACCTCGGACCGCCTCGGCAAACTCGCCCTCCGGATCGCGGTCCACGGCCACCACCGTCGCCCCCGCCCGCCGCATCCCCTCCACGATGCGGTAGCCGACGTAGCCTATGCCGCAGACGATCGCGGGACCGGGCGAGGCATCGCTCATGACGCAGCCGAGAGCATACACGGCCCCGGCCGCGGGACGGCCGACGCCAGGTGAGTCGCGCACCGAGTGGACAGATTCCTGCTCAGTCGGTGGGCGAAGCTGCGGCGGAGGGCGCGGGCGCCACCGCCAGGCCGTTCGGAAACCGCTTGAAACGCAGCGTTTTCTCTTTCGCGGTCCGGTGGCACGAACGCTGCATCCGCTGATCACGATTCGTCCGGAGTAGAGCGCTCGAGCCATGGGCTACAGTAGGCGGGCAAGCGTCTGCAGCAAGGAGGAGCCAATGCGTAGATGGGGAGCGGGTGTCCCGGTGGCGTGCCTCGGGCTCTGGCTCGTGGGAGCCTTGCTGTGGGCGGAGCCAAGCCGCGCGCTTCGCGTGTCGGCGTCGGCCGCGAGCGAGCTCTCGAGCTGGGACGATCGCATTGCCGGCATGCTTCGGGAGGGAGCCCTCCGGGTGCGGCAGGTCCGGGAGGACACGCTCCTGCGCGGGCGGACCCACGAGCGGCTCACGCAGCTCCACCGTGGCGTCCCCGTGTTCGGAGGCGAGCTCGTCCGGCAGACCGGGCCCTCCGGCGAGACCGTGTCCGTGTTCGGGACGCTCTACGAAGGCATCGAGGTCGACCCCACGCCGCTGCTTTCGCGGGCCGGAGTCGAGGCCCTGGTCGGCCAGCGCGGCCTCGTGCCGTTCGGTTCCGAAGGCGCCCCCGAGCTGACCGTGCTGCCGCTGGACACCGGGGGCTACTCCCTGACCTACCGCCTGCGGGTCGTGCCGCGGGGGAGCGCAAGGATCCAGATGCTGTTCCTCGACGCGCGCACGGGCGAGGTCATCCTCGAGTACTCCGACCTCAAGACCCAGTCGGCGGTCGGCTCGGGCACCGGAGTCCTGAACGACGCGAAGAAGATCAGCACGAGCTCCGGGGCCGGTGGCTTCGTGGCCGACGACCGCCTGCGGCCGCCCGCCATCTTCACCTACGATTTCAAGGGCGCCCTTTCACGGCTGCTCCAGATCGACGACGTCTCCCAGCTCCAGGCCTCCGACCTCGCGGCCGACGCGGACAACACGTGGACGGACGGGCCCAACGTCGACGCCCATGTGTATGCCGGCTACACCTACGACTACTACTTCAAGCGCCACGGCCGGCGAGGGTTCGACAACGCCAACATCACGATGCGGAGCGTCACCCACCCGGTCCGCCGGGAAGACTTCGTCTCCTACCTCAACGACTCCGACGTCATCTTCACCTTCTACCTGAACGCGTTCTACGCGGGCGACGGCCTCATGGTGTACGGAGAGGGCCTGCCTCCGGGATACACCTACCGGGGGAAGGTCTGGAACTACTTCGCGGGCGCCCTCGACATCGTGGCTCACGAATTGACCCACGGCGTCACCGACTACAGCTCGCGCCTCATCTACCGGAACGAGTCGGGGGCCCTCAATGAGGCGTTCTCGGACATCATGGGCACGTCCGTGGAGTTCTTCTTCCAGCCCCCGGGAAGCGGCCCGCTTCGCGCGGACTACCTGCTCGGGGAGGATGTCATCAGCGGAGGGGACCGGTCCCTCCAGAACCCCGCGGCCTACGGGGATCCGGACCACTACAGCCTGCGCTACACCGGCACGTTTGACAACGGCGGCGTTCACACCAACTCGGCGATCGCGAGCCACGCCTTCTACCTGGCCATCGAGGGGGGCCGCAATCGAGTCTCGGGGATCACCGTCACCGGAGTCGGCGCGGCGAACCGGGAGCAGATCGAGAAGGTGTTCTACCGGGCCTTCACCCAGCTCATGCCCGCGAGCGCGGACTTCTCGGCGGCCCGTGCCGTGACCCTCCAGTCGGCGAAGGACCTCTACGGCGCGGGGAGCCCCGCGGAAAGCGCCGTCACCCAGGCCTGGACCGCGGTCGGCGTCAACTGAGGAGGAAGCGATGAACTCGAGACTGGCGATCGCCCTGACCGTCCTCCTGCTCCCGGCCGCTTCCGCCGGCGCGGGAGAAGCGCGCATCTTCCTGAACGGCCTCTACAACCTGTCGTCCCTCAAGTACTCCGACTCGCGGACTTTCACCGAGTTCATCGAGCAGGGCACCCTAGATACCAAGTACGAGGCGAAGGCCGGCCCTGGATTCGAAGGCGGCCTGCAGTACAACTTCACGAAGCACCTGGGGCTGGCCACGAGCTTCGCCTCGGTCACTCGCGACGCCTCGGGGTCCTACTCGGCGTCGCTGCCCCATCCGCTCTACCTGGACCGCCCCCGCAAGGTGTCGGGAGAGGCCGCGGGCCTCAAGTACAAGGAGAACGTGGTCCACGCGGACGTGGTGGTGAGCGGAACCTCGGGCTCGCTGCGCTTCGGGGCGTTCGCGGGGGCGTCGTTCTTCAAGGTCGAGGCCGACGTCCTGGAGCGGATCCAGTACACCCAGACCTACCCGTACGATACGGTTCAGGTGACCGGCACGCCGCTCCTCAAGGCAAAGGACAGCCCCATCGGTTGGAACGCCGGCGCGAGCCTCGACTACGCGGTGGCGGCCCACTTCGGCCTCGGCATTCAGGGGCGATGGAGCAGCGCCAAGGCCGAGCTGGCCGCGGGTCAGGGCACGGTCAAGGTCGACGCGGGCGGCTTCGACGCGGCGTTCGGAGTCCGGATCTACTTCTGAGCGGGGACTAACGGGCGGGCTCGATCACGAGCCCGCCGCTGCCGGTGTCCACCTTGATGTCGATGCGGCGGTCGCCCCGGCGGCAGCCCACGATCTCGCGCCGCTTCAAGATGCTCTGGGCGTCGGCGTAGTCGCAGCGCAGGTTCCCGCTGCCGAGGTTCGTCTTCGCCTCGAAGCCGGCCTGCGGCGGCAGCCTCAAGCGAACCGCCCCGCTGCCCGTGTCGGCCACCACGCGCCGCAACCGGTCGCCGACCACTTCGATCTCGACGGGGCCGGAGCCGGTGTCCACCTTCACCTCCTCGGCTTCGATGGCGTCGAGCCGCACCCGGCCCGAGCCGGTGTCGAGGTTCAAGGTCCGGGCCCGCGCCCGAGAGACGAGGATGGCCCCCGAGCCGGTGTCGCAGGCCAGACGGTCGCCCTCGAAGGCCTCGACACGGCAGTCGCCGCTGCCCGTGTCGCAACGGAAGGACCCCTGCAGATCCCGGGCGATGACGTCGCCGGAGCCCGTGTCCCCCACCAGGTCGCCCTTCGAATGCGAGAGGTGGACGGCTCCGCTCCCCGTCTCGAAGCGCAGGTTCCCCTCCAGGCGGTCCGCCTCGATCGCCCCGGCGCGTGTCTCCAGCCGGCCCTTGCCCGCCCCCGCCGGCACTTCCACGACCAGGTCCGCGTAGAGCAGCACGCCATGGCTGCCGGAGACGCGGACGCGCCGCCCCGCGTAGTCGATTCCGGAATCGCTGCCCCCACCCCGGGCCGGATAGCGGAACTCGTCGTAGCGATCGACGGGATACTCCACGCGCAGGGTCGGGGTTCCGTCCTTCCCCGGCACCGTCGCCAGGCTCAGGCTGGCCGCCAGGGCGTCGGACTCGGCGTGGACGGTGGCCTTGACCCGCACGGCCGGGCCCGGCGCCGGGACGACCGTGAGCGTCCCCGCCAGGTTGAGAACGGCGAACGCGGCGCCCGGAGACACGGCGAGACTGGCCTCCAGGGTTCGCGTGACTTCGGCCTGGGCCGGAAGGCCCAGCGCCGCGAGGCCGGTCAGGACGAGGACAGCTCCGGTCAGGCGCACCACGACCTCCTTGCTACCACTGAGACGCTCGGCGGCCCGGGAAGGTTGCGAAACCGCTACAATCAGCCGCCCGCGCTCGATCGGCGGGCCGTCACTGGTTCAAGTCGTCGGAATGGAGGCTCCGAGCCTGTGCTGCGAGCAGCTCTGCGTTGGACGGTGGTGGCAGCCACCCCGGCGGCCCTGATCTGCGTCGGCTGCAGCTCCAAGCCGACGCCGCCGGATCCGTCGGCCATGGCGGTGAAGGTGAAGGTCCAGGTGGCCCGGGAGACGACCGTGGAGGACGCCTCGGAGTACGTGGCCACGATCAAGTCCCGCCACTCGGTGACCCTGATGCCGCAGGTCGAGGGCCAGGTCACGCGGATCTTCGTGCAGTCGGGCGACTCCGTCGAGGCGGGAGCGCCGATCCTGCAGATCGACCCCTTGAAGCAGAGCGCCAGCGTCAGCAGCCAGGAGGCCACGCGCAAGGCGAAGCAGGCCAACCTGGAATGGACGCGCAGCCAGCTGGAGCGGGTGAAGGGCCTGGTCGGCGCGGGCGTCGTCAGCAAGCAGGACCTGGACCAGGCGCAGGCGGCCTACGACGCCGCCAAGGCCGACGTGTCTTCCCTCGACGCCCAGGTGAAGGAGCAAGCGGTCCAGTTGACGTACTACAGCGTGGCGGCTCCCACGGCGGGGATCGTGGGCGACGTGCCGGTGCACGTGGGTGACCGCGTGACGAGCTCGACCGTCCTCACCACCATCGACCAGAAGACCGGACTCGAGGCCTACATCAGCATCCCCATCGAGCGGGCGCCCCAGGTGCGGCTCGGCACGCCGGTCGCGATCGTGGACAGCGAGGGGCAGGTGGTGGCGGACAGCCGGGTGACCTTCGTGTCTCCGCAGGTCGATACCGCCACCCAATCGGTCCTCGTCAAGGCGGCCATCGACCATGCCAAGGCGGTCTTGCGGTCGTCGCAGTTCGTGCGCGCCCGGGTGATCTGGAAGTCGGAGCCGGGCCTCCTCATCCCGGTGACGGCCGTGTCGCGGGTGAGCGGGCAGTACTTCGTGTTCGTGGCCGAGGCGCAGGGCAACGGAACGGTGGCGCGGCAGCGGCCCGTCCGGCTGGGGTCGATCGTCGGCAACGACTACGTGGTGCTGGACGGCGTCAAGCCGGGAGACCGCTTGATCGTCTCGGGGACGCAGAACCTGGCGGACGGCACGCCGGTGGCGATCGAGAAGTAGCCCCTGCCCCCCGTGGACCGAGAGCGCTCCTCCGGCTTCGTCGACTTCTTCATCGGGCGGCCGGTCCTCGCGACCGTGTGCTCGCTGTTCATCGTGATCGCGGGCGCGGTGGTCATCCCCACCCTCCCCATCGCGCAGTTCCCCCTGCTGGCGCCGCCCCAGGTCAGCGTCACCGGTTTCTACACGGGGGCCAACGCCCAGACCGTCGAGTCGGCGGTCACCACCCCGCTCGAACAGGCGATCAACGGCGTCGAGGGCATGCGCTACATGACCTCCAACAGCGGCAACGACGGCACGAGCCAGATTACGGTCACCTTCGATCTCACCCGCAGCGTGGACCTGGCCGCGGTGGACGTGCAGAACCGCGTCTCCACCGTCACCGGCCGGCTTCCCAACGAGGTGAAGACGACCGGGCTCGTCATCAGCAAGGGCTTCGGCCAGTTCGTGCTGGCGGCCGGCTTCTACTCCGACCAGAACCGCTACGACAACCAGTTCATCAGCAACTACCTCGACATCTACGTGAAGGACGCGATCAAGCGCATCCCGGGGGTGGGCGACGCCCTCATCTTCGGCGAGCGCAAGTACTCCATGCGGTTGTGGCTGGACCCGGTGCGCCTGGCGGGCCGCGGGCTCACCGCTTCCGACGTGGTGGACGCGCTGCGCGAGCAGAACGTGCAGATCGCGGCCGGCCAGGTCGGCCAGCCTCCGGCCCTCTCCGACCAGGCCTACCAGATCAGCGTGCGCGCCGTGGGGCGGCTGCACGAGCCGGCGGAGTTCGACGACCTCATCGTCCACACGGGGACGGACGGGACCCTCGTCCGGCTCCGGGACGTGGGCCGCGCCGAGCTGGGGTCCGAGGACTACAACAGCAGCCTGCGCTTCAACGGGTACGACGCCATCGGTATCGGCGTCACCCAGCTCTCCCAGGCGAACTCGATCGCGGTCGACCGCCAGGTGCGGGAGGAGCTCGTTCGCCTGTCGAAGCGCTTCCCTCCGGGGCTCAAGTACGAGATCGCGTTCGATACCACGGCCGTGGTCAGCCAGTCCATCGTCGAGGTGGTGGAGACGCTCCTCCTCGCCATCGTCTTCGTGGTGCTGACCATGTTCCTGTTCCTGCAGGACTGGCGCAGCACCCTCATCCCGGCGGTGACGATCCCGGTGTCGCTCGTGGGAACCTTCGCCTTCGTCAAGCTGGCCGGATTCTCGATCAACACCCTGACCCTGTTCGGCATCACCCTGGCCACCGGCCTCGTGGTGGACGACGCCATCGTGGTGATCGAGAACATCAAGCGCCACATGGGCGAGGAGCACCAGGGCGCCCACGCCGCCACCTCCGCCGCCATGGGGGAAGTGACGGGCGCCGTCGTCGCGACGTCGCTGGTGTTGATCGCCGTGTTCGTGCCGGTGGGCTTCTTCCCGGGCACCACCGGACGCCTCTACCAGCAGTTCTCCCTGACCATCGCCTTCTCCATCGCCCTCTCCGCCTTCAACTCCCTGACCTTCACCCCGGCCCTCTCGGCCCTCGTGCTGGAAGGAGAGAAGGAAGCCCAGGGCGGCCTCTTCGGCAGGGTGGAGGCGGCCCTCCGGCGCCTGACTTCGTGGTACACGACCACGTCGGGTCAC
>WNFL01416210.1_pt1 | contig 18004 bp, 25 predicted proteins | sample 5400361 | NCBI WGS metagenome assembly WNFL01 (sample SAMN13153351, study PRJNA577476) | soil metagenome | isolation source: 40 cm soil on Douglas fir-dominated hillslope | place: USA:California | collected 2013-09-17 | reverse complement strand
CATGTCTGGATCCATTATCGTGTTTGGAGCCTTGATACTGTAGTTGTGTTAGTACAACCCACTGTACTGCTAATGAGGTTGGCTGTAGCTAAACATCAATGTTTACACGAGGAGCGTGTACACCAATATTGCGTGATGATAAGTGAGCCGTTGGTTTGGTGAAAATAAAATAAGACAGAGGGGGTCTCAAAGAAATAGAATAGAAGAAAGCGGCGTAAAAATGGGTTCCTCCGGGAATCGAACCCGGGACCTCACCCAAACGAGCTCACCCTAAGGGTGAATCATACCTCTAGACCAAGGAACCAATGATTAGAGGATAATATTATATAGCATCGAAGAATACAGCCACAGTCCTTAACCTCATATGTAATCTAGTAGTGTCTATTCCTAAGACCACACCGGCTGATATTTCCATGAAAGTTCGTCATTCAACAGATAAAGATCGATACATAAATAATTACTGAAACTTGAGTGAAAGTATTTGACATCGAGTCATCGTTGAAAACGTACAAATATCAAGATTTGATATTCACCCATGCACAGTCCTGTTCTCACCCAAAGAGAGACAGGAGAGCCTGGAGTTCGATTCTTGCAGATCAAATCGAATCCCAGATCTTCCTCCATTTCGGTTGAGGGCCACGGAGACGTTGAGCAGCAAGAAACATTTCTTCTTCCTGGTCGATTTCCTCTTTACCACTGATAAGATCCATTTTCTCGTATGAGACGGTCCTATCGCCGAACCGCAACTTCCAAAACGCGACGAGGATGCCGAACACAGGGATACCGATATAACCGCTAGGGGAGGGAACGGGATAAGTCAGGTTTTCATTTGGGGCGCTCGTAAACGAAAGGCGTACGTGACAAAGTCAGCTGTCTGGAACGTCGGGCCAACGAATGCGTCGAAACCTTTGAATAATGCGATAATCGCTGTCCACACGAGACCAAACCAGGCAGCATATGGCTGTAATGGTGCCTGTAGCGCCATTGTTAGAGAAGGAGAGGACTTTCACGACGAGGGGTTGACGCACCTTGTAAGGCAGAGTATGGCGAGGGATCCCTTGGGCTTCGAGACCTTGGTTGCTAGTCAATAGACATTGCAACAAGCACAATAGTAATACGTACCCTTCATGAACCGAATGTGGGTGTAGAAGATAGACACTGGTGGTCTTGTCAATAATAGATTCGAGGGATTTGATACCTTTGCTTACTCCAGGTGATAGCGCCAAAGGTCACACAGACGCTCACAAAATAGTCAAAGACTGCGAGCAAGAGTTAGAGTGTGCGAGGGCTTTATTCTCAACCACGTACCTTTTCCGGGTCCTTCGGACGCGTTCAGAAATACGAGGCAGGCGAAGATAGAGCAAAAGGCCAGGGCAGGCATGGGCACACCCCGCCGATTGACCCTTCTAAAGATCTTTGGTGCTTGTCCGAGGAGCGACAGCCCATATAGGGTTCGAGAGGCGATATAGAGCTGAGAGTTGGCAGCAGATATAATGAACACCATCAAGGTTGCGTTGACTATGTGCACAAATGAATTGGCACCAAATTGAATCGCGGCTGTCCAACGGGTTTCAGCCACGGGCACTGTGTCACGAGGGGTTCCCTTACCATGTACGAAAGGAGAAGCAGCAATCTTGTTCTCGGCTGAGCCACCGACGAAGACATCCGCATTCCTGGGTACAATCAGACCGATCACGAATACACCGCCAACGTAGAAGACTGCAATTCGAAAAAAGGCTACCCCAAGAATGAGCGTATACTCGAGGTGTGGCCGCACGAAACTCACTGCGGCGAACGGCTGATGACGAGTCAGTAACGCACTGGGTCGATCGAGGGTAGTAAAGACGCACCAATTGGAATATTGCGTCTTGGGTTCTCCGCTTCTCCAACAGTAACACCAAGCTATTGGAAGGTGAGCATACATGCCTAGTATAGCAGTAGCGACAAACCAGCTCAATCCCGATGTAAGCATAGAGAGCGTTGCCTGTAAGGATTTTCAGGGATCCGGCCAAGTGGCGAGATGTAACACGAACCCATAACGCTCCAGAATCCCAAGAATTTTGACAAGGAAACATTCTGCACAATATCCAGCAGGTACTCGCCCATGGGGCCAGTGGGTGGATTCCTAGTCGGGCTTAACAATCTTTCCAGGGCTGGCTCGTGACCAAACAAATGACTTGCCAGTAGCGGAACCCGATACGATCACCATATGGGTTGCCTCCGAGATCTGGAGGAAGTATAAGACAAAGAAAAGTATCAGTTTTGAATAACACCAACTGACCAACAGTGATGCCAAATATAATGAGGCCAATGAGAGTGGTGACTTTGATGGATGCGAACCAGAACTCGAGTTCGCCGAATACTCGGATGCCCAAGCAGTTGATGCTCACGACTGTGAGCGGGCGGCGTGAGAATAATCTCGGGTATAATAGCGCAAAATTGACGTACTGAATACGATGATGGCGGCCATCCATGCATACGATGGGATTTGGTCTGTCCACCAATGAATGACAATTCTTGCAGCATTGATCTAGAAGGGGCAACTCTATCACGGTGGATAGATTGAGCAGGAACAGGTCACACCATATTGGGGCAAAGAAAAAGCCACATCATTAGGTAGTTCCAGCCCGTCGCGAAGCCGAATCTACCGAACCGTGAGTCTGGCGCCGCCACAGATAACGTTGTATCCACGCACGCAGGGTGCCAAAAGCGAGTAGCGTAACCAGCAAAGCCTTTCTTGCTGTGTTCGGTGGGTTGGCGGGTGTCACGGCGACTGGATCATTAACTCACTGTGGCAGGTAGGCAGACAACTGGGTGGTATGTCAGTCATTGTAACGGGTGAAGAGGGGAGGATGAAGGTATGCCCTCACCTCGCCTAGGCTGATCATGACACAGAAACTGGGGGAGCAAATTAGGAAAGGTCATGGCAACTGCACCTTTCACCCACCAAACGATTCCTGATAACGTGTCAGAATAGTCAATCAATACTATTTGAGTGGATATTCATACCTACGAAAGCATAGCCAAGCAAGATGCCCAAGGGACCACCTGGGCGCGGATGAGATGTTTTCGAGAGAGTCATACTTTAAGCTTACCTCGCCGAAGAGCAGTCCCGGAGCCTATAACCAAACCAATGCCAATGGCGCCTGGAAGGATGATTAATACAGGTTCCTGCGAATCTGGATGTATATCGCCCTCACCTCCCAGCGCAATCATGGATATCTACTAGAAGGGTAAATACCAAGCTTGGGGTGGTTGGTGTGTCCTCACCTGGCGAGCTTGGAGCCCTCGATGCAGGGTCAACTCTACATCTTCGGGCTCCGGCCGTTCCGCATAGTTGATGATTCGGACGCGCTCAACGCTGTTGCGGTCATCAGATTGATTCTTCGACCAGCCGTAGGTTGTCTGAACCGGTTCTGAGGCCTCATTGCTCGGGTCGTGCAACTGAGAATCGTGATAGCCGTATTGAGCGTGACTTCCGAGCTGCCATAGCGGCGGACGTCTCTGATTCCAATTTGCTTGCTGATTTTGTTGGTTGAAAGGGGTTTGACTGCTGGTGGATTGGGGCGACTGGCTGAAGCTCATTTCGGTTGAATGCTGAGCGGGGGAGTGGGTGGGCTCAGAAGAATACTGAGGGATAGGCGGGCCAGGAGGAGGACTGTATCGGTGTCGGGGATAAGCAGCTCCGCCCGCAGCTTGGGCCGAAGCGTCGTAGTTATAGGGATCCATGGCCTCGGGGGTGGTCCAGTACTGGTACAATTGTCAGGGAAAGCGACCACGGCGGGATTGGGGGAGATCAAGATAGTAGTAAACAGGAACAGGGGGATTGGCATCGGGCCAGGTGGCCTTTGAAGAAGTCGGTTCAGAATTCTAAAAGAAGTCTGAGAAGTCGAGTTGTCAAATATTGTCAGACTGAATCTGGTGTTAAGCGTGATGGACCCTTTCAATGAGCCAGTTAGGTCTCCGACTGTCAACGGACGCTGGACTCTGGCATTCGTGTCGTCAAGCGCAGGCGCAAGCCGATGTCAAAGTGAAAGATCAGAAGATGGCCCTGGGCTCAACGTACGTACGTAAAGTGAAACTAGCCAAGACCTGCAAGAACTCTTCAAGAACCTTTGCACGAAGCATTCTGCAAAATATTGAACAGATGAACAGATGAACAGGTGAACAGATCGAAGCCCGCTCGTCATGCTGTCCAATGTGCCACGACCCGGGGTTTTCCGAGAAGCGCGCTCGCCTGTTCTAGTGAATGTCCGGCTGTGCACATCGGAGAGAATCCTCTCAATCCTCTCAATCCTTCGGCCAACTCGTCGCTTCGCCGAGGCTGTCATGCTGAAGATCTCTCAATCGTGCCTCAGCAAATCCCCCTTCTGGCGCCCCGCTGCACGGTCCGGGAGGGTTCTTAGATCACAGTCTGTTCTGAGTGACGGTTGAGTGGTTGAGTGGTTGAGTGCCGCCCGTCCAAGTTAGTGCTGGCAGTGAAACAAGTGCAAAATAGAGCGAACACGAAAAATGAGATGCGACAATATTGTGAGTATTGACCAAGTAAAATACGATATCTAGGTTCTATGGATGGTGCCAGAGTGGTTTAGTGGAGCAAACGGCACACAATGGCGGAGATTGGGTTCAATATCTATGATAGAATAATGTATTTCAGTCAAAAACACACAGCAAAAGTGTGTGAGAATGAGACACTCGAGGGGATTGTAGAATACCAGTGGAATGTGAATGTGGAAACAATGCCTATATTATTATGGTCGCTCGTGCAAGAATGACACTCTTAGACGGTATCTTATGGCAAGACTGAATTCAATAAACCATAGGTCTTTCGTGTCCAAGTTCCGAATCCTGACAAACGTCAGGGGTCAAGGGAGTTGCCTAAAAATTCCTGGTTCGCCGCCCAGATCTGACGTTCCGGCGAGTAGACACGTGGGTTGTTCAATTGTGCAGATGACAAGAGATTCTCTATAGGGTACGAGGAAACTGCACAGGCGACCGCACAGGCGATCGCGGCTGAATGATGTGGCTGGTGACTGCAGTTCCATGTTTGAGTGAATATAAACTCTACATCGAAAAAAAGAAGAATGGCTGTCATACGCACCAGACGTGTGAAGACATAGAATCAGCCAGTGTAGTTCCGACAGCGCTTCGTCTTCTGCAGCAGGAATATTTCTGTGCAAGGCCTCATAAACACATTGTCAATTCGAGGGCGTCTCATCTGCTATGGAAACAACGATCTATCCACACGCCTCGCGAATAACAAGGCCAAGCCTCAAGTCGCAGAAGCATTCCTCGTCAACTTTCAAGCTCTCTCAAAACAAATCGCCTGGGTCGGGAGAGGCGATGATGTGGCGGGAACAGAGATTTGGAGCCAGAAGAAGCGCACGAACAATAGGCGCAATATCTTGCCATTGGGGCCACGTTGGTATCAAGGTTTGAGGGGCAGCTAGGAAACAACTCTTTTGTGCGCTCAAAGTTGCGCTACGAGGTCGACCCGCTGAAGCAGAGGAGAATCCTCATGCTTACCAACGCAATTGTAAACATAGGGGTGAAGGCAGTGATCCAGAGGAAATATTAGAGGTCGTGGTGGTACCGGTGAACAATAAGGATCCCGTGTTGCCAACTGCTCGATGGCCATGAAAAGCCGAGTGCCAGTGTGCTATTTATTGTAACTTGTTACCACTTCAAAGTCGATGAGCATTCCATAAGCTGCACGAGTCTCTGGGTCTCCCCAGTAGTATTGCTGGTGTGGAACCCAAGTGTCCACAAATAATTATTCCTCTGGTGACATGGCTGCGGCGGCAGCACCCTCCCTAGTGAATAAATGCGCATCTATGCATCGACCCCAATCACTGTGGTCTAACCGCTGGAAAGATAAAGAGTAAAGCGAGATAATGCGCAGAATGCTCAACAAAGTCAAAACCGGAGGTCGTGGCGATGCCTTCATAGTCACACCAGCTGACGTAGAGCGGAGTATCTGGATATATGTCAGGGATGTGCGCAGTTAGGTAGCAAACAACGCATTGATAAGCAACAAAGCGAATGCATGGGTTATGTCAAATGAAGCACGAATGCCCGAACGACCCGTACTCGGCCGCGAAGATTGAGAAGGCATTTGACCGACCGTGACAGCAACGGAGGGTGAGTGATTTGCTGATTTTGTGCGGAGAGCGACATGCGTAGGTTGAGTCATCGAGGTGGTTTTCTTGGTGAAGCACCATTGGCTGTCTTTTGCGGCTCTACAGAGATACGCGCCTCTCAATTTGAGCGAAGGACATACTCGTTGAAGGACCGCCACTCTCCATTATCACCATCATCAGGCCACGGGCCTCGTTTTTGTCCGGAATTAAAGCGGCCTGATATTATCTGTTCCCAATACCTCCGCGGAGAGTTTGAAATTTTCGCTAAACGAACCGACGGGTTGGGTTGGGACTACACCAAACTTGTTTCTCTTGTGCTCCACAGCACACAGAGAACCACCTGAATCAAGGGTCTTTGGGTTTGGCGACCGTTTGATTCTTTATGAAATCATTGAAGAGATGGAGGGCAAGCGACGTGAAAAGGTTTACGCCAATGTCAATGCTATTTGCGTTGCAAATTTCCTTTGCTGTGCTGGTACGAGACAGTTGGGGCCGTTGTTATAATATATCAACTGATGTGCTTCGAGCACAAGCGACAATTTTATCCTATGAGCGGTAGAGAGTGCCGTGTTCGGCATGCCCACCCACGGAGCGTATAATGCCGTTTCACTTTTATATGGACACTGTCCAGTGGGTAAGCAACACACCGTGGATTCAACACCGGACCAATGAACAACTGAATGGAATAATGCAGCAACTCGGCCAATTCCCAACTCTTGCTGCGGCGCCTCGGCTTGCTCGACGTTCCCGATTCAGCTGCACTAGTATTAGTCGGGGGGAATCGCCGCTGCCAATCAACCTCCTTGTTTCACGAAGAGTAGAACGAAGAGTTTGCCTTGGGGTTGTTTGCGGATCTGTGCACGTACAACGAGTGAACTCGAGCAGAAGGTTTCCTCCATCGACGCAAGTTGGGTTGCCGCCACGTCGCTTCAGAGCCAAGGTGCTGTGTGGTTTCTCCTAGAAATGTGTGAGCTGGTGGAGGTGGTTGCACGTGCTAGATGCGACTGACGAGCAGCGCAGGAGGTTATGTTACCAGAGTAGGGTGTGGGCGGTTCTGAGCCAGGAGATTGAGAAATAATATAAACTTAACTTGAAATGTACAGTATCACGGGCGGATGGTGTAGTTGGTTATCACAACTGTCTAACACTCATGTGTGCACAGTAGGTCCTCAGTTCAAGTCTGGGTCCGCTCATTTTTTGACCCATCGCCCTCTCAAGCTCTCGAGCTGGTGCTCGACAAGTATCCAGCCCACAAATCAAACCCGCGACCATTGAACTAATGCTCATTGCCACTGCGTTAGCATTTGCATCCCGATTGCTGATCGCGGTAACCATCTTGGAGCCTGCCGTGCTTGATTCTTCGAAGGTAGTCAGCGAATTATCGCTGGATATTCTGTCCATCTTCACGTGCGTGTTTTTGTGAATACCACACGGCCGATTCATCATCTCTGAGCCCGATCTACAGCGATTCAGCCAACATTCCGGTTCATCTAGATGGGAGAGGAACACGGGAAGCGCATTCCTACAGAGCTTGAAATCGAGATACTCCAACACATCGCCGACGAAGATGAGGTCGACCGTGCTCGTTGGCTTGCTCTCATCAACTGTGCGCTTGTCTGCAAGGCTTGGACCCGACATGTGCGGAGTCATCTATACTACGCCATCAACATGAATCTTTCGAGGGGATCACGCCAATTCGAACGCCTGCGCAAATACACTCACTTGCGACCCTTCCTCCGTGAATTTACATGGCCTCGGACGGAGGTGGAGGGGTCGTGGCATTGGTTCGATGAGAGCGATGCAAGTATCATCAAAGACGTTGCCACTACGGTCACAAAACTCAGATTTCGTAGAGTCGATTATTGGTCTCTCGAGCTACCATTGAGGGAGGCCATTTCCACGTTTACAAATATCAAAGAACTCGACATGACAGGGAGTATATTCAGAGATTGGATTACGGTGGTTCATGTGATATCAAGCTTTCCTTTCCTTGCTACACTCGCGATGCCCAAGATCGCGATGCCCAAGATCGCGATGCCCAAGACAAACACATTCCAAGGTGACGGCCCTGACGGCCCCGAAATTTCGTACCCTCCTCCAAGTCGCCTCGTACATATCCAACTTGCTTCTGGGTGCGAAGCGGAGACGGTTGGTTGGATTCGTAAAGGATCACCGATCCCCAATATTCAAACCGTAGAAGTGGGAAGCAACGTAGACTCAAACGTGCTAGCGAGGCTTCTTAGGTCACTTGGCGGGGGCCTGCGGCATCTGGTTATCCACATTGGTCCATACTGTGCGTTTTCTCATTTTGGGCCCACGTCATCAAATCTTAATTTTTAATCAATAACCATAGTTGAAGGGGGTACCCCAGAAGCATCTGCATCTAGCTATCGTCTCACTGAAAGCACTGCCCTTGAAAGCATCCAAGTTGGTAGCACCTGGGTCTCAACACACCGCGATATGTACAGATCTGTGATCTCCAATCTCATTGGGTCTATTTGTTCGCCTCACCTTCAGAGTGTGAGCGTCAGGCTCGTATGCCTGAGTGGGGAGGTGGAGCATTTCCCTTGGGGTGTCGTGAACAGCCTCACGAAAGTATCACCTTACGCGCTGCAGAGGGTGGAAATTGCTTTAAAGCTGCTGCTGGTAGAGACGTACCCTGCTTCGAACAATGCTTCTCTGCTCTCCCCCAGTGAATACGACGGCTATTTTCGTCAAGTCCGTTCGGCTCTACCTGAGCTCGACGAAAAAGTGATAATGAACCTTGTGGTACGCCAGATCGACCCGGTCCTTGCAGAATATCTCTGATGCCTTGGTATGTGACGCAAATGGAGTTTAATAATCAGGGCACTATTAACGCTGTTCCAGTCGTGCTCTCCTCAATCCGGTTTCAAACGGACAGCCCACCTCACCAACGACAACGAGACTACGGCGACAAGTGTTCCTTCGGCGATTGCGATGATGACGATACATGTGGGTATGTAGATGGTGATTACCTAGCTGATCATTGAATATAGGCCGAGTTGTCCGGCTCGTGGCGCGACGCGCAAGGGTCCCTTTCCCTATAGGTCCTCATTTCCCTGTTCCATATAGTGCATGGATCCTGTTACCCTTCAGTCGTGTATTTATACTCGTACGATTCTACTTTACGTCGAGGCATGAGAGCAAACCCGGGTTGTTGATTGTTGACCGCAAGTAACCTTCTCAGAACCGACATAAGGTGTAGAAATTTGAGTCAGTGTTGGGCCATGAAGTTAATTGGGTGGCCAGACGCACCTAAACGCGACAGGTCACTTCTGTAGACGTTCAGCTTAGACAAAGATGCCAGAACGTAGGACAACTACTGTAATATCGAAACCATCTTGGAGCCTGCCGTGCTTGATTCTTCGAAGGCGGTTAGCGAACTATCGCTGGATATTCTGTCCATCTTCACGTGCGTGTTTTGTGAATCCCACACGGCCGGTTCATCATCTCTGAGCCCGATCTACAGCGATTCAGCCAACACACTTGGTTCATCTAGATGGGAGAGGAGCACGGGAAGCGCATTCCTACAGAGCTTGAAATCGAGATACTCCAACACATCGCCGATGAAGATGAGGTCGACCGTGCTCGTTGGCTTGCTCTCATCAACTGTGCGCTTGTCTGCAAGGCTTGGACCCGACATGTGCGGTGTCACCTATACTACGCCATCAACATGAATCTTTCGAGGGGATCACGCCAGTTCGAACGCCTGCGCGAATACACACACTTGCGACCCTTCCTCCGTGAATTTACATGGCCTCGGACGGAGGTGGAGGAGTCGTTGCATTGGTTCGATGAGAGCGATGCAAGTATCATCAAGGACGTTGCCCCTACGGTCACGAAACTCAGATTTCGTAGAGTCGATTATCGGTCTCTCGAGCCACCATTGAGGGAGGCTATTTCCACGTTTACAAATACAAAAGAACTCGACATGACAGGGAGTATATTCAGAGATTGGACTACGGTGGTTCACGTGATATCAAGCTTTCCTTTCCTTGCTACACTCGCGACGCCACAGATCGCGATGCCCAAGACAAACACTTTCCAAGGTGACGGCCCCGAAATTTCGTACCCTCCACCAAGTCGCCTCGTACATATAAAACTTGCTTCTGGGTGCGAAGCAGAGACGGTTGGTTGGATTCGTAAAGGATCACCGATCCCCAATATTCAAACCGTAGAAGCAGAACGCGGAGTAGATTCAAATGTACTAGCGAAGCTTCTTAGGTCGCTTGGCGGAGGCCTGCGGCGTCTGATTATCCATATTGGTTCACACCGTGCGTTTTCTCATTTGGGTTCGCGTCGTCAAATCTTTTTTAATCGAGCGCCATAGTTGGAGGAGATATCTCAGAAGCAACTGCATCTTGTTATCGCCTCACTGAAAACACTGCCCTTGAAAGCATCGAAGTCATTAGTACATGGCAGTCAACATACCGCGATATTCACAGATCTGCCATCTCCAATCTCATTGGATCTATTTGTTCGCCTCACCTTCAGAGCGTGAGCGTCAAGCTCGTGTGCCTGAGTGGGGAGGTGGAGCATTTCCCTTGGGGTGTCGTGAACAACCTCGCGAAAGTATCCCCCCACATGCTGCAGAATGTAGAAATTGCATTACTGCTGCGGGTGGTGACGAATTCCTACTGGGGTATCACCTCTCAGCTCCCTCCCAGAGAATACGAGAGCTATTTTCGTCAAGTCTCTTTGGCTCTACCTGAGCTCAACAAAAAAATGATTATTGAACTTACGGTACGCCATCCCTCTCAATAATTTGCCAATCTCACATCCCTATGTTCGACATGCTCAAAGCAAGATATTTCTGACGCATTGGTATGTGACGCAAATGGAGTTTAATAATAAGGGCACCATTAACGCCGTTCCAGTCGTGCTCTCCTCCGGTTTCAATCGGGCCAGCCTACCTCTCCGACGACGAACGAGACTACGGCGCCGAGTTTTTCTTCGACGATTGCGACAATGACTATGGAGATGATGATTACCTGAATGATGCCTGAAAATAGGCCAATTTGTCCGGTTTCGTGGCGACGCGCAAGGGTCCCTTTCCCCATAGTTCCCCATTTCCCTGTTCCATATAGTGCATAGATCCTGTTACCCTTCAGTCATGTATTTATACTCGTACGATTCTACTTTATGTCGAGGCATGCGAGCAAACCCGGGTTGTTGATTGTTGACCGCAGGTAACCTTCTCAGAACCGACATAAGGTGTAGAAATTTGAGTCAGTGTTGGGCCGTGAAGTTATTTGGGTGACCAGACGCATCTAAACGCGACAGGTCACTTCTCTAGAGGTTCAGCTTAGGCAAAGAAGCCAGAACGTAGGACAACATACCGAAACCATCTTGGAGCTTGCCGCGCTTGATTCTTTGAAGGCGGTAGGCGAATCATCGCTGGATAATTCTATCTATCTTCATGTGCGCGTTTTTGTGAAACCCACATGGCTGTTCATCACCTCTGAGTCCAGCCTACAGCGATTCAGCCAATATACCGGTTCAACTAGATGGGAGAGGAACACGGGAAGCGCGTTCCTACAGAGCTTGAACTCGAGATCCTCCAACGCATCGCCGACGAAGATGAGGGCGACCATTCTTGTTGGCATACTCTCGTCAACTGTGCGCTTGTCTGCAAGGCTTGGACCGGACATGTGCGGACTCATCTATACTACGCTGTCAACATGAATTTTTTGAGGGGATCACGCCAGTTCGAACGCCTGCGCAAATACACTCACTTGCGGCCCTTCCTCCGTGAATTTACATGGCCTCGGACGCAGTCGTGGTATTGTTTCAATGCGAGCGATGCAGATATCATCAAGGACGTTGCTCCCACGGTCACGAAACTCAGATTTCGTAGAGTCGATTATCGGTCTCTTGCGGAACCATTGAAGGAGGCTATTTCCACATTCACAAATATAAAAGAACTCGATATGACGGGGAGTGATTTCGAAGATTGGACTACGGTGGTCCACATGATATCAAGCTTTCCTTTCCTTGCTACACTCGCGATGCCCGACATAGACACTTTCCAAGGTGATGGCCCTGACCGCCCTGAAATTTCGTACCCTCCACCAAGTCGCCTCGTACATATAAAACTTGCTTTTGGGTCCAGAGCAGAGATGGTTGGTTGGATTCGTAAAGGATCACCGATCCCCAATATTCAAACCGTAGAAGCGGAAAGCGGAGTAGACTCAGATGTACTAGCAAAGCTTCTTAGGTCACTTGGCGGAGGCCTACGGCATCTGATTATCCACATTGGTTCACACCGTGCGTCTTCTCATTTTGGGCTCGCGTCGTCACATCTAAATTTTAATCGAGAACCATAGTTAGAGAGGATATCTCAGAAGCAACTGCATCTTGTTATCGTCTCACTGAAAACACTGCCCTTGAAAGCATCGAAGTCATTAGTACCTGGGAGTCAACACACCGCGATATGCACAGATCTGTGATCTCCAATCTCATTGGGTCTATTTGTTCATCTCACCTTCAGAGCGTGAGCGTCAAGCTCATGAGCGTGAGTGGGGAGGTGGAGCATTTCCCTTGGGGCGTCGTGAACAACCTCACGAAAGTATCCCCCCACATGCTGCAGAAGGTGGAAATTGCATTACAGCTGCGGGTAGAGACGCTTGTCGATTTGGGTATTACCTTTCGGCTCTCTCCCGGCGAATACGAGAGCTCTTTGCGTCAAGTCCGTTCGGCTCTACCTGAGCTTGACAAAATATTGATTATGAGCATTGTGGTACGCCATCCTTCTCAATTATTTTCCAATCTCACACCCCTATGTTCGACACGCTCAAAGCAGGATATTTCTGTTGCATTCGTATGTGACTTCAATGGGGTTTAATAATGAGGGCACCATTAACGCTGTTCCAGTCGCGCTCTCCTCTGTTTCCACGCTGGCCAGCCTACCTCACCAACGACGAACAAGACTACGGCGACGGGTGTTTCTTCGGCAATTGCGACGACGATGATATATATGGGTATGGAGGTGATGAATACCTGGTCGATGACTGAATATAGGCCGAGTTGTCCGGCTCGTGGAACGTGCAAGGGTCCCTTTCCCCATAGGTCCTCATTTCTTTCGCTGTTCTATGTTGTTACCCGTCAGTCATGTATTGATACTCGTACGATTCTGCTTTGCGCCGTCGGATAGCTTCGCAATGACACCAGTAACCGCTCACTGAGGTCAGGTCGTAGTTGGCTTGGGCAACGGGATGTGGCCGTGTTGCACCGGCGGGGTAGTGTTTAGTGGGCAGGTCCAAAGACATATATTGTCCCGAACGGCAAAAAGGCCAATGGGGCGAGTCGATGCGGGAGTCCCACCCACGGCGGACGCTCAAGCGTCCGTTACAGTGCATGGCGCACTCTCTTCTTCCCCCTCCCGAATAAAATAAAATAAAATAAAAATGAGTCAGTGGTGAACAATGAAGTTATTGGCGCGCCTAAACTTGACAGGTCACTGCTTTGGACGTTCAGCCTTGGCAAGGAAGGCCCAGAATGAGGCTAACTAATACCGGGGTCTCCTTGGAGCCTGCCGCTTCGAAGGCGGTTCGCGAATTATCGCTGGATATTCTATCTATCTTTGCGTGCGTGTTCTTTGAATCCCACATGGCCTGTTCATCACCTCTGAGCCCAGTCTACAGCGATTCAGCCAAAATATCGGTTCATCTAGATGGGAGAGGAACACGGGAAGCGCGTTCCTACAGAGCTTGAAATCGAGATCCTCCAACATATTGCCGACGAAGATAAAGGCGAAAGTTCTCGTTGGCTTGCTCTCTTCAACTGCGCACTTGTCTGCAAGGCTTGGACCCGACTTGTGCGGAGTCATCTATACTACGCCGTCAACATGAATTTTTTGAGGGGATCACGCCAATTCGAACGCCTCCGCGAATACACTCACTTGCGGCCCTTCCTTCGTGAATTTACATGGCCTCGGACGCAGTCGTTTTATGGTTTCAATGCGAGCGATGCAGATATCATCAAGGACGTTGCTCCCACGGTCACGAAACTCAGATTTCGTAAATCCGGTTATTGGTCTGTTGAGCCACCATTGAAGGAGGCTATTTCCACGTTCACAAATATAAAAGAACTCGATATGACGGGGAGTTATTTTGAGGATTGGACTACGGTGGTCCACATGATATCAAGCTTTCCTTTCCTTGCTACACTCGCGATGCCCGACATAGACACTCCCCAAGTTGACAGCCCCGAAATTTCGTACCCTCCTCCAAGTCGCCTCGTACATATAAAACTTGCGTCTGGGTGCGGAGCAGAGACGGTTGGTTGGATTCGTAAAGGATCACCGATCCCCAATATTCAAACCGTAGAAACGGAAAGCGGAGTAGACTCAAACGTACTAGCGAAGCTTCTTAGGTCACTTGGCGGAGGTCTGCGGCATCTGATTATCCATATTGATTCACATCGTGCGTTTTCTCATTTTGGGCTCGCGTTAAATCTTATTTTTTAATCGAGCGCCATAGTTGGAGGAGATATCTCAGAAGTATCTGCATCTTGCTATCGCCTCACCGACAACACTGCCCTTGAAAGCATCGAAGTCATTAGTACCTGGGAGTCAACACACCGCGATATGTACAGATCTGTGATCTCCAATTTCATTGGGGCTATTTGTTCGCCTCACCTTCAGAGTGTGAGCGTCAAGCTCGTGTGCCTGAGTGGGGAGGTGGAGCATTTCCCTTGGGGCGTCGTGAACAGCCTCACGAAAGTATCCCCCCACATGCTACAGAAGGTGGAAATTGCCCTATTGCTGCGGGTAGAGACGAATTCCGACTGGGGTATCACCTCTCAGCTCTCTCCCAGCGAATACGAGAGCTATTTCCGTCAAGTTCGTTCGGCTCTACCTGAGCTTGACAAAATATTGATTATAGGCATTGCGGTACGCCATCCCTTTCAATTATTTACCAATCTCACATTCCTATGTTCGACACGCTGGAAGCAGGATATTTCCGATGCATTGGTATGTGACGCAAATGGAGTTTAATGACAAGGGCACCATTAACGCTGTTCCAGTCGTGCTCTCCTCCGGTTTCAAGCGGGCCGGCCTACCTCTCCAACGACGAACGAGACTACGGCGACGATTATTTCTTCAGCGATTACTCTCCCGAGTCATTTAACGACGATGACGATATATGTGGGTATTATGATGATGATCACATGGCTGATTTCTGAATATAGGCCGAGTTGTCTGGTTCGCGCCGACGCGCAAGGGACCCTTTCCCCATAGGTCCTCATATTATTCCCTTTCCCTACAGTACATCGATCCTGTTACCTGTCAGTCGTGTATTTATACTTGTATGATTCTCCTTTGCGTTGAGGCATGTGAGCTGCATGAGGCAAACCTGGGTTGTTGACCAGAGCAGGTAACCTTCTCGGAATCGAGGAGCCCCAGCTTAACAGCTGTGCTTGGAAGCGTTGTCGGACATCTTCGCAATGGCGCCAGTCACATAAGGGGTAGAAATATAATATGAGTCAGTGGTGGAACCATGAAGTTATTTGGGTGGCCAGACGCACCCAAACTCGAGAGGTCACTTCTCTGCGTTTAGTCTAGGCAAAGAGGCCAGAACGTAGGACAACTAATCCCGAAAGCACCTTGGAGCCTGCCGCGGTTGATTTTTCAAAGGCAGTCAGCGAATTATCGCTCGATATTCTGTCTATCTTCATGTGCGTGTTTTGTGAAACCCACATTGCCCGTTCATCACCTCTGAGTACGGTCTACACCGATCCAGCCGGCATACCAGTTCATCCAGATGGGAGAGGAGCACGGGACGTGTATTCCTACAGAGCTTGAGATCGAGATCATCCAACACATCGCCGACGAAGATGAGGGCGACCGTGCTCGTTGGCTTGCTCTCATCAACTGTGCGCTTGTCTGCAAGGCTTGGACTGGACATGTGCGGACTCACCTATACTACGCCATAAACATGAATCTTTCGAGGGGATCGCGCCACTTCGAACGCCTGCGCGAATGCACTCACTTGCGGCCCTTCCTTCGTGAATTTACATGGCCTGCGATGCGGTCGTTTTATAGTTTCAATGCGAGCGATGCAAATATCATCAAGGACATTGCTCCCGCGGTCACAAAACTCAGATTTCGTGGAGTCTATCATTGGTGTCTCGAGCCACCGTTGAAGGGGGCTATTTCCACGTTCACAAATATAAAAGAACTTGACATGACAGGGAGTATATTCGGTGATTGGACTACGGTGGTCCGCGCTATATCAAGCCTTCCTTTCCTTGCTACCCTCGCGATGCCCAGCATAGCCTCTATCCGAGGCTTCGCGATGCCCAGCACAGCCACTATCCAAGGTAACGACCCCGAACCTCCTCCAAGTCGCCTCGTATATATAAAACTCGCTTCTGGGTGCGAAGCGGAGACGGTTGGTTGGATTTGTACAGGATCACCGATCCCCAATATTCAAACCGTAGAAGCAGAAAGCAACATAGAATCAAACGTACTAGCGAAGCTTCTTAGGTCACTTGGTGGAAGCCTGCGGCATCTGATTATCCACATTGGTTCATACAGTGCGTTTCTCATTTTCGGCTCGCGTCGTCAAATCCTATTTTTAATCGATCACCGTAGTTGGAGGGGATATCTCAGAAGCATCTGCCTATTGCCTCACCGAAAACACTGCCCTTGAGAGCATCCAAGTCATTATTGTTCCCTGGAAGTCAAAGCACCGCGATATGTACAGATCTGTCCTCTTCAATCTCATTGGGTCCATTTGTTCGCCTTACCTTCAGAGCGTGAGCGTCAAGCTCGTATGCTTCAGTGGGGAGGTGGAGCATTTCCCTTGGAGTGTCGTGAACAGCCTCACGAAAGTATCCCCACACATGCTGCAGAAGGTGAAAATTGCATTATTGCTGTGGGTAGAGGTGGATTCCGATTGGGGTACTACCTCTCAGCTCTCTCCCAGCGAATACGAGAGCTACTCTCGTCAAGTTCGTTCGGCTCTACCTGAGCTCGACAAAATATTGATCATGGACATTGCGGTACGCCATCCCTCTCAATCATTTGCCAATCTCACATCCTTATGTTCCGTCGTGCTCTCCTCCAGTTCCAATCATGCCGGGATACGTCGTCCCCCATGGCCAAGACTTCTTCGCCTCTCCCGAGTCACTTTCCGACGATGACTATATATATGAAGACGGTGGTTACCTGACTGATGACTGAATATAGGCCGAGTTATCTGGCTCGTGGCGATGTGCAAGGGTCCCTTTCCCCATAGGTCCTCATATTAGTCCCTATTCCCTATAGTACATAGATCCTGTTACCTGTCGGTCATGCATTTATACTCGCACGATTCTCCTTTGCCTCGAGGCATGTGAGCTGAAGCACACCAGGGTTGTTGACCAGAGCAGACTGTAACCTTCTCGGAACGGAGGAGCCCCAGCTTAACGGCTGCGCTTGGAAGCGTTGCCGGACATCTTCGCAATGGCACCAGCCACGCAAGGGGCAGAAATATTCTATGAGTCAGTGGTGGAACCATGAAGTCATATCATTTGGGTGGCCAGACGCACCCAAACTCGAGAGGTCACTTCTCTGGACGTTCAGTCTAGGCAAAGAAGCCAGAACGTAGGACAACCAATACCGAAACCAAGACACAACGGGTGGAAGTAACTATTCTGGGGGTAAATAAATTGGGAATAGCCTATGAAAAGACCCCTTCGACTAGTGGATATACACATAATATTCAATGACTTTCCACTACCACACGCGGAAAAGGTGTGGTTTAATAATTCCACCATTGTGTCTTGGAGCCTGCCGCGCTTGATTTTTCGAAGGCGGTCAGCGAATTATCGCTGGATATTCTGTCCATCTTCACGTG
>WNFL01379416.1_pt1 | contig 18004 bp, 20 predicted proteins | sample 5400361 | NCBI WGS metagenome assembly WNFL01 (sample SAMN13153351, study PRJNA577476) | soil metagenome | isolation source: 40 cm soil on Douglas fir-dominated hillslope | place: USA:California | collected 2013-09-17 | reverse complement strand
GCAGCCGCAAGCGCTTTCGGAGACGCCTTGAGAAGCCGGTCGGGGCTTACTCCGATTTTCTGGTTGAGCGAGTCCCACCCCCGGGCGCACGCAGTGTCGCTGGGCGGATAGCCGCAGTGCCACCAGACCAGGAAGAGGTAGGGATCGGTGGGCCAGCCAGGTTGCTGAGGGCCGTAGTGCAACTCGAGCTGGTCGAGAACTTCAGGCGTATTCAGAAGGCACAGTATACTGCACGGTCGGGAGAAGCGCCGCTCTCCGGCAACCCGTGATGCGAGGATAGAAGGAGGAGAACTCCACCATGCCACTACCATCTGACGAGAGGATTGTCGCTCTGGCTCAGGATCTGATCCAGCAGTTCGACACGATTTTCGGAGTACATCCCGGCTTTCGCCCCGCGCACGCCAAGGGCACCCTGCTGACCGGAAAGTTCACCCCTGCCGCGGGAGCTGCCACGCTCACGCGCGCGCCGCACCTCAATCGTGAATCGACACCGGTCACGGTGCGCTTCTCCAACTCGACCGGCATTCCGCTGATGCCGGACAACAACCCGAATGCGAATCCGCGCGGGCTCGCGGTGCGGTTTCATCTTGCCGAACGCGTGCACACCGATATCGTCAGTCATTCGACCGATGGGTTTCCGACCCACACCGGGCAGGAGTTTCTGGAGTTCCTGCGGGCCCTGGCCGCCAGCGATCCGGCAAAGATCGCCGGTTCACCGCTCGAGGCATTTTTAGGGGCGCATCCGAAAGCGCTCGCGTTCGTGCAGACTCCCAAGCCAGCGCCTTCCAGCTTTGCCCGCGAAACCTTTTTTGGCGTGACCGCGATGCGCTTCACGAACAAGGATGGCGCGAGCCATTATGGCCGTTACCGACTTGTCCCCGCGGCCGGCAACGAGCATTTGACCGATGCTGTCGTGGCAACCAAGAGCGCAACCTATCTCTTCGATGAACTCGCGGAGAGAATTGCCAAGGCGCCGATCGTTTTCCGCGTCGCGGTGCAACTGGCGAACCCCAGCGATGTGGTCGACGACGCCACCATTCACTGGCCCGCGGATCGGACCGTGATGGATTTCGGCACCATTACCTTGACCGAGCCCGTCGCGGACAATGCTCACGAGCAGCAGCACATCATTTTCGATCCGATTCCCCGCGTGGATGGGATTGATCCGTCGGCGGATCCTCTGCTCGAGTTGCGCGCTGCGGTCTACCTAATCAGTGGACGCCGCCGGCGCGGCGCTACCCAGCAAGCCGCGGGCTGATGCCGGTTATCGATCTCGCGACTCTCATCGCCGCACCGATCGATCTGTGTTTTGACCTGGCACGCGACATCGACCTCCACATCAAGTCCACCGAGGGCACCAACGAACGCGCCGTGGACGGGGTCACCAGCGGGCCAATCGGCCTGTGTGAGGAAGTCACCTGGGAGGCGACGCATTTCGGCATCCGGCAGAGGCTCACCAGCAGGATCATGGTGTTCGATCGGCCCCATCATTTTCGGGATTCTCAAGTGCGCGGGCCATTCCAGCGCTTCGATCACGACCATTTCTTCACGATTGAATCGGGGGCGACTCGGATGCGGGACGTGTTCGAGTACGAGTCGCCGCTAGGATGGTTGGGGCACTGCGCGGATTTCGTGTTCTTACGCGCCTACATGATGGCGCTGCTGACCAAGCGCGCGCGGGTAATCAAGGAGACTGCGGAAGCGCGACGCTGAGCTACTGGTGGCTGGCTTTGTATGCTCGCCTGGTACATAGTGGGGCTGCTGGGCTCGCAGCCACCGCCGAGTTCCGGCCCCTTCACGGCAGCGTTGGAACAAAGACTCGACCTAAGAAGCCCAGGTCCCATTTCAGGAGCACAGCCATGACTACCACACAGGCAATCACGGCCACCAGAAGCTTGGGTTCCCGGTAGAGCTTTTCCGGATTCTGAACGGCGCTGTCGGGGTCGAATGCGAGCTGGAAGTAAATTGCCATCACCAGTGCGACCAGCGGGAACGACAGAATCAGTTCCATCCTGTAGCGCATGGCGAAGGCGCCGAAGAACAACATCGCCGCGCACCCATAGAACAGCACCGACTCGAGCAGCGAGACTTCGGTATAGTGCGCGAAGGACTTTCGATAGCGCGCCGCCAACTCCGCATCCTGCAGTTGCCGGTACTCGCTAAAGCGCTTCAGCGCCATGAAATAAGCCCCCACCATCCAATACGAAATCAACATGGAGATAGGCGGAATGAGATCCGCCGTCACCAGATACCAGCCCTGCAGCATTCGAAGCGGATTATTGATGGACTCGGAAAGCACATCCACATACGGAATATCCTTCGAGCGAAGCGGCGGGATGTTGTAGATGCAGCCCATCACCCACAAGCCCATCAGGCTGGCGGTGAACTGCCAGGGGAAGGGGAGGCTGAGGAGCACTCCAGCCAGCATCATCAGGATCCACTGGCCGTAGGCGGCACGCTTGGATATTAAACCCAACGCGCTGGGACGAAATTGTTTGGTTGGGTGGAACCGATCGAAGGGCGCGTCCAGAATCTCATTCAAGACGTAGTTGCTGCAGGCCACCAACGTAACCGCTAGGGCACCCAGAAGAATCCTCCAGCAGAGGGTGGCCGTGAGAGGGGTCTTCATCCAGATCAGGGGCATGAGGATGCCGGGGATCAGAAAGACATTCTTGATGGAATGGTCCAGCCGGCAGATGGCGATGTGCGCCGCCAGACGGCTTTTCCAGGACGGTTTTTCCAACGCTGCTTCGCGAGAGTTTGTCATGGCCGCAGGAGCAGGGCCCCGAGACTGCGGAAGCTGTGGACACGCGTCAGATCCTGGCCGCGCCCGTCCGCGCCAAAGACCACCGGAAACACTCCCGCCCGGCGCGCGCATTCGGCGTCCACATCCACCCTGTCTCCCACATAAACTGTCTGGCTGGCGGGAACGGCTAAGAGCTTCAAACAGTGCAGCAGTCCCTCCGGACTGGGCTTCAGGCGGCTCATGCTGTACGACGAAACGGTGGCATCGAAGTATGCGCTGATCCCCATGGCTTCCAGTTTCCGTTGTGCCGGATAATCTGAGAGCACCCCCAGCCGAACCTTCTTGTCGCGTGCCTCCTGAAGAAACCTCGCCAGGCCCGCCCGCGCGCAACGGCGCAATTGACCTAGCGGCTTCCTCTCAAAAAACTCGTCGAGAACCTGTTGCGCTTGGGGGCCGGTCAATCCGGATTTATCGCTCGCCATCTGCAACTGGCGTAACTCCAGGCCGGACTGATCGTCGCTGCGGCGCAGCAACTCCAGGGATTGCCGGTACGCCTGCAGGAAACGCACCGCGGCGAGACCTCTTGCCGGCTTTCGTAAGACTGCCCAGCCGAGATGGCCCGCCATGATCAGCCGCATGAGCGTCTGATTGTACAGTGTGCCATCCAGGTCGAAGACGACGGCGGCCAACGGTGAGGGTGGACGGCCCAGACGGTGCGGCTTCGCGTCCACGATCATTGAAATACTTCGATCAGCGTTAGTCCGGCTTCTTGTTGCGAAAGGAGTTTCCGGCGCCCGGCGTTTACATCGCGCTGCGTTCGGTCGGAGCCGCTGGCGTACTTCGAGGTCGCGATGAGCAGCGGTTGTGCGGCAGGCGGAGGATCCGGACAAACCGAAGCCGCCAGCGAGGGTTCAAAAAACACGTAGTATCCGATCGAGTCATGCGGAAGATAGACCGTGCAAGCGTGGTACTGACCCTGCATGGTTTGAATCGCCCGCGCGCCTGCCTGCCAGTCTTCCCGCGGCTTGGTAAGCCAGCGATAATTGCTCACGCCAAAAATGACCACTGCCAGACCGGTCGCCAGCAAGGCTCGGCGCGGACTCCAGTCGAGGTCGGTCGAAAGCCAGTCCGCTGACAGCAGAATCAAGGGGGGTAAAGCGAAGATCATCTGCCGGATCGCGATGAAATAATCCGCCGCAGCATCCGCCAGCAGCGGGCCGATGATGGAGGCGGCGCAGCAGAGCATCAGTAGCTTCCTGAGCGGCGCCACCGCGCTGCCTTTGAGGAATCCTAGAACCGACAGGGGCGCTAGCAACAGTGCGCCAGCGTAGCCGGCGCCGGTGATCTCCTTTAGCAACATTAGCGGCGTCATCCAGGAAAGCGCGAAGTGCACGCCGGTAGATTCAATGGTTCCTTTCCAATGCGGAGAGGCGTACAGGTTAGCCAACTGGGCGGCGGTGACGTAAACCAGCATCGGCCTTTCCCGGTTCACGAACACGACCCAAATCCAGTGGGCGGCCGCGGTGAACAGGGTGAAGGGCTGGGTGAGCACCGCCGCAGCCAGGGTAAGCACATACAGGGCGTACACCGCCTTGCTCCGGGTTTTCACGAACCGAATGAAGAGCAAGGTCGCGAGCATGGCCATCAGCAGCCCCAGCGCGTAGGGACGCGCCTCCAGAGCGTAGCGGAACTGCATGGGAACGAGGCTGAACAACACCACTGGGAGCGCAGGATACTTCAGCTGCAGTTCTTTGGCGGTAAAGAATACAAGGATGCAACTAGCGATACTAGCCAGGACTGAGGGTAAGCGTGCAATCGCGGTCGAATATCCGAAAAAATGAATCGCGATCACTTGAGGCAGCCAGCCCAAAGGCACTCCCCCGACCCCCGACCGAACCAGTTGATCGGTGTGCGCGAGAGTGCCGTCGCGCGTGCCAATCAACTGCATCAGTTCGTCGACCCACAGGGATTGGTAATCGAGCAGTGAAAACAACAGGAGCGCGCACGCCGACGTCCACAGCGTCACAAAGACCAGGTTTATTCTCGCGACACTAATTGGCGGCATGCCCCGTTCGCTGCACGCTTGGTTCGCTGATGCGCCATTCTGATTGAGGCGAAGGCGGAAAATCCACGGCCCGCTCGGGCGTGGTCCGGGGCAGGATGAAGTCGAAAATCTGGAAATAAGCGGGGCTCGCCACGTCAATCCGCCTCCAGTTTACACTCCCCCGCATGCGCCAGCAGTTGTCGGCGCGCGCAAGGATTATTGGTGGCTGGCCTTGTAGTGCTCGCCCAGTAAGTCGAGCCCGAAGTCGCCCTCGAAGTCGCGCCACACACTGTGGATGTGATTCGCGTTGTTCTGGGTGTCGTCGTACTCGATCAGAAACGCCGAGGTCTGGATGCGGTAGTAGTGCGGATCGCCCGACTTGATCCCGCCAGCCCAGGCGAAAAACAGACCGGCTTGCGTCTTGCGGTACTGCTCCATGCGCTGTTCGGCCAGCGGGGCGGGTATGTTCGAGGCGTATTCTTCGACCAGCGCGGTCACCAATTCCCGCTGCTTGGCGGTCAGCTTCGACCAGGGGAGTCCGCTCGGCTGGCCGGCCAGCGCGGCCTTGCGCGAGTTGAAACTGATGATGTCCTTGTAGGCTTCCTTGTCGACGATCGCGGTCGAGCGCTGCGCATCGGTTAGAGAGACCACCACCGCGCGGCCCAGATCTTCTTCACGCCCCAGGGCGCGGAGACCGGCGCGGGGCCCTTCCTTGACCATGGCGGGATTCGCGCCGAAAAAGCTGGGACTGGAGGCGACCCGCCCCTTCACGATGGTGAAGTTCTGGCTGACGTGATGGCCTTCCACGCGAAATCCCCAGGTGCCCGAATCGGAGGGTTCGCCGAACACGCTGAAGTAGTATTTCTCGGGATCGCGCTCCGGAGTGCTGGGGGGACCCTTCTCCATCTCCTTCAGCACCTGATCCAGGCTCATGATGGTGTGCGCCTTGATGACGCCCTGCTGGCTGAGCCCCGCCGACAGCAGCGCATGGGCGAGCTGCTTCTGCGCCCCGGTCATTTCGCGCAGAGCCACGCCTTTGCGTTCACGCGGAATGAAATGCCAGTTGAGGCGCTCTTCCTGATCGGTGAATTGGAAAGTGGCGCGGGCGCGAAGCTCCGGTGTCAATGAGGCCAGGAACGCCTTGGCGGCGTCAGCCATCACCGCCGGCGGATTCAGACGGGAATAGAAGGCGGTGAGCAAAGTGCAGGCACCCAGGGCCGCGAGCACTCGCTTCAGACCAGTCATGGGGTCAGAAAGGAAAGTCGGGCTTCACCGGCTGAAGCATCGCCGACTTGCTCAGGTAAGGATGGGGGTTCACCGGGGTGTTGCCCATGCGTACTTCGAAATGCAGGTGCGGGCCGGTGACGCGACCGGAGGCGCCAGTGAATCCGACCACTTCGCCGCGCCGAATCTCCTGCCCCGGAATCACGTTGAATCCCGAAAGGTGCGCATACCAGGTGCGCATGCCGTTGCCGTGATCGATCACCACCAGTCGGCCGTACATGGCGGCGAATTCCGCGGCATATACGACCCCATCGGCCGCCGCGCGAACCGGCGTTCCCATCTCAGCATGAATGTCGACGCCGGTATGCATGGAACCTTCACCCGACAGCGGATCGGTGCGGTCGCCGAAACGGCTCTGGATGGTGCCGTTCACAGGCCAGACGCTGGGGATCACGTTTTTCAGCCAGGGGCGCGCGTAGCTGTTGTAGTGCCGCGCGAAGTTGGCTGATTTCATGAAGTTATACTGTTCGATCGACTCGTTGAAGCTGGGCACCAGGACGCCTTCGTCGGCGATATCCGAAGAACCCTCCAACCTACGCTTCAGCCCGAATGCCATACTGACCTCGGTCGCCATGATCTGCAGCGACGCGAGCTGTTCCTGCTTTTGATTGTTTTCGCGCTGCAGCAACTGGTACTTGTTGCGCAACGTATCGACCTCACTACGCAGGTTGTTGTAGTTGGCGACTTTGAGGGTCATCCGGACGTAGCTGGAAACCATCCCGAAAAGCGAAAATGAGCCGAAAACTGCAAGAGCTAGAACAAGATACAGGGCTTGATGTGGTACGTGGATACGACGCAGCCGTCCGTGCAGGGAGTGCGCGAGAACGACTACGAAATAATGCTGCTTCATCGGTCTCCTATTCAATGGTCGGCACAGCCACCCGAAATGGTTAGCCAGGGGCTGTCGGCCGGAGAATACCGGGCTTATGAAAGATTAACGAATGGTTAGGATACCGAAAATAGTAGATGAAGTCAAGCCGAGCCGGAACGTGGTAGCGGGTCCCGCCTGGTAGCGGGTTAGTGTGCAATTGGCTTCGTTTTGTCAGGCTGCGTGGTTCGAGGCGGTACTCGCGGTTCGTCTTTCCGTGGCGCGGGCGGTGCAGGGGGGGTTGCTTGGCAGTTTGGGCAGATTGGAACTCCATTCACATGAAGCTCCGTTTCCCGCGAGCAGATAACGCACTTCGACATCGGGGACAATCATAGATTATCACATCCAGTACTAGGCGTAAGACAAAATAACTCCAGAACCTCGGATAACCTTATTCCTGGGAAGTGTCGGGAACGGGCGGAAGGGGCTAAGGAAACAGTTACAAACCGCATGTCTCTCACAGTGAGATGGAAGCATATGAGAACGAAACCCGAGAGGTCGTGAGCCGCTTCATCAGCCACGGCCTGACTTTTCAGGACTGCATCTCGGCCCTGGATGCTGCACTTGCCGATCTTGTCACCAGGCTGGCGGACGGGCAGCTTGCGGCCCTTCGCGCAGTGATGCTGGCGAACAATGCCCGAGTCACCTACGAAATGGAGTGCCGCGGAGCGCCATCAGTTGCCGAGGAATCGCGAAGTCAAACCCAGCCTGCCCTCATTGTCCAGAGTGGCTTAGGGTTTCAGCATTAGCCTCGCTGGACGCCAGAAATCCCGCGCCAGTCGAGGCATGCCCACGGAATTGGCCTGATACTCCAGGTCTGGGTTTGCGAGTGGTTCAGCAGCCGTGAACTTCACAGTGGTCGGCCAGGGCAGTCCTGGCCAGTTCGTAGGCGAGCCTGGCATTCTCCGCGCACTGATAGGCTTGGCCGAAATCGTCAATTTCATCGGACCCGGCGTGAGAGAGTGCCTCCAGGGCCCTCACATATTCCGCATACCGGTCGCGCGTCTGCTTGAGGCGCTCCATCAGGGTCCTTTTCTCGTTGCAGGATTGACACGGCTGCACTAGAACGTGGGATTGTCGGCCCCCCGAACCTGTTTCGTTTTGCGAATGTAAAATCATCCGCGGGCGCAACAAGATGCTAATATCTGGGTTCAGTATGAGATTTGCCTTCATTTTGATCGCGTTGGGATGCGCTGCGTCCATTGCTCCGGCGGACCAGGTGGCGGGAGATGAATGCGTTTCTAAACTAGTGGGGTCTGGATCTTAAATCATGACTTTCAAGCCGTATGGGCAAAAAGGGTACAGGCACGAAGTTTCGCAAAAGCAGCGAAATTCGAGCCTTTCGCAGACCGGAGCGTTAGCAGTCAACGACGCACTCCACTAGGGCTTCTTGATGGCGCGCGCCGCGCCCGGGCGACCCGATTCAAGCCCCGGACTGGCAGGATTCGGCAGCAGGCCGTAGACGATCACTTTCCCGGAGAAGGTCGGCAGGTACACCTTGCCGTTCGCGATCAGCGGCTGCGTGAACTTCGCGTAGTTGTAGCCCGGGTCCAGCGAATCGGCCAGCGGAACATCGCTCCACAGTTCGTGGAAGATTCCACCGGAGAGATCGCTCGCGGAATAGGCGTGCAGATTGCCCGGTTGCAAGCCTGCGGTGTTCAGCGCGGGGATCATGGCCCAAACGATTCCTGAAGCCGGATCGTCGCCATTCGCTGAAATGGCGAGGTTCGCGCCCTGGTATCCGGCGCGGGTGCCGGCGGAATCGCCGTCGGCGATCTTGGTGAGGTTGTAGTCGGAGTTGAGCGTGAACGCCTTGAGCGTATCGGTGGGAAACGGCGGCACGGGACCATAGATATAGCCGCCACCGCCCGGCCACACATAGATGGTCCGGTTCCAGTACGCCAGGCCGTTGTAGATCCCGGTCCAATCCAGGCCCGAGCTTTGCCGAGCGGCCGCTTGGCGCCGCGATTCGAGCATCATGCCAGTGCGATTCACTGAGAAGAGGTCGCCCAGCTTGCTGCCGCCCACCAGCCGGTTGTTTTCCGCGAGGACGATCACGCGGGAGGAACCCAGGTCCAGGTCAAAGCCCCAGTCCCACTCATCGCCCTCGTTGAAACTGGTCTTCGAGATCACTTCGAGCGTGTCGGGATCCACTTGCAGGATGCTCTCCGAATTCTCGCTGGGGTCGGCATCGCCTTCGGCGTTATTGCCGGTGTTGAAGTAGATCAGCCGGCCGCCACTGGCGGGTCCGCCGCCAGATTGCCAGATTCCGGCGCCGGATCGCTTGGGCGAATAGTTCACTGCGCCGAGCTGCGTCAGATTCGGGTCGTAGGAGAACAGCCAGCCGTAATACGGAGTCTCGTCCTGATGCGACGCGAAGGTGACGTAGATGCGTCCGTTCAGCAGCAGCAGGGCGGTGCGCTGCAACTGGAAGCGCGATTGGAAAACGACGCCCTGGTAGGACCCGGCGATTTCGACCGGCGGGACCTTGTCCTGCCCGGTCGCGAGGCTGACCTTATGCAGGATGTGATGCGACTGGAGCGAGTCGTCGGCCGTATTGGCGACGAAGTACATCGACTGGTCGTTGGTATCGATCACCGGCGTTCCGACGATGCCAAAGGGGCCGTCGCCATCGCCCGCGTCGCAGTCGGCGAAGTCATGGTAGTGGCCGGGCAGGATCGCCGAGCTCGGGAAGGGAGTCCCGAAGCCGACGGCGTAGTACAGCGAGTAGTCGTCGGCATCGTACCCGTAGACCATGTTGGTGGTGGTCGCGATCAGGACCAGGTTGCGGTAGTCTCGGCCATCAATGGGTACGTAGGGAATGTAGAGCGGCTGGGCGAAGACGCATCCCGTCACGGACAGCGCGGCGAGCCGGCCGAATTGGCGCGGGTTCACGTTCGCCGGGGTCAGTTCCGTTTCGCTGGTGTTGGCCCCCGTGCGGTAGTTGTCGTAATGTCCGGTCCAGACAGCCTGCTGACCGAACAGGCACAGCGGGAGGGCGAAGACCGCCCACCGAGGGGACGCCATGTCTCGATGATAGCGAAGCAGCGCTAAGGCAATCCCCATTCAAGGGAAGTCGGGTAGCGCCGATATGAGGGTCGTGAGCTTTACTCCTCTGACATTCACCGGCGTCAGCACCTTCTCGACTGACTTCCAGACGATCATGACGCGCGCGGTCCAGATCGCGCAGATTCCGATCACGGCGCTGCAGAACAAGGACTCGGACACGCTCCAGAAGAAGACGCTGCTGGGCGGCTTGGCGGGGGCGGCGGCCGGTCTCTCCAGCAGTCTGGCGGCGCTGGGGAAGACGGCGGAGGGGAAAGCCTTGAGCGCGACCACGTCGGACGCGAAGATCGTGACGGCAACCAACACGGGCGCAACCTCGGCAGCGTCGTACACCATCGATTCGGTGACCACAGTGGCAACGTCGGCTTCCGAGCGGACGCAGATCAGCTATACGAGCGACCAGGCGGTCTCTTCTACCGGAACCGTCAAGCTGATGGTCGGCGCGCAGTCCAGGACGCTGATGCTCACGACCAACACCATCGCCGGATTGCGCGACCAGATCAATAACGCGGGCCTGGGAGTTACGGCGTCGATCCTGACGGCTCCGGGTGGAAACTACCTCAGTCTGTCGACCAACTCGACCGGCGCGACGACGCTGCGGCTGGTGGATGATCCGGATGCCGCCGCGACCAACCTGCTCACCAGCGCGAATCAGGGGACCGACGCGGTTTTCAGTTTGAACGGGATTTCGATCCAGCAGCCGGGCAATGTCGTGAACAGTGTTGTCTCCGGAGTGACGTTCACGATTCAAGGCGCGAGCGCGACGGCGGCGACCATCACGCTGGCGAGCGACCGGTCGCAACTTTCCTCGGCGCTCCAGGACCTGGTGGGCAACTACAACGCAGTGCGGTCGCAACTGACGGCCCAGGTGGGCGCGGGAGCGGGCTTGCTGACCGGCGACACGATCGTCACCCAGTTGCAGGATACTCTGCGGCAGTTGTCGTCTTACCGGTCCACGTCGGGCGGCATCCGCAGCCTGGCGGATTTGGGCGTGTCGTTTTCGAATACCGGCGTAGCGTCGTTCGACCAGCCCACCTTCGACAATCTCTCCGGGACGCAGATCGCAGACGCATTCACTTTCGTAGGCTCGGCAACCGCGGGCCTGGGTGGATTCTCGAAGCGGCTGAGCCAGTACTCGGACCCGATCGGCGGGCTTATCAAGATCGAGCAGGACGGACTGGATCGCAGCGACCGGAATCTGCAAGCGCACATCGCGATCTTGACCGATCGCCTGACGGTGATGCAGGCGGCGCTGAGCAGGAAGCTGCAGGTGGCCGACGCACTGCTAGCCGGACTAGAGAGCCAGCAGAAGTTCCTGACGGCGAGTTTGCAGGGTCTGAACGTGGTGTTATACGGAAAGCAGGCCGTATGACGCTGGCGGAAAACTCGGCGAGGCTACGCGTTGCTGCGGACGCGCTGGATCTGGCGGCGCTGGCTGTCGCGATCGAGGCGCGGACTACTTTGCTTGCGGGCGAGGCTCAGACCGACGAGGATCTACGCGAAGCCAGCGCGGCGGGAGACGACGCACGCTTCGCGCTCGAGGCGCTAAAGAAGTGTTTCGCGCTGGAGAGCGCACGGCTGGGACAGATCCGCACCGGGTTCGCGGCGGCAGGGATCCCGCTACAGGTCGACTGCCGGGCATAAAGCCCGCTGCAAGCGGGCTCGCCGGCAAGAAGAGCCGGCCCCACAGCGCGGGGTAGTCAGATACAACTTTTAGCGCACTACCCAGCGCGGCCCACCAGGCCCTAGCGCGTGCCACAATTAGAAATTCCGAATGAATGCGCTGATTACCGGCATCACGGGTCAGGACGGGTCTTTCCTCGCCGAGTTGCTGCTCTCCAAGGGATACACGGTGCATGGCATCGTGCGGCGCGCATCCACTTTTAACACCGAGCGACTGGAGCCGATTTACGCCGATCCGCATGAGCTCGGCGTGCGCCTGCATCTGCACTATGGCGACCTGACCGACGGCTCGTCGCTGCGGCGCGTGCTGGAGCAGGCCCAACCCGACGAGATCTATAACCTGGCGGCGCAATCGCATGTTCGGGTGAGTTTCGATCAGGCGCAATACACCGCGGAAGTGGTGGGGACGGGAACCTTGCGGCTGCTGGAAGCCGTGCGCGATAGGGTCGTCCGAAATGTTCGGGTCGGCCAAGCCGCCGCAGTCGGAGGCGACGCCGTTCGAGCCGCGCAGTCCTTACGCAGTCGCGAAAGTGGCGGCACATTGGTTCGCGCGCAATTATCGCGAAGCGTACGGGCTGTTCATCACTAACGGGATTCTGTTCAATCACGAATCGCCGCGGCGGGGCGAGACTTTCGTCACCCGGAAAATCACGCGGGCGCTGACGCGCATCAAGCTGGGCTTGCAGCAGAAGTTGTACCTGGGCAATCTGGATTCGAAGCGCGACTGGGGCTACGCGGGCGATTTCGTGGAAGCCATGTGGCTGATGCTGCAACAGCCCGCTCCGGACGATTTTGTGGTGGCGACCGGCGAGACTAATTCGGTGCGCGATTTTCTGAACACCGCCGGCGAGATGCTGGAGCTGGACTGGACCAAATACGTCGAAACCGATCCTCGCTACTTCCGTCCCACGGAGGTCGACGTACTGCTGGGCGACGCGTCCAAAGCGCGGCGGATGCTGGGCTGGAAACCCAAGGTCAATTTCCGCGAGCTGGTGAAGATGATGATCGACCACGACCTGGAACAGGCACGGCAGCAGTGCACGCTGGCAGAGGCGGGACACATCGTTTCAGCGCGCGGTTCCTCACGGCAATGATCAAGACGTCCGCGTGGCGGATCAAGGAATGAACCGGGGCGCGCGCATCTACGTCGCAGGTCACCAGGGCATGGTCGGTTCGGCGATCGTGCGGCGATTGGAAGCCGACGGCTACACGTCGCTGCTGCGGCGCACGCGCGCGGAGCTGGATCTGACGCGGCAGGATGCGGTCGAGAAGTTTTTCGAGGCAGAGCGACCTGAGTACGTGTTCGACGCGGCGGCGAAGGTGGGCGGGATCCTGGCCAATTCGTCTTACCCGGCCGATTTTATCGGGGTCAACCTGATCATACAGACCAACCTGATTCACACGGCGTGGAAGACGGGCGTGAAGAAGTTTCTGTTCCTGGGGTCGTCGTGCATCTATCCGAAGCTGGCACCGCAGCCGATGCGCGAAGACGCGCTGCTCACCGGAGAACTGGAGCCGACCAACCAGTGGTACGCGGTGGCGAAGATCGCCGGGATCAAGATGGTGGAGGCGTATCGCAAGCAATACGGATTTCCGGGGATCTCGCTGATGCCGACCAATCTGTATGGGCCAGGCGACAATTACGATCCGCAGGGATCGCACGTGGTGCCGGCGTTGATACGAAGGTTTCACGAAGCTCGCGAATCGAACGCCACCGAGGTGGTGTTGTGGGGGACCGGCACGCCCAAGCGCGAGTTTCTACATGTGGACGATCTGGCGGCGGCGGCGGTACACGCCATGCTGCACTATGACGACGAGAGAATCCTGAACGCCGGCACCGGCGAGGACGTTACCATCGCGAAGCTGGCGGAACTGCTTCGCGAGATCAGCGGGTACCAGGGGCGGATTGTCTACGACAGCTCGAAACCGGACGGGACGCCGCGCAAGCTGCTGGACGTTTCGCGCATTCACGCGCTGGGGTGGCGGCATCGAATCGGGCTGCGCGAGGGCCTGGAGTCGGCATATCGCTGGTATGTCGAGCACCGGGGGCACGTCGAGCATGGCGCAGAGGCCCGCTGACCAAGCCCATGGAAATGCCCCAGGAAACGCTCTCGATTGTCATTCCGGCGTACAACGAAGAGCAACGACTGCCGGCGACTCTCGATCAGATCACCGCGTGGTGGGCGAACTGGGCCGGCGCGTCCATTTCGCTGCTTGAAATAGTGGTGGTGGACGATGGATCGACGGACGGCACCGCCGCCCTGGTCGAAAGCGGGCGGTTCGGTGCGTTGACGCGCCTGCTGCGGAATCCTGGAAATCGGGGCAAGGGATATGCCGTGCGCAATGGCATGTTGAGCGCGGAGGGCGATTGGATTCTCTCGACCGACGCCGATCTATCGGCGCCGATTGAAGAGTTCTCGAAGCTGATCGAAGCGGCGCGACGGGAACAGGCGGCGGTGGCGATCGGATCGCGGGCGATCGACCGGTCGCTCATCCGGGTGCATCAACCGATGCTGCGCGAGTACTCGGGTCGGGCATTCAACCTGGTGATGCGGGCCGCCACCGGGCTGCCGTTTCACGACACGCAGTGCGGTTTCAAGCTTTTTCACCGCGACGCGGCGCGCGAGATTTTCCGGCGGCAACTGGAAGACGGGTTCAGTTTCGATGTGGAGGATCTGGTTATCGCGCGCGAACTGAAACTGAAGGCGGTGGAAGTGCCGGTGGTGTGGAGCAATGTGGAAGGCACCAAGGTCAGCCTGGCGCAGGGGATGAAATCGTTCGCGGACCTGGTGCGAATCGTGTGGAATGCGGTCGCTGGAAAATACAGGTAGAAGCCAGGAGCCAGGAGCGAGCGGACGGAGGACAGCGGACACTTACTCTGTTGGCTTGATGCGCGTGCTGCCGGGGCCGATGTGGATGTGCGGCGCGGTGGCCTTGCCCGGAATCGCGATGCGGAACGCGTAGTAGGGCACCGAGAGGTCGTCGAGAAATTTGCGCAGCCACACGCCCTCCGCGCTATCGGGTGCCAGAGCTACGTCGATGCGGCCAGTGTGATCGAGGCCCAGCGCGCGATGGACGGCGGTTGAGCCGCGCGCGCTAATCGGCAACGGGTGCGAAAACTCCTTTTCGTAAGACAGCGTGAGCCGCTTCAGATCTTTGGCGGAGAGCAGGTGCCCTCCATTGACGAACTCCTTGGCTTTCCATTCGGGCCGCGGCGCGGCATCGTGAGCTTCGGCTGCGGCGGCAGCTTCGGCGCGAGCCATTTCCACGATCTCGCGGACCAGCGCCGCCCGCGATTCTGCCTGGCCCAGGGCGGCCCGGCGGCGCTCGAGGTCGGCTTGAAAATCATCCAGGTCGGCGCGCGCGACTACGCCTTCGGCGATCAGTTTCTGCTGGCGCTCGATGCGGGCACGCTGGCGCTCGACACGTCGGGTGGCGGCGGCGACCATGTCGGCGGCCTGCCGCTCACTCAGTTCCTCGATCGCGATGCGGCCATACAGGGTTCGCTCGAGGGCGGCCTGATCGACGGCGTCGTCGAGGTCGGATTGCGCTTCGGCGAGCCTGGATTTGGGTGCGGCGCCGGCGTCGACCAGGGCGCGGATGCGGTCGAATTCCTGACGGGCGCGCAGCAGCGTGGGCGATTCATCGGCGGCAAACGCAGGGGCCAGCAGGAGGAGGACGCAAAGCAGTCCCAGGAACAGTTTCATGAGGGGACGTCCTTATTATATGATGCAGGTGAGGGAGCACTCGCTACTGGCACGCGCCGAACGACTGAAATCGCCCAAGACAGAGCCCCACTGGCTGGTGGCCGTTCGCGCAGCCGAATCGAAGCAAGCCAAAAACATCCGCGTGCTGGATCTGCGCGAGGTTACGTCGTTTGCGGACTATTTCGTGGTCTGCAGCGGGGCGAATACGCGGCAGAACCAGGCCATTGTGGACGAGATCGGCAAGCAGCTCAAGGAGCGCGGAGAGTATCCGCACAGCGTAGAGGGGTACGAAAACGCGGAGTGGATCCTGGCGGATTATGGCGACTACCTGATCCATATCTTTTCGGAGAAGGCGCGCGCGTATTACGACCTGGAACGATTGTGGCGCGACGCTAAACCGCTCGAATGGCCGGCTGCATAGATCCAAGACTGGTCACCCCGGTCGGATTGCTATCCGCCTGCTAAAGAGGGTATAGTCAAACCCTGGAGGCAGTCATGAAGAGAATCTTCGTAACACTTGCGTTTTTCGCATTGGGGACGCTGGCGGCGTCGGCCGCTGAGCTGAAGGGCACGATCAGCGATTCAAAGTGCGCCGCCAAGCACGTGGATGCGTCCGAAAAATCGGCCGCGTGCGTGGAAATGTGCGTGAAGGGCGGGTCGGCGCCGGTACTAGTGACGGCCGATAACAAGATCATCAAGATCGACGAAGCCTCGAGAGAGAAAGTGATGAATCACCTGGGACACAAGGTGACGATCACGGGCACGGTGGAAAACGACACCGTAAAGATCGAATCGATCAAGATGTAAAGTCCGGGCGGGATCTCCTGCCCTGTGAAGTTCAGAATTCCGGGGGCTTGCGTCCTGCAAGCCCCGTAACATCCTCTATCGCCGCACCAATCCGGAGCAGTGTATCTTCCTGGCGCGGAGCCCCCAAAATCTGCAAGCCCAGCGGCAGGCCGCTTTGCGAAAATCCGCAAGGCATCGCCAGCGCCGGGATTCCCAGGACGTTGATCGCCCGAACCACGCGCGTGGTGGCCAATCGCACGTCGTCCGAGACGCCGCCGATCTCCATCGTGTTCTGGCCGATCTTGGGCGCGGCCGTCGGCGTGGCGGGCGCGAAGATGCAATCGACCTGCGACCAGAGCTTCGAGAATTCGCGGATCTGGATACGGCGCAGGCGCTGCGCGTCCACGTAATCGGTCCCGGAGATGAGCCGGCCCTGATCGAGCAATGCGAGCACGTCGGCTCCATACTCGGCGCGGCGATGCAGGTTGGGAAGGTGGACGGCGGAGGCTTCGACCAGGAGAATGGTGCGGGCGACCACGTTGATCGCGTCCATGTTGGGCAGGTGAACCTCGACAATGCGCGCGCCGAGCGCAGCCGCGGATTGAACCGCCTTGCGCACAGCGGCGGCTACGTCGAGATCGAGCCGGTCGAAATAGAAATTCTGAGGCAGGCCGATACGGAGCCCGCGAATATCGACGTGTGCGGGCGGGACATAACCGCTGGGTTTCACGGCCATGGCATTGAAGGAAATCGCGACGTCGCGCACGGTCGAGGCGAGCGGGCCGATGTGATCCATGGTCAGGCCGAGCGGCAGGACGCCCTTGCGACTGACCGCTTCATAGGTGGGCTTTAGTCCCACGGTTCCGCAAAACGAAGCGGGGATGCGAATCGATCCGCCGGTGTCGGTGCCGGTGGCCATGGGAATCAGCCCGGCGGCGACGGCGGCGCCCGAACCACCGCTCGATCCTCCGGTGATGCGTTCCAGATCCCACGGGTTGTGAATCGCGCCGTAGTGGGGATTGTTCGACGTAATGCCGTAGGCCATCTCATGCAGGCCGGTCTTACCGACCAGCACAGCGCCGGCGGCGTCTAGTTTCGTCACGACTTCGGCGTCGCGATCGGGGATGAAGTCGGCGAAGATTTTCGACCCGGCGGTGGTGCGGACGCCGCGCGTCATCATGAGGTCCTTGTGGGCGATGGGGATGCCGTGGAGCGGTCCGCGATCGCGTCCGTGGGATAGTTCGGCGTCAAGCGCGGAGGCTCGCGCGCGGGCCGCGTCTTCGAGCACGGTGATAAAGGCGTTCAGCTTGGGTTGCGCACGGGCGATGCGGGCGAGCGAGTCGGTGACTAACTCGAGCGACGAAACTTTCTTGGCGCGCAGCGCGGCGGCAGCTTCGAGGATGGTCATTCCGCATCCTCCGGTCCGGTCCAGACATCGGCACCGTGCGGGATGGTTTTCTGGAGCGGGCGCAGCGCCGTTTCCAGGGTCGCGAGGGTCGGGGCGATTCGCTCCAGTTGATCGTCGGGGATGCCGGTGTTCAGGGCTTTTGAGACTTGCTTCCAGTCGGTCACGTTTTGCTCCGGGAGTTTTGCGCGGAGCTATCATTGTACTAACCGCTTATGCTCGCGACTGAACGACGCACCGCGTCCGCGCTGACGCAACTCAACGAAGAAGAAACCATGTTCCAGGCCACCGTGCGCAAATTTGCGCGCGAGCGGATCGGGCCGCATGTGCGCGAGATGGATGAAGCCAGCCTCTTCCGCAAGGAAATCCTGCGCGAGATCTTCGAGCTGGGCCTGATGGCGATCGACGTTCCCGA
>WNFL01013816.1_pt1 | contig 18006 bp, 17 predicted proteins | sample 5400361 | NCBI WGS metagenome assembly WNFL01 (sample SAMN13153351, study PRJNA577476) | soil metagenome | isolation source: 40 cm soil on Douglas fir-dominated hillslope | place: USA:California | collected 2013-09-17 | reverse complement strand
GTCCTTGGCAGGGCATTCGATCTCAGTGATATGGATCTCTGTGGGGCCTACCTTCGCCACAGCTCGGTAGCAGAGTTCGCCGGTCCAACTACGCGCGAAAAGAAACACCGAATCGTAGATGAAGATGTCCCACTTTATTTCCATAGCATCAGCTTTGAAGACGACGCCCTCGAGAGAGGCCCCGTTGTGGGGGAATCTCAGGGATGTGGGCAACCGAACGGGATCGGGAATTGGTGCCCCAATCAGCTCCTGGCCAGGCCTATGCGGACGCCGTCTCGCTCGAGAATCGCCGCCTTGATCGGCGTCGCGCGGTGCTCGACAACACGAAACCCAAGCCGCTGCTCGTAGAACGGTACGGCTTCGTCTACGTTCTTCACGGGCAAGTTGAGTGCATCGCCCTGATAGCCTGCGGCGCGGCGAAACAGCCCTTGCATGGAGCCTCCGCCCGAGCGGGCGTAACGTGCTGCCTAACGGATCGCGCTTAAGCTGCGGCGCGCTGAAGAACGATTCATTCCACAATCTACGCGCGCCGTCAGCTTCAAGCGCTTGTTAGGAAGCAGCGGATCATTCCGGTCGTGGTCCCCAAGCGCACGCGGCACCAGAGCAATCCAGCGCCACGAAGAGCTCTGATCGAATGAGCCAGCGACCATTCTGTTTGACCCATTGAGCTGAATAGCGTCCTGCAAGGAGAGCTGGACCAGACTGACCAGACCGGTAACCCGTCCAGGAGCCCGTTTCCCATGCGATAGGCCAATGCGAATTGACCTGCACGTTGTGAGGTTCTCGCCGATACACCATCACGGAGTCCAAAGCGAAGGCTCGCCGATAAGCGTCCCGGCCGCGCAGTGTGAATCCCAGCCCCGCGGTAACTTGCACATCATCAATCCAGAATGAGGCGACACGATCTAGATCGCGCGCGGCGATCGCTTCGTTCTGTTGAGCCCGCGCTGCTCGGACGTCCGCCGCATCATCGGTCCCCGAGGTACGCGATGGAGCAGCGCTTGCCAAGACACTGAGGGCAGCAACGCTAAGGAGCTGTGATCACATAGGTAGTTACCTAGACGTGGGAACCGCTGCGGCCTAACGAGAATTGGACTGACCTGTATAAACCATTTAGCACTCCATCGCTCGCAGCCTAACAAGGGGTTCCAAGCACACCGAAATGAAATAGGCTGGTCAGCCTAAACGCAATATTATGCGATCGGCTCGGAACGGTCGTCAGATCTCCCAATTCGAAAACAGCACACCCTGGGCGGCATGCCGCTCGGGGTACCCTTCATACGTCATGCGCAGATCGGTCCACCGAACGCGGTAGCCGCGCGCGATCAGCCGGCGGAACGCCTCCGCGTACTGGCTCTGGCAGCGCACCGCGATGCGGCGAATCCCAGACTTCGCCGCGGCGGCTTCGACGGCGGCGATCGCCGCGTCGAACGCGGCGTCGTTGCGCGCGGCCAGCTTCAGCACGCGGACTTCGTCCCGCGTGCGGCTGTCGGCGAGCGGCGCCGAGTGCCACACCGCCATCGCATCGAGTCCCGTATCGCCCTCGACCAGCGACGTATCGCCGAGTCCGAGCTCGGCCGTGAGCAGAACCTCGCGTGAGAAATCGACGCCCGCGACGAGATCGTTGACCAGCCGGCGGCCCGCCGCCATCGCCGCTTCCTTCTCATCGGCCGAACGGCGGGACAACAACGCCGGGGTCCCCGGGTGTCCTCGCGTCGTGATCTCGTTCGTCAGCGTCACCGTCAGGAATCCGGGAATGAAGCCGAGCCGCGCGTAAAAGCCGATGTTCTCAGGGGTGCGCGGCATCGTCTCGAGCCCGAGCGTGGTGACGCCGCGATCGATGAGCCAGTCGGCGGCGGTGCCCACGATCGTCTTGCCGACGCCGGTGCTCTGCCGGTCGGGACGCACGGCCAGCGGACCCATCCAGCCCTCGGCGCCCGCCTGATGCGCGACGTTGAAGGCTGCGATGTCGCCCTGCTCGTCGCGCCAGACCATCGCGCCCTCCCCGGCATCGAGCAGCGCGTAGCGCCAGACCAGGGGATTGAGCTGCGGGACGCGCACGCCGATCAGGCCGTCGCGCCGATAGCGGTCGGTGAAAGCCTCCGCAAAGACGCGATTCAGCCCCTCGATGTCGCGCTCGACGGCGGGCTCGGGGCCCGTTACGCGCGCGTCAGGCAGCCACGCTCGCATCGGGCGGTCCCAGGGTGGCGGTGTCGTCGCGGACGACGCTCGCGCCGGTGGTGGCGTCGTAGGACACGCGAATGACGCGGTCGAGCCCGTCGCGCACCTGCTCGATGTGCGTGATGAGAATGACCTGCGGGAAGCGGTCGCCCAGGCGGCGCAGCAGCGCGAGCACGTGCTGGCGCCGCGATTCGTCGAGCGAGCCGAAGATTTCGTCGAGCACGAGCAGGGAGAGCGGCTGCCCCGCCCGCTCGGCGATCATCTGGGAGATCGCCAGACGCAGCACGAGGTTCGCCACGTCTTCTTCCCCGCCCGAGATCACCGGCTTCGGCACGCCTTCGTCGAGGACGACGACGCGGTAGTCCTCGTCGAGATCGACCTCATCGTACCGCGCGTCGGTGAGATCGGACAGGAAGCCGGAGGCGAGCGTACTGATCTCCGGCCGCATCGCCGCATTCAGCTCGGCGCGCAAATCGGAGAACGCGCGGTCCAGCTCGTTATGGAGCCGCAGCGCGATCTTGCGCTCGGCAATGGTGCGCTCGCGGGCGGCCCGTTCCGTGGTGCGGCGCTCGGTTTCGCGCACCGCGCCCTCGGCCGCGACGAGCGCGCCGCGCGTCTCCGCCACCGCCAGCTCGGCCGCGCGCAGCGCGTGGGCCGCGCGGTCGTGCCGCTCGCGCGCCGCCTGGAACTTCGGCTCCGAGAACCCCTCCGCCTTCACCGCATCCGCGAGCTGCCTGACGTGCTCCTCCCGCGCTGAGAGCGCCTTCTCCGCCAGCTCCGCCTCACCCACCAACGCTTCGGCGCGGTCGGCGCGCGCCGCCAGCGCAGCCGCCGCCAGGGCCACGGGCTCTAGGCGCGCCAGCTCCGTGCGGACCTCGTTGTGCCGGTCGGCATTGTAGCCCGCGTCGCGCGCGGCCAGGCGCCGCTCGATCTCCTGGGTCCGCTTGGCGAGGCCGGCCCGCTCCTTCTGCGCCCGCGACCGCTCACTCGTTTGCGCCCGCAAATTACCCTCGCGCTCGCTCGCCTGCCGCGCCTCTTCGCGCAGCACATCGCGCGCGGCTTCCGCCTGAGTCACGGTGGCAGGAGACTCGGTCAGCTGGTCGATGCGCTGCTTCAGCCATTTCCCGTCCTGGACGATCACTTCCAGCTGCTCCTCGAGCTCGCTGAGGACCGCGGCATGCTCCGCTCCAAGGGGCCGTCGACACGTGGGGCATTGGCCTTCGGGGCCGAGCCGCTCGATATCATCGCGGTGTTTCTTCACTTCCTCGAACTGTTCCAGGAGGGCCTTGCGCCGCGTGCCCGCCGCTTCCTTCTCACGGACCCATGCGGCTTGCTGCTCCTCGACCAGCTTCTCAGCGCTGTCCAGTTTCACCGCCAGCGCGCCCGCGTCCTGCGCCGCCCGCGCCAGCGCAGGTTCCGCCTCCGCCAGCTCGGCGATGCGGCGATCCAGGACGTTCAGATTTCGGATCAACTCGGTGAGCTTTGCCTGCTCCTCGCGCCGCGCTGCGTCTTCGCGGTGCAGCCGCTCGAGCTCGGCCAGCTCCGCTTTGAGCTTGGAGATAGGCGCGACGTCCGCGTCGAGCTTGCGCAGCTCCTCGCGCGCGGACAGGGCCTCGGCCAGCTCCTTGTCGAGGCGCTGGAACTCCTGCCGCGCGACGATGACACCCTGCTCCGCCACCCGCAGGTCGCCGTGCAGCGAGAGGGTGCGTTCGCGCCGCTCCACCCACTGCTGCCAGCGCGGCTCCTCCTCTGCCAGCAGCAGCTGCGCTTTGGTCCGCTCGGTCGCCGCTGCCGTCGCGGCCTTACGCGCCTCCGTCAGCCGTGCCTCGGCGGTCTTGCGCTCCTTCTCGAGCTCGGCCTGCGGGGGAAGGCCCGTCTCGAGTCCGTCCACCTCGTGCCCCAGCGCGTTGCGGCGCTCGCGCACCCGTTCTTGGGCGATCGTGAGCTGCTCGTGCCGCAGCACTCGGGAGAGAAACGCGGCGCGCTCGGGGCGCGTGGCGTCCGCCAGCACCGCCAACTCTTTCTGCCCCGTGAAGTAGGTGTTGAAGAACTCGGCGTGCGTCATGCCCAGCACGCGCTGCAGCCGGCCCGTGACCTCTTTCAGCGAGTTGGCGACGACGACGCCGTCCTGATACAGCTCGGCGTTGTTCAGTCCCCGTTCCACGCGGAAGGAGTGGCTGCCCAGCCCGAACTCCAGCTCCACGCGCACGGACGCACGGGCCTTGGCGCGCAGGTTGCGGATGGAATCCTTGTCGCCCCGCGCCGCCGCGTTGCCGTAGATCGCCCAGGCGATGGCTTCGAGCAACGACGTCTTGCCTGAGCCGTTGGGACCGATGATGCCGGTGATGCCGTCGCCGAACGCGATTTCGGTGTCGGCGTGCTGGCGGAAATTGACGAGCCGCAGGCGATGCAGCTTCATGTCGCGCTGTCCGCGCTGGCGGCAGACTCGAGATACTCGACGCCCAGCGTCACGAACGTCTCGCGATTGAGCTCGGCATCGAGCGGGCGGCGGCCGAGAAAGTCCTTGACCGTCTCGGTGAGCGTCTGGCGGCGTGTGCCGGAACCAGGTTGCGTGGCAGCCCGCTGGGACTCAGGACGGCGCAGATCGAGCTGAAAGTTCAGCGCCCGGGCTTTGTAGCCGCGGATCGCCGCGTGATCGAGATCGCGCGCGGTGGCGCGCTCGACGTCCCAGACGAGCAGTCGCACGATCTGATCGTCGATCTTGGCGCTCCCCACGCGTTCGGCGATCTGCGCATCGAGTTCTTTTGCGTTGAGTCCCGCACCCCTGATCGGCGGCAGATCGATATGGCGCCGCACCGGAGCGATAGGACTGAACGTGACGCGCGCGCCGGGAAGCTCGACGAGGAGATAGCCCTTCCCGCTGCGCTTGGACTTCTTCAGCGCAGCCTCGTCCTGGAGCTGGCCCCACGGGTTCGGTGGCAGGTACTCGAGACTCCCGGAATACCACGCGTTGGTCGCCACGGATTGCGCCGTGTGGTAGTGGCCCAACGCGATGTAATCCCACTTCTCGGGCGCCAGCAGCTCGCGCGACAACTCGGCGCCGCCGTATTCGACGGTGCCACGTTCCTCGCCGAGCCCGCCGTACACGCCGTGTGTGACGAGCACGTTCAGCGTAGGTCCACCAGGTTCCGGGCGCAGCGCGGGGCGGTCGGCTCTGGCGAGCGCCTGCTGCGGCACCGCGAGGACCGCGCAGTCAAGCTTGGGAAAAACAATCCGGCGCGCTGCTTCGACCGCGATTTCGACGCCCAGGGCTTCATAGAGACGCAGGATGCTCCCCGTCTCGGTGGAGCGCGGTGTATCGTGCTCGCCCGCGATCACGACGATCGGCGTGTTGGGCAAACCGGTCCGCACTCGCTGGAGGTGCCGGAAACAGTACAGGATCGCGGCATTCGTCGGCCGGACCGAGTGGAACAGATCCCCGGCGATGACGATCAGCTCGGGTTTCTGCTCCAGAAGATCGTCGACCGCGCGTTTGAAGACTTCGGCGACATCGACTTCACGCTGGTTCGCGCCCTTCGCCGTCTGCCGGTCGAACTGGCGGAACCCCAGATGCAGGTCGGCGAGGTGGGCGAGCTTCATTGCAACCGGATCGTCGTCTGAGTCACGAGCCGAGACAACAGCGTGTCTCTTCCCACCATAGGGTGGGCGGTCACGAGGCTCAGTCTCACGGACAGCTCTTCGGAAATCATCACACCCCGTGGCAGCGAAAATCTGTACCGGCCGGTCATCGTCCCAGACGATCGCGCCGCCAATGCGCCCAGGCTCGTCGTCACGCGCGTCTCGACGGCAGGGAGCTGACCATCGATCCCGACGTCCGCGAACCGATCGTTCACCGATTTCTGAAGCGCGTTGAGCGTGGCGTGGAGTTGCAGCGTCGAGGAATCCTGCCCGCTCATTTCCAACACCTCCACAGGGGCGGGTATCGTCACCGTCCAGGCGTCGCCGGGCTCGACCGGCTCCTGGGGGAACCACGGGGCCACGGCCGCGGCAATAGCCCGAAGCCGCAGAACCATGTCTTGCGTAAGACGAGGAAAGGTGTCGGGCTCAGTGCGCTGCAGCTGCCTCATTGCGGACAGATCGGGATCGGCTCCGGACGGTTGCAGCTGAGCCGAATCGATTTGGAGCGAAACTTCGCTCCCCGCGCCGCGGGGGTCGGTGAAGCGCCCGAACTGCGTGTAGTAGATGGTCCACACTTGAGCGGTCCGAGCGACTGCAGCGACGATCGGCGCATCCTCTCTGGTCGAGCGGATCGTCACCACATAGTGGTGGACCGCGTCGCGGCGCGGGCGATAGCGCAGCGCGGCCTTGCCGCTACAGGCCGCGATTTCCGCGAGCAGGATCACCCCGTACACGCGACCCAGCTTCATTAGTACGGCTCGTCAGAAATCGGATTCAGCGGCGGCACCGTGTGATGTTCCGCCGGGAGATCGGCGTCAGCGCTGACCCGGGCACCGAGCACTTTGCGGAAGTAAGCGAAGACATCGTCGGGCCGGGTGCGCCGCGCCGCGGCCAGCGCGCGCCGCACGTCGTCCGGCTCGCGGTCCGCGATCAGATCCTTCACCTGGTTCGGCCGGATGCGCCGGTCGAGCCGCACGAGCTGGCGCACGACTGCCTCGTCGAACGGGACATCGGCCGCGGGCGGAAAGCGCTCGACGCCATCCCGGCCGCGCAGCACCGGGGGCTTGGGGAAGCGCACGAAGATCGGCTGCGTGAAATGCGGATGACGCACCATCAGCTCGCCGATGGGCAGCGTCGCCAGCTTGCTCTTTGTCGCCGGCGTGAGCACCTGGTAGCCCGGCGTTGCGAGCTCATCCATGTCCATGCGGCCGAACAGCTGCGTCCCCGCATTGCCCACCACGCGGCGGTGCACCTGGGACCGAAATTGCTCCGCGCCGAACAGGACCAGGCCGAGGTAGCGGCCGCGCTCCGAGATGTCGAGCAACATCTTCTTGACGTACGTCTCCGGTCCGTCGCCCGGCGCATACTTGTTCAGCTCGTCGACGAAGACCACGACCGCGTCCACACCCAGCTCCCGCCGCTCGAGCTGCTCGCGCAGCTTCGAGACGACGCGCGCGAATACGAGATCCTGGCCGAGCGGATCGACATTCGCGATGTCGATCACGTAGACGGTGCGATCCTCGAACCCGCTCCAGGGGAGGTCGCTGGACGGCCCGTCGTCCGTCACGAGACCTTTGCACCGGGTCGAGATGTTCAGGAGCCGGTTGCGCACTTTACGCATTGTGGCGATGTGATGCGTCCGCCACGTGTCGCTGCGGCCGCCCGCCGTGATTTCCAGACCGTCGAAAATCGCGCGGAAGAACCGGTCCAGGTCGGCGAAGGTCTGCACGCGGTGCGTGGTGCCGAATCCGTCGTCGAACGTTCTTCCTAAGACCCTGTCCCTCAGAAAATCGATAAACGCGTCGGCCTTCGCGTCGATGTCGTCCCGATTGAGCAGCACCTCGGCGTAATCGACGACCTCTTGCAACCCCCAGGTGAGCGGCTCGACGTCATCGACGAGGTCGGGATGCGTCCGGAGCGTATTGAGATTGACGCCGTCCGCCTTGAGCGGTGCGTAGAGCTGCACGCGCTGGAACGGCTCGGCCGGCACGCCAAGCCGCTCGTAGCGACGCCGGTCTTCGTCGCTCAGATCGCCGGGTTGATCGAGAAAGCAGAGGTCGGGGCCTTTGACGTTGAAACACAGCGCGGCCACGCGGCCTTTGTGCGCCGGGAAGTGCGCGAAGATCGACGCGAGCAGGAACTCGACGGCGCTGGTCTTGGTCGCCAGCCCTGAGACGCCGGAGATGTTGAGATGCGCCGCCTCGGGGCCGAGCAGGAAGTCGGCGTCGAGATAGACCGGCGAATCGCGACCGGCAGCTGTGTACAGACCGACGGGAATGGCCGTCGGCGTCGCGGAGTGGAGAAAACCATCCATCCGCAGCGCCAGCGCGACATCCGCGTCGTCCGCCACATAGACCTGGCCGATGGGCACTGGCTGGAGCGGCTCTTCGGGCGTCTGGCGCAGCACGGCTGCGGTCCAGTAGCGGATCTGCTGGCGCACCGTGGGGGCGTCGGCTGCTCGGGTCGGATCGCCCTCGGCACCGACAACGTCGTGCAGCGGCGTCGCGAGATCGGAGTACGCGAATCCTTCCGTTACGACGCCGTAAACAACGCGCCCAGACTCCTGACTCCCGGCTCCTTGGACCTTTACGATCGCCCCAATTCCGATCGTGGTGTCCGTCGCTGTCCAAAAGTGGAATTGGTGTGGGGTCGCGGGTTTCAGCTCGGTTGCGACAACCCGGCCAATGGGCGCGGATTGTGGATCGGAGCGGGCTATCACGTTCCCGTCCTGGGCAGCCGGGAGGCACGATGGAGCTGCAAATCCCGGGGGGCGCGGGCCTTCAGGTATTCCTCCACGTGATGTAAAGGATACAACAGGCGGTCCCAGCGTGTCGCGGGCGTCGCCAGCGGCGCACGCTCGGCCCACAGCCAGGCGCTCAGCGCCGCTGCCCGCGTGACCGTCTCCGGATGCGCGCGCGCTTCGACCCGCACCAGTCCAAACTGCAAATCGTTGCCCTCCCATGGCCACAATCGCAGGTACCAGGAGTAGACCTCGGTGCGCGTATGACCGCCGCGTACTGCGAACACACTAGTCCGATGCCCGGCGGGGAGCGTCAACGCGCGCTCAAGTCCTCTGCCCTCGAGAAACTGCGCGCCGTGACTCTTGATCACGCCGAGGGCGCGAGGGTGCCGGGCCACCGCCGGCGAGCGTGACAGCAGGCCGTCCAGCACCAGCCACTCGTCCGCTCCGAGATCCTTGAGAGACTGTTCGGCCAGCTCGCGCTCCAGGTGCGCGCGCGCCCGGCGTACCGTCGTCTCGACCATCTCGAGGTAGCGCGCCGGCTGCTCGACCAGGTCACCGTCGACCCGCTCCAGGTCGGACGCCGACTGCTCCAACGCCTGCCGCAGCGGCGCGCTCATGCGATCGAGCGGGGCAATCGCGAACGCGCGCGCGCGCTCGCCGGTCGTGTGGAGCACGCCGCCCGCGTCGCGGCGGCGGACCGCGGCGGCGATGTAGGCACTCACGACCTGCACCACGCCGTCATAGGCGACGACGCTCCACCGCTCGATGCCATTGAGAAAAGACACGGGGTTAGGGATTACGGGTTCGGGAATCGGGTGCGTCTGGAGCTCGTTCCCCTCGACCAGATCGGCGCGCTCCCCGTCCCCAGCCTGCGCCTCATCACCTTTGCCGCCGTTGCCCGGCACGGCTCCGGCAGCGATGAGCGCCTGCCACCAGGTCATGCGCTCTCTCGCATTTTCACGCCGACGACGAGCCCATCCCGTACCGGAATGATGGTGGCAACGAGCCGGCGATCACGCGCCGCCAGCTCGTTGAACGCGCGGACACCCAGCGCGTTCGGAGAGTGGTCGTTCGCGTCGATGGCCGCGCCGTGGAAAAACGCATTGTCGCACAACAGCAGCCCGCCGCGCCGCAGCAGCTTCATGCCCCAATCGAAATACTGGGGAAGCGGCTCTTTATCGGCGTCGATGAAGACCGCATCGAAGCCGGGCGGCAGGGTCGGCAAGACATCGAGCGCCGAGCCTTCGATGAGCCGCACGCGGCCGTGGAGCCTGGCCATGTCGAACGCTTCGCGCGCCACTTTCGCGTGTTTCGGATCTTTTTCGATCGTCGTCAGCTCGCCCCCCGCAGGCAGCGCGCGTGCCAGCCATACGCCGCTGTAGCCGCCCAGCGCACCGATCTCGAGCACGCGCTTCGCCTGAATCGCGTGCAGCAAGACGTACAGCAGCTTGCCTTCCTCAGCCGAGACATTGATGGCCGGCAGGTTCAGAGCAGCGTGACGCGCGCGGATTTTGGCGAGAATCGGGTCTTCAGCGGCGAACAGCTCAGTGACGTAACGCTCGAATCGATCGTCCACTACGCCGTAGCTTCGACGTTGGGGAAGGGTGGCACCTCCAGCAACCAGAGGCCGGCGATGCGGGATTGCTTGTCCACCTCCACCAGCATGTGATCGGCGACGCGCACCACCGTCGCGGCGCGCTTGCTGCCGACGCGGATATGAAAGACGGATTCCGTCTCGTTCTTGTCCACCGTCAACGCCGTATCGAGCTCCACGGCGGCGACGTCGGGTTGCGAGCGGCGCTGCGGGAACGTCACCTGTCCTTCTTTCGACGCTTCCGGGGGCACAAGCGAGGCGACCGTGCGCACGTCATCGGGCCACGTCACGACGTCGACGCCACGCAGGGCGCCTCCGGCGACGTCGATCACGACAAACGACCCGTCACCACCTTCGAGATCCACCGTCCCGTTCATCCCGTTCCCTTTCGGGACGCCTTTGCAGGCGACAGTCAGGATGTCCGTTTCGGGATCCCAGCGGTAGGTGACCTTGGGAAGTTTTCCATTGAGGGGCTCGATGCGTGCTTCGACGTGCATGCCGTTCGGCGCCTTCCCGCGTGAGTAAGGCTCGCGTAATATAGCGGCACTATGGAACGACGCGAGTTTCTGGCGGTCACTGGCGGTGCGGCGATCGGCGCAACGGTTTGGCGACCCGGCGGTCGGGCGGTCGGGCGGTCACAGACGCCCGTGCTCGGCCCACAAGTTTTCGCCCAGCGCATCGCACGCGCGCAGGCGGAGCTCAAAAGTCGCAACCTCGATCTCCTGACCGTCGAGCCCAGCACCAATTTCCAGTACTTCACCAGCTACAATCCCGGCCGCAGCGAGCGGCTCATCCTCCTGATGATTCCCGCGACTGGCGCTCCGGTGATTGTGTGCCCGTCGTTCGAAGTGGAGCGCATCAAGCGGAACACGACGATTACCGACGCCCGCGGCTGGGAGGAGTTCGAGGATCCCTGGGCGCTGGTCGCAAAGGCGGCGCTGCAGCTCAAGCCACGTGGGCGCGAGGGAATCGTTGCGATCGAACCGACCACGTCGTACCAGAGCTACGTGCGGCTCGTGTCCAAGCTCAGAGGCTGGATCCCGCACGACGGCGCGCCCGTCACGGAGCGGCTGCGGATTCTCAAGAGTCCCGAGGAGATCGCGCTGATTCGCGCCGCCATCGCAGCCACGGAAGCCTCGATCGCCGCGACGTTCTCGCAGCTTGCCGTCGGCATGACGGAGCGCGACGTCGCCGCCTTGCTGTCGCGGGAGATGGCGAGCCGCAACTCACCGGGCGGCGGGTTGGTGCAGTTCGGCCCGTCCAGCGCCCTGCCCCACGGCGGCCCGTCGGCCGGCCAGCTCGCACGCGAAACCGTCGTGCTCATTGACGCCGGCTCGCGCGTCGAGGGCTATACGTCGGACATCACGCGCACGATCTGGTTCGGCGACGCGCCGGCGGATGAGTTCAAGAAGGTCTACAACATCGTGCACGACGCGCAGACCGCCGCGATCGAGAGCGCGAAACCGGGCGTGACGCAGTGCCAACAGGTGGATCGGGCCGCCCGGAAGGTCATCACCGATGCGGGCTACGGCCAGTACTTCACCCACCGGTTGGGGCACGGCATGGGCATGGACGGCCACGAGGCGCCGTACATGGTGGAAGGCAACACCTTGCTGCTCGAGCCGGGGATCGTGTTTACCGATGAGCCCGGGATTTACCAGCTGGGGAAGTTCGGAGTCCGGATCGAAGACGACTGCATGATGACTCCGACAGGCGTCGAAGTCTTGTCGCACCGGCCGGCGAAGCTCTAGTCCCCCAGTTTCCTGGCAAAACTCACAATCCGATCGAGCGCCTGCTTGATCGAATCTGTTGCCGCGGCATACGACAACCGCACCCAACGATCATCTCCAAACGCAGCGCCCGGGACTAACGCCACCCCAGACTGCGTTATCAGCCTGGTGCAGAAGTCCGTGCCGGTGATTTTCCCGAACGAGTCCACCCGAAAGAAGAAGTAGAACGCGCCGAGCGGGTCGACGAATTCGACGCCCGGCAGATCCTGCCGGAACCGTGCGACGACCATGTCACGACGCTTGCGAAACTCGCCGACCATCCGGTTCACATCCTGCTCCACCCGTTCATCGCCGAGGGCCGCCGCGGCTGCGAACTGGGCGGGATGATTGGCGCCGGTGGTCGTGTGTGACTGCAGCGCCGCCATCGCCTTGGCGACCTTCGCGGGGGCGAGGGCGAAGCCGACTCGCCATCCGGTCATCGCGTACGTCTTGCTGACGCCCGTGATCAGCACGACGCGCTCCAGGAGGTCATCGGGGAGGTCGAGGAACGACGGCGCGGGGCCGGTCCCATAGTGAATGCGACGGTAGATCTCGTCCGCGATCACCCACACCTTCTTGGCCGCGGCCCACTGCGCGATCGCGCGAATCTCGGCGTGGGTGTAGACCGCGCCCGTCGGATTACACGGTGAGCAGAGAATCAACCCGGTGGCGCCCGGCAGCATCCGCTCCAGATCCTTCACGCTCGCCTTCAGGCTCCACTCAGGATCGCCCGCAATCATGACGGGCCGCGCCCGCGCGAGGTGCACGATCTGGGGATACGACACCCACGCGGGCGCCGGAATCGCGACGACGTCGCCGGGGCCGAACAACGTGAAGCAGGCGTTGAACAGCGACTGCTTGGAGCCGTTCGAGACCACGATGTGATCGGCGTTGACGGGCCGGCCGCCCGACAGCAGCGAGAGCTGCGTGGCGGCCGCGGCCCGCAGCTCCAGAATCCCCTCGTTCGCCGAGTAATGCGTCTTCCCATCTTTGATGGCGCGAATGCCGGCGTCGGCGGGAATCGCCGGCGTCGCGAAGTCCGGCTCGCCCGCGCCCAGATCGATGACGTCTTCCCCCGCCGCCTTGCGCCGCTTGGCTTCCGCGGAAATCGCGACCGTGGCGGACGTTTCGAGATGCTGGAGGTTGGGGGATAGGCCGTCGGTCATCGGGGGATGGCTCCGTGACGTTTGAGGATCGTGATCGTCGAGTCGACGGGCAGGGCCTGCACAGTGCCACGATAGCCCCGCACCGTCTCCGCCCGCAACAAGGAATTGTAGATCGCTTCTTCGGTCGCGTCGATTGTGGCCTGGAAGAGTCCGGACATGACGTCGTTGCGGACGAGGGCCATCGTGTCGACGAGGCGGTCGAGGGCGGGCGAGGGCGGACGAGGGCGGGCCGTCGAGAACGCGATCACGTAGTCGCCGCTGCCGTTGCTCATCGAGCTGCCGGTGCGCGCGAGCCCGGTAAGCGCACGGTTGGCGAGGCGGGTGAGCCGCAGGTGGTCGAGGGGTGCGTCGGTAGCGACCACCATGATGATCGACCCGTCACCGTTTTGCGGTAGGGGCGCAGCATGCTGCGCCCCTACTTTGATCTCTATCGGGACACCCTGAATCCGCAAGTCGCCACCAAAATTCGTCTGCACCAGCACACCCACCGTCCAACCACCCCATTTGTCTGGCAGCTTGCGGCTCGATGTCCCGATCCCGCCTTTCCAACCGAACGCGACGGTTCCCCGCCCCGCGCCCACCGCACCCTCCGCCACCGGACCGGCGGCGGCGGCGCGAATCGCGCTCAGGACGTCCGCCTCTGTGATCGGCCGCGCGCGGATGTTGTTCAGAAAGCCGTCATTCGTCTCGCCCACCACCGGATTCGCGGAGCGCACGTCTTCGTTGCCCGGCAGCCCCAGCAGCCAGGTGAGCACGGCGTCGGCCGCGCGCGGCACGCACAGCGTGCAGGTCAACACGATCGGCGACTCGAGCTCGCCGAGCTCGTTCACCTGCGTCGAGCCGGCGAGTTTGCCGAAGCCGTTGCCCACCACGATGGCGGCCGGGACCTTCTCGCGAAACGGATTGCCCCCGTGGGGCAGAATCGCGGTGATCCCCGTGTTGATCGAGTCACCGCGCGCAATCGTGGTGTGACCTACACGCACGCCGGCGACGTCGGTAATGGCGTTGAGCGGGCCGGTGGGGATCGACCCTACGACGATGCCGATCTCGCGGGCACGGGGGCGCGGCGTCTGGGCCCCGAGCGAGGCGGCGAATAGAAGAAAGAGGACCGGGACGTTACCTTTCACTGCGCAAAACCTAGCATCCTTTGACAATCGAGGCTCGTGTGCGGCACGTCGTGCTGGTGATCCCTCCCGCGGTGGAACGCGCGGGAAAGGCCTGGGAGTTGATGGGTACCCGGGCAGTGATCGTCTGTGCGGACCATGAGCAGGCCATGCTCTGGGCCGATGCCGCGCCCGCCGAGCTTCGTGCCCACGCCGTCACCGGCCTCGGCCGCACCGCCGCCCTGCTCAAGGAAGGGCGCGTGGGTGTCCTTGCCGGATCTCCCGCCGATCTCGCCGCCCTCATGACGCGCTCCGCGCTCAAGCTCGAGACGCTCGAAACGCTCGTCATCGCCTGGCCCGAATCGTTCTCAGCCGAGCTGGACACGCTGCTCGGTGAGGCGCCCGAAGCGCGGCGGGTGATTCTCAGCTGGGATCCGCATGGGCTCACCGATTTCATCGAGCGCCACGCGCGCCGCGCCGAGATCGTCGGCGACATCCCGCTCGACTCATCCGCTCGGCCGCTGGGATCGGTCGCGTCGGCACGCTACGCGGTTGTACCGGCCGCTCGCCGGGCGGTCGCGGTGCGCAATGTGCTCGATGCCGTACGGTCAGTCCGGCCATACGTGTGGAAGGGGGGCGACGTTACGGCGCCGACGGAGCTACCCGATGCGGTCGTGGCCACCACGTTGCCCACACGCGAGGAGCTTCGCCTGCTCGCGGCGATCGCGCAGCCGCTGGTCGTCGCCCTCGCGTCGCAGATCCCCTATCTCAAGTCGATCGCCTCGCTCTCGCCGTTTGCGCTCCCGTCGGCGGCCGACCGGGCGCAGGATCGCGGTGCCGCGTTGCGGGCTGCAATCTCCGCCCGGCTGACGCACAGCGACGTGGATGCGGAGCTGGCGGTGCTGGCGCCCCTGTTCGAGGAGCACGATCCGGCGCTGGTCGCGGGCGCGTTACTGGCTATCAGCCGTCAGCCCTCTGCCGTCAGCCAACCCTCGCCCGCCGCATCACCGCAGTCGGGCTGGGCGAAAGTCTTTGTGACAGTCGGCACCAAAGATCGCGCCAGCGCGAAGGATTTGGTCGGCGCACTGATCAAGGAAGTCGGCCTGCAAAAGGGCCAGATTGGGAAAATCGATGTGCGGGAGACGTTTTCTCTGGTCGAGGTATCGCCCGACGCGGCTGAGCAAGCGGTGCGACGACTCAGCGGCATCTCGATTCGCGGCCGCCGTGTGTCCGCGCGTCCTGACCGAGAGTGAAACGCCAACGGGCCGTCCAGCGGGACGGCCCGTTTACTGACGCTACTTCTTGTTATTGACCGCCATCTTCAGCTGCTTGCCTGCGCGGAATGCGGGAGCGATCGACGCCTTGATCTGGATGACGCCGCCCGTCTTCGGGTTGCGACCCATCCGTGCGGCGCGCTTGCGCGCTTCGAAATTCCCGAAGCCGGTGATCTGCACCTTGGAGCCCTTCTTCAACTCGGTGGCGATGATGCCCTTGTCGTCGAAGAGTGCTTCAACAGTGCGTGTGGCATCGGCCTTCGACATCTTGGTGCGCATCGCCAGCGCGGAGGTGAGTTCAGCCTTATTCACTGCGATCTCCTTGGTGGGGGGGCGCGGAAACCCGCATGAATACTGAAGAACTATGGGATATCCCTCGGAAAACCGCAAGATTGCTGGACTTTCTCGACCCACCCTGACCCCTCCCCCCCGACGACATATCCAAAGTTGTGGATATGTCACGGTTGCTCACCTGCTTGATGGCGGTTTAACGTGAGGGCCCATGTTCCAACAAGCGGGCCGTCCTGGGTGGATCGAAGTCATCTCGGGCGTGATGTTCAGCGGCAAATCGGAAGAGTTGATCCGCCGCGTGCGCCGCGCCGTCATCGCCCGCAAGCAAGTGCAAGTCTTTAAGTCCCATCTAGATGCACGCTATGCCGGGCTATTCTCCGTCTCCTCGCACGACGGCGTGACGGTCGAAGCCGAGCCGGTCGATTCCGCCGAAGAGATTTCCCGCCGCCTGAGACGCGACACCGAGGTCGTCGCCGTGGACGAGGCCCAGTTTCTCGACGACGGCGTCGTCGACCTGGCGAACCGGCTCGCCGACCAGGGCGTCCGGGTGATCCTCGCCGGCACCGACGTCGACTTCCGGGGCCTGCCGTTCGGCCCCATGCCGACGCTCATGTGCGTGGCCGAGATCGTCGACAAGTTCCAGGCGATCTGCGTGGTGTGCGGCGGACCCGCGACGCGCAATCAGCGGCTCGTCAACGGAAAGCCGGCTCTCTGGGACAGTCCAATCATCATGGTCGGTGGGCGGGAGTCCTACGAAGCCAGATGTCGTCATTGCCATCGAGTTCCGAGACAGGATGAAGATCAGACCGCGCTGCTCTAGGTCATGCTCAACGTAGGCCTGACGGGCAATATCGCTTCCGGCAAGTCGGCCGTGGTCGAGCTCTTCAAAAAATGGGGGGCGACGGTGATCGACGCGGACAGCCTCGCCCGCGAAGCGGAGGCGCCCGGCACCGCCGTGCTGGCCGCGATCGCGGGGCGCTTCGGCGCCGACGTGCTCGCGCCCGGCGGCGGCCTGGACCGCGCCGCGTTGCGCGGGAAGGTCATGGGCGATAACGCCGCCCTCGCCGCGCTCAACGCGATCGTCCATCCGGCCGTGCAGCAACGCCGGCTCGAGCTGCAACGCGCCGCGGCGGAGCGCGGCGATGCCATCGTGATCAACGACATTCCGCTGCTCTTCGAAGTTCTCGATCCCGCGCAGTTCGACACGATCGTGCTGATCGACGCCCCGGTCGCGCTGCGGCGCACACGACTCAGGGCCTTGCGCGGATTGTCGAATGAGGAGGCCGATCGGATGATCGCCGCGCAGATGCCCGCCCAGCGCAAGCGGCCGCAGAGCCAGCACGTGATCGACAACGCGGGGACATTGGCCGAGCTCGAGAAACAGGCCAAGAAGATCTTTGTCGAGCTCCGGCACCGGGCGGCGCGGGTGGGTGTTCAGACCGAAGCTCCCGGGCAGCGGTTGTTGCTGTGTGCGCTGGATGCGAAAGATGGCGGCGCCCCGGTGTTACAGGCGATCGAGCGGCGCTACAGCGATGCCGGGATGCGCGTCGAGCACACGACCGTGAAAACGCTGGCCAAGGCGCTCAAAGCAGGCCCCCCGCCGCTTTCCATCGTCGCCACCGCCGCCGCTGCGGATGGGGCGCGCACGGCCTGGGAGAACGCCGACCCGCCACGTCCCAGCCGCCTCTACCATTTGTCGCCGGACCCTGATCCGATCGCCGTGCGTCTCGACTTGCGGCCCTGGGGTGAGACGCGCGTCGCGCTCAGTGAAGAAGACGGCGCAGGACTGGCGCCCCGCGCAGACCTGTTGTAGGCTCCCGTCCCATGTCCAGCATCCCCAAAGAACTCCGCTATACAAAGGACCACGAGTGGGTGCGCGAAAGCGGGCCGCAGATCGTGGAAGTCGGCATCACCGACTATGCACAGGGCGAGCTGGGCGACGTCGTCTTCGTCGAGCTGCCCAAAGCGGCCGCGCAATTCAAACAGCACGCCGTCTTCGGCACGATCGAGGCGGTCAAGGCGGTGTCGGAGCTCTACTGCCCGCTCGCCGGCTCGATCGTCGAAGCCAATAAGGCGCTCGAGGGAGATCCGGCGCTCGTGAACCGCGATCCCTACGGCAAAGGGTGGATGGTCAAGGTGAAGGTCACGGACTCGAAAGAATTGGAGGGGCTGCTCCGCGCCGACGCGTACGCGAAGCATGTTGGAGAGTGAAAGCGACATTCCACGGACACGCCTGTTTTGTGCTG
>WNFL01306401.1_pt2 | contig 18012 bp, 24 predicted proteins | sample 5400361 | NCBI WGS metagenome assembly WNFL01 (sample SAMN13153351, study PRJNA577476) | soil metagenome | isolation source: 40 cm soil on Douglas fir-dominated hillslope | place: USA:California | collected 2013-09-17 | reverse complement strand
GCATTTCAATTCATTTGATATTTTTATAACGCAAAAGTTGGATAATGCAAGGCTTTTAGCGTCGACCGACCACTTGCATTATAGAAATTTCAACTGTAGATGAGTGGGTATTTGCTATCGTAAATAGATCTGCATTTCGTGACTTCCCAGGCCAAATGGTCCAATCGAGTAGCGCGTGCGGGCGCTGGCATCGCAAAGGCAATCGCGACGAAGCGACTTACTCTCCCTTCTCCGTCCCCCCTTCCCATGTTAACCTCATGTCTACTTATTCCCGAATCTCTCCATTGGTTCCGGTTGTTGCCAATCCGGTACACGTTATCGTCCGTCTCCGGCTGCGCAAACTGCGAATAGAAGTAAATGCACTCATACCACCTTCACGAGACTCCCGATGATATTGTATGTTGGCACTTGAAGATGAATTATTCGTGGACGGCTTGGAATTCTACTCTTCACGCCGTCTCGTAGTGTTCCGGGGTCAAAAACCAACCACGGATGGGAGCTTGGAAAGTCTACTGGATCCCATGCCGCGTCTCTTGACACATCCTTCCTCGTTGGCCACATTCGGAGGTACGTTGCCTTCGCGCGAGATTGACAACTATGAAAGAGAGAAGTCACCAAGAAAGGTGTACTGACCGTATACTGTCATCAGGAGCTGACGGCCAACGTGCCAAAATAACCAAAGTGACAAGAATTATCCTCGCGTGGATTGTCATCCCTTGAGGCTCCATGGAAATCTGAGAGGCCTCAGAAGCATATTCCTTTGTTATCAACCATTGGTTCACCCGAAGCTGGGACTCTCCGAGACGGCTGCCTTTGGTATATTCACCGCAAATAGGGAGGTGCAACGGCTCAAAAGTCCAAAGCTAACTTTATTACAGTGTGATAGGTGGTGAACAGGATCAAAGATGGTCCATAGTGACGCGCGTCGTAGAGAGATCGTTTCGCAAATTCGGCAGATCGCTGTGAGCACAACAGAGTAAACCCGAGGAGACGGATAGAGCACAAGAAATCTAAGCACCAGATAGCCACAGTAATAGAAAATACCTCGACCAACAGAGTTACCTGCTCCATATTGGCCGCAAGCGTGGGGAATGTGGAGGTGATGAGGTTTGTGGGAAGTAAGTGGACTGAGATGGTGATGACAAGCTGCCAGGAAGGTAGAGAGGTATCGTAGGCAAGAGTTCAAACACGTGCTGTGCGACCCCCCTGGGTTGTGTCCCCACGCGTAGGCCGTGCGGGGGTTCTTCTGCACGCATGGTGGCGTGAACTCTGGCATCCTGTGCGCCACCTTCCTCCCATCCATCGGGACCTGGTGTCTGAGCAGGCGGAATGGAAGCGCCACGGCCATCCCATAGGCAACGTACATCGTTACCCGGAATGATTTGTGCAAGGCGACCAGTGTCCACATGACGGATTTCAATGAAGCGCGGGTCGAAAAGGAGGACGTAAGGAGGATGGTAGGCAACTCTCTCGGCAGTTCCTTCCCATTCAACAGTGATGACCGGACGACTAGGGTCACCATGACGGTCGACATACATGCCGAATTCTGTGACGGCTCATAAGTAGCCGCGATGCAGCAGGTGGCTCGACTCACCATCATAACAGAGCAAAAATTCGTTCTCACTGCACCGGAACATGCCAAGTGGTTTACATGATTCGAAGCGCTTGTTAAATGATGCCAGCCGAGGGTCATCCTTTTGTGGGATACTGACACTCTTGAAGCTTAGGCTAGAAAACGACTTTAATAGGACATCCAAGGTTGTTAGATGGGATACATACTCAGTAAGATCCATGATCTCAAAGCCTTTCGTGCAAAGGATTGCAATCTTGGCCTTGAGGAAGATGAGATCAAAGGCTTCGGACGGCAAGAAAAAGTCCTATGGCGAGACATCAGCAAACAAAACTCATAATGCCGCTCGACTACGTACTCGATAAACACGGAACCACTCAGAGCGATTGCTGCCAAATGTGAAGCGACCGAAACCAGCAGGAGTTTTAGACCGGTCGTTGATGCGTTCGACGACAGGTTCCAGAACACGGAACACGCTGTCCATCTGTGGGAGAGGTTACTATGGACAGGCCCACCTGGGGAAAAAAAATGTCGCTCACGGATTTCTTCTTCATGTAGATGATCAAGGTTCGTCCGCCCAACTGACCAACACTGAAGAATTGCACATCCTTGTTGCCGTTGAGCTTTTGTGGTGTGCGGGTAGCATGAGGCGATGGTGGGTTGGACGGGACCAACGCTTCGATGTGATAGGCGAACAGGGACTATAGAATAGAATAGTGAGTAATAGGCGAAGGCTTAATGTGAAGGATTCACTTTGTCGGCAAGAACAAGGAAGATACCAAAGTCCTCCAACATGGCGCACTGCGTGACCATCTTCAAGTGCAGTACACGACGCATCGCTGTCAACCCGTATCATCAGGAACCAAAAGTAAACCTGTGAAGGAAGACGTACACCTCGAATCATGACGTAAACCAATCCAAACACCTTCAGCGCAGCCAATAGCAACCAGGCCTCTACCATCAGACGTCGCTGTGGTGATGTCAATGACGATATTGAGTTGTCACAAGATATGACGCACTGAATGGCACTGAACATGTCACACGGCCAGTGAACATTCCCTCTTCGTTCCAAGATGGAGCTTGGGAGTTGTGGTGCATCGAGGGTACCAAGAAAGTGTCCAAACTGAGAGTTTCAATTTCGAATACCTATTAACCATTAACGGCGGGCTTAGAAAATCATCCGACCTTGTATTCACAAACATACCTTGTTAGACTCCTGCACGACCTTCCTCATGCCAAGTGCCTCCTCAAGCATTTCCTTCCAACGATCTCGAGCTTGCGGGCTCTCCGCGTATAGACCGTAGACACCACCCATGCGCCCATTGTGATGAATTTGCAACGGGTAAACTGATCTCGAGTCTTCAGCTGGTACAGGGTTGGCTTCATTCTGGGCAGTTCTTGCGCCACGGCTACGAAGCAATCCAGTGCTTCGTTGCTGAGGCGGTTCATTGAAACTGAGAAGGCTGAGGAGATCAAGTGGAATTGGCTACAATAGGATTAAGTCAAAATGCCCGCTAGAGTGAGAGTACGCACCCGTCTGTTCACATGGTACTTGGTGACACCATCTTTCTCCTTGGTCTTGGTCATGACCACTGGAGGGACTGATGAGCTTCTAATAGACTCCTAGGCGACCGGACTTACTGTAGTTGTCAAACAGCAACACGAACAGTTCTGTCCAACCACTCCATTCGAACCCAGTTTCAGGTTGGCGAAGTAATTTGCCAGTGTGTATCAAGGTCCGGGTATCATTAAGGAGGTCCATATCCTATAGGATTCACTGCGTCGGTCTCCTTGAGACTCTGTGCGGGTGCTAGACTTACCACCATCTCGCCCGGCTTGAACACAAGATTTGCATGATATCCCCAAAGTTCTACCTTGTCTTTCGCGCTTTGGACGCCCGGTTCGGTTCTTTTGCCGAGGTCCTTGATGACTTCTAAGACTTGTGGAATGGTATCTCGATCTTCGTGAACCGGTGGTGAAGCTTCCATGATACCCTTCAGAAGCAACTCGTATCGAAGTAGCCTGGGAATAGGCCGGTTGATGAAAGCCTTGAGATCCAATTTTCTAGAGTCTGGGTGGCGAATGCATTGCTAGATAGAGGTTAGTGAGCGTCACGAGGGCTGAGTAGAACATACGTCGATGAAAGCTTTGAAGGATTGATTATTCGCCATCTCATCGTCGATTCGGAATGCGGCGATGGGATAATGGGGAATATATTCCATGTACGCTTCGACCCAGTTGAGTGCGGCGTCGAATACAGGTGGAACGATCGTGCGGATAACCGGGTGCTCCTCTCGTTGGATCTCGTGTAGGCGGTCCAACATGCGGCGGTGGTGGGCATGAATTTCGGCAAAGTTGTGGAAGACGTCATGCAAGAATGCAGGAAGACGCTCCCGTGGAATGATATTTGCGTTACGCAGTGGCCGGATGAAGAGCTGTCGATGGAGATAAGAACAACCTTGAAAAGGTAAGAGGGACCATTTACCGTCTCGATAGTTTCAAGATCTTTGACATAGATCATCTCACCCTTGATGAGTTCCCAAATAATCCTGTTGTCAAGCCATTTAGCATACTTTTCCGTGAGCGAGGGCCGACTTGGACGTACGACTGCCGTTTGCTCTCTTGCTTGGAAATACCAGCTCGCACGTCTTTCGGCACAAGGTCATGCCACTCCAGCTTGTTAGTAGGACCTCTTCCCATAGCGTTCTGGAAGGTCCTCAACTGTGCGACCGTATACAGATTCCGGATCGCTGATTCCGCTTCAAGTAGGAAGTCTGCATCGGGGCTGCCTTCTTCGGTTTCCTTGAAAATGGCTTCGAGCAACAGCGGATACTTCTGAAGATGTTCCGCAGGTCTCGAAATAAAGTGCTTGAGCTCTAATCGTCTAGGGTCGGAGCGCATGCAAAGCTATCACAAATATTGGTTTATGCAATCCGGTAATGGACGACAACATACCTCTAAGAACCTCCGGAACTCTGCATTGGACTCCATTTCCTCCTTGATCCTCTTCTCTGCAACTGGTAAATGACCGACGTAAACCGGGTAGACGCCTCTGAAGTCTGCAGCAGCATTCAAGAAGACATCTCCAATCCTCTGAATCACCGGTTGTTGTTCACGCTGGCGGACGGAGAGCACATCTAGTAGACGTCGATTGCATTGTCGCAGCTCGGAAATATTTCCAAAGACTTCTTCAATGAATTCGTCAAGCTCTTGCGGTGGAATCACGGGCGGGTCGGCACGGCGAAGGCCTTTGATGAAGCACTGTGAGGGAAGACGAAGCATTAGCATCAACGGCGGGGAGAACTGGATGGGATAAGTACGCACAGACTCAACAAAGTCGAGATCCTGCACGTATTGGCGCTCCTTGACAATGACTTGGAAGATGATGCTGCACACCTCTAGTGAGCCATCGCTGTATCTCACATGCTGTGCTCGCGTCCCACTTACGTCTGTCGCCTCTTTTCCTTCTCACTTAGCACCCTCAAAGCCTCAGGGTCAACCAAATCGGCCCACCGTGCCTATGTGACGTTGAGCATCAGTTCACCAAAAAGGCAACCGTTCGTCACAGAAGAGTGCTCACATCAGCGGGGGGTTCGAACGTGGATGGGGCAGTTTCGAGTTGTAGTTCTAGATGTGGCTAAGGGACCAAATCAGTTGATATGCAGCCTGACAGACACTCCAGAGTTCGATAAGAGCACCCACCGAAGCTCTTCTCGGGCATGAGTACGAATAGCACGACATCGCCTCCGTGCAACTGGGCGAGTAGCACCTGGTAAGGAGGGTGATGACCCCTGTTGGCAATTCTTCGCGGTCCATCCTCCCTACGTCCGAACGGCGTTCTCCAGGAATTCCAGCCGCATCTGAGTTGCCACCTCCATCATTGTCGTCCCCTTCGTCCAAGAACATGTAAACGTCCTCAACACCATCAGTCAACTTACGTCCTCCCCACTCGACTTCGTAAAAGAAGAGTTGCGACTGGAGGCTCCTCGCCACCTGCAGGGCAAGCTTCCGATCTGCCAATGGGATCCCCGCATTGCTCTGATACTCCTTCTGGATGTACGTCTGGATGGTGGAGACAACATCCTTGCCCGTAAATGCCTTGGAGTACGGAATGCCGCCCTTGACATGAGTTCCACGGGGTACTTTGTTTTTGAGCAGATTTGCGACATGCGAAAGGAGGGATAGATTGACAAAGCGTAGCTCGTCGATGTCGTCTGGGTCATCCGATTCGTCCCCATCATCATGAAGCTCCAGCGGGCCCTTCACGCATGCCATCCTCCTATATTCACCACCCTTTCGGCGGCTAGACCCGACGTCCGGTGAGGTCGCGATATTTGATGGTACAGGGGGATACGCGTAGCTGCCAGCGCTGTTTGAGCTTGAAACAGCGCTGGACCGCGAGAAGTCTTCACCAGAGGGGGGGTGCAACGAGGACCCCGGAAGGTTGCGGCTCGGGTTCGTGGGCGTGGGCGTGGGCGACTCGCGTGGGGATGGGATATACTCGACATGCTGCACAGATGTACGATGGGGTTCCTGCAAGAGGCTGCCAGCCGAAGCAAAAGAGGATGCGGTAGAAGAAGAACGCATCAAAGCCGCGCCCACGCCACCAACACCTTCATCATCACCATCTGCTGGGGGAGACACTACGATTGGAGAACGGGTCACGGGGCTAGGTGCGGTTGGCGATGAACGGCCAGTCGTGTAACTTGGTTGTTGGCGGTGTTGTATGACGCGAGGATCGGGTGCATAGTGGTAACCTCCATTTTGAGAGGATGAAGAGGTGCCATCGGGGGAGTAATAGGGGGCGACACCAGCAAGGGGGATAGTGGGCGCTACGGGCATCCTCCGTGAGTCATAATCGCGGCGAATAGAAGGTGAGTGGGAAGGATGACCGCCCGTTTGACTTTGGCGGTGATGACCCGGAGTTGGATCAAGGGTATCGACAGTCAGCTCTGGTACTGAGATGCGAGGCAGACGATGGCCGGACTGGTACGGATCACTGTAATTTTGTTGGGTACCAGAGTAGTCATAGCCTGAACGCTGAGAGCCATTGCTATGTCCGTGCTGGGAATCACCAAGGTCGCCGCGGTGTGGTGGCAGCTGGTTAGAGCCGAGATGCTGTGTGGAACCAAGACTAGACAGTGATCCCTGGACATGGCGAGTGTACTGGGGCTTAAGCGGAGCCTCGGGTGAGATAGGTTCGTTGCTTCGGTGTGGGTGATGATGATACTGCGGGTTGCTCGAGTTGATGGGTGCCCCGGGAGACGGTTGGGCGGCTGGAGGGGCCGGCAAGGGACGAGATCTACTTCCGCTGAAGCGTCCGTTGTGTGGTGCTGCGCTGGGCGAGGGATGGTAACGAGATTGCTGCGTCTGGCTGGGAGGCAGGGCTGGTCCCGTGTCAGCTGGGGGAGCTAAATATCTCCAAAAAATGGACACATACCATACATAGGGCGGGATTCATACCTGTCGTACATCGACGGCGTGCGCTCTTCAGGGCGGGGCGAGGCAGCCGTCGGGGTACGAGCGCCCGCGGGAGGCTCCTCGTGGCCGTAAACACCATTGGAGACATGACTGTAGAGGTTGTATATGTCTCCTTCCTCGTTGTTCGTGTACCCGTGGCCCCCGTACTGCCGATTTCCTGCCAACGTCGGCCCGTTGGACATGATATGTTCTGAGTCCACTCTAGATCAACGCCTGAGTATTTTCTGGGGTATTGTGTGCAGTTGATGGGCCTTGAAGTCGACGTGTGCAAAGGCTGGTAGAAGTGGTGCTGATCAAGAACGGGGCGTATTCGGACGCTCGGGCGCTCGGCTGAAGAATGAGGCAGACAGAGGTATAATATGTTATATGGCTCCCAGAAATTCTACATTTCTATATTTCTATATTTACGACCGCTTTGGCCACGGCCTTTGCCTCTACCTCCACCTCTAAGTACCTCTAAGGTTACCCAAGGTAAGGTTACCAAGGCAGACGTATGAGAATATCAGGATATCAGAATATCAGAAGTAACTATGAGAGAGCGAGTGGGAATCCAGTAATTTCCCACGTTTGACTGGTTGCCGCTGCTCCACTTGACGACAACCATAGGCTCACTCTCGAGCTCATCAGGACCCAAAAAAAAAGAAAGTCACATACAGCGTGCTATCTCAACAACAGACTAATTGGGTAATACTATACATTATGTTCGAATCATCCAGGTCGTTACCCTACACCAAGATGGTGAATAAGATGGTTCCAGTTCGTGTCCGGGCTGTCCTCCTCTGGGTTCGGCGCAAGCCCTTCCCCCATTGCCCCGCTGCTGTACGAGTGCACATAGGTGTCCTGGTGGGGTGCTGGCATTGCCAAAATACCGGAAGACGAGGGCACAGACGGATAATACCCATTATGCATAGCGTGCACCGGTGGTGAATGCTGCAAGAGCGTGCCGTTCGCAGCACGATAATGACCGTGTGCAGGCTCGAGAGTCGTGTCCACGTACATTGGGTAGTCCTGGTAAGGCGATGAGGCGTATGGTTGTGGTGGTTGCCCTAGAGAGATTTGCGGGTTCCATTGCTGTTGCTGGGTATCATTTGCATAGCCGTCACTGCTGTGGTACCGCTGGTGTTGCCCACGCCCTTCTTGGGCTGTCGAGTATGGCATCGGGTACGAACCCTGAATCTTCTGCTGTTTTTGCCCAATGGCCTGGGGCAGATCGTTATAGTACTCGAGGAGAGTCCGGTGCGCGTTTACGAATTCAGGAGGTGTTTGTACATTAGACTGAGACTGTATATATTGCGAAACATGCGGTTGGTGCTGTGGTTGTAACTCACGCTGCGAAGGACGATGCCGCAGCTGTTGCTGGGAGGGTTGTCTCGCAAGGCTGGGTAATTGCTGTTGAGAAGGCTTTCGCTCGAGCGTATGCTGACCATGAGATGCGGGAGGTGGCTGCGTATATGAAGGAGGTAATGAATGATTTGACCCAGAATTGTTGGGTGCTCCGCCCCCATTTGGGTCGAGCACAATCTGGTGCTGTGAGTACAATTGCTGCACTGGGACGTACTGGCATTGGGGCCCCATCGGTAACGCCAGATTGGGAGGCGCTTGTTGTGGGTTCTGTTGTTGAGGACTAGCATTGTTGAGGTGAGGAGAAGGGGCCTGCTGGTCCTGCGATGAAGTCCTTGATGTCGCCTCTGACCTGATTTTGTCTTTCTTGCCTGAGTTCGAGACCAATCTCGTCATGCCTGCGAGGCCGGGCCATTCTTTCATTTCCTCCTGCAGTTCCTCTCCATTCCGGCGCAGTCCTTGTCGATAAGCTTCGAAAGCACGGTGCGAATGAGCACGTAATTTGGCGACGTTGGGCTAAACGAAAGGAGATTGAGTATAGATCCGAATCCGGTGTTCGCAATTCTACCTTGAACCGAGCTACGCGGAGGTTATCCGAGGCCTTTACGAACATATCCCAAGCACAGTCGAGCTCAAGCAAAGCTGGTGCTGCTAACGAGGAGCCGGGAGCTACACTCACGAGCCCAGCAAATATGATCTAATGTGGGCTTAAGGTGACAGCATTGAGAAGGAATCACTGGGACGGACCGTTGCGGTGTATGCATGAGTCCACAAGAAAAACAGCCTCTTGGTCATACCAGGTTCCATGGTATAAGCATGACGCAGGCCGTTCAAGAGATTGCATGCACTCCGATATGCAGCAAGAACACTTGGAGCGTACTTGCTCCGAAGAGGTTCAGCCTTGCCTTCATGTAGCGCTTGGGAGACGAAACCGCGATGCAGGTACAATATGCCTGGAACAAACCGTAAGGAGTCCCACACACAAGTTTCCCGAATGATATACAAGGCATGTCTCTGCATGGTGACGGATAATGGAGGTGGTGCAGGGTCAGCCGTGGCAGTCCCGTCTAAACCAGCTACTCGCAACTTTTCGGGGTATACACAATTATCCCGCAAGTCGGCGTCAAGGCGAAGGATAGTAGCGTAACTGGGGGCTTTTCCGGCTTGGAATGCTTTATCGACGATCATGCGTAAGTGATCTCGTCCGAACCTGTGCTTCCAGTAATGATCTGAAGATTGTCAATTTGTCGGCTTACAACCTTGTATAGGGAATGCTTACAGCCGTCAGGACTGCGATCATCCTCTTCGTACAAAGGGAGTTGACAGTCGACATGAATCGAGGAGATACCAGGGGGTCTTCCCAAGCCGAAACTCTGTGAGCCTGGGTCAATGACCACCAGAGAGACCTACGGGGCCACGTACTAGCCACATATCGAGCAAATATACCTCCCAGAATAGCCTTCTCCGCTTTTCAGTCTCATCTTGCGACAATTTCCAACGCCCGCTATCTCGATCTTCCGGAAAATGAGCTAAAAGCAAGCTCGAATGAAAGCAAGTCACCTACGCAGACCAATCTAAGGCACAAAACATGAGCTCATCTTCACATAGACCCTGGTAGGATCGCTCACAGACTGCGCCATCTTGACAAGGACCCCTTGGAAGATGCTGCATTCGAAAATTGCATCTTTCTTGTCGGTTAATTGAAGGTAATAGCATAGACAATGTATCGCCCTGATACCATTCATCGTAACAGTTTCAATGTCTATAAGCGCTAGAGATGCCCGGGATAACTGATGATAAGTTTCAGCGATCGAGTCGTACGGAGGACGCTCCAGGTCTGTCTGAACCCCCAAGGCTAAAGTCAAACAGGTCAGTGGCGGTTCTTGGTTAGTTATATCCACATCGTACCCAGAGCAATAAATAACAAAGCCAGCTGTGTCGGGCTTATAGGCTGATCAGAAGTGCCTTTGTAAATAGGACCAAGCACCTCTTCAGAGAACTCGGTGCGAGTCATTGGGCTGTATCTGAGGAGGGTTAAGCGTAGAGCGCAGGAGGCGGCTCAAACGCCAACTTACAACCAAGCGGCATTGTCAAAATAAATCTGGCATAACCTTAACGCTTCTTCAAATGGAGGCAAGTATCTCATCAGAAGATCCTTGATGACATTATGCGCGTCGGAAACATTCATCCAGGGAAAGCTTTTGGCGAGCACCATGATATCTGTAGGAAGATCGATATCGTCACCAGCCGCAGTTTCGTCCTCTTCACCCTAGAGTAAGGCAAATAATGAGAAAGAAGACCTGATGTGTGGGGTGCGGGTGCGCCTCGTACCTCGCTGTCCCCTAAATAGAATTCGCTTCCGGCGGTGCCTCCAAAGAACGCCCCGCCACCATTATCGGCTATTTGCAAAGTACCAAAAGCGTCAGCTACGATATCCTCCGCCCTTTTCACGTCCAGGTCGCTCGTCGTGTGGACTCCTGGCGGGAGCTTGAGCATCAGAAGCTCCTGCCGGAGGAGTGGATGTGGTTCGTCAGATGTGCCATTATGGAGTTTCGCAAGGGCATCTTCCAGTTCACGTGTGCGATTACTGAGCTGTTCGATTTTAGTATGGAGTTCAGTTGTGTTCGAGAGGACAAGGCTACGAAAACAGAGAGTTAGTTTCGCCAGTCGCTTTTCCAAATTTATTAGAGCAGGGCAGTCAAAGAACATGTGGGATAGATTGAATGTATGTTTTCGTGTACCAGATAACGTACCGGTTGCCCTTATGACCAATGAGCGTCCCGTCTGGACAGACGGCACTGCAGCCTGACTCGGTGAGCATAAGAAGACGCCAGTTCATGGGTATCTGACCTCTTTTGGTGCACGAGCAACAGGGGACACGGCTATCATTCGCCGCCAGTAGCCGCCATCAGCAAAGGCGAACCTGAGACAGCTGATTGGCGTACCGGTCACATTTGAGCTTGAGACGTCTAGAATGAGAAGCAGTCGGTTAGACCTCGCTCTTCTTTAAACCATCGTGATTCTCGCTCGCGACCCGCGAAAGAAGAACCAAATGATGACAACTTGCCTGCATTCCGCGCACGATCGCTGCTTCTTGCGACGACCGTTTATGTCGAGGTCTCGCTGTTCCTCCGCTGGTTCGTAGCCCTCCATTCGCCGTACGCTCAAGTCGTAGACCCGGAAAGGCAAGGAGAGGACCGACCGCACCTGCCACCACAGTCCGCTCCCAAGGATTCCGTCCCTTGATGCAGTGACGGACAGGAATGTCATTTGGCACACTCCTAAATACAGTATCAACACTCTTTACGTCGAATCCTCGACTCTCTCTACGGTCGGCCCTCCTGGTGAGAGCATCAAGAACTTGCCCTGTATCCACACCCTGTACATCTTCAGTTGACGCTTCCGATTCAGTATCAAGCGCCGATCTACTCCTAGCTGCTCAGTCGAGAAAAGGGGATGTGGTGGACAATTTGGTAACGGCGCCGGTGGTAGCCACCGACTGCTTAGCGGGTCTATAGCTTCAGCTGATCCAGGAGATGGCAGTATCGATACCACACCATCGCCTTCCTGAATAATCCCGTTAGCCGCTAGCCGATTGAAACTGGTGTGTGTGCGTCCAGTGAACATTGCTGACACTTCGTCTGAGGCTGCATGAGCAAGGGACATGATGGGAAAGTGTAGACCCACCCAAAGTGAAGAAGTAGACACGAGTGCCGTCGCCTCGCGCATACAAATTGTCGTCGAGTAATCGACCTTCTTTAAATCGTAGCTGAGTAAGGTCGTGGCGACCATAATCACGCATAAGGATCATGCCACCGGGCCGAAGCATCTGTGATGACCGGTGAGTGTTATCCAGGAAGGTCGCCAAGGAACTCACTCGATACACATTTGAGACAGCCTGTCGCCATTCGTTTGGATGCAATGCACTAAGGACAAAGATCATAACAATGATGTCAATTGATCCAGGTTCGACCCCTTCTGGAAGGTTTTGTTTATCAGCCAGGTCCCAGACTGAAGCATGGATCGAGCCCATCGGCGGTGAAGAGTACAATGAAGCCGACTATCCTGACATGAGAAATTCAGCTCTAAGACCATACCAACAAAATAGACTTACTTTGACGACTTGATGCGAAGATTTCCAGACCTGGGTTTTCGTTCAACCGGAGTAGTGGGAAAACCGTGTTTCCAGCGCCACACCCAACCTCGACAATTCGGCGAGTACCAGTCTTGAAGCTATGTGAGGTAACGAAGACTGACTTGGGTGATACCCACGCTTACATTTGCACGCGTGGCTGCCAGGAGTTCAGGGAACTCATTGTGCAGCCACTTTCGGTCCTTAAAGAAGTTGTTCTCGTTCCAGCTATAGAATTGATCCCAATATTTGGCGGGCTTGCTGTTATATCTGTCTGCAGAAATTGATTACAGGTTTCTTACCAGAAGACGCGGTTCGATTGGACTAACGTTTATCACCATCGTTCACGGGAGACATCTTCTGCCTGTTCAAGGCCATTTCTATTTTTTCGTCTTGCCCTTCTGGGGGTGGAACATGGTCCCTGCGTTACTCGTATTAATTTCATGCCAGGCGTGCGAGGAAAAATAAAAATACCACGCATTCTTGCTCCACACATCTGCATCCGGCTGAGTGGCGGTGTTGATTGAGCCAAAGGGGTGAAGGGACTGGAAAGGAACGCCTTACAGTTAGAAACCTGAGGAATCGATCAATGACGGGACAATGGAGATCAGCCTGATGCGTACCGAGAGCCAAATGGCGGTGGTTCATCAATTCCTTGGACGGAAGAATTTGTTTTGGGGTTCGGATTTGGATTCGACATGGTCTGGGTCTGGGAATGAGTGGTGATTGAGCGCCCAATACGTCCTAGCTTGGCTCATATGCCCTATTTCAACACATTCTATACGGTCGCATGGATTAAGAAGTCCAGCGACAGCCAAACAAAGGCAACATGTTTAGAATCCGGCTCGGAATCTATGCGAATGCGCCATTTCGGTTTTTGTCGCGCAGATTCAGCTCTACGCAGCATCAGTCGCATGTTCATTGTCCAGACACCGACGCGTCTGACTATGCTCTCGAACATGGCTTCGACCCAAATTCGTTTTGGAGGCAGCCTGTCGGTTGGGGTGACCTCGATTCCTTTCGGTTAGCGCAGTGCTTCGACAACAGTGCCATTTCTTGACTTTATCTTAGGCATTTGAACAATGTGCGCTATGGTGAGTGCTTTCAACGACCTGTCGGAGCATTCTGAACATAGCAATTCGTTCATAGTTCGGTTCTTTGAATCAGTGGGTTGAGGTCATTGGGTGGTCTGATCCACTCTCATCCATTGGCAGGGGCGAATGCAATGGTTACGGAAGCTCGCCATCATTGCCGGAGGTGAAGAGCGGGCGAAAGACTTGCTGGAAGCCAAGGGCATCAGTCTGATACTGAAGAGTATCAATGTGAACTTCCGAGTACGTCTCCCTTCCGCCCTTCATCTTTCGACCAATCTGAAAATATTTCTAAGCGGCCAGTGAACTTTCCAGACACCGTGAGGAACCAAGGCTCTCTGTTATCGAATTATTGACCACTCGTTATGCAGTTATTAATAGCTCACAAGGCTCTTCCTCCGACGGGAGACCCGGCTCACTTATCGATCCACGCAATAGCATACTCCGAGAGCCAGGAAACCGTAGTGGCTGAATCAACAGCAGTGTGCGTTTGGTACGACTACGATGCGCTTTCGAAGTGCCATGGCGGACCGCCGGATGAATTCAAGCAGGCATTTAGGGCGGTTCCGAAACACCGAAGCCGCGTTGAACCAATGGAATAGAATACAGGACGACGTATCAATACATATGATTATTCGTACATTACGCCATAAACCACAAACGTGCCCACACCTGTCCGAAGGGAGTACAAGTATCACGCAGTCGTATGGGGCGCTAGCTGCATAACCTTGATCCCTGCGATATTAGATCCAACATTGACATGGACGAGCGGCTCCTCTCCATCACCACTCGCTGGGAAATTTCTACCATCCCATAACAACTGAAAGTCATTGCGATTCCTATCACGAAGAACCTGAACCAGCTCTCCAGTGCGCGCATACCGCACTTCGATCAGCTGGGGACTGAATAAAATGACATATGGTCGCCGGTACGCCATGGCGACAGCCTTGCTCTCCCAATTGACCCCTAGTGCGTCCAATTTGCGGGTCGGCCTGCCATTGACGTTCGTATATAATCCAAATTCTGACTCCGGCTATGAGAAATGAGGGTGACAGTCGTAGCTTTAACGGACCTTGGAAACAAAGAAGACATTCTCCTTCCTCAAGACGAACTATACCCAACGGCTTGTTGGACCTTACCCCGATCCGATATGCCCAGTGCCCGAATGAGTATTTATACGGTTTCGGGAACCGCTTAGCGGTGTGCGACGCCATGACAGACCTCAAGCTATGAAGGGTTTGATCAACAAATGTAGGGGCACTTATGGAAGACGTACTTGTGAACGTCAACACGCTGGAAGCCCCATTCTGTCTGAAGCAGGACCCTGTCCTCAAAAGTGGACACAGAGTACACCAATAGTCCCCAAACCGTCCATTGCTGGAGACGGGTTTAGTGAGACCGCACAGAAACCACTGGCACAAAACAGGCCCACCCGGTAGACACGGAACCAGTTCAGACTGTACGATGAGTCGAGGGGTCCATCTCGAGTTTCGGTGATTGGTCGAAGAATTGGTTCGGCAACACGCACAATCCTCGCACCCTAAAGTAGGGAATGGATATGGTGATCTGTAGGGAGCAATACAAGGACTCACACTGTTACTCTTCATTATGGTCAACAGGACCGTTCCATTCCCAATTCGCCCGACACTGAAATATCGGACCTTGCAATTCATTGGGGTCATAATTCTCCTGAGCTCTGCATGCAACCCATAAGGAATAGTTGTGTAGATGGCCTCTATGTGATATGCCCACATCGTCTATGGGAGGATCTGGTCAGGTTGTGTCAATATGAATGGTGGAACGTACTCCATCGGCAATTATAATCACTAGAGCATACTCCTCGAGATACGCACAATATGTGACTCTGATGAGATTGGGAAGAGCTTCGAAAGCTGAATAAAAAATAAAAATACGCGCTGACAGCAGTTCCAGCTGAGCTGACAATTTGGTTTTTCCAGTTCACCCACCCAGAAACCTTCCTCGCCTCCTAAAGCAAATAGCGACTTTCCATTCAGGGACTCTAGCATTTCCCTCAATAGTTGATTATCGGGCTGAAAATTTTTGACTGACTAAATGACATGCAGCAGTTGATATTGCCCCGGGGTCCAACTTGATCCTGCGTATCAAGCCCATGGTCGGGGGTGGGTCCTGCCAGCTTCAGGTCGACCTCTTCAAGTTGAAATACCTATTTAGTTCGTATGAGAAAGCAGCGAGGAACGATGACCACCACCCATGTGAGGAGGACAAACCCTTCGGCTCTCCATACTCATTTCTCGTATCTCCAAAGCCGAGGTGAATTGATTGAGCCATTCCGACCGGAAGTGATCCTGTGTCGTGTATAGGCGCCAAACACGGTCTTTCAAACCAACATGTCTGATCTGGAATGAAAATGTTGCATCCGACTCCTTTGATTTGGCCCTCCGACCCTTTGTGGCAGCTGGTGATGGCATTGATGGGTTGACACTGACGATGTCAAGAAACTCCAAAGGTATTGGCTATCAAACAGGGATCCGTGAGTGCGAGTTTATAGATGGATGATGAGTTAAGAGGAGTTTACCCGACAGAAAAGATAAAACCTCCTGGCTCCGAAATGGCGTTTCTTCAAAGTCAGAATCACTGGAATTCATGAGAAATGGATTGGTTCCAAATGGTGATACGTACGGTGTGTGTTCAAAATGTAGATTAAGAGGGAAACACCCTTCCCGTGGTTATGTTTCTTCCAAACTATAGAACCACTATACAGGAGTCGGTCCTTCATCCTATAGTCATCTGGATTCTGGGATAAAGAGAGTGTTGATAGGGTAGCGACGGACGCGGAGCACCGACTTACAAATTCATCCCTCTCCCTCATAGTCATGATCCAGCGTGTACCAGGGTCTACATATGCACTCATTCTTGACTGTATGTTCTCCTTGTGAAGCTGAACAAGTACACCTTTACGGTCCGGAGTCGGATCACTTTCCCGTCCATTGTTTAAGGAACTTGGTTGCGCCATGGTGCTCTCAGGTCCTCCTTGGAGTTAAGGGGCTATTTAGACCCCGTGAACAGTAGGAATACTCTCCGGTAGAGTGTTGAACAAGAAGCGCCCGTAACACGGGTTGGCAGAGACCCGCGTCTGTATATAGTGAGCACCTCCAATGTTCCTCAACAAGACAAGCACTATGTTATGCGGGATATGTTAGGGAAGCTAGGCGCCCTCAAGTCGTGAGCAGGTTCAAGTTCGACTTAGCAGCTGGCAGGGCGAAGAATCGGGAAGCAATTGAATTATTCCTCTACACAAACGCTTGCTCGCTTTCTTCCTTCCAGTTGTGCCAGTCATCCTCTACTGCTCTTTCGCAGTACTCGACAACTCTCTGCTCGCACCTCCTATACTTTTCGATCAAGCCACCATAAATCCCGCTGGTCTCGTGATGCGGACTCGCCACTTTTCTGAAACAGACACTGGGATCCTGCTTCCACCCCACCTTCATATCTTCGAAAGCCCCGTTGTTGCCTTGCAACCTCCACCACGCGAAAAGTCCCAGCAAAGCGCCACCCACACTCCCACCTTCCTTGGACTCGGCCAGGTATGCATCAAGTCCCATAACATCTGATGCCATTTGTCGAATAACTTCGTTTGTGCTTGCTCCGCCAGTAATCAAGAGCCTCTTCAACCCCTTGACCGCTTCCTCGTTATGCGAGAGAATGGAATCCACCCTCGATCGAATAGAAAGGAGCTGGCTCTCGAGAATTGCGCGAGGGTGGTTTTTTTTGTCCGGGAAACTGAGGATTGCCGTGGTTTCCTTGAAGAAGAAATCGCCGACCACATTCGGGGGGATGATTTCATGGAGTGGAAAGTAGATCCCTGTGTAGCCGTCATTCCCTGGGGGCGTGGAGAGGACCAATTGGTCGAATTTCGCCCACTGGCTGTCCGCATAGTGATCCCGAACAAATTCGCGGGCGAGCGCGCCGTTCTTGTAACACAACATCGCTATGTACGCATGTGGGTTGGTTGGGTGTGAGAGAAGGTGAGAGGTGGGGGTGTGTCGTGGGGCATCACCGTTTTCATTCGCAGGAGGAAGCGAGATGAGGAGGGTAGTCGATGTCCCGAGGGAGAGGATTATGTCTCCCGGTGACGAAAGGGAGACTATTGTCCCTGAGTTATCCCCAGTAAACGGAGAGACGATGCACTCCGCGCTGAATCCCCATCGTTTCACCCACCAGTTGCCAACGTTCCCGATCACCTCACCACCGAGTACAGGTTCGGGTCCAAGCTTCGATCGTAGTGTAGGACCACCACAGATATGCAGGAGGATATCATCCCATTTGCGGGTTTTTACGTTCATAAGGTTCATTCCACTGGCGTCAGAATTCTCGATTGGTGCGATTTTGCATAGAAAGAGCGATGCCAAGAATGA
>WNFL01407231.1_pt2 | contig 18016 bp, 12 predicted proteins | sample 5400361 | NCBI WGS metagenome assembly WNFL01 (sample SAMN13153351, study PRJNA577476) | soil metagenome | isolation source: 40 cm soil on Douglas fir-dominated hillslope | place: USA:California | collected 2013-09-17 | reverse complement strand
TCAACATGGGGTCGACCGTAATCCTCTTGTTCGAGTCGAACCGCGTGCGCTGGCATCCCTACGTGCACGCGGGCAGCGCGGTGCGCCTGGGGCAGTCGCTGGGCGTCATCTCATGAGCTGGCGCCCGACGGCAACCTTGAATGCCCTGCAGCGCCGCGCCGCGATGCTGGCCGCCGCGCGCGGCTTCTTCGCGGGCCGCGGCGTGCTCGAAGTGGAAACCCCGATATTGAGCAGTGCCGCCGTGAGCGATCCGCAAATCGAATCGCTGGCGACTCGAGTCGCCGGAATGGCGGCGCGTTCATATCTCTGCACCTCGCCCGAGTACGCCATGAAGCGGCTGCTGGCAGCGGGCAGCGGCGATATCTACCAAATCTGCAAGGTGTTCCGCGACGCCGAGCGCGGCCGCTGGCACAACCCCGAGTTCACGCTCATCGAGTGGTATCGTCTCGGGTATGACGACGCGGCTCTGATGAACGAGGTCGAAGCGCTGGTCGGTTGTCTCTTGGCCCCCCGTCGACTAGAACCCGCGGAGCGGCTGAGCTACTCGGGCGCGCTGCAGCGCCACGCCGGGGTCGACGCGCATGGCGCCAGCGACGGCGATCTGACCGAATCGGCGCGGCGCCATGGCGTCGTTTGCGATGCCGAGCTCGACCGCGATGCCAAGCTCGACCTCTTGATGGGTCTCGTCGTGGGTCCCCGCTTGGGGCTGGACCGGCCGTGTTTCATCTGCGACTACCCTGCCTCGCAGGCGGCGCTCGCTCGCTTGAAACCGGGTCTGCCGCCGGTCGCCGCACGCTTCGAGCTCTACCTCAACGGCGTCGAATTGGCGAACGGCTTTCACGAGCTGGTGAATGCCGGCGAGCAACGCGCGAGGTTCACGCGCGAATTGAGCGTGCGGCGCGCGAGAGGCCAAGAGGAATCGCCCCTGGATGAACGTTTATTGGCGGCTCTGGCGGCGGGCATGCCGGATTGCGCCGGAGTAGCGCTCGGTTTCGATCGGCTGGTCGCGATTGCGCTGGGGGCGCCGCAGCTCGCCGACGCCATGGCCTTCACCATCGACAATGCCTGAGGCCGGTGCCGGGATGACCTGACCTCGCGCCCGTGCCGGGATGGCCTCGCGCCCGTGCCGGGATGGCCTCGCGCAGGTGCCGGAATGGCCTCGAGCCCGTGCCGGGATGGGGCTAACCCTTGCCCCGCGACAGGTATTCGCCGGTGCGCGTGTCGATGCGCAAGATCTCGCCCTCGTTGATGAACAGCGGCACCCGCACGACGGCGCCGGTTTCCAGCTTCGCAGGCTTGGAGCCGCCGGTGGCGGTGTCGCCGCGAACACCCGGGTCCGTCTCGACGACCTTGAGTTCCATGTGCGCAGGCGGCGTCACCTGCAGCGGCACGCCGTTCCACAAGGTGACGACGCACACCGTGCCGTCCTTCAGCCACTGGGCGCCGTCGCCCACCGCTTCTTTGGAGGCGGTGAGTTGTTCGAATGTCTCGGGCACCATGAAGTTGAAGAAATCGCCGTCCCTGTACAGGTACTGCATGTCCGTGTCGACGACGTCGGCGGCTTCAACAGTGTCCCCGGATTTCCACGTGCGCTCGATGGTCCGGCCGGTCTTCAGGTTGCGCACCCGAACGCGATTGAAGGCCTGACCTTTACCCGGCTTGACCATCTCATTCTCGACGATCGCGTAAGGGTCGCCGTCGATCAGGATCTTGAGACCGGATTTGAATTCGTTCGTGCTGTAGTTCGCCATCGAAGGCCTCGGACTTGAAGGGCGCGTATGATAGCCGCAACCCCTCACCTTGGCCAATTTCGGGTCAATTCCTGGGCTTGGGATGTACCCCCCGTCCCCCAGGGGGTTGACGCCGGTCCCAGAATAGATAGGACCCAGGTGTTACACTTTGCGCCCAATTTGAGAGGATTTCGACCCGTGAGCGAACAAGGGGCCGTACCGATGATCGTCATGACGCGGTCGCAGGACCACGTCGAGGCGATCAACAGCACGCTGCGCAAGGCCGGCCATCCCGTGCATTGCACGTGGCTGCCGGATGCCCGCGACCTCGGAGACGCCCTGACGCAGCTCAACCCCGAGATGCTGATCGCGTTCATCGAGGAGCTCGGTGTCGATCTGGCGTCGCTCATGAAGGTCAAACAGCAGAGCGCGCCGGGGATGCCGGTGCTGATCATGCGCGAACACGTGGATGAGGCCGCCATCGCCGACGCCATGAGCCTGGGCGCCCAGGACGTGGTGACTCTGGCCAACCGCAGCCGTCTGCAATCGGTGGCGACCCGCGAACTTCGCGCCTATCGCCTGGAGCGCGCGCTCTCGACCACGCTGTCGTCGGCTCGCGAGTATCGCGAGCAGCTGCAACACTTTCTCGAAGGGTCGGCCGACGCGATCACTCACGTGCAGGAAGGCATCATCGTCGATGCGAATCGCGCGTGGCTCGAGCTGTTCGGCTATTCCGGCGACGACGCCCTCACCGGCACGCCGCTCATGGATCTGTTCGAGCAAGAGACGCATCCCGCGCTCAAAGGGGCCCTGGTGGCATGTCTGCAGGGCAAGTGGTCGGGTCACGGCCTCAAGGTGCAGGCGTCGTTGTCGGACGGCTCGAGTTTGGCGCTCGAGCTGCTTCTCACCAAAGCCGACTACGAAAACGAGCCCGCCATTCGCATTGCGATATCGGCAATGCACAAGAAGGATCATGATCTCGAGGTTCAGCTCGCCGATGCCGTCAAGAACGACGCCTCGACGCGCTTTTTGCAGCAGCGCTATCTCGTCGCCGCGGTGCGCGAGCGTTGCGCGCTCGTCATGAAGGGCGGCGTGCGCCTGTTCGCGCATGTCAAGCCGGACCGCTTCATCGAAATCCAGAATTCCATCGGCGTGCTCGCGAGCGAGGATTTCATGGCGCAGCTCGCCGAATTGCTGCGCGCGCAGCTGACGTCCACCGATTTGTGCGGCCGCTTCGGCGGCAACGGGCTGCTGATCTTGCTGGAGCGCGGCACCGCTCGCGACGTCGAGACCTGGGCCGAGAACGTCGTCAAGCGCGTGAACGCGCACGTGTTCGCGATCGAAGACAAGACCTTGTCGGCCACGGTGACCGTGGGTCTCGGACTCTTGCCGTCGGCCAATCCCGACGTCGGGGCGGCGATCACCGATGCGATCAGCGCCACGCGCCGCGGCCGCGAACTCGGCGGCAATCAGATGTACGTGGTGGACAAGTCCGACACCGACACTCGCGTACAGGCCTACGACAAGATCTGGGTCAAGCACATCAAGAGCGCGTTGATGGAGAACCGCTTCCGCCTGGTGCAGCAGCCCATCGCCAGCCTGCTCGGCGAAGACAAGGGCATGTTCGACGTCCTGGTGCGCATGCTGGACGAACAGGGCACTGAAGTGCTGCCCGCGGAATTCATCGCCGCCGCCGAGCGCAACGACTTGATGAAGAACATCGATCGCTGGGTGATCGGCGCGTCCATGTCGTTCGCCGCCAACCGCAAGGCCAGCTGCATCTTCGTGCGCGTGTCGAAGGACACGGTGCTCGACAAGAGCCTGCTCGGGTGGCTCGACACCCAGCTGAAATCGCTCAAGATCGAAGCGAAGCGCATATGCATTCAAGTGACCGAGGACCTCGCGAATCAGTACGTGCGGCAGACCAAGGAGCTGGCGGAGCATTTACGCAAACTCGGCTTTCGATTCGCTTTGGAGCATTTCGGCACCGGCCGCGATCCGTTGAAACTGCTCGCCGATATCGGCATGGATTTCATCAAGATCGACGGCTCGTTGATGCAGGGCCTGTCGACGAATCAGCTTCAGCAGCAACGCGTCAAGGGCCTGGTCGAGGCCTCGAAGCGCAGAGGCATCGAAACGGTGGCCGAGCGCGTGGAGGACGCCAACACCATGGCCGTGCTGTGGCAGCTCGGCATCGAATTCATCCAGGGCTACTTCGTCAACGCGCCCGAGGATGTCACCATGTCGGGCGAGCGCTAGGCCGCGGAGACGTCGAGCCGGTCGACCTGTTTATAGGCGCGCGAGAATCTCTGCCGGCGCTGGCCTTTCTTGTCCTGGAACTGTTTGAGCTCGTCGAACTTGAGCTTCATCGGCGCGCTGTTGCCGCTGTAGATCGTCAACACCTCGCCGGGGGCCACCACCGCCATGGCCACCAGGTACTCGTCGCGATCCGCGGATTTCTTTCCGGGAATGCCGAATAGATTTTGTCCCTTGCCGGCGCTCATCTCTTCGATTTGCGCGGTCGGCAGCGCCAGTACTTCGCCGTCGTTGTTGACGAATACGGCGAGCGCCGTTTTTTGCGCGATCGGCTGCGCCGGCAGAACCCGCGCATTCTCCGGTACCTTGAGTACCGACTTGCCTTTCTTGTTGCGCGCGTACAGCTCGCGCAATTTCACCGCAAATCCGTAGCCCGCATCGCTCGCGAGCAGCCACAGGTCGTCCGGCTCGCCGATCAGCACCCCGGCAAAAGTGGCGCCGTCCGGAGGATCGACGGTGCCGGACAGCGGCTCGCCGTGACCGCGCGCGGCCGGCAGCTGGTGGGCGTCCAGGCTGTAGGCCCGGCCCGTCGAGTCGATGAAAACGGCCTGCTGCAGGTTGCGGCCGCGGGCGGCCGCCTGGAATTCATCCCCGCTCTTGTAGCTCAAGGAGCGCACATCGATGTCGTGACCCTTCGCGGCGCGCACCCAGCCCAAGCGCGACAGCACCACGGTGGTGGGTTCACTCGAGATCAAATCCACCTCGGCAATGGCCTGTGCGGCCTCGCGCTCGACGAGCTTGGTGCGCCGCGCATCACCGTACTCTTCCGCATCCTCGAGCAATTCCTCGCGCACCAGCTTGGTGAGCCGCGCCTTGCTCTTCAGAATCTTGTCGATCTCGTCGCGCTCTTCGGCGAGCTTCTTCTGTTCTTCGCGGATCTTCATTTCCTCGAGCTTCGCGAGACGGCGCAATTTGGTCTCGAGAATCTCCTCGGCCTGCGCATCCGAGAGCTTGAAGCGCTTGATCAACGCCGGCTTCGGCTCATCGATGGTGCGCACGATGCGGATCACCTCATCGAGATTCAGGTACGCGATCAGCAGGCCGTCCAAAATATGCAAGCGTGCGGAGAGTTTTTCGTGGCGGAATTTCAGGCGCCGCGTCACCGTGTCCTTGCGAAACTCCAGCCACTCGAGCAGCAGCGCCTTCAACCCCATGACTCGCGGGCGCCCGTCGAGCGCGATGACATTCAGGTTGACCCGGTAGTTGCGCTCCAGATCCGTGGTCGCAAACAAATGCACCATCAGCGCGGTGGTGTCGACACGATTGGACTTCGGCACGATCACCAGGCGGGTCGGATTCTCGTGATCCGACTCGTCGCGGATATCCTCCACCATGGGCAGCTTTTTCTGCTGGATCTGCGCGGCAATTTGTTCCTGTATCTTGCTGCCGGAGGCCTGGAACGGCAGCGCATCGATGACGATCTCGCCGTCCTCGATTTCGTAGGTGGCGCGTGCCCTGAAGCTGCCGCTGCCGGTCTCGTACATCTGCACCAGATCCGCGCGTGGCGAGACGATCTCACCGCCGGTGGGCAGATCGGGTCCTTTGACGTGCGCCATCAACTTGCGCGTGGTGAGCTCCGGATCATCGAGCAGCGCCACGCAGGCGTTCACCACTTCGCGCAGATTGTGCGGCGGGATGTCGGTAGCCATGCCCACGGCGATGCCGGAACCGCCGTTTAGCAGCAAATTGGGCACGCGCGCCGGCAGCATGGCGGGTTCTTCCAGCGAGCCGTCGAAATTCGGTGCCCACTCCACGGTGCTCGAGCCCAATTCCTGCAGCAGCAGGTCCGCATAGCGCGTGAGGCGCGACTCGGTGTAGCGCATGGCCGCGAACGACTTAGGGTCATCCGTCGATCCCCAGTTGCCCTGGCCATCGACGATCGGGTAGCGGTAGGAGAAGTCCTGCGCCATGTGCACCATGGCCTCGTAGCAGGCCGAATCGCCGTGCGGATGGAATTTGCCGATGACATCGCCGACCGTGCGCGCCGATTTTTTGTGTTTGGAGCCGGCCGCCAGGCTCAGCTCGCTCATGGCATAGGTGATGCGCCGCTGCACCGGCTTCAAACCGTCGCCCAGCGCCGGCAGCGCGCGGTCCAAAATGACGTACATCGAATAGTCGAGGTACGCGCTTTCCGCAAAAGCCTTGATGGGCCTCTTCTCGATCCCTTCGAAATTCAGTTCTTGGTCTTTCATGATGAATCGCTACAGATGGGCGAGGTTGCCCTTGCTCTCCAGCCATTCGCGCCGATCAGCCGCGCGCTTCTTCGCGAGCAGCATGTCGAACAACTGGTCCGGACTGTCCTTGGCGTCGATGGTCAGCTGCACCAGGCGGCGCGTTTGCGGCGCCATGGTGGTTTCACGCAGTTGGGTCGCGCTCATTTCACCCAAACCCTTGAAGCGCGTCACCACCGCCTTGGTGCGCGAGTTCGCTTCGGCAATGCGCTTTAGCGCCCTCTCGCGCTCGGCTTCATCGAGGGCATACACCACTTCCTTGCCGGCATCGATGCGAAACAGCGGCGGCATGCACACATACACATGCCCTGCGGTGACCAGCGGACGGTAGTGGCGCAGGAACAGAGCGCACAACAAGGTGGCGATGTGCTGCCCGTCGCTATCCGCGTCCGCCAGAATGCAGATCTTGTGGTAGCGCAGAGCAGACAAATCCGTCGTGGCAGGATCCACGCCGATGGCGATGCTGATGTTGTGTACTTCCTGTGACTGCAACACCTCGGCGGCGTCCGACTCCCAGGTGTTCAAGATCTTGCCGCGCAGCGGCATGATGGCTTGGGTGACGCGGTCGCGTGCCTGTTTGGCGGAGCCGCCGGCCGAATCGCCCTCGACCAGGAACAGCTCGCCGCGCGCCGGATCCTGGCTGACGCAATCGGCCAGCTTGCCGGGCAGCGCGGGACCGGCCACCACGCGCTTGCGCGCGACTTTCTGGCTGTCCTTGAAGCGCTGTTGCGCGTTGGCAATCGCCATCATGGCGATTTTCTCGCCCTGATCGGGATGCTGATTGAGCCACAGCGCGAAGGCGTCCTTGATCACACCCTGCACGATGCCCGCCGACTCGCGCGAAGAGAGTTTCTCCTTGGTCTGTCCGGCGAACTGCGGCTCGCGCATCTTCATGGAAAGCACGAAACTCACGCCGTCCCACACATCCTCGGGTGTGAGCTTGAGACCCCGCGGCACCAGGTTGCGGAACTCGCAGAATTCGCGCACCGCATCGGACGCGCCGGTGCGCAAGCCGTTGACGTGCGTGCCCCCCTCGGTGGTGGGGATCAAATTGACGTAGCTCTCGGTGACCGGGTGCTCGGACTCGAGCACCCAGGCAAATGCCCAATCCAGGGATCCGCCCTCGATGTCGCGCTTGCCGTAGAAGGTTTCCGCCGGCAGCCACTCGCCCTTGCCGAGTTCCTCGGCAAGATACTGATGCAGGCCGCCGGTGTAGAACCATTCGTCCTTCTCGCCGGTAACCTCGTTGAGGAGCGTCACCCGCAGGTTCGGGCACAGCACGGCCTTGGCGCGCAGCACCTGCCTGAGCTTCGGAATGGCGAACTTGTCGGAATCGAAGTATTTCGGATCCGGCCAAAAGCGGATGGTGGTGCCGGTCCGGGACTTCGGCACATCGTCGACCACTTCGAGTTTCGATTTGGGTTTGCCGCCGGCGTAGCTCTGGTTGTATTCCTTGCCGCCGCGGCGCACCCACACTTCGAGGTTCTTGGACAAGGCGTTGACCACCGAGACGCCGACGCCGTGCAAGCCGCCGGCATGCTGATAGCTCTTGTCGTTGAATTTGCCGCCCGCATGCAAGCGCGTCAGGATCAATTCGACGCCGCTGATTCCTTCTTTCGGGTGGATGTCGACCGGCATGCCGCGACCGTTATCCTCGACTTCCAGCGAACCGTCCTTGTGCAGCGTGACATTAATGGTGTCGGAATGGCCGTTGATCGCCTCATCGACGCTGTTGTCGATCACCTCGTGCGCCAAATGGTTGGGCCGCGTGGTGTCGGTATACATGCCCGGGCGCCGTCGCACCGGATCCAATCCGCTCAATACCTCGATGTCGGAGGCTGTGTAAGACGATGCCATCAGTGTTCCCTTAGGCGCTGCGCGCCACCCTTCAACGGGGTCGAAGCGACCCCGGCCTTGATTTTCAAGAGCATGCCATGCTCGCTGACGAAGGCGGCGGAGTCTAACATGCGAGTTCACGGCTAATCAGCTGGCAGCCTCCCCCCGATTCGGCTATCTTGCGGGCCATGGGAATCGCGAACATTCAGAATCTGGTGCGCACTCCGCCCGTGCTGCCGCGTCCCTACGGCATTCGCGTGCGCCTCAAGCCGGGAGACCCGTTCGCGAAACTGCTCGGCACCGATTGGCAGAAGACCCATTGGTTCTTCACGGCGACGGAACGCGACCGCGTCCTCGAGGACATGTCGCGCAAACACGAGTACTCGCGTATCGGCGACCAACCCGCGCTGGTGTTCGAGAAAGTCGAAAAACTCGCCGAGAGCCGCAACTTCTAGGCGCTTACGCGCCGAATCTACGGGGTCGAAGCGACCCCGCCCTTTAAGTTCGGGGTCGGAACGACCCCTCAATTACGGCGCGCAGCGCCTAAAAAGTGCGGCCCAAGAATAAATAAAACGCGGCAGTGCCGGACGTGTCGTAGCCTGATCCGAGATAGACGGGGCCAAGGAAGGTGTCGAACGCGAGGAAAAGCGACGCATCCTTGTGCGCCGATGCAACGCTGAAATCGCCGCGGTGCTCCCAGGTATTGCCGAGCTCCAGCGACATGCCGATGTAGGCAGGGAACTCGAAGAATCCCTCTCCGCCGCGGCCGATCTTGCGAAAATAGATCGCGCGGGCGATTGCATAATGCGGGCCGATCAACGACGTCGGCGCGAGGCCCGACAAATTGAAGAATCCGCCCAAGGAGTAGAACTCGGGCAATGCGTTCGGCCTGAAATCGCCGTCCAGCGTGCTGCCGGCCGAGGTCCAGAGCAACACGGTGTTGCGCCCGCGCGAGCGCGCCATGAGCCAATCGGCCTGCACTCGATCGGACACCACGTCAGCCCCCAGATTGCTGCGATTGGCGTCCCAGGACACATTGAAAGTCTGACCCTCGCGCGGGAAATGCACGTTGTCGAGGCGGTCGTAGCTGAACTTGAAGAAGTACTCGCCGATGTTGTATTGCTGTTCCACCAGTTTCGGGTCGCCGAAGCGCACCCGTGTCAGGCCGTTGGTTCTGTGGATTCCCGCGCGGATTTCGCCCCAGTTGCCCAGGTTGCGTCCGACGTCGATATCGGCTTCCGCTTCGCGGTCGCGAAAATCGGCGACCTCGATATTTTTGGCATAGATCGGCAGATCGCGCGCCTCGACGCGCGCGCTCGGCGCCACGAACCAAGTCCGCGACGCATCGAGCGGCTGATAGAACTCGCTGATGATCTTGGGGTCGCTGCCGATCTGCACGTCGGTGAGCAATTCCGCGCCCAGTTCGTTGATTTCGCTCAATACGAAGCGCGCCGCCGCGTTGTAGCGGCTGTTGCCCTGGAAATCATCCTCCAGATTCAGCCCGAAACGCAGGTAGTTGGGGCCCCAGGATTTGCGCCGCGCCCGCACTTCGAGACCGGATTCCTGGTCGGCGCCCCGGCCTTGATCGACCAGCGTGTAGTCCAGAGTCTCGAAATTTCCCAGGCCGTACAGGTCGGTGATGTGCTTGCCCACTTGATCGAGGTCGAGCGGCTTGCCCACCAGCGTCTGCATCTCCGCCATGATGGTTTTTTCATAGCGTTTGGATTGTTCGTCCACGCGCACGAACTGGATGGGAGGCAGCCCCGGCTGGCGCGCGGCCCGGCGCGCCAGGTAATCGCGATATGCGCCGTCGCCGACGCCGTACCCGGAGAGTTTGGCGATGGCGTTGCGCGCCGCGTCCTCGCCGCGGGCGATGACGGCGGTTGGCTGGGTAAAATCCGTCGCGGGCGTCGAGCCCAGATCGGGTTCGATCAATATATCCTGCGGGCTCAAGCTCGCCTTTTGGCGGTCGGAGTCCTTGCGCACCAGAATCGCCAGCATCTGGTTGGAAATCGACAGCGCGGAATCGAGCGCGGCTCGCGGCTGCAAGGGAAAGCTCACATCGGATACGATGAGAATGTCCGCATGCATCGCGCGCGCCACGTTGACGGGCAGATTCTCCGCCAATCCGCCGTCGACCAGCAGGCGGCCGTTCAATTCGACCGGCGCGAACACGCCGGGGGCGGACATGCTCGCGCGCATCGCGATCGCGAGATCACCCTTGTCCATCAGCACCGCATTGCCGGTCTCCAAATCGGTGGCCACCGCGCGAAATGGAGTGGGCAGCAAATCGAAATCCGTACTGTTGCTGAACGGCAGAGTCAGCTGACGCAGCGTCTCCTGCAGCTTTTGTCCTTGAATGAAGCCCTTCGGCAGCAGGATTTGTCCGTGCTTCAGGCCCAATGGCAGGCGCACCAGAAAATTGCGGTCGTCTTGTTTGCGCCTGAAGGCGAGGTCGCGGCGCGGCGGCGCATCGTGAAACGCTTCCTGCCAATCGAGCGAGCGCATGGTGGCGTCGATGTCATGCGCCGTCATGCCGCTGGCATACAGCCCACCAACGATGGCGCCCATGCTGGTGCCGGCGATGCAGTCGATGGGGATCTTCAGATCCTCGAGTACCTTGAGCACGCCGATGTGCGCCATGCCGCGCGCACCGCCGCCGGACAGCACCAGGCAGATTCGCGGACGAACCGCCGGATCGGCCGCCGCCCAGGACCCCGCGGACCATAGGCAACCGGCGCCGAGGGCGCAGGTCAATCCAAGGCGTAAAATGAGCTTCCCCATGTTGGGGAGTTAGTTTAGTTCACGACGTCGATACGGGAAGCAGTAAAGGTATTGGTGCCGCGGTTATACGTGCCCGTGGCGACGAAGTGCAGGGCCGGAGTCGCCGCGACGATGGACTTGGGCAGCTGGGTCATGAACGCCGAGAAGGTGTTGAACACCGTGACGGCGGTCGTGCCCGCGGTCGACGTGAGGTTGCCGATGGCAAACGCGGGTAGAAATACCGGCGGCAAGCCGGATGTGGCGGCCGGCGGCGCCTGCGGTACGATCATCGGACTCACCGTCAGCGTGTTGAGATCGACGCTCTCGGAACCGATACGGATCACACCGGAACTGTAGTTCGTGCTGGTGCGGTCGATCGTCAAGCCGGTATTCGTCAAGGTGGCGAACGGTGCGGTCGTCCCTGCGCTGGTCCAATCCACCTGCAGACGGGCCGGCACGGACGCCTCCGTGTTGATGGTGAACGCGTTGAAATCCGGCGGCGCGGAGCCGAAGGGCGTGGTAATGCCGCCGATCCACAGCGGCTGGCCGGCTGCCGGGGTCCCGGTTGTCACGGCGCCGCTGGTATCCACGGCATAACTGGCGGGCGTCACGGCGCCGGCGCCATTGCCGGTGAAGGTATAGTCCGCGACCGGCCAATTGTCGATGGTTTGCAGATTCAGCAGCAGACTGCCCGATGCGGAGGACACGAGATCACCCCACAACTCCGTCGATATGAGGCGCACCGATCCCGTGTCGGTTTTGGTGGCGGTGGCGTCCAGGGTCACGACTTTGGAAGCCGGCAACTCGTAGAGACCGCGAGCGATGATGTGCTGTCCGACGGACACCGAATTATAGTCGAGCCCCGTGAGGGTCGTGCTGCCGTCGACCGTCACTTTGGTGCCCGGTCCCAACAGGACCACGGCGTTGGCGTCGTTGTACTGGCTGGTACCATCATTCAGCTGCAGAGTCGAGCCGCGCAAAGTCAGGGTGTTGCCGGTGCGCGCGATCACATCGCCTTCGAGTCCTTGAGTGAAGAAGTCCTCGAGCGAGCTGCCGGCAAGCACAAAGGTTGACTTGAAGTCTCCCGCCGTCACCCCGGCATTCAGTGTCGCGGTCGGCTGCAGGGTGGTGTAGGCCGCGGTCATGGTGGTGCCGGCCGACGTTTGCGACAGCACGGTGAGGCCCGCGGCGCCGACGTACGTGGTTCCATTGATGGAGTACACCGTCTTGGAATCGTTGAAAATCGTCAACGTTCCCAAACTGTCCACTTCGTCGAAGAAAGGCCGTACGAACACCGTGTAAGTGCCCGCCCCGACGCTCGAGTTGGTCAGCGGGCCGCGCACGCGGATCGGCTTGGTATCGGACGGGCTGGTGGCCACCGTCATGAACGGCTTGACGGTCACGGTCGGTGGGCTGGTCGCCATGTTCACCACGCTCGAGGCGGCGATGTCCAAATCGATGGCCAGGCGTATGGCGCTCGATGACCCATAGGTCGGCTGGATGACCGGAGGATGGGCCGGGTCGAAGGTCACGTTGACCGTCTGGGTCGTCACGGCCTTACCCGCCGGATCCACGACTTTCGCCTTCGTCGGCACGCCGTTGACCATGACGGAGATATTGGCGTTCGTATAATCGAGAATGATGCTGGCCGAGGTGTAGGTGTCGTTCGGGACGCTCGCCGCGCTCCACAGCTCGGAGATATTGTTGAGTTTGGTGAAATCGACGGTTTCGACCGCCTGAACGACCCCGGGCACTGTCCCGGTGACCTTGCCCGTCAGGGACAGGGAATCGACATTGACGGTGTAGCTGGTGAAATCTCCCGGCGTGTCGCTCAAGGTGACCCAGGCGATACCGAAACCGCTGGTGTAGTTGGTGCGATGGCAACCGGCCGCGACAATGGCGGCGGCGCACAGGAGCGCGCTCGAAGATAAGCGAGCGTATCGGCCGAACGATGGGTGCACTACAGCTTCCAATATTGTGGGGTTAGGGGATTTAGGCTGCGTAGAATAAAGACTTTCGAGAGCGTCCGTGCGGCAAAGTTCCATTGGCGGGCGTCAACGAGCCCTCGGGCGGGGGACCTGCTGGGTTATGCAGTGGATATTGCCTCCGCCGAGCAGCACCTCGCGCGTGGCGATTCCCAGCACCTTGCGGGTGGGAAACAAACGCTCGAGCGCAGCTTGCGCCGCGGCGTCATGGCGCTTGTCGTATAGCGGCATCACGGCGCATTTGTTCGCGATATAAAAATTGATGTACGACGCCGGCAAACGGTCGCCGGCTTTGCGCGGGTGGCTGCCGGCACGCGCGTCGATCCCGCCCGCCTCCTCGGCGGTCATGTATAGCGGCCCCGGCTGGTGGATTTTGTGAATGGTGAGCCGTCGGCCCCGCGCGTCGCGCGCGTTGCGGAGACGCAGGTAGGCATCGTGAGAAATTTCGTATTGCGGATCCTTGCGATCCGAAGTCCAGGTGAGCGCGACGTGACCGGGGCTGGTGAAGCAGGCCAGTTCGTCGATGTGGCCGCCGGTCTCATCGAGGTACACGCCCTTGTCCAGCCAAATCACGGTGCTGACGCCAAGATAGCGGCGCAGCTGCTCCTCGACCTCGGAGCGTCCGAGTCGCGGGTTGCGATTCGGATTGAGCAGACACTCTTCGGTGGTCAAACAGGTGCCCTGACCGTCGACGTGGATGGCGCCGCCTTCGAGCACGAACGGCGTCCGGTACCGATCGGCGCCCTCGATTTCCAATACCTTTTGCGCCACCTCGTCATCGCGGTCCCAGGGAAAGTACAGGCCGCCGCCAAGGCCGCCCCAGGCGTTGAACGTCCAATCGACACCTCTGCGGCGACCCTTGTCATCGATGACGAATGTCGGCCCGCAGTCCCGAATCCACGCATCGTTGCTGCTGATTTCGACGACGCGCACCTCAGAGGGCAAGCGGGCGCGCGCATTTTGGAATTGCGCCGACGAAACGCCCATGGTCACCGGCTCTGCACCGGAGATGGCGGCCGCGATGGCCGCAAACACCGCCTGCGCCGGCTTCGCGCCCGAACGCCAGTTGTCGGTGCGCTCCGGCCACAACATCCAGCAGCCCGAATGCCGCTCGAATTCCGCGGGCATGCGGAAGCCATCCTTCGCGGGTGTTGATGTGAGTGTACGCAATGCGGGTCTCCGGTCGCGCATGCTAGCATTGCGTCTGCATTTAAAGGAGCGATGAATGTCAGACGCGAAACCGGTGCACGTGCAGGTCCCCGCCGGGGGTGAGAAAATTACCATCTCGAACGGTAAATTGCGCGTACCCGACCAACCCATCATTCCGTTCATCGAGGGCGACGGGACCGGCCGCGACATATGGCGCGCGAGCGTGCGGGTGTTCGACGCGGCGGTACTGAAAGCCTACGGCGGCAAGCGCAAGATTCACTGGATGGAAGTGTTCGCCGGCGAGAAGGCGAACAAGGCATACAACTCTTGGCTGCCGGACGAAACCGTCACTGCCTGCCGCGACTACCTGATTTCGATCAAAGGTCCGCTCACCACGCCGGTGGGCGGCGGTATTCGCTCGCTCAATGTGGCGTTGCGCCAGATGTTGGATCTGTACGTGTGTTTGCGGCCCGTGCGCTGGTTCAAGGGCGTGCCCTCTCCGGTCAAGGCGCCGGAAAAGGTCGACATGGTCATTTTCCGCGAAAACACGGAAGACATCTACGCCGGAATCGAATTCGAGGCAGGCACCGCCGACGCCAGGAAATTCCTCGACCTGTTCAAGCAAAATTTTCCGAAGCAATTCGCGAAGATCCGCTTCCCCGACAGCTCCGGCATCGGCCTCAAGCCCGCGTCCAAGGAAGGCACGGATCGATTGTTCCGCGCCACCGTCGCCTACGCGATCGCCAACAAGCGCAAGAGCGTGACGATCGTGCACAAGGGCAACATCATGAAATTCACCGAAGGTGCATTTCGCAATTGGTGCTACAAGCTGGCGGAACAAGAATTTCCCGAGCAAGTATTCACCTGGGAGCAATGGGAGCGCATCAAGGCCGCGAAGGGCGACAAAGAAGCCAACGCACAGATGGACGCGGCCAAGAAGGCCGGCAAGATCATCATCAAGGATGCAATTGCGGACATCACGCTGCAGCAGGTGTTGACCCGCCCGGATGAGTTCGACGTGGTCGCCACCATGAATCTCAACGGTGATTATCTATCCGACGCCCTGGCCGCCCAGGTCGGCGGCATCGGCATCGCGCCGGGAGGCAACATCAACTACTTGACCGGTCATGCGGTATTCGAAGCCACGCATGGCACGGCGCCCAAGTATGCGGATCTCGACAAGGTCAATCCCGGGTCGGTGATCTTGTCGGGTGAAATGATGTTGCGCTACATGGGCTGGCTGGAAGCCGCCGATGCCATCATCGGCGCGATGGACAAGTCGATCGCCCAGAAGACTGTGACCTATGATTTCGCGCGCCTCATGGAAGGAGCGACCGAGGTCAAGTGCAGTGAATTCGGCGACATACTGATCCGAAATCTCTAGCGTCACACCAAAATTGCCCTGCTGGGGCATTAACCAGCGGCAGCGTGCGCGAGCTCGAGAAGCGACGCCTGCGGCGCCGATCGCTGCTTCAAGACGTCGAATGCGGCGATCCGATAGGCTTCGGTCATGGTGGGAAAGTTGAAGATCTGCTCGACGAAGAAATCAGCGGTCGCCCCCGCGGCGATCGCCGCCTGACCGAGATGCACGAGTTCGGTGGCGCCCTCGCCGATCGCCTGACACCCGAGGACCCGCGCCGTGCTGCGCTCGCAGACCAGCACCAGAAAACCTGCGGGCTCGCCCGCAATGTGGGCGCGCGCGACCTCGCTGAAGTCGGCTCGGCCGACGATCACGTCGATTTTCTTCGCTGCGGCTTCGCTCTGGGATAGACCGACGCACCCGATTTCCGGAATCGTGTACACACCGGTCGGCACCAGACTGGCGTGAGCGGGCGGCGGCAGCCCCAAGGCTGCGAGGGCCGCGCGCCGCCCTTGATCGGCGGCCGCGCACGCCAGCGCCGGCGGACCGATGGTGTCGCCGGCGGCGAAAATTCCGGGAATATTGGTCTCGAACCGCTCGTCCACCTGCACGTGCCCGCGGCTGCTGATGGCGAGTTGCAGTCGATCGAGACCGATGCCCTCCAAGTTGGCAATGCGGCCGAATGCCGCGAACACGATGTCGGCGGTCAGCACATCGCCGCCGCGCAACTGCACCTCGACCTGCGAGAAGCCATCGAAGCGCGCGCCGGCAACCTCGACGCCGCCCCGATACTCGCCGCCCATGGTGCGCAAAGCGCCGAGAAATCCCGTACGCAGCGCGGCGTCGAGGAATCCCAACGGCTCGGCCGCCTTGTCGAGCAGCGTCACCGCGCAGCCCAATGCGGCGAAAATGGAGGCATACTCGCAGGCGATGACGCCGCTGCCCAGCACCACCATGGAGCGCGGAATATAGGGCAGACTCAAAATGGAATCGCTGTCGAGAATATGCTCGTGATCGACCTCGATGCCGGGAACGTGCCTCGGCCGCGATCCGGTGGCGAGAAGAACCCGCGGCGCGCGCAGCACGCTGCGCGAACCGTCCAAGCGCTGCACCTCGATGCGATTCGCATCCAGAAAGACGGCGCGGCCGCGGATCAATTCGACTTGGTTGCGCGCCAGCTGCGCCTGCAGATAGCGGTCCTGGGCGTCGATGACGATGTCGACGCCGTGCAGCAGGGCCGATAACGGCGCATCGCCGCGCAGTTCGACCGCCAGTGACGATGCGCTGCCCTTCATGCGGCGATAGCGAAGCGCCTGTTCCCGCAACGCCTTGCTCGGAATCGTGCCCGACAGCAGGCAGGAGCCGCCCACTTGCGATTCGCGCTCGATGATTGCCGCGCGAAATCCGGCCTTGGCCGCCTGAATCGCCGCTTTTTGGCCGGCCGGACCCGAGCCGACGCAGAGCATGTCGAAGGCGTCCGGCTGCACGCTACATACCCGCCAAGGCGAGCACCTGCTCGCGTTTCGCGAGCAGCCGCCGTCGATCGTCGGGGAACACGCCCAACTGCTCGAACACCGGACTCTCGATCACCATGTCCTCGCCCAGTAACTGCGCATGCAGGGTGTGGGCGGCCAGGAGATGCGCCGCGTGCACGGTTCCCGCGAGGTCGCTGTGGTTCGACTCGCGGTAATTGCGCCAGTCGCTGGCCCCATCCTGCACGTCCTTGGGCAGGAGCCAGTTGTCCATCAGTAGACGGCCGAAGGAGGTTTCGAATTCGGCGATCAGATTGCCGAAGGTATCTGCGTCCAGGCCCATGCGACGTTCGAACTCGAAGCGCGCCAGAATCTTCAGTGCGAGCGCGGCGCCCGTGCGATGCATCAGCGCCGCCAGGAAGGCGCTTTCGACATGCTTGCGCCGTTCGCGCGCGATTTCCTTGGACCACAACGCGGCCAACCACGCCTCGCGCCACAGCTCCTCGGATTCCGATTCATGACCGGGAGCGACGAACACCTCGCCGCGCAGCATCACCGCCATCGCAATATTGCGCACTTCCGCGACGCCGAGCCACGACACCGCTTGCTGCAAGGAAACGATGGCCGTTCGCGGCCGCAATGCCGGAGAATTCGCGACCCGCATGACCTCTCCCGCCAGGGCCGGATCGGATTGAATCAAGCGCGCCAACTGCGCCGCGTCGGTCGCTTGCTGCGCCGTGAGTTCCGCGAGTTGCGCGCACACCCGCGGCAGGGGCGCGATCGTCTGCGGACTGCCTGCGGACTCGCTCAGGTAATCGCGCGCCGCCTGGGAATTCGGCGCAGAGAGGACTATTGCGGACTCGACACTCATGAACACCCCACACTGACGCGTCAACCTTCATAGATCGGCATGCAGCGGGGATGCTTGAGGTGTAATCGCTTATGTCAAAGACAATAAGTCAAACGAAGGCTCGATCCAGGGCCTGACCCAAGTCCTGGACGAGATCGGCGGCGTCTTCCAGACCGATCGACAGGCGCACGGTTCCCCGGGTAATCAGCGAGGCGGCGCGTTGTTCCGGCGTGTAGTCGTGGCCGGCCAGGAGTTGCGGCGGCATCACCAAGGACTCGGCCGAGCCCACGCTCGCAGACATCGAGAACAACTGCAGCGCCTCCG
>WNFL01138474.1_pt2 | contig 18016 bp, 17 predicted proteins | sample 5400361 | NCBI WGS metagenome assembly WNFL01 (sample SAMN13153351, study PRJNA577476) | soil metagenome | isolation source: 40 cm soil on Douglas fir-dominated hillslope | place: USA:California | collected 2013-09-17 | reverse complement strand
TGAGCCAACTGTTGGCGTAGATGTAAAAACACAAAAACAATTCTATAGTTTGCTTCAAAAGTTAAATATTGAATTAGATCTCACGTTAGTTTTAGTTTCACATGAGCTGGATATAGTTGCTCATGAAGCCACAGAAATTGCCTTTATTAATAGAGAGCTTGTTTACCATGGAATTCCTAAAAAGTTTTTACACAGTGAGTATTTTGAAAAACTAACGGGGAAAGGAATCCACCAGGATTAGAATATGTTACAAATTTTTCAATACGGTTTTATGATTCGGGCTCTGGAGGTAGGCGTTATTATAGGCGCCATAGCTCCCCTTATTGGAATCTTTTTAGTTCTTAGGAGATATTCGCTTATTGCGGATACTCTTTCTCATGTGTCGCTTGCCGGAGTTGCAATAGGGCTATTGCTACAAATAAATCCACTTTTTACTGCAATAGGAGCTGCTGTGATTTCATCAGTAGCTATAGAGAAATTACGGCTTTCAAAAAGAGTGTATGGCGAGTCGGCATTGTCCATCTTTCTTTCAGGTAGTCTTGCGTTGGCAATCGTGCTAATAAGTTTAGCTCATGGGTTTAGCGTTGATCTATTTAATTATCTTTTTGGTAGTATTGTGACGGTAAAACAGACAGATGTATACATTATCCTGGGTGCCGGAATATTTGTATTACTTGCAGTACTCGCTTTTTATAAAGAATTAACTTACATTACATTTGATGAGGAAGCAGCGAAAGTAGGTGGTATACCAACAGGATTTATTAATATTCTCCTTATTGTTCTTGCTGCCCTTACAGTTGCGCTGGCAATTCCTATTGTTGGAATTCTTCTTATCTCAGCGCTAATTGTCATTCCTGTAGTTACATCATTACAGCTAAAAAAAAGTTTTTTACAAACAATTCTTTACGCTGAAGTAATCTCTCTTTTTTCTGTAATAAGCGGAATAATAAGCTCATTTTACCTCAACTTGCCTGCAGGTGGAGCAATAGTACTCATAGTTCTAATTATTTTCTCATTTACCTTCATTTTTCAAAAGAATTCGTAGAGTTATCATATAATAATAGTTATGAAAAGCTTTTTTTTAAAATTATTATTTTCTATTTCTCCTATTATTATTTTTAAAGTTGAAGGGAGAAGTATGGAGCCTACATATTCTCCTGAATCGCTGGTTATTATAATAAACCACAAGTTGTCTCAAGGAATAAAAAAAGGGGAAGTAGTTGTTTTGAGAGATCCCAGGAATAATAATCTTATCCTTAAGAGGGTAGAGAAAATTGAAGATGAAAAATATTTCGTTTTGGGTGATAATGAAAAAGAAAGCACTGACAGCAGTGTATTTGGATTTGTAAATGAGAAAAATATTATAGGTAAAGTAATTTTCCCAAAGTCATAGTATAATGAGTTTTGGATTGAATAAATTGACCTAATTATACTAATTAACCTAATTTCTAAAAAATGACCAATTAATTAATTCCTAAATTGGGATTTGATTAGATCAATTAGAAATTAGAATAATTAGAAATTAATAAATATGTTATTTTTCGCACTTAATATAGGTTTTCTTGCTTTTGTTATTTTTCTTGTTTTAATTCTTTCTATGTCATGGCCGCCTGACAGTCCATGGGCTCCATGGTGGGTTACTCCTAAAAAAGTAACTGATGTAATGTGTAGGGAAGCTAAAGTCAATTCAAAAGACGTTGTGTATGACTTGGGATGTGGTACGGGTACAGCGCTTATTACTGCCGCAAAAAATTATGGTGCAAAAGGCGTTGGGGTGGAAATTGATCCCTTGCGGTTTACTATAGCAAGATTTAATATCTGGCGTTTAGGACTTAAAAATAAAATAAAACTTGAGAGATCCAACTTCTTTTTGACAGATTTAACCCCGGCTACAGTTATTTTTATGTACCTTATCCCCCGCGCAATGCGCGATTTAGCCCCAAAATTCTTAAAGGAGTTAAAACCAGGGACAAGACTTGTAAGTTATCATTATGAGCTAGAGCCAAAAGTATTTAAGGGAAAATTAAAATTAATAAAGCACGATTCAGGAAACCAAGTATTTATTTATGCGTTGACTAAATAAGGTTTTTATTGGTTTAGAACCCAATAATTATATGTTGTCCCAGAACAAGTACCCAAGTTTACCTTAAATGATTTACATCCTGACACACAAGTTCCAAATGGAGGAGCTCCTAGTGGAGGTGCACTTTTTACAGCAGTGGCTCTAGGATCATTGGCATTTTCAAGCATTGCGAATAGTATGTATTGTGATCTGTCCCCACTGTGCCAGTACAGATATCCAGGACAGGCACTTCCAACAAGAGGGTCTTGGGGAATAGTTTGTAAATACGTAGGAGAAAAACCTGGAAGTCCACTAGTCATAGCCCACCCATATAAACCAGCACAATCACCGGCATTAAAGCAGGGGTATTGTTGATTATCTGCCTTATATACCTCTATGGCTGTTTGGATTTTTTTTAAATCAGTTAAACGCTGAGTGTCTCTGGCACGCTGCCTTGCGCTATTAAAATTTGCCAATAGAATCGTTGCTAACAGCCCAATGATTCCTACGACAACAAGTAGTTCAACTAAAGTGAATCCACAACTATGTGAACTAGTTGTGGTAAACCATTTAATTTTTTTCCTCATAAATTTAGTTTACATCCGTTTGAGATGAAGTGCTAGTGCTCTTGCCTTATCTGCAATTTTATAGAATTCATAAAACATGGGATTTATTATCAGATCATAACTTCCAACAAATTCAATAAGATTAGCACCAAAACCTTGCTTAAATCTGTGAAATCCATAATAGGGATTATCGGGTGTTGGATCAGCTGCATTCGCAGCTCCCCACATATCAAATTTTTTAAGCCCCAATTTTTTACCAAATTTTATTGCTTCCCACATAGTATAGGTTGAGTGCATCACGTTTCTTTCTTCATTGCTTGAAGCACCATATGGATAATAAAGTGTGTCTTTAAAAACAAGAAGCAGAAGCGTAGAAAGAATTTTTCCCTTATATTTTCCAACAAATAAATGTGATGATAAGCCGCCATCTGTAGTTTTATGGGGAAAAGTTTCCCAATGTAGCTTGTGGTAGTTTTTGGTATGTGCAAAAAATCCTTGTCTTTTTGTGGTCTCTTCAGTCAATTTCCAAAATGTATCAAATGCTTTATCAGAATCATCTTCCTCTACTTCTACACCATGTTTTTGTGCAACTCTTATGTTGTAACGTGTCTTAGAATGCATAGTTTTCAAGATCTCTTCTTCTGAATGTGTTAGGTCAAGCATAAATGTGTATTTAGTAAAAAGTGGATGCGCAGCCGGGCGAAGCCCTAATCGTTTGAAGTAAGCGTCATCCTGAACTTGTTTCAGGATCTCTCTTTTATTTTGAATAGATTCCGGATCAAGTCCGGAATGACGAGGGGTTGCTGGTTCGAGTTGGATAAATATGCAATTATTTTCTTTGCCTATTTTATGAAGTTCTGCTAAAACTTCCTGTGTTGGGAGTGATCCCTTGGGTAAATAACCTATCGCCCATTTTGTATGCGGAATTTGATGAATTGTGAGTTGGAAAATTTCTTTAAGTTTATTATTCTCCCAAAAACCACGTCTAATAACTTTTATCCCTGTTTTCTTACGAAACTCCCCCCATTCATAGGATTGAAGAGGATGAGTAGCGAGACGATTAAATTCCCCCTTTTCCTCTTTAGTAATATCTTTGATTGTCATCATATTCATTACTTCTGAGATTATTTTCTAAAACTTTCTCGGGTAATTCAAGTATAAATCTTGAAACTGTATTCGAAGATCTTTGTCCAAAGAAGAGACGACGTCTGGCATAAGTTAAAAATAGTTTTTCTTTTGCCCTAGTCATGCCAACATAGCAAAGTCTTCTTTCTTCCTCTAGCTCATTCCTGTCCATAAGTGACCTACTATGCGGAAATAACCCTTCTTCCATTCCAATCATAAAAACAACAGGAAACTCAAGTCCTTTTGCAGCGTGAAGAGTCATCAAAGTTACTGCATTTCTTTTTGATCCATTATTTTCTCCTGACTCCGCTTGTCTTCCTGCAGGATGATCAGGTATAGACTCCTGTTCAACAAGTGACACATTTTCTAAAAATAGCGAGAGGTCTGGAAAGGCTATTGCAACAGATCTAAGTTCTTTTATATTCTCTAATCTTTGTCTATCTTCTTCATCCTTTTCATCATATAGATTAAGATAATCTGTCTTTTGCAGAATCTGGTCAAGAAGTTCTAAGGTGGAGAGTGTGTCATTCTGGGGACGAGTGTTAACGACTACTCCAGAATCAAAAACGTCGTCATTGCGAGTCTCGCCTTTGGCGAACGTGGCAATCTTATCTTTTTTAGATTGCTTCGTCATTTCATTCCTCGCAATGACGGATTTATCACTTAATGTCTCCTGAAATTCTAAAAATTTTTGTAATCTTCCTTTGCCTAATTTCTCTATCCTTTTGTATGACACAGTATCTTTAGGATTTGAAATAACTCTAAGATATGATAAAACATCTTTAATTTCCTTCCTGTCATAGAATCTTGTTCCGCCTACTAAAGCATAAGGAATGCCTTGATGAAGAAGAACTTCTTCAATCACACGTGATTGGGCATTAGTTCTGTATAGCACTGCAATGTCATCTAGACCAGATACTCCGTAGCTGAGTATAAATTGCGCAATAAATGTAGCTTCCTCCTCTTCATTCCTAGCTTCATATAATACAATATCTTCTCCATCAGGATTTTCTGTCCAGAGCATAAGGACAGGATGTGTAGTATTTTGTTTGATTACCTGGGACGCCGCGTCCAGAATCTTCTGTGTTGACCTATAATTCTGAGAAAGTTTAAAAGTCTTTACGTTAGGAAAATCAATATGTAGTTTAGATAAGTTTTGAAAATCAGCACCGCGCCACGAATAAATGCTTTGAGAGAAATCTCCAACAACACAAATGTTTCCATATTTTCTTGCTAACATTTTAGTTAATTTATATTGTGCTTTATTTGTGTCTTGATATTCATCAACCAAGATATATTGAAATTTATTTTGATATTTTTCTAAAATTTCCGGATATTTATCAAAAAGAAATACAGTCTCAAGTAAAAGATCATCAAAGTCTACGGCATTATTGTTTTTAAGTAGTTTTTGATAAGCAGAATAAATAAGAGCTACTACTTGAAAAAAATTACCTCTGGCTGATTGTGAATACTCCTGTGGGGTGAGCAGTTCATTCTTGGCTTGGGAGATTGTGGCTAAAATAGCATTGGGTTTATAATCCTTGACTGAAATATTCATCAAGTTCATAGTTTCCTTGATGAGTTCAAGTTGGTCTTGTGCATCATAAATAAGAAAGCTATTAGAAAGTCCAATTAGACGTCCTTCGATACGCAGTATTTTTGCACACAATGAATGAAATGTTGCAATTGTGGGTTGATGTGTAAGTGGGAGGTTGTGAAGGACAAGATATTTATGGATTCTTTCCTTCATTTCAGTAGCAGCCTTATTAGTAAAAGTGACCATAAGAATATGTTCCGGAGCGATACCTTCTTTAATCATAAGATAAAGCACTTTATACGTGAGAACGCGTGTTTTTCCGCTTCCAGCACCGGCTAAAATTATACTTGCGCCCTCTGTTGCTAGAAGTGCTTGTTGCTGTTCGGAATTGAGGTCCTTGAGAATGTTTTGATCCATAGCTATAATGGGAGAGTCCTGTTATTGTATCACATGAAAAAGTTATTTATTGTTGCCAACTGGAAATCACATAAAACGACTAAAGAAATAGAAGATTGGTTTGAAAAATTTCACTCCGGGATTAAAAGTATTGAATTGATGGATAAATCCATCATTATCTGTCCGCCACAAACGCTTCTTTCCAAGACGAAACAACTTATTGAAAAATATCAGCTTACTTATAGCATTGGTTCTCAAAATGTCTCACCATTTGATGAGGGAGCATACACTGGAGAGATAAGCGCAAAACAAATAAAAGAATTTGCTAATTATACAATTATTGGACATTCGGAAAGAAGAACTTATTTTCATGAGGATTATGAGATGCTTTCAAAAAAAGTTTCTCAAGCAAAAGCATGTGGAGTTACACCAATCTTTTGTATACAGGGCAAGAGCACAACGTTGCCTTCTGGAATTGAGATAGTTGCATTTGAACCTGTTGATGCAATTGGTACAGGAAATCCTGATACTCCAGAAGACGCAGAGCGCGTGGCAGGTGAAGTTAAAGTCTCACACAATACCCCTTACATACTTTATGGAGGAAGCGTTACAGGTGATAACGTGCATTCATTTACGGAGCAGCCATCTATTAACGGTGTGCTTGTTGGATCGGCAAGTCTTGATCCCCAGGAGTTTCTAGAGATCATCTCTAATGCGTAAAAAAATATTTCTCATTATTATAGCTGTTGTTGTTGCGTACGTGGGCATGCAGGCTCTTTCATTTGCTGCAATTTTTTCACCATTCATCCGCCATGTTATTTTGCAAAAACAAGATACTCTAAAAATGTCAAATGGAAGGTTTAACGTCTTAATATTAGGTATTGGAGGAGGATCTCATGATGGACCAAATCTCACGGATACAATAATATATGCAACTGTAGATACCTCAAAAAAGAAAGTGACACTTATTTCTATCCCTCGTGATTTGTGGATGCCTGATCTTCAGGAAAAAATAAATTATGCATATGCAAAAGGGCAAGAGAACGGACAAAATAAAGGACTCATATTAGCAGAAGCTGAGGTTTCTCATATGCTTAATCAGCCGGTTGATTATGGATTTCGTATTGATTTTGACGGATTCGTTAAAGCGATAGATTTACTTGGGGGACTTGATGTTAATGTTGACAGAACTCTTGATGACTATGCTTATCCAATTTCAGGTAAAGAAGATGATACGTGCGGTTATCCAGCAGATGATATTCAAGCATTTACGGCAACTGTGTCATCTGATTTAGATGTGATACAGAAATTTTCTTGCAGATTTAAGCATTTGCACTTTGATCCGGGAACAATTCACATGGATGGGGAAACAGCTCTTGAGTATGTTAGGTCCAGGCATGGCATAGGTAGTGAGGGGACAGATTTTGCACGGTCGCGACGTCAGCAAAAAGTGATTGAGGCAATAAGAGGAAAGGTTCTGTCTGCATCTACTCTTTTTGATATTAATAAGCTCATTGGCCTTTATAATATAACAAAATCCACTATTGATACAGATATACCTCAATCAGAATTTGGATCAATTTTTTCACTTTTCCAGTCTGCAAAGGGATCAAGTATTAATACTGCCGTTATTGATTATGGTGATGCTGCTACAGAAAGACCGGGGTTATTAATAAATCCACCTATTAGTAGTAATTATAATTCCGGATCAGTTCTACTCCCAAGAATAGGAGAAGGAAATTATGAGGAAATTCAGCAGTATGTAAATTGTGAGATTACCAAAAGTGACTGTACTATTTCCGATAAACCATCGGTAACACCAACTCAATGAAAGTCAGTGCGTCTATTACGGATTTTCCTTTACATACATCAATAGAGACTTTTTTTAGGGAATTAAAAAATTGTGGCGCTGATGGAGTCGAATTAGTTCTTGGAGCTAAATCAGTATGGAGCTTTGAAAAAATAAAAATGTTAAGCAAAAAATATGATTTACCCATAACTTCTTTGCATCAATCTCCATGGTCAGGATTAGGATTTTTCTTTGAAAGAGAATTTATAAAAGCTATTGCAGTACTGGAAGTAAAAAATATTGTATTTCACCCTTTGGCATTTGCATCATTCAACTCAACCTCAATGGAGAAATATTTTAAAAAACTAGACAGACTGCAAAGTGAATTTGGAATAAAAGTAATGTTAGAAAATATGCAAAATGTTAGTGTATACAGGAAATTATATAATAGTGCTCCAGATGAATCGAAACATATAGAAGCAGTATATGATATTGCACAAAAATATAATTTTTTAATAACTTTTGACACAACACACGCGAATTTTATTTCTCCCCAGGAAGAAATAATTTTTCAAAAAATCTATCCAAAAATTGGAAATATCCATTTAAGTAGTTTTGGTCCTAAAATGGAACATCTTCCCTTAGATGAAGGAGTATTTGACGCAAAGGGTTTTATTAAATACCTGATGCAGCAAAATTACGGGGGCCTTTTGACGCTTGAGATAAATTATTTTTTACTTGAAAGATTTGTAAGACCTTATGATTTTATGGCCATTAAAAAGTCAATTGAAATTATTAGGGCTGTAGCTGATAAATAGCAGTTTCACCATTTCTATAGACTTGACTTCCAAGCTCCATAAATTTTTTCTCAAAAACATTATATTTTTTTCTTTCTAAGTCACCTATAAAAACAAGCTTAACGTGATATTTGCTTATTAAGGTTTTAGTAGTGGAAAGATTAGTACTTTCATATAAAGTCTGGACATCTGCAATTCTTGGTGGTGCAATGTTATACGTCCCTCTCCAAAGCCATTCGTGCACAGTCCATCCAAGGACGGTAGGTAGGCCAGTATTTGCAGAAACTCTTTCATAATCTGTGTATGAATCTCCCTGCGCTTCTAAAATGACAGGTTGATTTTTTATATTTTGGTTGAGCCATTGTATTGCCTGGTAATCTGTGGGGTAGAGTTTGTACAAATATTTGGTTCCATCTAGTCCCTGAGGATTAGCAAGATTATAGTAGGAGGTAATTGCAAAGTAAGGATACATCATGACCAGAATTATTAAGCCAGTAGCAAATAGCCAGTAGCAAATAGCAAGTATATTTTTGTTAATTACATGTTGTTTGATTTCTGAAAAAAATCGCATGATGACAAATCCACTGACTAGAGACAGCATCATGAATGAGCATCATGAATGCTTGATAAACAAGCTTAAACATAGTATTTGCACGAAAATATGTATCATAAATATCTTTTAGATAGACAAATTCAGGAGCAATAATCAGAAATGAAGATATAATAATTAACCCAAAAATGAAAATATCAATATTTGTTATTTTATTATGTTTCCCCTTTAAATAAATAAAAATAATATATGAAGCAACAAAGAAATAGAAGAATCCATGAAGAATAAAAATCTGCCACCATGGAGAAAGTTGACAATGATTGGGTTCAAAAAGAAGCGGTCCAAGATGACCTAAATGAGTTAAAAAAGAAGGAGCACAATTTATGCCAATGCCTGAAACAAATGCTTTGAAGAAAAAAGAAAATGGAAGAGAAAATATAAAAAAACTTATGAAAATAGTAAGTGTCTTATAGAGGGTACCAGGAAGATAAGATTGATAATATTGTATTAATTGATGCTTGATTGGGGTTTGTCTATTTGAAAAATCCCACCCTTTTAATAAGAGCAACACTAATGCAAGTAAGAAATAAATTGCTCCATCCCAAGCATTTGTCATATACAAAACAGCGAGTAAAAAACCTACAAATATAAAAGATGAATGATGAATTATGAATGATGAAGAATTCCTAATTCCAATTATTGAATTATTTCTTAAATCGTTAATCTTAAATCCTGAATCTTTTTCAGGCCTTAGAAATAGCGCAAGGAGTACTGCAATAGCGAGGAGGACAAAAGGGATATCCAGAACATGGCCATGTAAATCAGAAACTACAAATGAATATAACGGAAATTCATGTATGGTGTGATAGATGAATCTTGTTGCATTTGGATACCAATATGAATTTGGAAATGTGGAAGGAGAGAAAGCCAAATTCCAAAAAGGAACAGGATGCTCAACATCATATGGTTTAAAAAAAGTATATATTGTGTGAATATTTCCAGCGAAAGTCAGAGCACCCGCAGTAATCAACCCAGCGGAGATATTAGATATTAGATATTGGATATTAGAAAATTTATTTTGCACTTGTAGTTTATAATTACGTATATTATTTCTCGTTTTATTCTCCTCTAATATCTTATTTCTAATATCTTCTATCTTATTTCTCCGAAATAGGTGCCATAAATTTCCTCCTAATGAAAAACCCTGAACAAATGTAAATGCAAAAATTGTAGCTACCATTAAGTTAAAAGTAATAAGTGAGGGAATTCCTGAGAGTTTTGTTAAAACAGCAGTTGCTAAATGACCAAAATAGTAATAATTAATTGAGAGAGGTGTATACCACATATCTTTAGGAGGGAAATAAGTACTGCGTAGAATTGAGTTAATAAAACCAAAGTCCATGTATTTTTCAAGACCATGTATATCCGGTTGGAAAGATCTTATATAGGACCAAAAAAATATTGCTGCTAAAAAAAGACCTTCCTCAATAATAAAGATAGGTGAAAAAAAGCTCGAAAACTTTTCTTTTTTCCACATAAATAAATTTAATCCGGCGCATATTCCTAATAGAATGGAAAGTGAAAATTGAGAAAACGGAACAATATGAAAGATACCTAAAATAAATGCTGCATATGAAAGAATTATTATTCCTATGACTTTTCCAAAGATATATCCTTTGTCAAAGAAAGAGGAAAACAATCTTACAGTCAATGGAAGAAAACAAATGGAAATAAAAAAGATGACAAACCACCATGTAAGTAATGAAATAATATCTGTGCCTATCATATGGATTCGAGTAATTGATTAATGTGGGTAATTGCAAATAAATTCTTTTCAAGTTGTCTCTTAGTATGATTAGCGGGATGAAGCCAGTAAAAAAGTGTTTCAGGATTTTTTCCGGCAACATATTTTAAAAGTGACAAATCATCATCAACATACCTATCTATCTTTGCTTCTTTTAAAGCCTCATCTTTAAAGATATGTGGTTGAATATTATTGTAATTAAAATAAAGTTTCTTAAAAATTTCATTAAAATGATATTTCTCTGAAAGTTTTTCAGTCCGCTTTTTAAGAAATTCAAATCTACTGGAGATAAGAAAAAGATTATTATTTTTATCTTTTGCAAGTTGTCGTAGAAAATCAATATTTTCTTTAATGAGAGGACGAATAATAGGATGATGTGAAGCTTTACGAATTAGCTGTTCTGCTTTTCCAGGAATTCTATACTTAAGAATTCCATTGTCCTTTTCCTTATACAACTTATCAATTAACCAGTCAGGCATAAAAGGTGGATAGTTTATGAAAATTTTGTCTAAATCAAATCCAATGTTCATAATTAGTACCAATTATTAATAATTTACCTTTTATTTCAGAGCTTGAAGTATATTTTCTTTTTACCGGTCTGACATTTTGTTAAAACACTCAGATCTTGTGTATGTATGGTATATATTGTTAAATTTACTCAAAGGTTACTTTCGTAAATGCGAAAATACACTTCTTCGCTCTTCAATATATCTTCAAGATTTATATCTATTGGATAAATTCTAAAACCTAGTAAATAAATTAAGGATTTTGAAATTCCACCCAACCCTATGTGTCATGCCTTTTCTTCCTATAATTTCATTTCTGTGTTTTTCATACCATTGGTAACTCTCAAGAAGAAGCTGACTGTTAGATTTTTTTGGATGCCATCCTAGAAGTTTTTCGGCTTTTTCAATTGAGACATATGAATCAACAGGTATCGTTTTATAATGCCATGCAGCTATTGGTGACAAATCAAGTTTTTCTAAGACTCCAAGCATTAGTTGAGAGGGAAGTACTGGGAAACCTGTAATTTTTGATTTGGATTTTGCGTAACTGATAACAGATCCTAAGTCGGATTTCCATGTTCCAAATTCTTTAGCCCCAACGTTGAAAACTTCATTGTGCGCTTTACTTTCAAGAGCTTTCATTATTGCTTCTGCGACATCAGTTACAGAAAGCAATTGATATTTATTCTCGCCATTTCCTAAAAGATACACTCTTTTTCCTGTGAATATTGCTTCAAACCATAATTGAAAAACACCAAGACGTTCTGGTCCTAGAAATGTTTTAGGCCTGATAATATTTACTTGTAATCCTTTTTTCATAAACTCTCTGCACAAATTTTCTCCGGCAATTTTTGATTCACCATAATATCCAATTGGGTCTAAGGGAGCTTCTTCTGTTTCAGGTAAGTGACGTGGAACTCCATAAACAGCAGTTGAGGAAATAAAAACTAACCTCTTAATCTTATTTTTTAGTGATGCTTCCAAAACAGATTTAGTCCCGTCAATGTTGATACTATAGATAATGTCTTTTTTAATTTGGATTGGAAGAGCTGCTGCAGCATGGACAACATAATCGTGGTTTTTAAGCGCATTATCTATTCTGTCTTTATCTCTTATGTCACCTGTGACTACGCTTACCTTGCCTATTAAATCTTTTGCATCAAGTGGAACTGTATCGTATAGGGTTACTGTGTAACCATTCTTGAGGAGAATTCTTGCTAAGTGGCAACCTAAAAATCCTGTGCCCCCTGTAATTAAAACTTTCTTTGACATGCAAACGTTATTGTATCATTCACCTCAATGTAATCTCAAGCGATTCTTATAGACCATAACTATTGGATGGTCATAAACAGTAAATGATTCATCTGCTCCCTGGTCATCTATAGGAAAATTGATAATTGGGATAGTTGGGTAAACTGCAAATTGCGCAACCATTTCAAAACCAAGTTTTCCTGAGAATAAATCTTTGTAATATTTAGCAGTCTCTGTGTAGCATCTGAAAGGCGGAAGATGGGGGCAGTCAGTCATTTTTTGTAGAGGAACATATAATCTGTTGGATGCAATTATAATGTAATCTGTTTGACCCAACATATTGTGAACATTTGACCATTTTTCAGGAGAATCTGGATCATATAAAGGGAGTGTTAGCATGTGATACTTTTCTTGTCCCTGAAGAGGAAGCCCATCATCCCAGTGCTCAATTGCAATAGATGATCCTGTTGGGATATTTTGTTGAATCCATTGGGTTGCTGACACGCGAGTATTCTGTTTTGTATAAATGTGCATAAATGATAAAGGCCATATAATAGCCAATAGCAAATAGGCAATAGCAATTAGATACGGGAGTTTGGGGATAATACGGGTGGATAGTTTCCAGAGAAAAACTGCGCCAAAGAGTGAGAGGAATGGATAAATAGGGAGCATGTAGCGCATAAAACCTACAGCAAAGTGTCCAACAACAAGAAAATATGAAATTACAAATGCAAGGATAACTACTTCTTGTGCCCATTTATCCTTTTTATCTTTTTTATATATTGCTCGCACAATGTATCCTATTCCAAAAAAAGATAATAATGAAAGTAAAGGACCCTGTCCCCAAAGAAATATATTTTTAAGTTCATATATATACGGAATTTTTCCAACATATTGCAGAGTATAAGGAAAAATGAATGCATTGTGTGTCATTTGGGATTGTTCATTTGTCTGACTAATAAAACTAGAAGAATCAATAAGACTATATGGTTCAGCTATTATGAACACAATCACTCCAACAACTAGAATTGTCAGTCCGTCAAAAAACAAACGTTTTAAAACAATTGGTATATGATGTTTCCACTTTGAAGGATGGTGGGGATATCTTAAGAATATCAATAAGAAATCTGCAAGAAGCGCGATAATTACTGAAGATATAAGCGCAAGAGCACTATTTTTTGTAGAAAGCGCAAGCCCAAAAATTAAACCTATGAGAATTGATTTTCCCTGACCTGGCTTCTCATAAAAAAGTATAAGAAGAAAAATTGCTACTGTCATAAAAAAGGTAAGGGGAATATCTACGGCATAAAAATGTGATGTTTGGATAGGAAGAACGCTAATGCTATAGAAAAAAGCTGCAAGAAGTCCAACAGGTATGGAAAAAAGTTTTTTTCCCAAGAAAAAGATAATTAAAATTGTTCCTAAGTCAAATAATGCTGACATAGCTCTTCCTAAAAGATTAATTTTGTCATATGAAATCAGTGATGCATCAAAAAAAGATCCGACTGAAGCTATAATTTTCAAAAGATATAAAGGCAAACTACCATATGCAAAAAAATGTGGATTTAGAGTACTCTGTGGAGAGAAAAAGTTATTCAGATTTACAGGCATTTGTAGAGGAAGAGTGTAAAGTACTATAGCGCGTTCATCTGGATGCAAATGAAATCCTTGGTCCCAATTAATGCCATCAAATCTCAAAAAAGCTCCAAAAAGGATAATGCAAAATAAAATTACAATATGTGTGAGTTTCATTGTTAATTTCCTAATTCCCTTCGATACTCATTGAAAGATAACTGTCTCGTTTTCTTAAAAATGAATACTGTTGGTCTGTCAAAAACGCTGGCTGTTTCTTCAACGTGAAAAATTGGATCACCCATATATGTTATTTTACAAATTATACTACATGGAGTTTGATATATTTTTGTAAAGCCCAGTGAGCCATTAAATAACTTTGCATAAAAAATAAATCCATTTGGGAAATTATTTTTATTTAATACTCTGCTTCTAATTACTCTCTGGCTTGGCAAAATAATATATTCATGAGTAACTAGAGACTGCTCGAGATTATTCTTGATAGTAGGATCTCCATTATCAAGATCATAAGTATTAGATAAGTCAATATGATGGAAATATTGATTAAAAGGAATAATACCCAGATCATATACTTCACTAAGAACCGCTGCATTATATGGAATATTTTTGTTTGCAAAATTTGATGCAGTAACGGCTGTGTAATTATTGAAATAAGTTGATAAAAAATAAGATACGGCATAGATTATGCAGATGAAAATAATTGAGAATGAAATTGATTGACTCATTATTTTTTTCTTAATGTTTCCTAGGAAATCACTCAACGCTATTCCCAAAATGATTATCATAAATGGAAGAGTTGGTACCATGTATCTGATCCATTTAACAAAAAGAAAAGCCTGAGAAAAGAAAAGCAATATGTAAAAAGCAATAAGTAATAAGTAGGTTTTATTTTTAGTTTGAATAGCACGTATAGAAATATAAATAAATGAAGGGATAAACATAACAGAAAGAAAAGGATTAAGTAAAAATGGATAAACAAAAGTAAATTGAAAAAGTATTGGTATAGTTTTTAAAAAACTGCCTGTATAAAAGACAGGCAAGCTGCCAAGTGCCACGCTTGATTCATAGGTCATACTATTTTTAAAAGATATAGGATCCAAAAATACAAACGGATTAGTTAAGATATAAATTAATCCTGTGATAATAAAATACAAGGGAAAAAATTTTAATAAATTAATGAAATATATTAAATTAGGTATTATTATCTTTACTTTAATAATGCGTAAATTAAAGATGAGAGATTTGAAGTATGTATGATGATTGTGCAGTGAAATAATGATGGAGATTACTGGTAGTCCCAAAAGAACAATACTTGATACTTTTATTCCAATAAGTATACCCGTTATCATTCCGGCAATAACCATATTAGAAATAGTAAGTTCTTTTAAAATTTTTAAACAAAAATACAACAACCAGACTGAAAAAAAAGTAAGCCACATTTCAAACGTTCCAAAGTGAGAAAACTGAATCAGCCCTACGCATGTAGTAGTTAAAAATACCGCCCAGAATTTACTTTTAGGATTTATTTTTTTTGCCAAAACATAAACAGATGGAATAAGTAAGACAGAGAGAATGAATGAGAATAACCTGCTGAGAATGATTGCTTGTTCAAAAGTTATAGATGTTTTCTTGAAAAGATTAATAATAAGTCCAGAAAAAAAGATTACATAGATTGGCACTGTGCCATATGCAAAAAAATTGGGATTTAATTGTTTTGGAAATGAAAGCTGTGTAATAGCACTGGCAATATTACGTTCATCAGGATGAAAATAGAAGGGAGATCCCCAATTCAAATTATAAAGACGTATAAATATTCCGAAGATGACAAGTAGAAAAAGAAGAAAGGCAAAATATTTTTTCATAACAAATTAATAAAAAAAGAATGTATTAATTTATCCTTAAATTATATCATCATAGATATGCGAATGCTCTAAATTTTTAAACAGCAAGAGAGAAATTTATCTTGCAATGTAGGCTTGATGTGAGGCTGTTGATATTACTTGTTGACCACGAAGGCCATCTACTATTTGACCAGCAAATTCCCTTCTAGCATTTCCTCTTCCTTACGAAATAGTAACTTGCGACCATGGCCGCCAGGAGGTAGCGCCTGAAATAAAAGTTGGAACAACATTGAGGCCCAAATACATTGCAAGTTTTGCTGCGCCATTTGTATGCGGGTTATCGAGAGCATGTTCCGGTCTATGTACATCTTCTCCTGAAATAATGATAGATCTACCATGAGTCTTTGCATCAAGTGCTGCTTCAAAAAAGTCCCTATCTATTCCATCTGTATTAATAGGTATGAGTCCTCCAGCTTTATATCTTCTTTTGCGATATTGTAGTGTTTTAAGATATTCCGTTGTTTTTCTTTGTTGCCTTGCTTTTTCAGGATCCGGATCGAGTTTTGGATTATACCGTGCTACGACTTTTGTACGTCGCCCTGAATTTTTATGGGTTTCACGTTGCGCAATAGATACATCCGGAAAGAGTTGCCGACGGCGAACAAACCCCCATTTGTGAGTAGTGTGATTTATGACGTATATACATGGGCCTTCGGGAATATTTTCAGTACCCTCGCTGTTAACATTGAAGGTCCTTACCATAGCATTCCCCCATAGGAGAGCACCTCTTACTTCAACTCTTCCTTTAATTTCTGCTACTGCTGTTTTAAGTTTATCCTCAATTGAAGCCCTTTGTTCTATGGTCATTGTTTAGGAGTATAAGAGAAGAGAACTCAATATTCAAGTGCTCTGTACAATTTCCGTGATTTTTTCACCCAGCTCTACTGCATAATTTGTACCTCTATCCCATGGATATACCTGTTGCATGTTGGCTAGATATACGTTTTTAAGCGGCGTTTCAAATGGTGGAATCATTTTGGAATAATTAATTGGGATAATTGGCTGAGCAAATGGAACGCTAAATTTCTGGATACCAATAATAGATTTATCATATGTTGGTGAGATCTTTTTTAGGTAAGGATCAAATTCTTTTAATAACTCTTCTTTAGTTAATGAAAAATACTCATGTTCTTTAGGGAGGTAATTTCCTAAATACACTAGATGTTCATTATTATAATGTTTTTTATCCATAAAATTAGTGTGTTCAACAATTGCGAGTACTGGAGCATTCTTATCACAAACACTTAGCCAATATGTATTTTCTTTAAAGAAAGGTTCATTCAACCTAAGAACTAGAATAACAGCTCCAATTCCCTGAAGAGATGATAATTCTTTTTTATAATTTTCAGGAAGTGAAGGAGCTAAGTGCATAAAAGCAAATGAGGGGAGCGTCACGATAGCTTTATCAAATTTTTGTTTTTTCTTTCCTTGCAATATGATTACCTCATTATCTGAGGATGATATTTCTGAAATAGAACTGTTATAAAATATTTTTCCACCCATTGATTCAATTTTTTTAGAAAGAACATTTGCAAATTTCAAGAATCCACCCTCAGGATATGCAAGTGACGGAGTTCTTTTTGTTATCCTAGCCCAAAACCACGCGAGTGAAATAACAGGCATATATTGGCCGAATTTTGCGACAAGAAGAGGTTCCCAGATCATTTCATATGCTCTCTTACCCATTGCCTTTGGCAAAAAAGAATCCGCATGAAGTTTTTCAAGTGGTTTCCAAAACGGATTAAATTTAAGAAGACCTAAGACAAGACCCATACGAATTCTCTCAAGTAATGCCAGTTTTTGAAATGTTAAAAGAGATGATATAGAGTCAAGTTGATATATTTGGTGATCAATGTATACAGATGTTTTGGGGCGTTTAATTAAAACTGGATGACCAATTTCTTTTGCCAGATTTAAAACTGATGCATCATTTGTAAACCAGTGGTGATAATATTTCTCAAGACTCCAATCCCATCCTTTTTCCTGATATCCAATAGCAAGTCCTCCCGGCTCTGAGTCTTTTTCAAAGACAGTAACATCATGGCCTTTTTGTAATAATCTGTAGGCTGCTGAAAGGCCGGTAAAACCGGCTCCAATAATTGCAATTTTCATTATTTTATAGAAAAACCTAATTTAAAA
>WNFL01339693.1_pt1 | contig 18023 bp, 19 predicted proteins | sample 5400361 | NCBI WGS metagenome assembly WNFL01 (sample SAMN13153351, study PRJNA577476) | soil metagenome | isolation source: 40 cm soil on Douglas fir-dominated hillslope | place: USA:California | collected 2013-09-17 | reverse complement strand
ACCTCCTCACCCATCCATCTCCGGCACCAAGTTTCTTGATTCTTCTTACACTATTATCACATTGCACTCGCAGTAACTAGGTACAGTCTGAAGCGTTAGCCTTTTTGCGTCAATGGTCGTTCGTCGTGTTATGCATAGCCAAAATGATATTGCCCATGGGGTCAATATAGTAATGATTCCCGTTCAGTGCTCTTGATCAGTTGTAGCCGATGATGGCACCCGTACGTTTCCCGCTCACCCTTGCGGGTATACAATACCAGTAGTATTCAAAAGCAGTCAAAGAACATTCCTAAACATTCTCAAGATTCAATTGTTGATACATACATATGCGCCTGAAGCTTGTTTGAGAGGTACAAGACCGAAAAGGGTAGCATCGTTCTTCGATTCCACGATTCCACAATAGATTCGGTCCAACCCGCGATTCGGAACTCGGGAAGGTGGCAGAGAGATAGAATAGGTATATTGAGATCGGTAAGGTAAGGCGGTTCGAATAGGAACGGCGATTATACGTGGTGCCTTCTGCTGTGCTGCATGAACCGATTCTGGGTCAGGGGCTCGTTCGCTATAGAGACGGAAGGAAAGAAGGAGGAAGGAAGGGATGGAGGAAGGGAGGAAGGGGAGGAAGGAAGAGGTACGTACGACGCGCCTGTGCGAGCGGTAGGCGAAGCAGCCGGCCAGTATTGCAATTGCTGAGAGACCGAGTGCGGTCCACCCAAGGGCTTCAACAGCCTCAAGTTGGCGGCACCTGCAAGAGTGAATGTAAGGGCCAAATTTGTACGGAGCTCGTCTCGAGTGGATAAAACCCCTTACAGGGAGATGATCGGCTCGCCTTGACACTCTCCGCCACTGCGGACGTTGTGGAACATGCTGGTGGAGACGGCCTATTAGAGAAGATGAGTGCGGGTTAGTTACATGGAGGGGCAGGCTGTTGGGTTGATCGTGACGTTACCCAAAAAACAATCGTAATAATCAAGAACACGAGGCTCGAGGCGATAGAAGCGATGAAGCTCAATGAACCGCTGAAGACGAAGACGACGGCGGCCAAAGCAAAGAGGGTAGTCCACACCGCGGTAAAGAGGATAAAAATCATTCTGGTTCCCTTTCAGTTAGATGATGCTCCTTTGCTGGAGGTCTCGATGTCATCACTCACATGCTTCGAACGTGGCTGGCATCACTCCCGTCGCGCCCAGCGAACCACCCTTGGCCGTCATACTGACTGAAGAGGTAGCTAACGATGCCTAAATCGGCAGCAGCAATGAGGCCCAGGAGGGTGAAGACGAAGGGGTGGATTGCGACCATTTTTTAATTTGGTTTGCGGTTTGTGGGCTCGGGTCGTGAAGTGTTACTGGGGTGGGATACGCGTTTTCCGGCGCGACCAGGACGTGTGCTTCGTGTGCTTCGTGTGAGGGAAGAAATGTAGGGTGAGCCCTACAAGCCCATGTTATATGCGGATGGGTGGAGTTGAATGGAGGTAGGTAGATAGTGGAGCAAATCTGGTGACGTCGGTGGTGTGAGGTAACGCTGGCGCTCCTGGCATTCAGTTGGGTGTTACGTCATTTGCTGCATAGGTCATAGGTATAGCGGACAAGGTTAGGTTAGATAGATAGGTCAGCCAGAGCCGTCAGAGCCGATCCAGAGCCATCATCCAGGGTTCAAACAGAGTTCCAAGGTGATCCAACAATGGGCGGGTATTAAAACAATAGCCGATTATAATAAGCGCGATGAAAGCGCAAGTGAATGTCGAGCTCAACGATTTGGTCGTGTTTGGGTCCTTGCGTCGTAATCCATCCATGTTATTATCTCCACGGTGATACAGTTCGTAACAGAGTGCAACGTCATGACTGTCGTGACAAGTAGAGAACCGGCCTTGAGCCATCATTAAAGGTCGTCTTGTTTACCTCTACATATGCCAAGAGTTATTTTGTAATCCCAGCACCTTTCCCACATGAAGACGCGAGCGACGTACATTTCCTCATCATTACATTCCTCATCGTTCCACTGTACTCGTCCACAGCAATAGCAGGAAACCAACGAGTGTGAGACAACGGCTGTCCAGAGCAGTAATACCGCAACCAAGCTCATCCAGACTTCTCGTCCATATAAGATCGAAATGTTCGTGTTCTCGCCGAGGTATTCCTTCACGCCTATCCTTGCGGCATTGACAATGGCAACGTCAATTCCAAAGACGACTGTGGAAAGAATGGCGCTGATAATGGTTATAACTAGCGAGAAAATCCGCGCCCATTTCACGCGAACGAAGGTGGACGGGATAAGTGCGATGAGAGTCAAGATCGCACTGCATAGGCCAGAGACACATCAGCAAGGTGAGCACCACTAGCCGAAGGAGGGTCGGCGCACACAATCGGGTGGAGGATGAGGAAGTAGGTCAGCGCTTTGAACGCAATTCGTACGAGCCCTTGTTGGCCTGTTACGAGTACAAGAAAGGGTGCTGGGTCATACCCAATGGCCGGTTTGCTGCATGAGCCTATATGAGGAGTGAGGTTGGGTTGACCTCAATTGGAACACGGAAGGGATCAATACCAAAGTCTGTGAACCCCGTGTCATATACGCTATATATTGTAGGAAAGACGGATGCATTAGCTCTACGGGTTCATATGTGCTCTGTGTCCAATAACCTACGGACTTCAATGCGCAATACCCCCACAAGCCAAATCGAACCTCATTGGCTGTACTCGTTCTTTGAGCATGATCCACATGTACTGCCAGCAAATGGATAGGCTATTACAAATGCCGGCGCTCACCATTAGCCACAGTCGAGGCGCCACACAACGAGGCAACACACCTTGATAACGGGCAAAGACAGCGAGCAAAACAACTGGAGCAGAAACGCGGCGGTTATGGACACGGGAGAAATGAACGCTACCCATCGTTCGATCGTCATCCGTCCGTCCCCGCACGCTGCGCTGCGCTGTGCGATAAGTGCTGAGTGCTGAGTGCAAAGTACAGTCGGAACGAGAACGGAACCAAATTCGGTCGACGGACAGGCACGGCCCGTGGCCCGAGGTCGACCTTTATAGGTACCACCCAACCCTGCGGTTTCCAGTTGCACGAGCGTAGCGGTTGCGAAATATGTCAATGGCATTGTGATGGAGGGATCAGCATACAACAGTGCTAATAAATCTATAGTGGATGCGAGTAGGGTGGAGATGCGGCATAGGAGGCAACACGAATATGCATGAAATCAGTCGGTCTCAACTCTCGAATCGAGGTCCCAATGACGCCCCGACGCTGACCACTGTATCGGTGGAGTGGGCTGACAGTGCATCCAGCCAATCGTCAAGTTAGGTTTCCCTTCCTTCAAGTAATCGATTTCGGTCGTTGAGAGGTGTGAACAGTGTATAAGCACGAGGGATGTGAGATCGGGGAGAATTGTGGTGGGGCTTTGACACATCCTGAGGAGGAAATGGAAGATTTGGATACATTCGAAGGTGAGACGCCGGAGCGGACACCTGAAACACAGGATCGGAAGTGGCACATTCATGCTTGGCTCTGCTGGGTCGAGGGCGACATCATGAATTTCGGATCCCCGCAGGCCGATAGTGAGTTCTTCCAACCGCGGGCAGTGAATGTCAATCATTGTGAGTGCACTTGGCATTAATAATTTATTGCGATTGGTGAGACGAATAGTGCACGATATGAGGGTGGGGAAGAGGGGCAATTCTCCATAGTCCATGAAATTATCGAAGAGCCACATATTGTACTGGATGGTGAGTGAGGTTAGGGAAGCAAAGGACTGCAGGGGTGCTTGGGTGAGGTTGTCACAGTGATCGAAGGTCGATGCGGTCGACATTGTCTCCAAGGCTGGACAAGCGTGAATGAAGCGCTGAGCAGCTTCCAGATCCGAGGTATCGAGAACAGCCCCCTTCTTATTGAAGAGGCGCAAATCTAGGTGCTTGAAGGAGAATGTCGCAGTAGTGTCGTATTCTTTGGACGGAGGCAGGAACGTGTCACCACAGAGTCGTAGTGTAGCCGGCGTGGTTACGCTCTGAAAGAAGGTCGGCGGTATATTAGAACGCCCGGGGGACACATTTGTCACTATTGTTTCTATGGACAATAGATCGAGGGATGACAGTTCCCCTTTCCATGAGCCAAGTACATGAGAAGAGGGTTCAGATACTGCAATTGCGAGTTGCCTTATTCGTGTTGATTGTTTAGAGACCGCTGAGAGGAGCGTCCGCGAGCGGCTTTCAAGCTCAGAATTCGACACTCCTTCGAAGAACTCCCGCCTCACCGCGGACGGGCCGCGGAATTGCGTCGTGAAGGGTACATGTGTGAGATTAGCAATAGAGACGTATAGTGAGGTCGATCCTGTGCGTTGTAAGGTCATGTCCCATCGCTGGAGCAGAAGCTGGAGGTCGGTGCGGGTGTCGAGTAAGACTTGATTCCAGAGCTGCGGTGTCGAGGTGACGAACTGGTACCATAGCTTGCAAACTAGCATAGCCTGGAACTTCCAGCCGGCAGATCGCCGCATCGAAGTGTCCCAGTCGGTTGCGGGTGCGTAGAGAGTGAGAATAGGGTACCGGTACCGAGCATCCTCACGATCAAGTAGGTCGGCTTCTACTATTACGTGCACGAGGAGCTCATGAGGGAGCAAAGGAATGAGTGATCGGGAACAACTGGGGGACATCCTTGGCGATGGCTGAGAAAAGAAAGGTGGAAGAGGGTTAGTAACAAAGTTAGGGTATGATTATGGCCGCGATTGGACTTACTTGTGAATTTGGCCCAACGGTGGAGCTCTGCGGAGAGCCCACGCACGCGTTCTGATCGCTCTCGACAGTTGTATGCTCTATACCGCCTTGAATTGGGAGGCTTGGTCGCGTCGAGTGGCGCCTGCCGCGTTGCATGGATGAGCGGGATGGTTGGGTTGGAGAGAAGCAGGGGCCGGGGTTTTGTTGTTTGCATCCGGGGCAAACCTAACTGGGAAAAAACACGCCCTATACCAAAAGAAACGTACCTAGATGCAAAGCATAACTTGCGACCTCCTCGTAGCCGCATTCCTCGTCCAGGGGATTATCCACGCAGCGGCTCAGGTCACCCGAAATACGCGTGCACTTTGCTAGTAGTAAAGCTGCATGACACGTAGAACGCACTTCGTTTACCAGATAGCTCGCGTGGACGGAAAGACAGACAGAAATGGGCAGTCCCTTACGCCCAAACCATCGGTTGCACTCTGACCCATCATGGAAGTATTCGAGGCCCAACGCCAGGCCTTCAAGGCTCTCCAACAGACGTTCGTCGTCGACTCTGACTACCAGTTTCACAAGGAACTCGGCCAGGGTGACCCCTCGCTCTCCCATGCCGATCACGGTGTTTCTAATCATTGAACCGACTAGGTGCATACGGTCTCGTCGTGGCCGCAAAGAATAGAAAGACTGGCGAGGGTTGTGCGATAAAGAAGATCACCAGCATTGGTACCAAGGTCTGCTCATTACCACTGGAGTTCGGCTCCAAACAGCCCCTCATCCTCCCTAGAAAATTTTGACGAAGCGATGCCTTCGTGAGATCAGGTGTGCAATACCTATACCCATATTCACACCCTGATCAACCAACCTAATCGTTCCCTCTTCAGGCTGCTCCATCACTTCCGCGGCCACAAGAATGTATAGCGCTTGTCTCCAACTGCAAGATCGGGGCTAATTCGGACTTCCAGATTACGTGCATTTACGATATGGACATTGTATTTGAACCCAACGGTGTCTTCAATGAAGTTTACCTCTATGTGAGTTCCACGACTCAACCAGGCGTCCCGGTGATGACCGTAAACGGTCGGCTATTAGGAAGAGCTTATGGAAGCAGATCTACATGCTATCGTAGGTCTAACAGGCTCGTGTCTGAGCGCGCGCTTAGTCAATACTTCGAGATTCGTTCTGGTCAACCCCTCTCAGACGCACACTTCCAAGTACGTAACTAGTGCCTTTTTGAAACGAGAACTATACTGATTCATCTGCAGAGCTTTATGTATCAGACCCTTTGCGGCCTTAAGGTCCGTCTGTCCATGAAGCCCAGTCGTTTGCAATTGAAACTTGACACCACTTTAGTATATCCACTCCGCCAATGTGCTTCATAGGGATCTCAAGCCTGGTAATATTCTACTTAATGCGGATTGTGAGCTGAAAATCTGCGATTTCGGTCTCGCAAGAGGGTACACTCCACCGGGCTCGAATGTAACTGCACCACCAAAAGCTGCAGGCAGCGCTGGATTCATGACCGAATACGTCGCTACAAGATGGTACCGTGCCCCGGAAATTATGCTAAGCTTCGCGAATTACGTGAGTTATTCGTTACTGTTTCGTTGCTTCCCACTGCCCGAAACCTAACGTATCTCATCAGAGCACGTCCAGTGAGCACCAAACCATTCGAAACACGAGAACTACTGCTTACCTCCTGGACAGTTGACATTTGGTCGGTGGGATGCATTCTCGCTGAATGTCTCGGTGGCAAACCTATCTTCCGTGGTCGCGAGTACGTGTCATTATAGCCACGGAAGGCCATATTTCGCTCACTCTATATTAGCTACGTTGACCAGCTTTCTCAAATTCTCAACTGTCTCGGTACACCGAAAGAAGACGCGCTTCGTCGTGTTGGTTCACCTCGAGCTCAAGACTACATTCGTTCACTCCCTATCAAGCCTCGTATTCCCTTCAATACGCTCTACCCCCATGCCAACCCTTTGGCAATCGACTTGCTTGGCCAGATGCTTTGCTTTGACCCCGCACAGAGGATCAGCTGCGAGGATGCACTCAAGCATTCATACCTTCAAGTATGGCATGATCCCAACGATGAGCCTGTCTGTGAAAAGGTACAACTGAGCCACACCTGTTCAAAGAAGCGCCACTGATCCGTGCAAACAGAAATTTGACTTTGGCTTTGAAGAGGAGGACACGATTGAAGGCATGAAGAAACTCATTGTTGAGGAGGTCGCTCAGTTCCGACAGGAAGTGCGCGGGCAGGTTCCTCGTGGTACCGGACAGAAGCCCGGCAACACGTGCGTTCTTTTTCCTACTCACCGCTCCTCTCCTGACCTTCTGCGCCTAATCAGATTGCCAATCCCTTCACGCGAAACCGTTGCTTCCTCCCCGGTGTCAGAGTACATGCCTCCGAATGGAGCAACGTCGAATTACACTCGCTCACACGAAATGAGGCCCGGAAGTCCTGTGATGGAGGACCCCTCTGTCGAGCTCGAGAAGGAACTCGCTGGTACCCACTTGCACCAGTGAAACGCACATCTGACTTGTGGCCTTGGGTTGTCATGAAGAGAGCATCTTTAGGACTACATCTCAGGGGTGTATATAGCTTTCCCACAATCTGGATCTGCCAATGTCTTTAGGCGTTTACGAGATATGAACACATGCGAAGGGAGGCTGGTGGATATAAATATAGTAACTACAACTGGTGAGATGCGTCGAGGAATCAGACCTCCTTAACCTTCTTGCCTTTTTGATTTGAGTTATTGAGCGCGAGTCGCGGTGAAGTCCGGAGAGGCACCTTTGGACGGGCCGGAGATTTACCCGATTTAGTGGTCGATGCGGTGGGTGGAGAAGTGGTTTGGTTTTTGCGGGTACGTGGAGCAATGGTGGCAGTGGCAGTGGCAGGAGGCATCGTCGCGGCAGTTGCAGATCGCAGCTTCATCCGTTCCCTCCCAACAGCCCTCGGTTTCTCAAAAACTTGCACAGCACCTGTCTCCTTTGCCTGCACTTCTGCAATCCTCTTCTTTCTCTCCTCCAATTTCATTACCCGGCGACGTGTCATGGCATTTTTCCGACCTTGTTGTCGCTCCTTCCTTGCTAGGTTCATGTCGAGAGGCGCGGTAGTGGCGACGTGCTTGATATGTGTACGTTCAAGGATCGTGGCGACTCGATTGGGGATAGCTTGAGGAATTTGCCATGGCACTGCGAGAATGGGTGTTTGCGAGAGCAGGGTGGTAAGGTGGACCCCGAGGGGAGCAGAACCCTTTGGAAGAAGTGAATGGTGTTTTCGGGGTCAAGCAAAGTAGAACGAACATACATAAAAGGCAACTACCGATATCCGACGCAGGCCTATTGAACCGGCCAATGAGGACTCTGCGTTCTTTGGTAGGGTCACCAATTTAATCCCCTCGGGTCGCGGTGGGACGGGTTTCAGTTGTGAACCCCCTGAGTCATAAGCATGCTGTTGTAGATGGAAACAAGATGCGGGATATGTGCGACAAGGTTAGGCGGATTGATATCCGCAAGGCAGACCAAAACGAGGGAGATAGGTTTGAAATCGCTAGGAAGTTGTTTCTTGTTTTGACAAGACCGTAGTGTGGTGATAGAGCGCTCTAAGGCTCTCGTGACTTCGTTGAGTCCAATCTCCAGACTGTCCAGGAGTGCGGGTGGCGAAGAAATTTGCAATACATTGTGGCAGGCTTGCACTTTGAGTGTCACTGACCCCTGATCTTCCAGTTTCGAGGATTCCGTTTGCTCGTGAATGACAGAGGGCTCTTCGGTGCGCCTCCGTTTAGTCGTGCCACGCCCGTCACCTTCAGGTTCTCTCTTCCGCTTCTTGCTGTCATTTGGCTCGACTTGTTCTTTGGGCCAGGATCTTCTTTGGCGCTTTGCGTTCTTTGCGCGCCGGCTGGTCTCCTCGCGGGTTAGATGATAATCGCGCAAACCGCCAAGGACCTCGGATGACGCTGCAAGTATCGCATTCTGGACATTGGTTTGTATCTTGGGCCTAAATTTCCGTCAGAAATAGCAAGTGGCGAGGTATGGAAGCAGATCGACCAAGTAATGGTAAAGGGGTTGTCAAGGACCGGCTTGAAGACTGTCTTCGCATTCTGCTTCTCAGCAGCCTTTTTGGCTCGCTGGGTGTTAGTTGCCGAGACTGTTCGGGCGAGTGCCATTTGGGTTGTGGCGGGGGACAACTTCAGACGGACTTCGACCCCAACCTTAACCGAGGGTGAGTCACGTCGCCGCGTCTAAGTCGTCAGCAATATCCCTTTTATTTACTGTAATAGTATTGCTCAGATGGCCGACGAAACGCTCCTGATCGACAACTACGACTCGTTCACTTATAATCTCTACCAGTCACTTCGCAATCTCGGGGCCAATGTTCGCGTCGTCAGAAACTCAGAACTAAACCCAAATGACCTCCCCAACCTCAAGATTCGAAACCTCATAATCTCACCGGGGCCTGGTCATCCAAAGACGGACGGCGGTATCTCGCAAGCAGCCATTCGCTACTTCTCCGGAAAGGTACCGGTCCTAGGTGTATGTATGGGACTTGAATGTCTTGTCGATTCGCTTGGGGGCGACATTTCGTACGCCGGCGAGATCATGCACGGCAAAACTAGTCGTATCCGACATGACGGTCGGGGATGCTTCAAAGATATACCTCAAGGCATAAAGTCAACTCGGTACCACAGTTTGAGTGCTCATATCAAGACACTCCCTGTACAGCTCGTGGTTACCGCCTGCACCGAAGAGAGCGGTGTAATTATGGCAGTACGACACCGAGAATTCACTGTAGAAGCAGTTCAATACCACCCAGAAAGCATTCTATCTGAGAGCGGAGATCATTACCTGAAGAACTTCCTCGCTCTTCAAGGCGGAAGCTGGGAGGAGAACCCCTCGTGTGGAGTATTGGACGCAAAGCTCCCTCCTTTTACCTATAACGCCTCTCCAAATTCCAAGGAGACCGCCTCCAATCTCCCCTCGATCCTGGAGACCATCTACATCCAACGCCTGAAGGATATTGAGCTCGCCAAATCGACGCCAGGTACAACCGCAGAGGACTTGGAGACACTTCTTTCGTTCCATCTCGACCCTCCTATTATTCCCTTGATTCCTCGACTGCTGTTGGGAACCACACCAGCGCTAATGGCAGAGATTAAGCGAGCGTCGCCTTCAAAGGGTGCCATCTCATTGAGCACGAATGCCGCACAGCAGGCCCTCACGTATGCTCTCGCAGGAGCTTCCGTTATCTCTGTCCTTACTGAGCCAAAATGGTTCAAAGGCTCGCTGCTTGACATGCGTCTTGCGCGACAGGCCGTCGACCACCTTCCCAACCGACCGGCTATCCTACGGAAGGACTTTATTTTGGACGAGTACCAGATCATGGAGGCCCGCCTACACGGTGCAGATACCGTGCTCCTCATTGTCGCCATGCTGCCACCCGCTCGACTCTCAGCGTTGATGACCTATGCACGCTCACTATCGATGGAACCGCTTGTTGAGGTCAATAGCGCAGAGGAAATGTCAGCTGCGTTGGACCTTGGCGCCAAGGTTATCGGCGTCAACAATCGCAATCTTCACAATTTTGAAGTCGATATGCAAACCACGACGCGACTGGCGGATATGTGCAACGGCAAAGGGGTCGCCCTCTGCGCCCTCAGTGGTATCACTTCTCGGCAAGACGTTGTGCAGTACATGGAGCAAGGAGTTCAGGCAGTCTTAGTCGGCGAGTCACTTATGCGGGCCGCGAAGCCCGATGTATTCATTCGTGAGCTCCTTGACCTCTCAGCACCGGACCCTACCGAAGGAGCTTCCACCGCGCCCCGTGTCAAAGTCTGCGGATTGCGTTCCGCAGAAGATGCCCTTGTAGCGGCAGAGGCGGGCGCCGATCTTATAGGCATGATCTTTGCCCCCAGGAGCAAGCGTGCTGTCGATATTAATACTGCTTTGGAGATCGTCACTGCGATACGAACTTATCGTGCTGAAAATGCCGGCGGCTCCCTTCCGGCTTCCAACTCTACCAATCTTCCTTGGTTCACTCGACATTCGAGAACCCTTTCCGGGAACCCACTTACCGTTGGAGTCTTCCAAGACCAGCCCCTTGAAGAGGTTTTACATATCGCACACGTTACGCAGCTCGATCTCGTACAACTTCATGGATCAGAACCCCTTCAATGGGCAACTCAAATTCCCCTTCCTGTAATCCGCGTGTTTCACGCGCGAGAGCACGATACGGTCGAATCGCTAAAGAGTATTTCGCGACCGGGTCTCCACGAATTTGTCCTACTTGATGCCGTGAAACCCGGCGAGAGCTTGTCAGGGGGTTCCGGTTCTGTGGTGAACCTAGACCTGGCGAAAGCAGTTATTCACGCTGGGGAATCCGGATCTCCGAGTACCCGTTTACCAATTCTCCTGGCAGGCGGTCTCAATGCGGAGAACGTCGCTGAGGTAATCAAAGAGGTTAAGCCCTGGGCTGTTGATGTGAGCAGCGGAGTAGAGACTGATAGCAAGAAGGATCCCACAAAAATCCAACAATTTATTGCTGCCGTGAAGGGCACGCAATAAGGGTTTGGTTCTACCAACTAGTTTGCACCTTATTAGGTGTTGCTTTATATAAATCCATGTTTTTAGCTTCAAGCTTTCGATGGACTTGATCTCGTTAGGTGACATCGATAGAAGCAACGTGATCAGACTCGGTCAGACTAACAATGTCATACTGCTGATAGTGCTGTGTCAGAGCCCCGCGCCAGTCATTCATCAACGACAGCTCTTCAATTGGGCCAGAGAAATGGGATAATATCACAAAGGAAGACATCACTTTCCTGACTTTTCTCAGGGTGTTTGAGACTCACTCTTCGAAGCTATGACTACCATTGGCACCAATGCAGAGTATGGCGGTACTGCGCAACGGTAGACTGTAAGTTTGACATTGTTTGCGGTTCTGTGCAGTTTCTTTGTACTCTATAAGTGTATTGAATTATGAATCGTGATTAGACGCGACAAACACAGAGACCAGTAAATAAACAGGAACTTGTGTGGAACGAATTGTGGTCCGTTTAAAGTCCTCTAGCTAGATACAACCTCCCTGGGTGCAAGTCCAGTCGGAACGAGGGAACGTGGGAGACGTCTATGGGAAGGCTTCCGCCCGCAGAGCCTTGATCGAGTTGGCAATGGCGAAACTCGACTGTGCCATCATTCCTCGAGCCTCCTTGGTCACGGATGGCATCGACTGCACCTCGCTGAGCTTGTTGCAATGCTCGCTCAATTGATCCAGAATATTCTGGCCATTGGGTGAAACAGACGCTGGTAGGCTTCCTTTGCAAAGAGCGACGATACTAGAGACTGTGGTGATTATTTGAGTAAGGTTCTCCGCCAATTCTGGGGATGGGGTAGGCGACCGGACGCTAGAAAGGACCCCTTGAATCGCTTGGATCACGGTATCGGATTGGGTTTGCAAATAAGGCTAAAGTCACGAGTTCAGAGAGAGAAGACAGAGAGGGGCATTTGCACTGACCCTAAGTTCCTCCCAGGTGCCCTCGTCGGTTTGAACATCCGTCGGTGTGGACTCTGCACTTGGGGGTCTACGCGGAGTAGCAAGCGGTGTATCGAAGACCGCTGATGGCGGCGGACTAGCACTAGAGCTCGACTGGTCCGACGTCCCACGCCCACGCTGAACATTGAGTGGCCACACGCCTTCGTTTTTGTGCTGGTTCGACGCAAGACTCTTCCAATTATCGCGGCTTCCACCCAGAGCAGCATGTCCCCCTGTAATCTGCGAAGAAGAAACGACCGGGTGCCGTCCTTGTCCAGACGCCGTTGATCGACGCACAAGCAAGAGTTTTGTGAGTTCCGTCACGGACGCGGAGACATGACTAAGAGCCGCATCGAGCAAGCTGACGGGAGATAAGCCATAGCTTGTGGCATGGGTCCGCGCTGCAGTTACGAGGTTGCTGAGTGTAGCTTCGGTTCGGTCGCATAGTGATTGGACGGTCTCGAGGTCGACGTCGTCTCGCGAGCGCGGGTCGAATTCTCTCGCGTCCTTTACTATGGAGGTTACAGCGCCGATAACGGACTTCATGGACGTAAGGACATTTGAAGGTGCGTTTGATCTGCCAGATGATCGATCCATCAGCGCCTGCAGCGAAGCCAGACTAAGCACGCACCGTCCAGCAGTCAAGAGAGCGTCAGACGCGCTCTGGAAGGCGGTGATGTGGATGTCTAAAATGACACCATTGCTGGAGACAGGTATCTGGTCTTCGTTCTTTGGGGGCGGTTGCAAGAATAGGTATGACGTTGCTACACATAGAAGATGTCGGCCATCGTAGGTCTGATCAATTGAATGGAAACGCACCTTTGATGTTGCGAAGGTCAGTCTTTGCCCGCTCGTACTTGCGTCGGTAGTCTGCTACCTGAGCTTCCAGGTCTCGTACGGTCGCGAGATCTGCATCCTTCTCTATCATAAGCTCATCATTACGCGCTGAGAGGTCCATTAGTTCTGTCAGCAGGTTCTGCATTTCTTCTCTCAACTCTTCCGTCGTGCTGGCGGTCGCCTGTAATTCAAATCAGAACATTTAATCTCGAGTTCAGACGGGAGAGTGCGTACTCCAGCGCTCTGAGCACTGTCCCTCTCTGCCTCAAGCTGTTCACATCGCCGTTCCAGTCGACTGATTTCGTCCTCCATCTCGGCCTGACGTCGCTGCTCCCGGCCTTGGCTCTGCGCCTGCGCGGCCTTAGCCTCATCCAAGTTCCGCCGAGCAGCCCTCAGCTGGACGTCCATATCTTCGATCCGCTGTCTCATTTGTCAGCGACTGAATGAAGGGCACTGCAAGAGCAAGAAGGAAACTGACATCACGTGCGCTGCTAAGCTCCCCTGTTAGCGCCCGTATACGTTCTGCGTCTGATTTATGGCCCTGATTCGGTATTAGGAATCACAGTCCTTCCCTAATGGAAGGGAGCGAACCTTGGTTTGGTCTTGTATCTCACCCTCCAGCAATGATATTCGGCTTTGCAGAGTCGATATCTTCGATTCGTATTCTCTCTTCAGAGCATTGACCTCATTCTGGTCGATGGACTTTCAACAGCAAGTAAGTTCAGAGATGGTGGGCAACGGTTGGGGGGATGGCGAACTCACAGGCCTACCATCTAATCGTCCCTTCAAAGTGGCGTTGCTGGTGGATCGATTCCGACTATCACTATCGTCGCTGTCGGCTCCGCCCAATCTCTTTCCTAGAGCACTGAGTCCTCTTTGCAATGGGGCGATAGGACCCTTCCATTTGGTGTTCCCAATCGCATAGAGTCCGCCAACGGACGGGGCGTCGTCGGGTTCGTTCATATCGTCACTCGCGACTGAGTCTCTGACTTCCGAGTTCCGTATTGAATCAGGTCCGTCATCACGACCATATGGTACTTGGATCTCCTCCTCTGTGATCGTCGACTTGTTTGGTATTACAACCCCCGACGTCGCCGTAGACGGTGCAGGTACACTTTCTGAAGCCTTGCGTGCGAGAGAAGAAAGACTACTAAAAGGATTCATGTCGGCATTGGAAGGCTGTCGGCCGTTTGAGGAAGGAGTATAGGTGCTCCCATCGTCGAGGGAGGCCTGGCGGGTGGAAAGGCCTCTTGAGGGGCCAGATCCATTCACTAGTCGATCAAAGGGATTCTCTAGTGATGGTCGGCTTCCACCAGGGCCGGCAGGTCGAACGAGAGCACCCTCGTTATAGTCTGGACTTGGCAGCTCTTCATCATAGGTTGATCCTGGAGTATCTGGCACTGTCTGTATCCAAATTCTAGCTACAATCCAACTAGTGAAGTCAAGAGAGACGAACCTCGGGCTCCCTGAATTCGGGGTACCGTCGTCCAAGTTCGAAGAAGACGTCAGAGGCGAGGTCCTTGAAGCGTGGTTTTGCGAGGGTTGAAAGCTTTTGACGAGCCTGGTTCCGCTTTGGGTGAAAGTCATCCCTATTAGGGAGGTGTGGCACTGGATGGTCGCAGTGGTCAGGGCGGCGAGCCATCCCTAAAGAGAAGCTCACCTTCGGAGCTTGAAGCGCGCCTGACGAGTTCATCATATACATCAGTGGACAACTCCTGGAATTGCTGCCTTGTGAGCCGGGTGAGCTTCTCTCGCGCGCTGGAGCGTGAATTTGGGGGTTCTAGATGGACACACACATATATATAAGCAAAATAAAGGATTAGCACATGCAGCCACGGGGCATCTGCATACCCTTTGCGAGGTGGGAGGCAAGAAATGCCTGAAGTTCGTCCCAATGAACCCTTGCGATTCGCTTCGAGTCTATTGGGGGCATTGGGGGGATGTCTTTATCCTTGATGGGTCGATACGAGTCAGACCGGTAGTTAGAAATGCCCGAGAACGTCGTGTTCGTTGGCGAAGCTGGCCTTCGAAAGGCCATCGTTGGTCAGTCGGCGTGGTTAGAAGTATATATCTTATGGTTGAGATGCCGAAGATGCCCAGGCTACGCGGCTGATATGTCCCGGCGGTGGTGGTTGGGTTCAAGCCGTCGCTGTCGACGGTAGATACAAATTGAATAAGTACACACGACGGTGATAGCGCGCAGCACAAGCAAACACCAAAAATAATCAATACAAAACAATCAAAAGATATCAGTTACAGTCATTCCCGTAGGGTAGCTTCCTCCCCGCCTTGCTGTTGCCAGAGCATCTCAGCCCACAGCGGTTTGGGAGGGACTTTCCCGATCAGCGCGCCAAACACCTCCAGCCTACGCAGAACAGTCAGACCGTCATTCCCCTGGCAATCTAGAACACTCACCATCGCCTCTTCTCCTCAGGTGTGTCCGCATAGAAGCAAATTTCCTCCTCCGAGAAGACGACACGGAACGAATGTTCAATACCTGAAAGTGCATTGAATGATGACCTTCTCCTCAGAACCTGTGGTGTCTTGAGTGAGGTCTCGCCACCAGAGCTAGATGGCAGCGACATGGTCTCGTCCTCAACTTGCACCGCCTTCCGCAGGTCGATTTTCGCCGTCGGCTTCTTCGTGATGTCGTTGTGGGCAACCAGGCTTGCTCCTACGACGCGGAAGTGACGGCGGCGCCATGTCTAGGCAAAAGAGCAACCAATAGCTCAGTTCCTTGGTCCAAATCTCGAGTGCGGGAAAGGGGACCCACCATACAATCACCACCATACTGCGTCAACCCTCCCTCATGCCAAATCTTCTTGTGCCATTGAACATGCCTCAATCCACGATGACAGTCCTCCAAGGATTGAGGTAATTCATCCGCCGGAATACCGGGTATGGGCGGCAATCTAAATACCTGTAGAACAATTTCTCCAATTGGGGTAGTCATAGTCGCTTTGCCTGACGTCCCGATGAACCGCTCATCGTGTATCTGACCAATCAAGGGATATGAAGTCTCGAATAGCTTCGTATCGCATCGGTGCAGAACATCCTTGAAAGAGATGAATGCTCTTCCGATAGTCAGGTCTTTGCGCATGTATCGTGCAAAAGGATCGACTGCGGGTTCTGAACGAGCAACTTCCTTGCTCGAAGCCTGTTTCTTGTGTTTCGGACTGCTGAATAGGCTACGCATGACACTACTCTTAGAAGGTGTGGCAGCGCGAACGGCAGGCAAAGGCGGAGGTGGATTCAAAATAGCCGAGATATGAGGATCTTTGCGTATCTTGATTGTGAGCGTAAACTCGAGCTTCTCGTGTTCGATCCTATCGAGAGGTGTTAGTGAATAGTGAGCAATAACACGGTTCGTGACGTACAACTCGAACTCTTGTTCAATAAGGCAGTCTCTTGCTAGCTGAACAACAGGGGTCTCAACGAAATGGATGCCATTGTTGAGAACACAGGTGAAGAAAGTCGGCTGACTTGGCAGAGGGATGTGGATATCCCGTAGGCCCGATACTTTGACGAAGACTTTGCCATGCGCCTTGCCAGGCTGGGCTCGAGTGTGGGCGTCTCTTATTTCCTTGGTATACGAGTACTGCCACGAACTTATGAGGTTGTTATCACGGCAGAAAGAATGCATCCACTCACCATGTCAGATGGACGCCGCACAGTACGCCAGGCGAGGCCCAACTCCACATCCCCAACCCCCCCAAGGTGAGATACACGATCGTCAGACGCATAATACGAGCGCTGCAAAGCGCATGAGATTCATCTTCAACTCGAATCGACGAATCGTACCTTGACATTCGGGAACCGTTTTGCAATTTCGAGCGCCAGCTCATCTCCCAGGGCAGGTTGGTCTTCAACGGTAACAGGCAACAAACAGCCGCCGTTGACATCAAGCGCATACTCCGCGATAAGAATCTTCGCCTCACCGGTGGATATCCTCCTCCTACTTTTCAAGTCACCTCGCTCGGCTCTCAACTGGCGCCTACGGAGCTTGATCTTCTCCGCATGCATCTTGATCGTGTTCCTCCGTCCAAGAGCTGCGTTCGGACTGGGGCTTCGTGTGCGTATGACGGGGCTATCCGCTTCCAAAAGCGGCCATTCGGGCTCTGGCAACGGCAGAGCAGGGAGCTCGCGCATGGTGCTGTGCCGCGCCGGACTATCGATGAGTAGCGGTTTCGAGTTGGCGATGGAAGGGAGGCGAGGCAGCACGTCAAGTGGCGGAGTGAAAGGCTCTTCCTCCATTTCCGGCTCAGTGGTAGCCGAGCCTCGTCGGATCGGTGAAGCAGAGGGAGGGAGGGACACAGTATGATCATCAGGAGAGCCACGCTCGAGGATACCGTCTGATGACTGTATCTCGTAGTCGTCCTCATGCCTCCCGTCTACAGAGTAGCAAGATGTGTCAAAGCCACGCTGCACCCCCACCATCAACTTGTCAAGGGCGCTGCGGCAGTCGTCCAAATCGACGGCCTGCAGAGTGGTGATGTGTTTGAAGCCGGAAGTGGGGCGTGCGTCTTTTATAATTGCGGGCTTTTCTGGCTCAGTGGTCGATGTATGGCTGTCCTCCGGCACAGAAGACGCGGATTGCTCCCTTAAATCGGTCAGAAGTGGTTGGGTGCGAGGAATCGAAGCCCGTTCATAAGTGGGGGTGTCGTCGAAGGGTTCCAAATTGCATGATTCTTGCTTCTGCCCTTCCATTTGGCGCCATAACTCATCCTTGATGATGTGAGGACGACCAGAAGGACTCGACTCTCTGTGAGGGCTGTGCTGCCAGTTGCGGAATCGTTGAGGGGACGAAGTCGAGAAAACCGCCTCACCGACGAAGAGCCTGGGTTCATGCCGGATTGGAACATATTCTTCTTCGACTTCGGGTGGGTCGGGTTCTGTGGGGGTGCGTTAGGGAGATCAAGGGTCAGTAGTTGGATGTCCTC
>WNFL01368999.1_pt1 | contig 18025 bp, 15 predicted proteins | sample 5400361 | NCBI WGS metagenome assembly WNFL01 (sample SAMN13153351, study PRJNA577476) | soil metagenome | isolation source: 40 cm soil on Douglas fir-dominated hillslope | place: USA:California | collected 2013-09-17 | reverse complement strand
CGACACCACGCGGCACAGCTTCACCGCCCGGCCGGCGGGAATCACATAATGGTGCAGCACGCGTAGCGGATAGTTCTGCTGTTCCATGTCGACATGGGCAAGCGCGCGCCAGATGCCGCCCACCGCGTAAAGAGCGCGCCCCTTCAGTGCTTTGGCAAACTCGACCCGTTCCAGGCCTTTCTCGACGACATTGCGTGCTTTGTTGAGATTGCCGCCCGCGGAGTCCATCAATCTTAAGGGCCCAAACGGAAGCGTCGCGGCCGCCCCGGTCTTGCCGTCCTTCACCGTGACCATGTCGAGGCTGCCGCCGCCAAGATCGGCGACCAACCCGTCGGCGTCCGGAATTCCCGCAAGCGTACCTTCGGCGGCGATGCGCGCTTCTTCCTCTCCCGAGAGGATGCGGATGGGGCGGCCAAGCACCTTCTCCGCGCGGCGGATGAAATCGCGGCCATTGGAGGCATCGCGCGCAGCGGAGGTCGCCACCGCGCCGACGTCGACGACATTGTGGCCCTCGCAGAGCGCGCGGTACCGCGCCAGCGTGTCGAGCGCGAAAGCCATGCCGCTTTCATCCAGCTGGCCGCTCGACACCATGTTGCGCCCGATGGCGCAGATCGCCTTCTCGTTGTGGAGCGGAGCGGCGTGTCGCCACGGCCCCTCATAGATCACCAGACGCACCGAGTTTGAGCCGATGTCGACCACGCCGATCGGCTGATAGCGGCTGTCGATCAAGGGCTTTGTACGGGGCTGAAGATCGGCGAGACCCAATGGGACCCCTTGCGCTTAAGCGCCGCGAATCGCGGCCGAGACATTGGGTGGAGTATTCACCTTTAACGCGCGCCCACGACCCGAAAGCGATGGGTTGGTCATGAAATAGGTGTGCGCGGAGAACGCATCCGGCCGGTCGAAGGCGGCATCGCGCGAATAAGAGCCATCGGCGCGCAGGAACCAGCTCTGCGCCTGATCCTTCAGGTTCGCCACCATGATTTGCGACATCACCTGCTGATGCACGGTCGGATTGTCGATCGGCACCATGGCCTCGACGCGGCGATCGAGGTTGCGGGTCATCCAATCCGCGGAGCTGATATAGACCTTGGCTTTGGGCGAAGGCAGTCCGAACCCAGCGCCAAAACAGACGATACGGGAATGTTCCAGGAAACGGCCGACGATGCTCTTGACCCGGATGTTCTCCGATAGCCCGGTGACGCCCGGGCGAAGGCAACAAATGCCGCGCACCACGAGCTCGATCTTCACCCCGGCCTGACTCGCCTCATAGAGCGCATCGATCACGCGCGCATCGACCAGAGCATTGAGCTTCGCCCAGATCGCCGCGGGACGCCCCGCGCGCGCGTGCTCGATCTCCGCTTGGATGCCTTCCATCAGCCGCTGGCGCATGCTGAGCGGGGAAATGGCGATCTTCTCCAGGTGAGAAGGCTCCGCGTAGCCGGTGATGTAATTGAAGAATTGCGCCGCGTCGCGTCCCAGCGCCGGATCGGCGGAGAAGAGCGAGAGGTCGGTGTAAACTTTCGCGGTCACCGGATGGTAGTTGCCGGTGCCGAAATGGACATAGGTCCGCAAGCGGCCGTTCTCGCGGCGCACCACGAGGCTGACCTTCGCGTGTGTCTTCAGTTCGATGAAGCCATAGACGACGTGAGCGCCGGCGCGTTCCAGATCGCGCGCCCATTTGATGTTGGCCGCTTCGTCGAAGCGCGCCTTCAACTCGACCAGCGCCGTCACCGACTTGCCCGCTTCCGCCGCTTCAACCAGGGCGCGCACGATCGGGCTGTCCTTGCTCGTACGGTAGAGCGTCTGCTTGATCGCCACGACATCGGCATCGGCGGCCGCCTCGCGCAGGAACTGCACCACGACGCCGCCATGATCGCGGATGCGTTCGGGGAAGCGCGACGTGAAGGGTTCGAACTGGAGGTCGGGCCGCTCGTCGAGAATGAGCTGCTTGGTTTCGTCCAGGCCAAGCAGCCCATCGACGACAAAGGGCTCGCGTCCGTCCATATTCAGCTGATCGGCGATGAAGCGTCTGAGATCGGGCGGCATGGAGGCGCTGCACTTCAGGCGGATGACCTGGCCGCGGCGCCGGCGCTTCAGCATGGTCTCGTAGAGCCGAACCAGATCCTCGGCTTCTTCGGCCACTTCAAGATCGCTATCGCGCAGGATGCGGAACGATCCGCCCGCGAGCACCGCGTGGCCTGGGAAAATACGATCGAGGTACATCCCGATCAGATTTTCCAAGGTGATGAAGCGCGCCTTTCCGCTGCGGTCGGGAAGCCGCACGAAACGCTGCAATTGCGAGGGTACGGGGAGCAGCGCGGTCATGGCCTTGCCGTCGGCGCGGCGCGTGAGCCGGAGGGCCATGACGAAGCCCAGATTGGGGATGAACGGGAAGGGATGCGCCGGATCGATCGCCAGCGGCGTCAGGATCGGCAGAATCTGCTGATGGAATTCGTCATCCAGCCAGCTCCGGTCTTCGGTCACCAATTGGCCCGGCTCGATCACCACGATGCCGACATTGGCAAGCGCCGCGCGCAGTTCGAGCCAGGTCTTCTGCTGATCGGCGATCAGCTCGCCTGCCATCTGATCGACGCGCGAAAGCTGCTGCGCCGGCGTCAGGCCATCGTCGGACAAAGTGGCGATGCCGGCATTGACCATGCCTTTGAGACCGGCCACGCGCACCATGTAGAATTCATCGAGGTTGGAGGCGGAGATCGAGAGAAAGCGCAGCCGCTCCAGCAGCGGGTGGCGCAAATTCTGCGCCTCTTCCAGAACCCGGCGGTTGAAGGCGAGCCAAGAAAGTTCCCGGTTGATGAAGCGGCCAGGCGAATTCGCTGCGACGCCCGGGATCAGCATCGTTGCCGGGGTCGGCTCGCCCACCGGCATATCCGGCGGGCCTTCCGGACCGGGGGAGGTGATGCTCCCCGAGCCGACTTCCCTAAGCGTAGGCCTATTCATACCCGAGCTTCTTTCTTGCGCCTTGAGTGTAAAGAATAACTCGCAACCTGTCATGGCGGAGGCGGGACCCTGTCCTCACAGCATGCCGCCGCTTCGATGAAGGAAATGCGAATATGGTGCTTTAGGGCACGTTCTTCGACTCCCCTTCGGCGTCGATCAATTCCAGCACCAACCTCGCAGTGACGGGACGCTTTTCGGCGAGCGCCTTGCGGTCGGCGCGCGCCACGAATGCCGCCACGGCTTCGGGCGTCCGTTCGACATGGGTGACGATCCGCTTGACCACCCCCTCGCCTACCTCGAGCTGGCGGTCGGCGAAATGCTTGAGCACCAAAGCGGAAAGCAGCCTGTCGTCCGGCCCCCACATGCGAAAACCGATGAGGGATAGAAAACGTGATCTCAGATCGCCAATCGCGACCGGCCAATCGGAAGGCGGCGCGCGGCCGGTCAACAGCAGCGCTCCGGCCGGCCGCTCCAAAAGCGCCAGCAAGGCGCGGTCCCGGTCCTCACCAGGCTCATCGCTATCGACATCTTCGATCACGATGGCGCTTTGGGCCCGGGACGCGATTGCTGGGATCAGGTCGGGCACAAGATCGCGAGCCCGTACGGCCTGGGCATCCGCCATGTTTCGCCAGATGGCGGCCAAATGAGTCTTGCCGCAGCCGGTTGGACCATGAAGCGCGGCGCTGCGCGTCGGCCAATCGGGCCAGCGGCGGATAAACTGGACCGCCTGCTCATTGCACGGCGCGAGGATGAAATCTTCACGCCCGAGAGCGGGCTCGACCCCGAATGGGAAAACCAGTTGTCCGGGCATTTCAAGCTCTACGGCCGTACTCGATCCAGACCGTGCGCACGGCCTTGAGCCAGACGGCAGAATAGGCAAACCCCGAGGCCAAGGCGACGCCCGCGACCAGATAGGCATCGGCCGGATATATGCCGTCCAGCGGGAACCCGAAGGCGAGCGAGGCCAAATGCGACCCGATATAGATCACCTGCAGCGCGGTGCAGAACTTGCCGAGCAGAATCGGCTGAACCGCGACTGGAGCCTGCAACGCCATGGCGATGGCAAGACCCAGAAGAATCAGCACGTCTCGCGCGACGACGATGGTGGCAAGCCAGACCGGGACATCGTCCAGCAGCGCCAGGGTCACGAAGAGCGCCAGCATCAGCGCTTTGTCGGCGATCGGATCCAGGACGCGCCCAAGCGGGCTATCCAACCCGAAACGCTTGGCGAGAAATCCGTCCGCGGCATCGGACAGGCCGGCAACGGCAAAAAGCCCGAAGGCGGCGTTGAAATGGCCCGCCACCAGCAATCCGGCGGTGGTCGGCGCCGCCGCGAGACGCAGACTCGTCAACAGATTGGGCAAATGGCGGAGCATCACGGTCACGGCGAATTGGCGGCGGTCGCGCCGGCGATCTGTAGGCTGAATTGGCCGTTGTTATTGTTGAGTTGCAGATTCTGCTGCGCCAGCGCATCCCGGAGCTGCTCCTGCCTTCCGGAATAGGTCACGTTGATCTCCGCTTCGTGGAGCGCGAGGCCGACGACATCGAATCCGGTGATCGCCCTGACCGCCCCGAGGCGGTCGCGGATTTTGGACCAATCATCCAGCGAGTCGAAGGCGACATCGGCGGTGAGGCGCGCGCGTGTCGCAAAATCCACCGACGTGCGGCTCTTCCAGATTTCGGCTGCCCTCTCGGCAATCACTTCGGCATCGGCCGCGAACGTGGATTGGGCATAAGCGAAAGACGCGGCGGTCCTGCCGGTCGCGGAAATCTGCACCATCTGCACGGTCTTGGCGTCTTCGCTGGCGCTGGCCACAAGCACCGCGCCGACATTGTAGCGCCGGGCCAAGGGCGCCAACGTCGCCCAATCGAGCTGTCCGAGGTCGGGGCGGGACAAGAGAGCCGCCTCCGCTCCCTCGATGATCGGCATCACGAAGGGAACCAGGCCTTGTTGCAAAGCCGGATCGGTCCACGCCATGGCCCACGGGCTCAAGGGATCGAAGCCCGCTTTGCCGGAGGTCACCGGGACCACCAAAACAGGGCGCGACCGCGTGTCGGTATAAGCGATGTTGGATTGGCGAAGCAGCGCGCGCACCGCAACGGGGTTGAAGTGGAACGTCACATCCGCGAGGTAGCGCGTCGTGCTGCGCCGCTCGCCCACGACCTCGAAACTCCGGATCAGCCGCAGCAGCGCGTTCTCATCGAGCTGAGGCTGTTTGCCCCAGGCGGACGCCGCGGTCAGGCGCCGGTACAGTTTTGTCCAGGCGGCCGGCCGGCCTTGAGTCATGGCAAGGTCGCGCGCGGCAATCGCCGATTCCGCGCTGGCATCGACTTTGGTCCCGCTGACCGTGAAGAGATCGGGCGCAGGGGCCGGCGCCGCCATGGCAGGGGTGCCAAGACCGAGCACGGCCAACAAAACGAAAAGCCAAAAACGGGACATGATTCCTCTCACCGCGGAATATAGGGACAGGTTTTGACGGACGGAAGACACCAAGCGATTTCGTAAACCTCTCCTCTCGCCACGATCACCCGGGCGGAGCTAACAACGCATTGAGGGGCCGTCCGTCTCCCGCAATTCCCGCCTGGCAGATTCGCAGCCAATTGCGCCAGAATTGGGCCGATGCGGCAGGAATCGCGCAATCCACCGCTCCAGTTACATCTGGGTGATCAAGGGGTTAAATCCTTGATTCGCTGGCTCTTGCGAAGGCAAGTGGCGCTGACTACAGCATGGCGCACCGACCACGCCACGAATCGTTGGATCATGAGTTCCGGCCGCAATCATCTGACTTACAAGGACGCGGGCGTCGACATCGGCGCCGGTGACGCCTTGGTGGATCGCATTGCGCCGCTGGCGAAAGCGACGGCACGGGCCGGCGCCGATGCGGCGTTGGGCGGATTCGGGGGCTTGTTCGATCTGAAGGCGGCGGGATTCAAGGACCCGCTCTTGGTCGCCTCCACCGACGGCGTCGGCACCAAGCTCAAGCTCGCGATCGAGGCCAAGCGCTTCGACACGATCGGTCAGGACCTGGTGGCGATGTGCGTCAACGACATCGTGGTGCAAGGCGCGGAGCCGCTGTTCTTCCTCGATTATTACGCCAGTGCCGCGCTCAACGTCGATGAAGCGGCGCAAGTGATCGAGGGCATCGCGCGGGCCTGCAAGCAATCGGGCTGCGCGCTCATCGGCGGAGAGACGGCGGAGATGCCCGGGCTCTACGCCAAGGGCGATTTCGACCTCGCCGGATTTTCGGTGGGCGCGGTGGAGCGCGACGCGGTCCTTCCCAAGACGCAGTCGATGCGCGCGGGCGACATGCTGATCGGAATTGCTTCGTCGGGCGTGCATTCCAACGGATACTCGCTGGTGCGCAAAGTGGTCGAGCGGTCGGGGCTGGGTCTCGACGCGCCCGCGCCTTTCGCGGCCGGGACGAGTCTGGGGGCGGCGTTGCTCACGCCCACGCGGCTTTATGTGAAAAGCGCGCTGTCGGCGATTGGCCGCGGCGGCGTGAAAGGCCTCGCCCACATCACCGGCGGCGGCATCACCGGCAATCTGCCGCGCGTGCTGCCGGCGGGGCTCGACGGCGAAGTCGATTTGTCGGCGTGGCGGCTGCCGCCCGTGTTCGGCTGGCTGCAGCGCGAAGCGGGATTGCCGGATGCCGAGATGCTGGGCACGTTCAATTGCGGCGTCGGCCTGATCGTGGTGGCGGATTCGGCCAGGTGGATGGACGTCATCGCCGCTTTCAACGAAGCAGGCGAACGCGCCTTCGCCATCGGGACCCTTGTGGCGAGCGAAGGCGGAGAATCCGCGGTGCGCTATCGCGGCGTGCTGCAAGGCGCATGAGTGCGAAGCTCAAAGTCGCGGTGCTGATCTCCGGACGGGGGAGCAATCTGCAGGCGCTGATTGACGCCTGCGCCGACGCAAAATTCCCCGCGCAAATCGTGCTGGTGATTTCCAACGTCGCGGACACGCAGGGCTTGGAACGCGCACGTTCGGCCGGCATCCCGACCGAGATCATCGCGCATGCCGGTTATGATCGCCGCGAGACATTCGATGCCGCGATGGATGCAAGCCTCGCCAAAGCCGGCGCCGAGCTGATCTGTCTTGCCGGGTTCATGCGCATTCTCAGCGATGGTTTCGTGCGCAAATGGCAGGGGCGTCTGATCAACATCCATCCCTCGCTGCTGCCTGCCTTCAAGGGTACGCATGTGCATGAGCAGGCGATCGACGCCGGCGTGAAGATTTCCGGATGCACCGTGCACTACGTCACATCGGAATTGGATTCCGGCCCCGCGATTGCGCAGGCTGCGGTGGCCGTGCGCGAGGACGATACGCCGGAGAGCCTGGCCAAGCGCGTGCTGGACGCGGAGCACAGGCTCTATCCCTCCGCGTTGAGGCTGATTGCGGAGGGGCGCGCGCGGCTCGAGAACGGACGGGTCGTGTTTCACGACTGTCCGTCTACGGACGGCATGCTGCAAAACCCAAGCGCGTAAAACCTGCGTTCTGTCATGCCCGCGCATGCGGGCATCCGAAATTGTGTATGAACCCGGATTCCCGCTTTCGCGGGAATGACACGAGCGCGCTACCCCACGATGTCGAGGTCGCTGAAGAAAAAGCGGATCTCCTCCGCGGCGGTCTCGGGCGCATCCGAGCCATGCACCGAATTGGCCTCGATGTTCTCCGCCAGATCCTTGCGGATGGTGCCGGGGGCCGCCTTCTTCGGATCGGTCGCGCCCATCACTTCGCGGTTCTTGGCGACGGCGCCCTCGCCTTCCAGCACCTGAACCGCCACCGGCCCGGAAATCATGAAGTCGACGAGACCGGCGAAGAAAGGCCGCTCGCGGTGGACGGCATAGAAGGATTCCGCCTGGGCGCGCGACAGCCGCATGCGCCTCTGGGCCACGACGCGAAGCCCCACCTTCTCGAACCGGGAGACGATCTCGCCCGTGAGGTTCCGACGGGTCGCGTCCGGCTTGATGATGGAAAGGGTGCGTTCGACGGCCATGACCAACTCCTGATGAAAGATGGGCGCCTTATAGCGATGGGGTTCATCGCCCTGCAAGCGGGTGCCTCGCGGCCGCGCTTTGCGTCGCGCGCCGGTTTTGCTTATGACCGCAGCCGACGCGACCCGTGGGCCCTGCCATGTCCCTGCTCAACCTTTCCGTCGCCATCGGCGATTATGACCGCAACCGCCCTTTGATCGACGGCGCCGTGAAGATCGACGGGGTCGATCCGGTCTTCATGAAACTCGTGCCGGAGGAAATCTTCTTCCGCGCCTTCCGCAGCCAAGATTTCGACATTTGCGAATTGTCGCTGTCGAGCTTCACCTTGAAGACGGCTTTGGGCAATTGTCCCTATGTCGGGGTTCCTGCTTTCGTCTCACGCTGCTTCCGCCACACTTCGATCTTCGTCCGCACCGACAGGATCAAGAAGCCGCAGGACCTCAAGGGCAAGAAAGTCGGCGTACCGGAATATCAGCTCACCGCCAATGTCTGGGCGCGCGCCATATTGGAAGATGATTTCGGCGTGAAGCCATCCGACATCCATTGGATCCGCGGCGGCATCGAACACGCGGCGCGCCCCGAGAAGATCAATTTCAAGCTTCCGCCCGGCGTGCGGCTCGACGATGCGCCGGAGGGCAGCACGATTTCCGAGCTTCTGTTGAAAGGCGAGATCGACGGCTTCATCGCGCCGCGCGCGCCCGCTGTGACCTCGCCCAATATCGGCTGGCTGTTCACCGATCCCATGGCGGCGGGAAAGGATTATTTCCAGCGCACCGGAATCTTCCCGATCATGCATCTCATCGGCGTGCGCCGGACGCTGGTGGAAAAACATCCCTGGCTGCCGGCCGCTGTGTTCAAAGCCTTCGACCAATCGAAGAAGGCCGCGCTGGAACAGCTTACCGATGTGTCGGCCACCAAGGTGACGATGCCCTTCGTCGAAGAGCAATTGAAAGCCGCGCGCGAGCTGATGGGCGAAGATTTCTGGCCCTATGGCGTCGAGCCCAACCGCAAGACGCTGGATGCGTTCCTGCGCCATCATCATGGGCAGGGGATTTCGCCGCGCCTCGTCGCCGTCGAAGAGATGTTCCATCCCGCGACGCTGGAGAGCTTCAAGATTTAGTCACCCCGCTCCCCTTGGGGGAGAGGGCGGCGCGCCGCGCACATAACTGCGCTTTTGGCGCGCCGGGAGAGGGGTGATTTCTTCCGCCCCCCACCCGGAGCGCTAAACGCCGCTCCGACCTCCCCACAAGGGGTAGGTTTCAGTGCTTTTACTTACTCCCCACGACGGCCATGCCCTGAATCTCGATCAAGAGGCCCGGCTGCGCGAAGCCGGTGATGGTGATCAGCGCGCTCGCGGGATAGCATTCCTTGAACGCCTGCTTGCGCAGCTCGATGAAGCGGTCGCCAAGACGCCCGTCATTGATGAACACCGTCATGGTGACCATGTCCGAGAGACCGGCGCCGCCCGCTGCCTTGATGGTCTTGTCGAGGGCCGCAAAGGCTTCCTTCACCTGCGTGTCGAAGTCGCGATTGGGAGTCCCCGTCTCTCCGGCGAGCCAGATCGTCTTGCCGCCTTCGGTAACGACGGCGCGCGAGTAGCCGCGCTGTTGAGAGCGCGCGTCGGGGGCGTAGCATTGTTTGGCCATGGCTGGTGTGACGCAAATTAGGGCGACCAATGCCGCAAAACATACAGATTTCATCGCGCTGTGTCCCTTGGGATTGCCACCAGATGGACTGTAGAACAATGGCGACGCGAGCGGGAGAACTGGGCTAAGCTCGCTCCACAACGCCATACGCACTTCTCCAAGCCATTGGAGCCAATGGGATGAAACCGATGCGCCGCTCAGAACGCCCAGATGCCCGCCCTGCACGATCCGTGACACGCCGGGTCCTGCTCGCCATTCTTGCCGCTATCGGGCTGGTCGCGGCCGACCTTCCCGGCACCGACAGCCGGGCCGCCGAACGCCCGCCCGTGGCAGGACGCAATGGCGGCATCTCCGCCGGTCACCCGCTGACGGCCGCGGCCGGATTCGAAGTCCTCTTGCGCGGCGGCAATGCGTTCGATGCCGGTGTCGCGTCGCTTCTGGTCGGCGGCGTCGTCGAACAGGATTTCTACAGCCTCGGCGGCGAAGGCTTGGTCCTCGTCTATCCGCGCAGCACCGGCAAGGTCGTCGCAATCGTCGGGCAAGGCTGGGCCCCAAAGGGCGCCACCATCGATTGGTACAATGCGCGCCATAAGGATTTGAACGGCGAAGGTCTCGACCCGGCCGTCGTGCCGGGCGCGCTTCATGCCGCCCTCACCGTGCTGGAGCAATGGGGCACGATGAGCTTCGAGCAGGTCTCGGCGCGCGCCATCGAATATGCCGAGCAAGGCTTCCCGATGCGGCCGCGCACCGCGCACGCCGTCGAGGAGAATCTCAAATTCTTCCAGAGCTGGCCCGACAACCAGGCCTATTGGCTGAAGCCTGACGGCTCGATGTACAAGCCGGGCGAAACCATCAAGCTCCCCACCCTCGCGCGCACCCTGCGCAAGATGGTGGAGGCCGAACGCGCGGCCAAGGGCAAGGGCCGCGCTGCCGGCATCGCCGCCGCGCGGGACCGCTTCTACAAGGGCGACATCGCGCGCGACATGGTCGCGTTCCTGCAGAAGCACGAGGCCCCGTTCGACCTCAGCGACTTCTCGGAGTTCTACGCCAAGATCGAACAGCCGAGCATGACGACCTATCGCGGCTATGAGGTCTACAAGCATTCCTTCGGCAGCCAGGGCCCGGTGCTGCTCGAATCGCTCAACATCTTGGAGCAGTTCGACCTGCACGCGATGAAGCACAACAGCGCCGATTACATCCACACCGTGATCGAGGCGATGAAGCTCGCCTATGCGGACCGCGACACCTATTACGGCGATCCCGCTTTCGTCGACACGCCGGGCGTGGGCCTGCTGTCGAAGGAATATGCCAAAGAGCGCGCCAAGCTGATCAATCCCAAAACCGCATCGCGCGCGTTTATCGCGGGCGATCCGATGCGCTTCGATCCCAAAGTGAAGCAGTGGAATTATTGGACCGCGAATCTCGCGGAAGCCACGCCCAGCCCGCGCCTTCCCGACCCCGAGCGCGTATCAGGTGCGAAGGATACGACCCATATCTCCGTCATCGATCATGACGGCAACATCTTCGACAGCACGCCGAGCGGCGGCTGGATCGGCGGCGCCGTCATCCTGGGCGATACCGGCATCGGCATGAGCGTGCGCGGCGAGCAGTTCTGGCTCGACAAGACGCGGGCCGCGCAGCTTAGGCCTCGCGCCCGTCCGCGCTACACGCTGACGCCGAGCATCGTGCTGCGCAACGGCCAGCCCTTCATGGCGCTGGGCACGCCGGGCGGCGACAATCAAGAGCAGACCATCCTGCAGGCCTTCCTCAACATCGTCGAGTTCTGGCCCGATTGGTATCCCAACCTGCACGAAGCCTTCGAATGGCCGCGCGTGCAGACGCTGCATTTCTATGGCTCGTTCTGGCCGCATGATTCCGGCTTCAACAAATTGAATCTGGAATCGAACATCCCCGACGACGTGTTCAAGGAGCTGCAGGCGCGCGGCCACGACGTCAGCAAGATCAAGCCGCTCAGCATCGCAAGCTGTGCGACCGCGGTGATGATCGATCCGGGAAGCGGCAACCGCATCGCCGGGGCCGATGCCCGCCGCGACTGCTACGCCATGGCGTATTAGAACGGACGGCGCAGTGGACGCACTTGCGGGGTACTCATGGTATCGCGCCTGACATCGTTCCGTCGGGCCGGCACATGCGCGGAACGGTCAGCCGCGCGGCTGAGCAAAGCGATCAGCAACAGCGACAGCATGAATGGCGCGATGGGAACTCCAAGCGCGCCGATCTGACGCGACAATATCGGCAGCAACCATGCGCCGACCAGAATCGCCTTTTCCCATCTGAAAAAGCCGGCTCGTACGCCTTCCGCCGCGAGCCACGCGATGGGGAGCGCCAACAGCATGAGGTCGTAATCGAGGACATAGGGCGTCGCCATCAGCGATGCTGTGGTGAGGATCGCGCCCTTCAAGGGGATCGAGACCGAAGGCCGCCAAGCCCACAACACCGACACCGCAACACAGAGCGAGACGATCCCCTGAACGGCGTAGGCGAAGTCGATACTGCCGCCCAACATGCGCACAGCGGAAAACACGCTTTGGATTTTTTCCCAGCCCGTCGGGCCCTGTTCAAGGACATAGGTCCGCGTCAGGTGAAGGCTGTCGAAGAATGCCTGCCATACGTCGGCGCCCAACACCGCCGCGGACAGAAACACCGACCCAGCTGTGGTCAGCGATGCCGCGATCAGGACGCGCCAGTGGCGGCCGGCAATCAGGGCAAGTGGCAGCAGAATGCCGAATTGGGGCTTGTACGACAAAAGGCCAAAAAAGATTCCGGCCGTCACCGGATGAGATTCCAAAAGCAGCAGCCCGCCGCCCAGAAGGCCGGTGGTGAAAAATCCGTTCTGGCCATGGCCAATATTGACGAGCACCGCGGGAAACGCCAACGCAAAGAGCAACCATCGCCGGCTGGGGATGATCGCGCGCATCACGGTGAGGTAAGCCGGCAACGTCACCGCGAGCCATGTGCTCAACGCGGTCCCATAAGAGAGCAGCGCGAGCGGCGCCGCGACAAGCAGGAACACAGGCGAATAGTGCCAGCCGATATACAGAACGTCTTGGCCCGCGCGCCACGGCAGCGCCTGACGCTGAACCTCGTAATGCCGCATGTAATCGTAGGCAGCGCCTGGCTCGCCTGCGAGCGCGAGCTTTCCCGCAGCCCAAACACCCATGAAATCCGTTCCGATGGGCTTTCCATTCGCATCGATCAGGCCATGGCTAAGACCGAGCGAGACCACAATCGCGGCGATGTAGGCGCAGACGAATATGCGCGAATAGTTGACGGTCCGCTCTTCCTGGAGCCAGGCGCCTTCGGCGAGGAAGTCCAACGGCATGGTATTCTCGCGGATGATGTGCCTGCGCGCAGGCGCAGCGTCCTGGGCAGACTAGATCGCCGCGGGAAAGATTTCGTAAAGCACGGGCTGGAGCGCCGGATGGATCGCTTAACCGGGGGTTAAACCGCTGTCGACCGTATCAATCGGATTGTTCGATCAGCGCCTTCTCGCCGTCCTTGATCAGCTTTAGCGCTTCCTTCGGTCCGGCCCAGCCGAGGAATTTCAGCTCTTTGTCCTCGGTCGCGACGCTGGCCTCGAAGAATTTCTTGATCTCGGATTTGACCGCCTTGGGAAGGTCGCGTGCGTCGTCGAGGTTCTTGGCGCGATGATCGTGATCGGGCACCGCGATGAAGCGGTCATTGCGCTCCGACTTTCCGTCCTCCATCTGCTCCACTTTGAGCGCGCCGGCGATCCGGCAGCGAACCACCAGCCCCGGCGATGTCGGCGAATCATGCATGATCAGCGCGTCCAGCGGGTCTCCGTCCTCACCCACCGTGGAGGGAAGAAAGCCCCAATCATAGGGAAAGGCGAGGCCGAGCATCAGCGTCCGCGCCATGACAAAAGATTCGAGCTCCGGCTCATAGGCGAGCTTCACCCGCGCCAGGCGCGGCGTCTCGACCACGACATGGACACAGTCCCCGGACATCCACAGCGGCAATTTCGTCAGATCGCTCATGGCAAACCTCGCTCTTGCTGCAACAACGGGCGCGAGCTATGGCGGGTTCCAAGCCTCGCTTCGGATATACCTCCCGGCCCATGCTGATCATCGACAACGTCACCGTCCGGATTGCCGGCCGACAAATCCTCGACGGCGCCAGCGCCGCGATTTCGGACGGGCGCAAGGTCGGGCTGATCGGCCGCAACGGCGCCGGCAAGACGACGCTCCTGAAGCTGATTCTCGGCGAACACGAAAGCGAAACCGGCAAGATCGAGCTGAGCCGCAGCTGGCGCGTCGGCGCGGTGGCGCAGGAGGCGCCCGCGGGGCCGCAAAGCCTGATCGAGACCGTGCTGGCGGCCGATCACGAGCGCACCCAGCTTCTCGCGGCGTTGGAGGGCGAGCCCGATCCCATGCGGCTGGGCGAGATCCATGCGCGGCTGGATGCGATTGGCGCCTATGCGGCGCCCGCACGAGCGGCGCGCATCCTCGCCGGCCTCGGGTTCCCAGATAGCGATCAGCGCCGCCCCTGCGCGGAATTTTCCGGCGGCTGGCGCATGCGGGTCGCCTTGGCCGCGCTGCTGTTTGCCGCGCCCGATCTGCTTCTGCTCGACGAGCCGACCAACTATCTCGACCTCGAAGGCGCGCTGTGGCTGGAGGATTACCTCAAGCGCTATCGCGGTACGGTGCTGCTCGTCAGCCATGACCGCGACCTGCTCAACCGCGCGGTGGATTCCATCCTGCATCTGGAGCACGGCAAGCTCACGCTCTACAGCGGCGGTTATGATTCCTTCGTCGAGATACGCGACCAAAAGCGCGCCCTCGATGCGGCGGCGCGCGCGCAGCAGGAAGCCGAGCGCAAGCGCATCCAGGCCTTCATCGACCGCTTCCGCTCCAAGGCTTCGAAAGCGAGCCAGGCGCAGAGCCGCATCAAATGGCTCGAAAAAATGAAGCCCGTGACGCTGGTGACGGCAGAACGCCTCGCGGCGATCACCCTGCCCCAGCCCGAAGCCGTCGCCCCGCCGCTCCTTGCACTAGACCGCGTCTCGGTCGGCTACGCGCCCGGAAAACCGGTGCTCTCGCATCTGTCGCTGCGGATCGATTCCGACGACCGGCTGGCGCTGCTAGGCCAGAACGGCAACGGCAAGTCGACGCTGGCAAAATTGCTGGCCGGACGGCTGAAGCCGCTGACCGGCGATTTGACCCGCGCGCGCAAATTGAACGTCGGATATTTCGCTCAGCATCAGCTCGACGAGCTGGATTCCTCCAAGACCGCGCTACAGACCTTGTGGGCGCATCGGCCGCTGTTCGACGAGACCACGGCACGCACGCGGCTCGGCGGCTTCGGCTTCTCCGGCGACAAGGCGGACACCGCCATCGCGTCGCTGTCCGGCGGCGAGCGCGCGCGGCTGCTCCTGGCGATCGCAACGCTGGAGAAACCGAACCTGCTGATCCTCGATGAACCGACCAACCATCTCGACATGGATGCGCGCGAAGAATTGCTCACCGCCCTCAACGAATATGAAGGCGCCGTCGTGTTGATCAGCCATGACCGGCGGCTGATCGAGGGCTGCGCCGACCGTCTGCTGCTGGTCGCGGAAGGGCGCGTCACGCCCTATGACGGCGACCTTGAGGATTACAAGCGCTTCGTGCTGTCGGCGGCGAACGGTCCAACAGACACGCAGCCGCGCGAGGCCAAGGGTCAGTCCAAAGCGGAACTGCGCCGCGAGGCCGCCGATCGGCGCTTGGCGCTGAAGCCGCTCAAGAACGCGATGGACCGATGGGAGCGCGAGGCCGCGCGGCTGCATGGCGAGATCGAGAAAATCGATTCAGGCCTCGCGAGCCCGGCCTTGTTCAGCAAAGATCCCACCAAGGGCGAGAAACTATCCAAGGAGCGCGCCGACGCCGCGCGCAAGCTCGAGGCCGCAGAGCACGCTTGGATCGAAGCGGCGGAACGTTTCGAAGAAGCGCAGGATGAAACCGGCCAGAAGGAACCGCCCACCTAAGGAAAATTACGCGCAGACGCCCTTCTCTTCGAGCATCGCGCGCAGCTCGTGCAGCTCGCGCCCTTGGGGAGCGCAGGCGGAGTCCGCCAGGGCTTTGGCTTCCGGCATTCGCCCCTCGAACACCAGCACGATCGCCAGCATCATGTTCAGCGAGGATTTCAGTCCGGACGGATTGTCGATGGCGAACGCGTTCACTTGCGTCAGGGCGGAGCGGAGCTCGTGCTCGGCATCGGCGAGGTCTTTTCGCTGAAGAAAGAAAACGGCGCGATAGAAATGCGCGCGCGGATCCTGCGGATAACGATCGACCAGATCGGCGGAACGCGGCGCGCCTTCTTCGACCGACTTTGGAACCTCGCGGGCCGGCATCAGCACCGCGGGCTGCGCGACGTCATGGGGATAATGTTGGGACGCGAGCAATCCGGACAGCGCCGCGGCAAGCAGTCCCGCGATGGCAATCGCCACGGCGAACCCTTGGCCTTTGGGGGCGACAGAATCCTCGGGCCAGATTCGGCCCAGGACAAAGCCCATGGCTGCGCCCGCCAATGCCCCGCCGATATGCGCGCCGTAATCGGTTCCCGTAGCAGCTCCAAGCGGCAACAAGGCGGGCGCAAGCGACGGAACGAGAAAGCGCAACGAAACATTCTGCATGCGGCGGCGCAATTGCGCTGATTCGAACATGAAGCTGCAGACCAGGGCGGCCGCCAGAAGCGCCATGATCGCGCCCGACGCGCCGACCGATAAGACGTTCGGAGAATTCGCCGCGAGCGATCCGGCGGCGCCGCCGAGCGCGCCAAGGACGAACAAAGCGGCGAACCAAGCGTGGCCGATCACGCGCTCGAGGATCCAGCCGGCGAACAACAGCGCCAAAGCGTTTCCCAGGATGTGGGTGAGATTGCCGTGCAGCAAGGGCGCGGTGAAAACTCGCCACCACTCACCAGCGCCGAACACCAGCGCGCCGTCGAGCGCGCCAAAGGCGGAGAGCGAGCGCATGCCCGGCGCGAAATCCCCATCCGGTTGGGCCGCGAAGATCAGCTCGGCCCAGAAGATCAGGCCGAGCGCGACGATCAGCCCGAAGGTCACAAAGGGCAGCGGACGGCGCGCCGCGATTTGGGTGACCGCGTCGGATACATATTCGGCCGTGCGGGTTTGGGGATACAGAGACGGGAGCTGCGGAGCAGCGACGGGGCGCGCTGCGCCGCGTTTTCCAAAAGCCGTAGCTGCCTGCATGCAAACGCTCCCGATATGGAAGCGTTTTAGATTTGGGGCCTCTTCGTAAGGGTGAATCCGTCAGAGGCACGTAGCGGCGTGGTAAACGAAAGCCTAAGGCCCGCGCTGGTTCGGATCCCCTTCCCCTCGCGCCAAACGGCGCTTCGGCCGAGGATGACAAGACTGGGTTAAAGGTGCTCGTAGGAGGTCCGTCCATTTTGGATTGACTTTTTCGATCAAACGAATCTTCCAGCCGCGGTTCCATTTTTTGATCCGCTTCTCCCAGTCAATCGCGTCGCGGATATCGTCAAACGTCTCGACATAACGACGTGATGAACGTTGTATCGCCTGGTAAAACCTCCAGAGAGATTTTTGCGGTGCTCGTAAACGCGTCGCACGATATCGTTTGTCACACCCGTGTAGAGCACGCCATTCCTGCGGCTGGCGAGGATGTAGACATAATAACTCAGCTGTCATTCCCGGCCGGACAACCACGACAGTGGTTGCCCGGGTAAGGGAATCCGACGGTGCGTGTCTCCGGCATGCGGTGGGGTTAGCGCAGTTGCGAGGCGACACGGTCGATGCCTGCCTTGGAACAGGGTTCGTCATTGCCGCCGGGCGAACCGGAAATGCCGACGCCGCCGATGGTGTCTTCGCCCACCTTGATCGGAAGGCCGCCGCCGATGCCGATCACGCCGGGAAGCGTCGCGCGCTGTTGAGCGCCTGGATCCTTGGCCACCTGCTGGGCGAATTGTGCCGACGGCGAACCGAAGGTGAGGGCCGTATAGGCCTTGCGGCGGCTGTTCTCCATCGTGTGCGGCGCCGCGCCGTCGCCGCGGATCTGCGCCAGCGTGCCCCCATCGCGGCCCACCACCGTCACCGAGACATGGTAGCCCTTGGCCTGGCAAGCCTCCACCGCGCCCTCGGCGATGGCTTTGATCATGTTGTAGGACAGGTCCTTGTGCGTGGCCAATTGCGCAGATGCCGGGACGGCGAAAGCGCAGACAGCGGCAGTGACGGCAAGGCAACGCGCGATGCTCATGATGTTCCTCCTTGAAGATCGGCTCGCGCGCAGAATAGCGCATTTGGCAAGTTATTGTCGCGCGGCCGTCAGCCCTGCTTTTCCCATTTGCCGCTCGCGCTTTCCTTCCAATAGGTGACGTCGTGGCTCGCCTCTTTCGCATCGCGCCAGGCGGCGCGGGCGGCGGCAAGC